>ERZ780034.687-NODE-687-length-12142-cov-7.92761_pt1 | contig 12142 bp, 23 predicted proteins | sample MGYA00511855_ERZ780034 | MGnify/ENA primary metagenome ERZ780034 (study PRJEB29588, sample SAMEA2148024) | human gut metagenome | biome: human gut; feature: human-associated habitat; material: faeces | place: Denmark | collected 2008/2010 ...
GGCGCAAAGGTAGCACTTATTGTTCAAACCGCCAAAATAGGGGTTGGATGCTTACAATAGTTCTCTTTTGGAAAAACATCACGGTTGCCCTTCATGTGAATGACTATACCATCTGCTGTTTCTTCTATAACAGAAATCTGGCTTACATTTATTAAGGCCTTAGTGCCTTCTATGTCTTTAATTTCTATAAAATTCTTCATATAGTTATGCCTTTTATTTTTCTATGTCTATAATCATAGGCTCTTTGATAATATCCTCAATATATAGTGGAGGTATAATGATGTTGTTCAAGCCTTCTTTCTGTGTATCACGCAACACAATGCCTCGTAGGGAGCCATAGCTTATAGAACCGCATTGAACTAAGAAACCTCTTGAAATTTCTACCTTATCTTCCTTTTTCATTTCTTCAAAGGATTCTTTTGAAATGTAGAAAATAGTCTCTAATTCAATCTCTGCAAAAACTTTATTATCTTTCTTGAGAGATAATTCATGATTGCACAGTAACAGGCAATTATCTACATTTACTTTAAAGCCGAATGAATTGCTAATCTGCATACTACCTTCAATCTCGTAATTTTCTGAGGTAATATCAGATTTAGTTACTTGCATTGACAATATTTTATATTTAATAGAACTCATGCTGCGATATTATTATTATAATGAGATTCGTTAGGACTGACTTCTGTAGCAAAATATTGCTGTGACTTTTGCTCAAACATATTTGTAAAGTCAAAGTTCATCCATTTTATAGAACTCTCATCGTTAACTTTCTTAAATGATATACTTGCCTGATTTCTAGACAGAATTTCTGCATCGGAAGACAACTTAAATAAAGATTCTCCATCACAAAACAATGGGGCTTCATCTCTGTATTCTTCATCTAATTTCTCTTCAAATGCCAATGCTTCCTTACAAAATTCCTCGTCCTGATTGATTATGGATTCTGGCGAAAAAGAAACCATAAAGCAGCCTCTTCTGGAATTATACTCGAACTTTATAGAAAGCCAAGTGTACTTTTCGAGCATTTGGGTAAACCAACCCCTCAACTCTTGCTCTATCTTTTCATTTTTCATACCTCACCTAAATATTGGTTTAACTTCTTTATTGCACTTTCTGCCTGTTCCTTACATTCTAAACTTTCATCTTCTGTGATGTCCGTTTGCCCATAATCAGCCAAAACTCTAAGACTCTTTAAATTTTTAAATATCTCGGAAAATTTTCTTTCTTTGATAGGATTGTTGATTCGATTCTTTATTTCCATCAAGAGATAGTCGTGAGAACTTTCGTCTTTTTTGTCTTGCTTCTCGTATGGCAAGGGATTCTTTTTGAATGTTGCCAGTTTATATTTCATGTATTGTAACAGAGCATAATAAGAACAATGTATGGATGAGTTGTACCCATAGGTCTCGCGAGCTTCCACGAGTCTTTGGGCTGCTTTCAGTGAATTTAATGCTTTACTTTTCATACGATACTTTAATTCTTATCGCTTGCAAAATTACATAAAAATATCCGAACTGACAAAATTACTAGCGAACTAACTTTTGTTTTTGCTTTATTTTTTCCGTTTTTCTGTTTTACCTATTATTTCACCAACTGATTTGTAAAGTGTGGGTTAGCAAAATGAAGCGTTAAAACAACAAACCTAAACAAACCAATAACAAACATTAGAAAACAATCTCTTTCTTTTGGCAACAGGATGGAGAAGATGAAAGGCTGGGTAGCTGTGTAGCCGTAATAAGATAAACTTTCTTACTTGCCGGAAAAGATTAATTTTGTGGCAGTCAAATTAATAATGATTGAAATGTAAACGAAATGGTATTTAAGATTTGGAAGATTACCGCAATGGTTTGCGGTGGGTTGGTGGGATGGATGATAGGAGAGTTCAAGCCTGCTTTTCCTCTGGCCGTGGTGGTCGTTGTGATTATCCTGTATGTCGCATGGACAGCTTTCAAACTGGATAAGCGAGTGCGTACAGCCTACCCTGACAAGACACAGCGAAAGCAGGCTAAGTTCACATCGTTCGCCTTCGGCAAGGTGGTAAAGCAGACGATTCCGAAACGCCTTATGCTCATCATTCTTGCATTCCTGGCAGAGCACTGGGTGTTTATCTATGTTACTACCCCCTTGTCGTATGTTGTTCAGGTGCAATCTGCTTCGAGCTGTTCTGGTCGATCCTGGAGAACGAGAGCAGCTGCAGACCGGAATCTGAGAGTAGGTTTTGGAAGCTGATGCAGCAGGTGATGGTTGACAAGACGGAGCGTCACCTTGATGTGAGTCTTGATGAGTTGAAGCATTAAAGCAATTTGATACACTATGATTAAAGTTTTAGTTGATAACAGCCATGGTGTGGAAACATCTGGAAAGCGCAGCCCCGATGGTCGGTTGCGTGAGTGCAAGTACGCAAGGGAGATTGTCGCTTCTGTAGCTGCTGGGCTGAAAGAACTGGGCTATGATGCAGGCTTGATAGTGGAAGAGGATAGGGATGTTTCCCTATAGGACCGCTGCAAGCGAGTGAACTACTGGTGCGAGCTGAAGGGAAGCAAGAATGTTATCCTGGTAAGCGTCCATGTTAATGCTGCCGGCAACGGTGAGTAGATGAACGCAACCGGATTGAGCGCATACACAAGTAGGGGACAGACTTCTGCCGACAAGCTTGCCGATTGCTAGTATGATGCGGCCAAGGAAACATTACCAGGTAAGAAGATGCGCACAGACTATCAGGACGGAAATCCGGGCATCGAGGCTAGTTTCTACATACTGAAGCATACCAGATGTGCCGCAGTGATTGCGGAGATTTTCTTCCAGGACAACAAGCAGAACGTTGACTTCCTGCTTTCCAACGAGGACAGGGAATCTATTGTGCAGCTTCATGTGGATGGATCGTAGCTAAGTGGTATGTGTTCACCAACAAGAAGGAGGAAGGAAGAATATGAAGGCTCGGTATCCCATTTGTTTGTTGGAATCTACAAGAAGGTACTGTTCAAGAAGAAGCCGACACGACCTACGTATAGTTAGCAATCATTTAAAATACAAGAATTGTATACTTATATATCTATATAGGTATTGCGTTGTTTGTTTATTTCTCTATTGCATGCTTGCAGCATGGGGGTATTACTTTCTTTATATCTATATTTTATTTTTGTTCCTTACTTCGACCTCTATTTTTTTATGATAGTGGTTCCCGTCTCTCTATCATTTGGCTTTTTACGGTGCAAAGGTATGGCGGTTCTGTCAGATACCAAACACCAGGCGATGCCTTATTCGGCTAAAACTTTTCCGGAATGCCTTCCACAAATGTTGCACATTTGGGTTTTCCAAAAAACTTTCTACCGAATTGTTTGGTGTTCTGACTCTTGGAACCACCATTTCTTAATGCACGTAAAAAGGCTATATGATGACGAGATGACGGAATGATAAAAAAAATATCGGATCGAAAGGAACTTCAAAACCTTTAAAAGGCAATGAATCCTCAAATCCAGAATAAATTTTTATGTTGAACCCTTTAAAATTTTAGAGTATGAAACAGCTTATTGTTAAGTATTGGAAGAAAATGAGTGTTGAAGATGCTTTATTCATCTTTAGTATGTTTGGCTTCTCCTTGCTGACGTTTGGCTTTATGGGTGGCTATTTGCGGTTCTTTGGTGAACTTATGGCTATTTGGTTGATGATTGCCGGGTTGATAGTTTTATCAGTTGGTATAATTGTCCTTTTCGTCAGAAATGATGCATTCATCCATGATATCTCAGAATAATAGGTATTGAAGAGGTAAAACTCTCCTTTACTCTTTTTTATAATACAGAATCGTAAGTATCGAATGTTTATTTTTGGCTCCCTAAAGTGCAGATTTGAATAGTTTCGTGTATTTAAGCTGATAGGTATGAAACAGAAAGAAATAATATGGAAAGAGATTAGTATTCTCAATTGTAGTGCAAATGCTTATCCATCAGGTAAGCCCTACAAAAAACAGATGTTACAAGGTAAGGTTTTTCCTACTACCAAAGAGCAAGCTATTGCTTTCGTAAGCATGGGATGCTTACTTGGTATACTTAATTCCGAGGATGTCAAGGTGGTGGAAAAAGTTCTCAACAAGCACGGCTTGAAGGGAGAATACAAATATGTATGCTGCAAGCAATATGTTAAACTCATAAACAATAGCATGCTTGATATCTCATTGAAGAAAGAATATGGTTTTTAACTAACTAAAGTAACGAATATGACAATAGAACAGATTAAAAATCTTGCAAAAGTCATGCTGGCTTTTACGCAAGGCAAAGAAATACAGACAAGATTCCTCGGTGTACAGGATGAGGATGCATGGAAGGATGAACCTTCTCCTAGCTTTGACTTTTACCTATATGATTATAGAGTAAAGGAAAATACTGAATCAGAGTATCGTCCTTTTGAAAATATTAAGGAATGTTGGGAGGAGATGCTTAAGCATCAACCTTTTGGATGGATAATTGATGTAGAACCGGTGAATGGTATAATACCTTCAGAGTATGCAGCTGCGCAATGTATTGTAAATGTTGGGGAAGATTTTATCAGTCTGGCTCCATATTTGAGAGCAACTTATGAGGGTAATGTACAAGATAATTCTGTTATTTCGGGCAATTATACTTATAGTGAGGCATTAAAATATTTCTGGTTCATGGATGGTACACCTTTAGGGATTAAGAAAACAGAAAGTTTAATGTCACAACTCCCTTAAATGAAAGAAAGCTACCCAAGAAGGGTAGCTTTTATAGTTCAAATCGCCAAGGCGATTTGATAATTTCTAAATTGAGAAAATCTCCTTGGATTATGTCTTCTATCTTTTCGATTGGCAGTTCCCAACTCCATACTCCCTTAAGTTTTCTAGAAGAGTGTTTTTTTTCTAGAATATCAAGTAGAGGATTATTTGGCATTTTAGAACTTTTGTTGTATGCATCTATTATGGCTTTTTCTTCCTTACGAAAGTTTGCCGGATCAAGATGAAGCGGTTGGGTCGTCAGGTACAACGTGATACTGTTTTCCTGTTCAATCCACTCATATTTGGCATTCCAGAAAGAGCGGCAGAGTCCAAACTCAGAGTGATAAATTTTCAAATCATAATACTTTTCACTCAGTTCTGCTGCGATTTTTTCACAAAGCAGGTTATTTAACGTTTCGCACTTGCCGGTTACACTTTCTCTTTCTGTAATAGCAACAAACAACTCCTTTTTGAGTTGTGCAAAAAACAAATTGTTCATATTTATATTTTCTGTTTTGTATATTTATTTTAATTTATCTAAGTTTTCCCTTATAAATGAACGATATCTGACTTCCCATCGCTTAGGATATTTAATCCAATTGCACAGATTTTCAAACTCACACTCCTTGTCAGGCTCCTTCTGCATGATATCGACGAAAGCGGATGAATAGAGAAAGACCAGTCTTACATACATGTAAATGAATGGTCTTATGACATCCTTGTTGAGTTGTATGACTGTGAAATGCTCTCTGTAGTATGAAATAGCATAACCAATTTCCTCTTGCATCCAACGAATATGGTTAAAAGTCTTTGCCGTATCGCTTTTTCCGCAACTAATCAGCAGGTTTGCTATTTTTTTCAGAAAATCTATATCTGAAAAAGTATAAATAGCTATAATTAAGTGGTCTTCTAGAGCATCTTTTGTTGATTGGTCTTTTTCAAGATTTTTTATCCAACCTAGTAAATAGTGTAGCTCATAATTAAACCTTTGTAATAATTCAAAGGGTTTATCAAAAAGATTATACCATCTTTTACTTTCAGTTTCACAGTTTTCCTTCAAGAAAGGATTAACAATGAATTTACGTTCATATTCTGTCATCTTTTTTTTAAAAATAAGTTGTGAATAAAGATATAAGGGGCTGCTCGCCCCCTAACACCCCTCGGTATTTTCAAGGGTATAGATTGTTATGTCCTTGTTTACTGAGTGGTGGGTGAGATACTACTTAAATATTTCATCAATATTGCCTTTTTGCTTCTTTTTAACATGAATAGCACCATGACTTTTCTCATATTTTTCAATAACCATGTTTATGCCTACTCCTATCACATCTCGAATAGATAATCCTTCTATGGTTGCTATAGAACGAATCTTTGCCATTTTGTCACAATCTACCAAAGTAGAAATGGTTTCGCTTTTTACTTTACCGGACGGCTTCTTTCTTTGGGCAGACTTCATGCTGTCATCTTTCTTAGATGAAGACGTAGCGGTGGCAGTTTCATTATCCGAAGTAAGACCTTGGAGCAGATTGCTCATAGCATCTGAATTGATATCCTTTGCCATAATATATAATTTATTTATAAAACTTCATTAATAGAAAAAACTATTTCATTCTCTCCAAAAACTCATCAACAAGTGACATGTAGTCAATAGCACCATTACTTTTCTTGTCATAATCGACAATATTGACAGCTTCCAATGGGGCTTGCGCAATAGTCACATTCTTGCGTATTTTTGTTGAAAATACCATTTCGTGGAGTTGAGTACGAAGACCTTCCTCAATATTCTTACTTAACTTTGTCTGTTCCCATCTGATAATTACAATACCAAATATATTGATTCTTGGATTGAGAACTTTCTTAATCTTATTTATGAAGTCAAAAATCATCTTCAATCCATTGAATGGCAATACTTCGGCTACAAGTGGTATTATGGCATAATCTGATGCAGTAAGAGCATTTAACGTCAGCAGACCGAGCGACGGAGGACAATCAATGAAGATGTAATCATACTGCTCCTTGTAGTCTTCAAGAAGATCGGAAAGGATTCTTTCACGAGCCATTTTACCTGCCAGTTCCAAATCAGCCTGGGCTAGGTTAAGGTCAGCAGGAATGATATCCAATTTAACGTCTTCTCTTACCTTATATATAATAAGGGATTTGGAAGACTGTTCTTTTAACCCATCGTAGATGGTATTCTCGACATTTGCTTTGAGGAGCGAACTTGTAAGGTTTGCCTGAGCGTCAAGGTCTATAAGAAGAACCTTATATCCCTTTGCGGCTAAGATAGAACCCATACTTGCTGTTGTTGTTGTCTTACCGACACCACCTTTATGGTTGGCGAAGGCGATAATCTTTGCTTGTTTTGCCATATTCTTTAATCCTTTAATTATTTTATTATATACATATATAATTATAATCTTATGCAGAAAAATAACTATATGTTTATTTTGTGCTGCAAAGATATAAATAATTGTTTATATTGCCAAATAAATATATAAATATTTGTATATATAATGTTTTTTTTGTACCTTTGCATTAGAAATATAACATAAAGTATTAATAATATGAAGAAGTTATTTATCTCTTTAGTATTGTTGTCTGCCTCAGTAGTTGGTTTTGCACAACAGGTAACGGCTCCAGAGCCAGAATTCATTGGTAGCTATTGTATGCTCACTAGCGATTCTACATACGTCGTTCTTCCAAAGGAGAATGGTAAGGTAGAAAAACACCAGAACAAGTTCTCTAAGTTCTCCAAGATTGCAGGTGCTGTAAGTGACCTCGGTTTTGCAGGTGGCATGGTAGGACTAAGCACAGGTAGCATGTCTGGACTGGAGACTGGCGTAAGAGTGATGGGTACGGCTGCCGGCGTGGGGCTTGCTGCTGATGCAGTGAACACTTTGGCTGGAGTTGAAGGAATGGATATTGCTTTTGCCGGAGGCAAGTCTGCTCATTCTATCAAAAATGACGGAAAGAATATCCGCTTACTTATCAAGGCTGAGAAGAATGATTATGACCCGATGGGTATCTACCGCATCGTGCGTTTCAAGGCTTCTAAGAAGGACAGAAGAATACAGTGGCTGACACTCCAGCCTGCGGTGCTCGGAAGTTCTGATGCACAGAAAAAGGGATATCTCTCCTTCTCTGGACACAAGTATGGCAATCAGAGTTATCTGCTCACCATCCCGGCTTCAGAGCTTGAACCAGGAGAGTATGGAATCATCTCTATAGCAGTAGCTTCTGCCCAGGAGATTCCTTTTGGAACGTTTTGTATAACAAAGTAAAATTAAAAGATTATGGAGACATTATTAATGATATTGCTTGTTGGTGCCTTGGCTAAGGGTACAACAAAGGCTGTTGTTGGTGGCGGAAAGAGAAGAAAGAAGAGAACCAACTGGGATCGTCTCAGCTATGAGCAGAAGGCATGGCTGCATGATCATTCATAAGCTATAAGTTCATCATCTAAATAAATTTAAAAGGTTCGCATTTAGGTTCCCCGGTTCGCGAGAATCGGGGGATATTATATTTCAAAACAAAACCTTTCTGTTATCACTTTTTGGGGGCACCTGCATAAACCTGTGTTTAGGCAGGTTCTCCCTTTTTTATTCACGGAACTATGCAGATGTCCCGTTTTTTGTAGTAATTTTCTGATAACTTGCAGATTTCTTGTGATTTTCTTGGTGGTTTCAAGAAAAAAGAGTAATTTTGGCGGCAGATTGCAATCAAAGAATTTAAAAGGAGAACTATTATGGATACATTGGATAAAGAATTTTGGGAAAAACGTGAAGCTGCTATGAAAAGATTTATGGCGGCAAAAGAACGTAAAAAGGCTCGTGTAGCTGAAATTACTAAGAGTCTTTGTGAGGAATATAAGGAACGAACGGGTGTATATCCTAAATATATAAATGTTTGGTAATGAAACCACTTTCTTTGGATATAATTAATGCTTCTGCTCCTTATGAGGTTTATTGGCATGAAAAGTCTCGAACTTATCGCTTTAAAAGTGATTTTGGTGTGGTACTTGCTATTGGCTTTGATGATGATGACATAATTGAAAATGCAGAATCATATGTCTTTTCTATCATCAATGTAAATAAAATACCTTCTCCACGAGACTTGAAAATGCGTGATACGGTGATGCTTATCATAGAGAACTTCTTTAATATGAACGAAGCAGCTCTCTTGTATATTTGTGAGAGTGGGGATGGTAAGCAGCATATGCGAAGCCGTCTGTTTGAATATTGGTTTTCCTCTTATCAAATGAAAGATAAGTTTATTTTGATGCCTGTCAGTATCGAAGATATGGAGGGAATTGAAAATTTTGCAGCTTTAATTATTCGAAAAGATAATCCGAATGTTTTAGATATTGTTGCAGATTTTTCTAACACAGTAGCAATGTTTAGGGTAAAACCTAATAGTCATGACTAATTTCTTTTGATATTCTTGATGGGCTTAAAAGAAAAAGCCCAACCGGGTGATGTGACTTCGGCATCGGGATAGTCGAGGCAAAGGATCTTCAGAAGCTCTAACATGCTGCGCTTCTGGGCTTCGGTTCGGGTATCGGCGGGATTGCCGTTGGCATCCAAACCGCCCTCGTAACAGATTCCTATTGAGTGGGCGTTGTAATGATTGGCATGGGCACCGATCATCTCCTCGGGACGGCATGGGTAGATTTCGCCATCCTTGGTGATGTAGTAGTTCTTACCTTGATACACCCATAATTTACCTGGAGTAAAGAGTTTCTCTTTACAGAACTGCAGATACTTGGCATACATGGCTGGATATCTCATGAAGAACCTCTTTGACAGATAACTGTCAATGGTTCCATCACAAGATACTGGGTTTACTAAGGTTTGACAGTTACTAAACAAGATATCTCCTTTTTGGTAACTTAACAAATCCATTCTCTTTATCTATTTAACTTTTCCTTCACTCATGTACTGAGCATACAAAAGTGAATCAACCAAAATCGATTTATCTATTGAGTCTTCTTTTTTCGACAAACTTGCAAGTGCCTTCCTAAAGACAGACTTATCTTCAATATATGCATCCATGATGAAATATCTGACCCATTCTGTCATATCTTTCGGATATTCCAGGTGCAAACGTCTTACAAAGTAAGCGGATAGCAGTTTGACCTTGGTTTTGTTGTTAAACCTCACAGGTAATGCTGTTCTCGGATGAATCCAGGTGAATAGCAGATGGGCTGTATTGCTTCCCCTATCGATAGCAATTTGAAAACAGGATATGTTATAATCATTTTCAATGTCGCTCAGCAACTCCTTAATTTGTCCTAAGGTTGTACGTGATGTTATTTTAAAACTGACTTCTCTAATGACTTTAGTGTTGCGAAATGGCGGATATCCGGTTCTCGCTTCAACAAGCTTTTGCAGTTTACCTATCATGGTTTCGTAACTTTCCGAAGCCCAATATTCAGGAGTTTCTTTTAGATCCTGTTTGGCAACCTCAATTTTTAGAATATCATTTTCCATATTATTCTTCTATATAGTGTTCTCTGAATTAACTGTTTGCTGTTTCGTTATTTCTTCCATAACCCTCCGTCTCTGTAGGTATACTTAATTTCGTAGATGTAAGCTAGAACTAATGCTAGTACAACTACAATAAATACTATTACAATTGTGTTCATATTTTATTTTCTTTAATATATGATTGTAAAAATGTCTGCAAGCTAGAATAATCTTTGTATGTATATGCCCAGTCTCTTGCAGCTGCGTTTCTGTCTAATATAGTCTTTGTGAGGGTTTTACCTGTTTCCGTATTTGGCAAGAACATATCAATGATATTGTAATCCTCGCTTTCTACCAGGAAGTAGCCCAGATTTTTATGATTATTAAGAATAATACTGTCACAATTATCATCATAGAATATGACAGGTAATTTCACAAGTGCTTTATATGCCAGATAATCCGTAATGGTAAGAAACAGATTGCATCTATTCTTACTTTCATTATTCGATTGAATAATGGATATGCCTCTTTTGTGAAGAGAAATAGGATCCTTCATGTTATTAAAATTAAGAAATTCAACGCCACCATTAATATTTCTGATGCCAATACCATGATGAGGATGGTTAAAAATCTTGCAGTCTATAGCATAGACGCAACTAGGGAAAAAGGATGCTAAATACCCTTCTTCCAAAAGCTTTTCTTTATCGCTTTCTGATATAGCGGAAAAGCATATATACTCAGATGAGTATTGTAGAAAACCAATTGCTTGTTTCATATTCTTATTATTTACCTTTTATACTATATTCGTTATCAGACTAGAGAAATCCTCAGAACTATTTCCTAGAGCAAAATAATCGCTTATATCCTTCTCTGCCTTTGTTCCGGCAAGAGGTAGCTGCACTCTTCTTACATTATATTTATTCTTGTATTCCTCTACTCTTAAACTCGATTCCTTAACTCCTGTAGTATCTGTATCGTAAAGAAATATTATTTTATGAAATCTTTCAGAAAGTTCTAGAAGCTTATCTTCTGGTATCTTTGCTGTTTCACTATTAAAAGCGATGGCACTATATCCGTGCGCCGCAAGAGAAAGAACATCCTTTTCTCCACCGGTGATGAAGACAAACTCCCCCTTGGCAGGAAGCTGTTCCCAACCGAAGACATAAGGTGAAGGTAAGTTCCCGGCATAAAGAAATCTGTTCTCAGCTTTGGGGCGGTACACCTTAAGCCCTGTCATTTCATTGAAGAAATATCCGAATGCTGGGATAGTTTTGCTTCCATATACATTAAAGTCTTTACCTTCACTTTTTGTGAAGGAAACACTTTTCAAACTATGAACATTGTATCTCTGCAGCGTATCTTCATCTATACCATATTTCCCCCAATATTCCTTTTCTGAAGGTTGGAAATCCTGTATCACTGGTGTGAAAGACTTTATACTAGATGTACGCCCTTTAGTAATTTCCTTCTTTATCTGAACAATATCAACCAGCGGACGTTTCTCTACGTTTGGATTACTAGGTTCAATGATATTGAGGCACAAATCCTGGTCAATCCTCTTCAGTAGTTCATAGAAATCCGTATTGATATTTATGTTCAGAACCTTTGCTGCGATTTCAAAACAGTTTCCGCAACATCTACTGTCTCCAAAATCTTGCAAATAGTAGGTTGTCTCACCATTTTTATTCTTATTCTCATACAGATGGCAAGACGGTCGCTTGTCATCACTTCGAAACGGACTCTTAAATTTCTTATTAAGACATTCCTTTCCCAAATAGTAGATGAATATTTCAAGGCCACTATTGGTTTTTCTAAGAACTTCTTCGTAAATCTTCATATTAATTATCGTTTTTGCCGTTTTTTTCGCGTTTCTAGACGTTTTCTCGCATCAGTTGACGATAGCGCTGTATCGGTACCACGCGTAGCGGTGTAATCGGTACCATGCTAT
>ERZ780034.691-NODE-691-length-12122-cov-2.84826_pt1 | contig 12122 bp, 10 predicted proteins | sample MGYA00511855_ERZ780034 | MGnify/ENA primary metagenome ERZ780034 (study PRJEB29588, sample SAMEA2148024) | human gut metagenome | biome: human gut; feature: human-associated habitat; material: faeces | place: Denmark | collected 2008/2010 ...
AAAATAGCTTATTAGCAATCAAGCAATAATAAATGAATTTATTAATAATATTATTGGGAGATATAATAGTAAGACAATCGTCAGCTGCCCAAATAGGTTCTTCTGTATAACCAATTTCACCAGCAGCACCAGCACTTATTACAAAAGTAATATTTGCCGGATAATTGTTTTTTTCATAATATCCAAGAGGTATAAGACTATTCTGAAATACAGGATATTTGCCATCATTAATCAAATCATTTTTAACAACTCTAACACCTCTCTTTATCTCACATACCTCCCCCAACTTCCTAAACTCCACCCCGTCCGGGCAAAGTTTCTTTATCAATTCCTGCAACTTGCTCATAAACTATTTCGTCTTTGTCCGTTTTACTGTATGTTTAATCTTGCCTATTATAAAATTAAGTTCAAGCGTTGACTCTATTTCTGACGTTTCAAGATCAGGCATTACAATGTCAGACAATACTTCACCAAAACGTTTCATTTTTGATTGCTGAACCTTAGGGTCAGTTTCTTTATGCAAATTAATTAACTCCCTTTTTAGCTCGCGTACGGCAGCAAAAGTCTCTATTATAGCAAATGTAGCATCTGTTGCCTTAGGACTCTTTAAAATGGTAGCTAACATATACAATCCTTTTTCTGTAAAAGCCACGGGCAAGAAGCGACTTTTTGCAGATATATTTGCGGTAACATTTTGTGACCGCAAATGTTCAACATCTTCTTTCTCAAGATGGAACATATAGTCTGACGGAAACTTATCGGCATTGCGTTTCACAGCCTGATTCACTGCTTTGGTTTCAATACCATAAAGCTTTGCGACATCTGAATCAAGAATAACCTGTTTGTTCCGTATAATAAGCATTCTACTTTTAACTTCCTCTTGCAAAGCTGACAACATCATATAATGTGTTTTATCTATTCGGTCTTGTTTTTCAATCATAATCCGTCCTCCTCCAGTTCTGCTACAATCCGGTCGATTTCTGTACGCAATTCGTTTTCACGCGCCACAATGCGGCGGATACGTTCGTTCAGTTCCTTGATGTCGGTTTGCGGACGGGTGTCTTCTGCCTCTACGTAACTGCTGACAGACAGGTTATAGTCATTTCCTGCAATGGCTGCATTGTCTACCAAGGCAGAAAAATGCTTCACTTCCTTGCGGTCGATATACTCATTCAGGATGTTATTTATATTTTCAGGCGAGAGCTTGTTCTTGTTGCCCTCGTGGATAAATTCGGCACTGGCATCGATGAATAGAGTCTTGTTCTCCTTCTTGCTCTTTTTCAGCACAATGATGCAGGTAGCAATGGATACACCGAAGAACAGGTTGGCTGGAAGCTGGATAACTGTGTCTACGTAGTTGTTATCAATCAGGTATTTGCGAATCTTTTGTTCCGCTCCGCCACGATAGAGCACACCGGGGAACTCTACGATGGCTGCTGTACCGTCGGTAGAAAGCCACGACAGCATGTGCATGGTAAAGGCAAGGTCGGCCTTGGTTTTCGGTGCCAGCACTCCGGCAGGTGCAAAACGCGGGTCGTTTATGAGTACCGGATTGGAGTCGCCCGCCCATTTGGTGGAATAAGGCGGATTGGACACAATGGCATCGAAAGGTTCGTCGTCCCAATGATACGGCTCGGTCAGCGTATCGCCGCAATGGATGTCGAACTTCTCGTAGTTGATGTCGTGCAGAAACATGTTGATGCGGCAGAGGTTGTAGGTGGTGATATTGATTTCCTGTCCGAAGAAACCTGTACGCACATTCTCCTTGCCCAGCACCTTGGCAAACTGCAGCAGCAGGGAGCCCGAGCCGCAGGCAGGGTCATATACCTTGTTCACCTCTTTTTTACCCACCACAGTGATGCGGGCCAGCAGTTCACTCACTTCTTGCGGCGTGAAGAATTCACCACCCGATTTCCCGGCATTTCCTGCATACATGGTCATCAGAAACTCGTAGGCATCTCCGAAAACATCAATCTGGTTTTCTGCATAATCTCCTTTCAGGTCGAGCCCTCCGATGGTGTTCAGTATTTTGCAAAGCGTTTCGTTACGTTTGGTTACGGTGTTTCCCAGCTTGTTGCTGTTCACGTCTATGTCGTCGAAGAGTCCTTTCAGGTCGTCTTCACTGTCTGTTCCTTTAGCCGATGATTCAATGTGGTCGAACACCGCCTGCAGGGTTTCATTCAGGTTAGGGTCGTTCTTCGCCCTGGCACGCACATTACAGAACAACTCCGAAGGAAGGATGAAGAATCCTTTTTCCTGCACAATCATCTCACGTGCATTTTCAGCTTCTTCGTCAGGGAAAGAAGCATAGTCAAAATCGTCCATCCCAGCCTCACGCTGCAGTCTGTTGATATAGTTGGTAATGTTTTCCGAAATGAAGCGATAGAACAGCATGCCTAACACATACTGCTTGAAATCCCATCCGTCCACACTGTTTCGTAAGTCTTCGGCCGTAGCCCATATCGTCTTGAATAATTCTTGTTTTTGCTGTGTGCTTGTTGCCATATTTTCGTAATGATTGAAAAATCGGTTATTACGCAAAGTTATCTGTTTTGCTGATTAATATGAAAGTGATTCAGGATTTATTTGATTTGCCGGCAGAATTAATTGAAGTTCGGGCAAGTATTTTTTGAAATCTCTTTGCATATTCTCTGTTTCACAGTGCGGGATTTGTATTTCACAGTGTGAAATATGTATCCCACACTGTGGTTTTTGTATCCCACAGTGTGAAACAGAGAATTCTTCCCTGCGTTTCAAAGAAAATACGCTGAGAAAGAGTGATTTATGTGGATAGTATGGATCTTTGTCTGAAAAATGGGTATAAAGTGGGATATAGAGACTTCCCGGAAGCTGCGGTAATGGCACAAAAAAACGGCTTTAAAGGGTATTTATAACTCCTTTAAAGCCGTATATAATGTGGTACCTTTTCTACTTAATTACTGTTCATATTCCTTCTTCCGCTTCGGATTCATCGGGAACCAGCCTTTCAGTACGCGTTCACGCTGTTCGAAGACCTCCTTGATGGTCCAGAAAGAAGAGAATGAGAAAACTCCCAACAGGGTCGACAGCAGAATCTGACTTACCAGCACGGAACCGATAAGGCCGGCGATGCCCAATAGTAGAAAAATCCACCAGCAGCGCGTTCCCCAATAATATTCCGCTTTGACTACAACCGGATGAAACAGACCGATAATCAGGAATGTGCAGATTCCGATAAGGATTCCTTCCCAATGAAGGCTGTCAATCCATTCCATTATTCGTCAGCGTCTTTACGGATGGGAATTTCTTTCTTGATGCTCTGTTCCAGTGAAATCAAGGTTTCCGTAGCGGTTACACCCGGAATTTCCTGAATCTTGGAGTTCAGCAAATCCATCAGATGCTCGTTATCGGTAGAATATAGTTTGGTCAGCATGGTGTACGGACCAGTGGTGAAATGGCATTCCACGATTTCCGGAATCTTCTTCAGTTCTGCCACTACGCTCTTGTACATAGAGCCTTTTTCCAGCTTGATTCCTACGTATGTGCAGGTGCTGTATCCCAGGCTCTTGGGATTTACATGGTAACCTGAACCGATAATTACGCCAAGGTCAATCAGGCGCTGAACGCGTTGGTGAATGGCAGCACGTGACACGCCACATTCTGCTGCAACATCTTTGAACGGGATTCTGGCATTCTGTGAGATGATTTCCAGAATCTGTTTGTCAAGTTTATCAATTTTTTCCATATTACTAAATGGTTCTTATTTTTATCATATTGTAAGCAAATGTAGAAAAACTTTTTTATCTATATGCTATTTTGCCAAAAAAAACGTGATTATTTTTGGTGAAAGAACAAATTGTGGGTAAATTGTGTAAGTCGTTCGGCTCTATTTGACTATCTTTGATTCCCCGAAGATAGGATGCGGTTGGGAAGTAGAGCCGAAAAACATGTTTTTCGTTCGTACTTCTCTCACCTTTCACTATCTTTGTAAAACTTATTATTTATTAAACTCAAGAACTATGCATCCATTGGAATTGTTTAAGTTTTGTCCCGTATGTAGTTCTCCTCATTTTGAAATACATAATGAGAAGTCCAAGAAATGTGCGGAGTGCGGGTTTGTGTATTATTTTAACTCAAGTGCGGCTACGGTGGCTTTTATCCTGAACGGGAAAGGGGAACTGCTGGTTTGCCGGCGGGGAAAGGAACCTGCCAAGGGCACGCTGGATTTGTCGGGCGGATTTATCGATATGTTCGAGACCGGCGAAGAAGGGGTGGCACGCGAGGTAAAAGAGGAAACGGGTCTGGTGGTGACGGAAGCGAAATATCTGTTTTCCTTGCCCAACACGTATCTGTACTCCGGTTTTCTGGTACATACACTCGACCAGTTCTTCTTGTGTCAGGTGGAAGATGACCATCTGATAAAAGCCATGGACGATGTGGCCGATGCATGGTGGATGCCGCTGGACAAAGTGAATCCGGATGATTTCGGGCTCGACTCTGTACGTAAGGGAGTCGCACGCTTTTTGGAAACCTGTCGGAACAAAAAATAAAAGGGATTATGGGTAAATATAAGAAATATATATGGATGGCGGGGCTGTGTTGTGCCTTGCCGTTGACGGTTTCCGGGCAGCAGGTGGAGCCGCTGACCGGGGCAGACCGTTTGTTCAACGAGGGACGGGAGCTGTTCTTGCGTCAGGATTATGCGGCAGCCCGACAGACCTTGGTGCGCTATACCCGTCAGGCGGGGGAAAAGGCCTGGGCCGATGAAGTGGACTATATGTTGGCTTGTACGGCCTATGAATTGAAAATGCCGGATTGCCGTGAAGTACTGTCGGATTATCTGGAAGCACATCCGGAGTCGCGTTACCGCAATCGGGTACAGGCACTGATAGGAGCCAGCTATTTTTCGGAAGAGAAATACATGGAAACCATTGCTACGCTGAAAGGTTGTGACATTTCTCTTTTATCCGATGAAGAGCGGGATGCCAGTGCCCTGCGTATGGGTACGTCGTACCTGAAAGTCGGTAAATTGCAGGATGCGGCTTTCTGGTTCGCTGTGTTGAAAGAGACGAGTAAGGACTTCCATAACGATGCGGTGTACAACTTGGCTTATATTGATTACGTACAGCAGAAATATGATACCGCCTTGCAGGGATTCCGTGAGGTGCAGGATGACCGGAAGTTCCAGAAACTGGCACCTTATTATATTGCCGACATTTACCTGATTCAGGGAAATTATGCACAGGCCCGAAAGGTGACAGATGCTTATCTGGCTTTGTATCCGGAAGAGAAGCATGCGGCTCAGATGAACCGTATCTCCGGTGAGGCGGCTTACGGACAGAAAGACTATGCGGCTGCCATCCAGTCGCTGGAACGCTACCACGAAGCGGAGGAGGTGCCCGCTCGTTTGGCCATGTATAAGTTGGGTATGAGTTATTTTAATACGGGAGTCTATTCCAAGGCGTTGTCGCGTTTGGGTGAGGCAACCGGTGCGCAGGATGCGCTGGCTCAGAATGCTTACCTGCACATGGGATTGGCCGGACTGCAGTTGAAGGAACGCAACCAGGCACGTATGGCGTTTGAGCAGGCTTCGCGTATGGACTTCGACCGTAGCATCAAGGAGCAGGCTTTGTTCAATTATGCACTTTGCATTCATGAAACGTCTTATTCTCCTTTTGCCGAGTCGGTAACGGTGTTCGAACGCTTCCTGAACGAATATCCGTCATCGGTATATGCTGAAAAGGTGAACGATTACCTGGTAGAGGTGTATATGAACACCCGCAGCTATGAAGTGGCGTTGCGTTCTATCGAGAAAATCGCACATCCGAGTGCCCGTATTTTGGAAGCGAAACAGAAACTGCTTTTCCGTATGGGAACACAGTTGTTTGCACAGGCCGACTATCGGAATGCCATTGATTATTTTACCCGTTCTTTGCAGCTGGGCCAGTATAATCAGAAGACCAAGGCCGATGCTTATTATTGGCGTGGAGAATCGAAATACCGTTTGGAGCGTTATCCGGAGGCTGCCAATGACATGCGGCTGTATCTGGAGTTTGCTACCGACAAGAATTCACAGGAGTACGGACTGGCTCTTTACTGTTTGGGATACAGCCTGTTCAAGCAGAAACAATATAATTCCGCACGTGACTGGTTTGTCCGTTGTGTGCAGAACGGACGGACGCAGGAGGCTTCTGTAGCAGGCGACGCGTATAACCGTATCGGTGACTGCTATTTTTATGAGCGCCGTTTTGAAGAAGCTCGCCAGCAATATGCGCAGGCTGTCGTCACTTCTCCTTCGCTGGGAGATTATTCGTTGTTCCAGGAAGGTATTGTGAAAGGACTGCAGCGTGATTATGCCGGAAAGATTCAGGTGCTCAACAAATTGATTACGGATTATCCGTCGTCGGCTTATCTGGACGATGCCCTGTATGAACAGGGACGTGCCTTTGTGCAGATGGAGGATAGTGAGAACGCCATCAAGCGTTACTCATTGCTGGTGCAGCGTTATCCGGAAAGCGAACTTTCACGTAAGGCGGCCAATGAAATAGGTCTGCTTTATTATCAGAACGACCGCTACGAGGAAGCCATTGCAGCTTACAAGCAGGTCATTACGAAGTATCCGGGTAGTGCGGAGGCGCGCCTGGCACAGCGTGACTTGAAGTCCATCTATGTGGATTTGAATAAGGTGGATGACTATATGGCGTTTGCGTCTACGGTGCCGGGCGGTGCGACCTTCAACGTGAGCGAACGCGACTCTTTGACGTATACGGCGGCCGAACGTGCTTACATGCGTGGGGATATTGCCGGAGCGAAGACCAGTCTGACCCGCTATCTTCAGTCGTTCCCGCAGGGAGCTTTCAGTGTGGATGCGTCTTATTATTTAGGTTTGATTGATTATAACCAGAAGGATTATGCGGCGGCAGCAGCCCGTCTGGAAGAAGTGTTGCGTTTTTCCGGAAGCAAGTACGAAGGAAAGGCTTTGGCGCTTTGTGCCGATATGGCTTACAACCAGAAGGAATATGCCAAGGCGTTGAACCTTTACAAGCGTTTGGCCGACCGCTCGGCTGTTCAGGAAGAGCGTCTGCAGGCTGAAGTGGGTGCTCTGCGAAGTGCTTGCGCCTTGGGCGACCGGGCTGAAACTGTGACGACTGCTTCGGCGCTGCTCAAGCAAAGCAAGCTGACTCCGGAGGTACGTAGCGAGGCGTTGTATTTCCGTGCCAAGGCGTTGTTGGCGGAAGGGCAGAAGAAGGCTGCACTGGCCGACTTGACCGAACTGGCTAAGGATACGCGTAATGTGTACGGGGCAGAAGCCAAATACCTGGTGGCACAGACTTACTTCGATGAGGGAGAAACTGCTAAGTCAGAGAAGGAAGTGCTGGAATACATCGAAGTCAGTACACCGCATGCATACTGGCTGGCAAGAAGCTTCGTTCTGTTGTCGGATGTGTACGTGAAGCTGGACCGCAAGATGGAGGCTAAGCAGTATTTGTTGTCTTTGCAGCAGAATTATCAGGCCGATGATGACATCGCCGGAATGATTGAAAGTCGCCTGGAAAAACTTAAAAGTGTAAAGTAAGATGAAATACATAAGTACGATATTGGTTTGCGCCGGTCTGTGGCCCGCAGCTACGGTATGTGCGCAGAATGGAGGGGAGAAAGATTCTACACTGAACCGGACGGTGGTAGTGGAAAATCAGTACAACCCCGAGGTGATGGATGCCTTTAAGGTGAATGTCATGCCCGAGGTAGAGGAGCCGGCGGCTCCGAAGCAGACTATTAATTATGCGACGGATTTGCGTCCGTTGGGAGCCTGGAAAGCCACTCCTATGGAGGCGATGTCCAGAGAACTGGCTCAGAAGGGAGCCGACAGGGGCTATGTCCGTGCGGCTTACGGTACGCTGAACAATGTGGACCTGAAAGGAAGTTATCTGTGGGATATTTCTTCGAAAGACTGTCTGGGAATCATGGCTTCTTTGTACGGACTGAACGGGGATATTCCGCATTTCATGGAAGGAGAGGAGTGGAAATCGCGTTTTTACCGTACGGATGTGTCACTGGATTACCGGCATGATTTCCGGAAAGTGGCGCTGAAACTGGGAGGAGCCTTTGCTTCGCAGGTCTTTAATTATATGCCGTCTATGAATGAAGGGGTGGAGAACTGGCCCACCACACAGCGTTATACATTGGGTGAAGGGTATGTAGGAGTGGTGTCCCGCGACAAGGATTTGCCTATACAGTTTGCTTTCCAGACCGGCTTACGTAGCTTCAGCTTGCGTTATGATAATTATTACATGGCGTATGGTTCTGAAAATATTTTCCATACCGAAGGCTTCATGGCTGGTAATATCAATGAGGAACAGCAGGTGGGCGTCGGTCTAGAGATGGACAACCTGATTCACGATGTGTCGCAGCAGGACTATACGCTGTTGCAGCTGAATCCGTATTACACCTATCAGGGTGAATCCGTGAAGTTGCGGGTGGGTGCCCATGTGGATTTGCAGACAGCTTATGGCAGTGGACTGAAGGCTGCGCCGGATGTCAAACTGGAATATACGTTCGCTGATACGTATGTGGCTTACCTCAATGTATTGGGCGGAACACGTCTGAATGATTTCCGCCGGTTGAATGACTTCTCACCTTACTGGGCAATTGCACAGCAGATGCGTACTTCCTATACACCGCTGGATGCGAAAATCGGTTTGAAGGCTTCTCCGGTTATCGGATTAGGTTTTGAAGTCTACGGAGGTTACCGTATTACCAAGAATGAACTGTTTGCCGTACCGGGAGGATTCTATACGGATGAGCAGAATGTGTTCTATACAGGTATCCTGCAGGATAAGGGAAAAGTCGGTTATGGAGGTGTTTCTGTGAGCTATGCCTACCGTGACTGGGTAGACTTTTCTGTGAACGGTACGTATTATAGCTGGAACGTGACGGAAGGCAACGAAGGCTTGTTGCAGTTGAAGCCCGAATTGAAGGCCGACTTCAGTGTGCGTGCCAAGGTAATCAAGAATTGCCATGCCTTGTTGAACTACAACTACGAACGTCGTCAGAAGAAGGCCGACCTGAAACGTGCGGATGCCATCAATAACCTGTCTGTAGGAGCAGAGTATGAGTTGCTGAACCGCATCAACGTGTTTGGCCGCCTGAATAACCTGCTCAATAAGGCATACGCTACTGAAGCAGGTTATCCGGTGGAAGGTTTGCATTTCATGGCAGGCATCAGCTGCCGTTTCTAAATTTATTCTGCGTGGCGGCAGTGCTGAATCAGTGCGCCGTCACGGAAAAAGAAACGGCTTTCTTGTCCGTGCGGAAGGAGGGGAGCAGGGATACCGTCGTGCAAGGTCACGCGGGCATGTTCTATGAATGCTTCGTCCCATAGCCCGTGTTCCAGAAAAGCCTGGAGCGTCTGGCTTCCGCCTTCTACCAGTAATGTTTGTATTTTTTGCTCATAAAGCACCTGCATGATTTGCGGGAGAATATTCTGGCCGAAATCCAGTGTCACGTAAGTGAGGTTCTGGGTAGCGGCCTTTTCTTTTTCTGTAAAGACGAGGGTAGGAGTGCTGCCGTCGAACAGGTGCAGGTGAGGCGGCAAAGTCAGCTGTCGGCGGGTTCTGGCCGTACCATTCGCGTACCGTGAGCGAAGGGTTGTCGAGCAGGGCTGTGCGTCGTCCTACGAGAATCGCTTTCTGTTCGGCCCGCATCTTGTGAACCGCCAAGGTGGAGAGAGGAGTGGAAAGGCGTACCGCGTTTCCGTCTTCACGCCGGATGTCCAGAAAACCGTCGGCCGACTGTGCCCATTTCAGGGTGATGTAAGGACGCTTTTTCAGGTTGAATGTCACGAAAGCACGAATCAGTTCCCGGCATTCTTTTTCCAGTACACCGACCGTCACTTCAATACCGGCATCCCGCAATTTCTGGATTCCTCTTCCGGCTACCAAAGAAAACGGGTCCACGCAGCCTACTACGACTCTCGGAATCCCTTTCCGTATGATTAAGTCAGCACAGGGAGGAGTTTTCCCATAGTGAGAACAGGGTTCTAAGCTCACATAAATGGTGGCATCCTTCAGCAGACTTTCATCTTTGACTGAGGCGATGGCATTCACTTCGGCATGTCCTTCCCCGCACCGCACGTGATAACCTTCACCGATGATTTTTCCGTCGCGTACAATGACGGCCCCCACCATGGGGTTGGGAGCAGCATGGCAGATACCGTTTCGGGCCAGTTGTATGCAGCGCCGCATATATTTTTCGTCTATCGTCATATTCTTCGTTTTTTATCGTTACTTTTGCAACTATGCATCCGGTTTATGTACATATCAAAAAAGAGCTGAGTCCTTTTTATGCAGAAGAAGAGGCTTCAGCCATGGCAAAGTGGATATCTTCGGATATTCTGCATCTCTCTACTCTTGAACTTTATACAGGCAAAGATATGAATTTTTCCACGAAAGAGTGGGCGGAACTGGAGGATATTCTTCGGCGCTTGAAGCAGCGGGAACCCCTTCAGTATATTTTGCAGGAAGCCTCTTTTTGTGGAAGGTCTTTTCATGTGGAACAAGGGGTACTGATTCCTCGTCCGGAAACGGAAGAGCTGGTGGAATGGATTGTCTCCGATTATCGGAAGGCAGGACAGGTGCGTATTCTGGATATTGGCACCGGAAGCGGCTGCATTCCCGTATCGCTGGCGCAGCTGTTGCCGGAAGCGCAGGTTTCTTCGTGCGATGTGTCGGCTGAGGCTTTGCGCATTGCAGCTATGAATGTAAAGCGTTATGGAGACAAGGTGACTTTGTTCTGTGCCGATATTCTGAAAGAGGAACTTCCTGAATGTCAGGTGGACGTGCTGGTGAGCAACCCTCCTTACATTACGGAAAGCGAACGGACGGATATGGAGGCGAATGTACTCGACTGGGAACCTGAATTGGCATTGTTTGTACCCGATTCGGATCCGTTGTGGTTTTACCGGAGGATAGCCCGGAAAGGACTTGACTGGCTTTCGGAAGAAGGAGCATTGTATTTTGAAATCAACCGTGCTTACGGGGCTGAGACTGTGCGGATGCTGGAGGAGCTTGGATACCGCCAGATTGAATTACGGAAAGACTTGTCGGGAAACGACCGGATGATAAAAGCAATCAGACCATGAAAGAATATAGTGAAGCAGAGATAAAGAGTAAGGCCGAAGTGTATTGCTCGTCGGTGGAGCGTTGCCCGTCGGACGTGGAGGAGAAAATTCGCAAGTGGGGGGCTTCGGAAGAAGTGACGGAACGGATTATGGCCCATTTGCAGAAAGAACGCTACTTGGATGCGGCTCGTTTCTGCCGGTTTTATGTGCGCGACAAGTACCGTTTCAATCAGTGGGGGCGGATGAAGATTGCACAGATGCTCCGTATGAAACGCCTGTCGGACGAAGATATCCGTGCCGGACTGGAGGAAATTGATACCGAAGAATACGATGGAATCCTGAAGAAGATGCTGAAGCAGAAAATGAAAGGAATAAAAGCTGCCAATGACTATGAACGGAGCATGAAGCTGATTCGCTTTGCCGTAGGTCGTGGCTTTACGCTGGAAGAAGTACGTCGTTTTGTCAATCAGGTAGAACCGGATGAATATTTTGACTGACATCCGGGATTTTCTGTTTCCCCGTCTCTGCATGGCTTGCGGACGGAAGTTGCAGGTTTCCGAACAGGCACTTTGTTGTGATTGTTTGTCACAGCTCCCTCATGCGCATTTAGGAAATACACCGGGCAATGAAATGGAAAAGATTTTCTGGGGCCGTTTCCCGATACAGCGGGCATCGGCTTTGTTTTATTATGCCCGTGGAGGGAAAGTTGCCCATATATTGGCCGGTATGAAATACTATGGCCGTCAGAAAGTCTGCCGGCAGATGGGAGAGATGCTGGCGCATGAACTGCTCCCAACGGGGTTCTTTGAGGGAGTAGATTATTTGTTGCCGGTTCCCTTGCACCCCGACCGTCTGCGTACCAGGGGATATAACCAGAGTCGTCTGCTGGCAGAGGGCATTTCTGAGCAGACGGGTATTCCGGTGTGCGACGGGTTGCTCTGTCGGGTGCGAAACAATCAGACCCAGACCCATAAATCCGTGCTGGAACGACAGGAAAACACGGTTCATCTTTTTCATCTGGCTG
>ERZ780034.699-NODE-699-length-12067-cov-3.07309_pt1 | contig 12067 bp, 9 predicted proteins | sample MGYA00511855_ERZ780034 | MGnify/ENA primary metagenome ERZ780034 (study PRJEB29588, sample SAMEA2148024) | human gut metagenome | biome: human gut; feature: human-associated habitat; material: faeces | place: Denmark | collected 2008/2010 ...
TACTTTTCTTCATCAATAGCTGCATTATCCATACATTTTCTTAATTCATTGACAACATTTTCATCTAACATATTAATCTCATCATTGCCTGAATACTCGAAATTATCAACAAACGTGTTAATCTTCTCAATATTCTCTACTACCTGTTCACTATTCTTAAGGCATATTGATACTATTAAAGCATTAATAAGACTCATTGGTGCAACAAGTGAATCAACTATTGACGCCATATCACTTCTTGCAAACAGGTTACATGATGAATACATATTCATTGGTGAGTGTACTGAATCTGTTATGGCAATAACTCGCGCCTTCCTGTTATTGGCAAATTCCATTGCTTTAAGCGTTCGCATTGAATATCTGGGAAAGCTGATACCTATTGCAACATCACCTTCACCTATGTACATCATCTGTTCAAATAATTCGTTGGTATTGCCAGTCTTTACCACCTGTACATTTTTCTTGACCAACCTAAGATAATACCCAAAGAATTCTGCTAGTGGTTCGCACGACCTCGCTCCAATTATATACACGCTTTCTGCAGCCATTATATCCTCAACAGCCATATCAAACGATGCTGTATCAAATGACTTTAATGTATGCTCTATCTTTCTTGCATCCATTGACATAACATTATTCACGACCATATTGGTTGTCATGTGTGAATTAAGTACATCTATTCTATCGAATGAGTGAATTTTTTCTTGCAAAATGTCTTCTAACGCTTTCTGGAACTCCGGGTACCCTGAAACCCCCACTGCTGCCGGAAATCTCACTGCCGTAGACTCACTTACTCCAACAACTTCTCCCAGCTTTGCCGCAGTAAGGAATGCACATTTTTCATAATTAGCCAGAATATACTCTGCTATTCTTTTATGTCCCTTGCTAAGTCCTGACATTCTAACTCTTATGAGATTTAATACATCTGTATGTTGTTCTAAATCATTCATTATCTATAAAAAGCTCTTCAAAATATGGCAGTTCTTTTACCCAGTCACAGAAGGTATGCCACTCTGCAAGCTTATGACCCTTTCTAGAATAATATATTCCAACAAGATTCTCATAATTGAGAGTACATGTTCTCATCTGGTTATAACTTTCAGGGAGAAGCTGTATCATGCTGTACCATAATGCTTTGTCCTTAGTCTCTACAAACTGTGTTCTGATTCCTTCCAGAAAATCAATATTCTTCTGCATCATATCAAGAGCGGCATCAGTCATATGGTCTGTACTGAAATCAGACATCTCAAAAGGCTTGCTGTGAATCTTGTGCATTGTACTTGTTGAATTGGCAACTGTTCCAACCTTATATGTATCGTATTCCTTCCACCAGTAGATTGGTGCTGTTATATCTACTGTTACAAATATCTGTCTTATAAACTTTCTATGGTCTGAACCAGCCTTGCAGAGCCTTTTCGCTAAATCTAAATCATTAGGTCCAAATGTGAATACTCCATTTTCTGTCTTACTATCCATTCTAGCCCAGCTATTAAGCGGATTTCTCGCTCCTCTCATAGCATTTTCAAAATTCATAACTTCAAATCTTTCAAGCTTAATCATCTATTCAAATACCTTTCTGTGTTTATTAGTAACGTATATTGTGACATTATTATAAATAACGCATACATATTTATATTACACTATTATTAATGCAAAGTATATAGTTGACTTAAAATAATAAAATTGACCTTTAGAAGCCATAATATACCTCCAAAGGTCAATCTTATTTTAGTTCATAATATTTATGTAATTAATTCTTACAATAATTACATTATCAATTCCTGCAATATAATATTAATAACACAATATTAATTAAAGAAGGCTCTTGCGTAATTCTGCTCCATCCTTAGCACTAAGATATGCAGGTGCAATATCAAATACTGTCTTACAACCGCTCTGACCTTCCTTATAAAGACGATAAGCTGCTCTTGCATATGCTACGATAACGCAAGATGTGAATTCTGGGTTAGAATCAAGCTTTAAGCTGTATTCTATAACGTGATTGTTCTCTTTGTTCCAGCCTGTCTTTCCTGTACGGATAACAAATCCTCCGTGAGGAATTCCACTGTGGTTTTTCTTTAATTCTTCTTCACTGATAAAGTGTACTGTTGTATCGTAATCAGCGAAATAGTTAGGCATATTCTTGATTGTTTCTTCTACCTTTGCAGCATCAGCACCTTCCTCTAATACTACAAAACATTCTCTTGTATGCTTCTGTCTTGTTGTAAGCTCTGGATTCTCGCCATTTCTTACAGCTTCTAAGGCTGCCTCAACTGGAATTGTATACTGCTTGCCATCCTTGACGCCCTCAACTCTTCTGATAGCGTCTGAATGTCCCTGACTTACGCCCTTACCCCAGAATGTATAATCTTTGCCTTCTGGTAAAATAGCATTGGCATACATACGGTTTAAAGAGAACATACCTGGATCCCAGCCTACTGATATAATTCCAACGTGTCCGCTCTTCTTAGCCGCAGAATCAACATTTTCAAAATGTTCTGGAATTCTTGCGTGTGTATCAAAGCTGTCAACTACGTTAAACATCTCTGCAAACTTTGGTGTCTGTACTGGTAAATCTGTAGCACTTCCACCGCAAAGAATCATTACGTCTATCTTATCCTTCCACTGCTCTACCTCATCTACTGAGCATACTAAAGCACCCTCTGTCAATATAGATACGCTTTCTGGTGCACGTCTTGTAAATACTGCTACAAGCTCCATATCTGGATTTTGCCTGATAGCACACTCAACGCCTCTTCCAAGATTTCCGTATCCAATAATACCTATTCTCATATTCTGCCTCCATTTTATACATATTTACTGTATTTCACATATAATTAGTGTGAACAAACACTTCTTTAATATTACTTTTTGAAAATACATATGTCAACTCTCATTCAGGCAGTTTTTTATCAATAAATATTATTACTGTTCTTTCTTTAGCTTACCAGCCATTAAAATTGTAAATCCAATGCCCATTAATGATAATACTAATAAATATCCTGCCCAGTATATATGTGTCATATCTCCTGTCTGTGGTGTTTCAACTGTATTACCTGCGGCTTCTGTTACATTTTCTACTGATGTGCCTGGTAAACTTATATCTGATGAACTGCTTGTAATCTGCTGTTTTGTAATAAGATATGTTGAGCAGTGATCCTGTTCTACTGTCATATAACCATCATTATCAACTACAGCTGACATCATACTAATTATTGTTCCATCATCTAAGAGCTGGCTGTAATAAAGTGTCTGGCCTGCATATGCTTTTCCAACATTTAACTTAATACTTGCCGTTGCTGGAAGAACGCCGGAATAATTGTATACAATCTTAGATACGAATATATCCTCTGTTACATCTGCCGGCATATCTCCTGCTTCTTTTATATCAGAAGTAATTGCTGTTGAGAAGTCATATATTGCAACCTGTGATACTTCTGACATTGTTCCTTTTGCAAATGTAAATGTAACATCATTGTTAGATTTGATAACAACATCATTCACCTTGTTATCTTCAATAATCTTTCTGATTTCATCAGCCTTAATAGTTGTGCTGCCGTCTGATACATCTACTACTGTATTAGTGGTGCTTGACTCTGGTGTCGATGGCTTCTCATCTGTTGTGTTGTCAGATGGATTATTGGTTGTGTCTCCTTTTGAATTATCTGTCGTATTATCACTAGATGATTTACCTGTAAATGTAAGCTTATCTGCTACACATTCAACATTATAAAGACCTTCTATCTCTGTACCGTCATACTTGTATCCGTCTGGAAGATTATCACTTCCCACTACAGGATTGTATGTTGCTACAGGATTGTCATAATCAATAAGCCATAATTCATCATTGCTTCGTTCATCTACACCAAGCTTTTCAAGAAGCTTACATATTCTATAATATGATGTTTTATTTTCATAAACATATGCAGATACATACTTTTCATTTGTTGCTGTATTGATTATAACCTGACTTGTTCCGCCGCTTCCACTGTCTGACTCATAATATGAAATTGGATTGTCTAATGTGGTCTTGGTATATCCAGCAGGGATATTATCATATTCACCTACTTTGTCAGCATAATATACATCGCCCATAGCTTTCTTTGTAGTAAGCTTATATAATGTATAAGTCACTTTAGCAGGTTCAATATATGTCAGCTCTTTAATATAATATAATGAAGTATTATCTGTCTCGTTCTTATATACTATATTAGTTGTATAAGGGTCGTACTCATAATACCTGGCACATAATCTTGATATTTCCAGCGGATGTGAAACATTATATGTCACATTTTCCTTTAATGTTCCATTATCCTTAATTGGCTTATTAGTGAGATTATCGCTTGTATACACTACTGCCTTTGAACCAGAATATATTGTAACATTACAGGTGTCTGCAACTGAAAGCACCGAATTAGTTCCCTCAGCAAAGAAAGCTATTCCATAATCATCTGATTTGTCTGCATTAATTACCAAAGAACCATTACCACTTATATTGATTGAACCGCCCCAGGCATCACCATATGAACCTATACTTCCGATTTCATTATCACCAACAAGGTTAATCTTGAAATCGTCACCCATCATATTAGTAACTATTACTGTTGTAGAGCTTTTATAATTATTTAATGTAAGTGTATTAGACTCTCTGTCATAAGACATTCCATCTATGGAATTAGTGCCTTCTGATGAGAATAGCAGATTACTTTCCTCTCCATTTCTTACATTAATATAAGCATAAGCCCAATCACCAGTATCACATGGTCCATTGGCAGCTTTTACTTGTGGTACTGCAAATGAAACTGCTGCCGATACAGCAAGCACAACAGCTGTAACTAATGCTGCCATTTTCTTACTATGACATTTTTTGTTTTTCACCATAAACTTTGTTCCTCCTGTTTCTTATATTTTTATGCTGCTATATTACTTTATTTATCCTTATAATTACAGTTGTCATATATCCCAATCTGCCAGAAAATGACAAAAATAGGCGTGGGACTAACGTCCCACGCCCATTTTTTCACTTAAAACCACCAGTTATTGCGAGTTCTACGAAAAAACAAATCATACCGCTAGCTATTAAACTGGATATGCCTTATTCTCTGTATCAGCCTTAGCAGGGTCAACCTTCTTCTGCTGTGCTTCTCTATACTTGAAGAACTCAGTAGCAACTGCTGGGAATAATGCGTATGAAAGCACATCTTCATCCTGCTGCTTGTACTGCTGTACGACTGGGTCATTCTTGAACTTCTCAAGCTGTGGCTCAATAAGATCTGCCGGACGGCAGGTAATAGGTGTAGCATCACCTATAGCCTTCTTCTGTACTTCTGGGTTAAATGGCTTAATTGTCTGTCCGAATTCACCCATAAGAACCTTCTTAGATTCCTTAGTAATCATCTTGTAACGCTCGCCCTGTAATACATTAAGAACAGCCTGTGTACCAACAATCTGTGATGATGGTGTAACAAGAGGTGGTTCACCAAAGTCCTTACGAACCTTAGGAATTTCCTCAAGAACTGCCTGATACTTATCTTCTGCACCAGCTTCCTTAAGCTGTGATACAAGGTTAGAAAGCATACCACCAGGTACCTGATATAATAATGTCTTAATATTAACACCAAGAACCTTAGTATTCATAAGACCTGACTTTAATGCTTCTTCTCTCATTGGCTGGAAGTAAGCAGCTATCTCTGCAAGAAGGTTCTGGTCAAGACCTGTATCGTACTCTGTACCCTTAAATGCCTCTACCATAACTTCTGTAGCCGGCTGTGATGTTCCCATTGAGAATGGTGACATAGCTGTATCGATAATATCAGCACCTGCTTCAACAGCCTTCATATATGTCATTGAAGCAACACCTGATGTATAATGTGTATGCATCTGGATAGGAAGTGAAGAACCATCCTTTAATGCCTGTACAAGCTCTGTAGCCTTAGCAGGAACAAGTAAACCTGCCATATCCTTGATACAGATAGAATCTGCACCCATATCCTCAATTCTCTTAGCTGTTTCTTTCCAGTAATCAAGAGTATATGCATCACCAAGTGTATAGCAAAGTGCTATCTGTGCGTGAGCATTAGGATTTTCTTTCTTAACAAGCTTAACTGCCTCAACTGATGACTTAAGATTTCTTAAATCATTGAAACAGTCAAATATTCTGATTATATCAATACCATTAGCGATAGACTTCTGTACGAAATATTCTACAACGTCATCTGCATAATGATTGTATCCGAGGATATTCTGTCCTCTGAATAACATCTGTAACTTTGTATTCTTAAAACCATCTCTTAACTTACGAAGTCTTTCCCAAGGGTCTTCCTTAAGGAAACGAAGTGATGCATCAAATGTAGCACCGCCCCAGCACTCAACTGAATGATATCCAACCTTATCCATCTTGTCTATGATTGGAAGCATCTGCTCTGTAGTCATTCTTGTAGCAATAAGTGACTGATGAGCATCTCTTAATACAGTCTCAGTTATCTTTAATGGTTTCTTAACCTGATCTGCCATCTTAAACTCCTCCTATATATTCCTATATATAAAGTAAATAAACTCTAATTAAGCTGCGTAAGTAACTTCTATTCAGACTTAGAAGGTCTTATCATATATAGCCCTTCTTCCGTCCACAACGAAGTTGCGTAAGCAACTTCTATACAGACTTAGAGGGTCTTAGCTCGCGTATTGTGCGAGCTTAGAGCCTCTTAGTCTGTTTTACATAACACCAAACATCGCCATAAATGTACCAGCCGCAACCGCTGTACCAATAACACCGGCTACGTTAGGTCCCATAGCGTGCATCAAAAGGAAGTTAGAAGGATCTGCTTCTGAACCAACCTTCTGTGAAACTCTGGCTGCCATTGGAACTGCAGATACACCTGCTGAACCAATAAGTGGATTAACCTTACCGTGTGTAGCCTTACACATAATCTTACCAAATATAACACCTGCCGCTGTACCAAAGCCGAATGCAATAAGACCTAATGCAACAATCTTTAATGTATCAAGATTGAGAAAGGCTTCTGCACTTGTTGTAGCACCAACTGATGTACCAAGAATAATAACAACTATATACATAAGTGCATTGGATGCTGTTTCTGTAAGCTGCTTAACAACTCCTGACTCTCTAAAAAGGTTACCAAGCATAAGCATACCAACAAGTGGTGCTGTTGTAGGAAGAATTAATACTACAACGATTGTAACGATAATAGGGAAAAGAATTTTCTCAAGCTTAGATACAGGTCTTAACTGTTCCATCTTAATCTTTCTTTCTTTTTCAGTTGTTAATAACTTCATAATAGGTGGCTGAATAATTGGTACAAGTGACATATATGAATATGCTGCAACCGCTATTGGTCCAAGGTAATTCGTCTGTCCTAATTTACCAGCAAGGAATATTGATGTAGGACCATCAGCACCACCAATAATAGATATAGCTGCTGCTGCCTTATCTGGGAATCCCATAAATATAGCCATAATGTAAGCAGCGAATATACCAAACTGTGCTGCTGCACCTAAAAGGAAACTCTTAGGATTAGCGATAAGTGGACCAAAGTCTGTCATCGCACCAACACCAAGGAAGATAAGTGATGGCAGAATACTCCATTCATCTAATAAATAAAAATAATGTAACAAACCACCTACGCCATTGCTTGAATCTTCAATAGATAACATAATATCCGGGAAAAGATTAACAAGTAACATACCAAATGAAATAGGTACTAAAAGCAGAGGTTCATATTCTTTTTTGATTGCCAAATACATGAAAAACAGCGCAACCAGAATCATCAGATAATTACCCCAAGTGAGGTTAAAGAATGCTGTCTGGTGAACGAGGTTTCCCAATGTTGATAAAATATATTCCATTTTTTACCTCCGTATATTATCTCTACACAACTAATTGATATATCAATTAGTTCATAGAAACTAATACTTTACCTGACTCTACTGAATCACCAGCTGCACACTCAACTGTAGCAACTGTACCATCCTGTGGTGCACAGATTTCATTTTCCATCTTCATAGCTTCAAGAACGAGTAATACATCACCCTTCTTAACTGCTGTGCCCGCATTAACGTTAACCTTAAGAATCTTACCAGGCATTGGTGCATTGACCTTTACTGCACCCTGTGCGCCTGCTGGTGCTGCAGCCTTTGGTGCTGCCTTAGGAGCTGCTGCTTTTGGTGTTGCTGCCTTAGCTGCACCTGATGTGCTTCCTGTTCCTTCTTCTACAGTAACATCATATACATTACCATTAACTGTTATTGTATAATTCTTCATAATTTATTTCCTCCTGCTATTAACCTTTCTAATTGAACGAACTACAAGTCCGTCTGTAGATGTATTCTCTGATGCAGCAATAGCTGCTGTTATAACTGCTATAAGTTCAAGATCATCAACTTCTTCATCCTGCTCTTCGCTTGAAACTATCTGAGCAATAGCATTATCAACGCCCTGGGCACCATTAGATGCTTCATTCTTAGCCTTATTTCTATTCTCAAACTTATTGATGTACTTAAATAATGAAATAATGAATGAAATAAATATAAGTACAACGAATACTGTTCCCATACCGATAAGAGTATTCATTACCGCTTTATACATCTTCTGTCCTGTAGTATATGATGGATTGATAGCACCATTTTCAAGTGTATAGTCATCATTAATTACGAATTCAAATGTACATTTATCATTTTTCTCATATGAAGTATCAACTGTAATAGTACATAACTCACCTGTCTTGCTATTGAGTTCTACATTAATTTCATTGATACTCTTTAAAGCACCTAACTCATCTCTTGTGCTATTCCAGCTATTATAAAAAGCTATTGTCTTAACACTAATTCCACTCTGGTCAACAATGTATAACTTATTATTTACCATTGTAAGTGATTGAGCTGCCTCTGCATCCGCTGTTATCTTAGCAGAATCATTCTTATCAAGATATGTAATCATATCTTTAGCCCAGTCTACAAGATAAGCCTCACTGGCATCAAGCTGCTGCTGTTTTAACTCTGTCTTGGCACTTGCTGTTGATATAGTACCATTAGATGAACTGCAGGCTGTCATACAGAATACACAGATAAGTAATGAGAATAACACTAAGAACTTTTTAAACTTAATTTTCTTCATATTATCACCTCTTCAATTATACTGTGCCATGCTTCTTATCTGCACGAACCTCTCTTTTATCAAACAACATTTCAAATGCTGCAATAATGTACTTTCTTGTATCTTCTGGGTTAATAATTGTATCAACATAACCTCTTGCAGCTGCCTGCTCAACGCTTGACTGTAATGCTGCATATTCAGAAGCCTTTTCATTAATCTTAGCTGTAACATCATCTGCTGCTGCGATTTCATCAGCATACATAATCTTAGCAGCTAAAGAAGCATCCATCATACCGATGCTTGCCTGTGACCAGGCATATACCATATCTGCACCTACTGACTTAGAATTCATAGCTACATATGCACTTCCATAAGCTTCACCTGTAATTACATTAACCTTTGGCACATCTGCGTTAGAAAATGCATATACTAACTTAGCAGCTGCCTTGGCAATTGTCTTCTCAGCTCTTACATTAGCTTCAAAGCCCTTAACATTAGTAAGTGAAAGCACTGGTATTTCAAATGCGTTACAGAATGTTACGAATTCGGCTGCCTTATAAGCTCCATCTGTAGTTAATACAGCTGCAAACTCTTCTGCCTTTTCGCCATTCTCATCATATATTGCTGTTCTGTTAGCAACAGCACCAACTGTAACTCCATCAAGCTGAATGAAGCCAGTTACCATTTCCTTAGCATATTCAGCCTTAACTTCTACAAATAATCCATCATCTGAAATATCTGTAAGAGCAAGTGCAGCATCAGCTATCTCTGCTGACATATCAGCGCATACTCTGTTAAGGTCGTCCTGATTATCTGTGTATACAGCACCTTCCTCATTATTAGATGGAAGCATTGATACAAGCTGTCTTACTCCATTAGCGATTGTTTCTTCATCACCAATGAAATCTGCAACACCTGCTTTAGCCATAAATTCTGCACTTGATGTATCAAGCTTAGATTCATAGTTGCCATCTAATGCGTTAGGACTGTTAACAAATAACTTAGCCTTCTTTTCTTCCACAAATACGAAATCTGAAAGTTCTGCAAGAACAGCAAGACCTCCACCACATTCACCGTATACGGCTGTAATCTGTGGAACAATTCCAGAAGCTAATGACATATTCTTATAAATCTGTCCAAAGCCGTCAAGGGCGTCTGTTGCTTCCTGAAGTCTTAAACCTGCGCAGTCAATCAGACCAATCACAGGAGCTCCCATTTTCATTGCCTTCTCATAAAGATTAGCAATCTTCTTGGCATGCATCTCACCAATTGTTCCGCCTAACACAGCAGCATCCTGGCTATACACATACACAAGATTTCCATTGATAACTCCATATCCTGTGATTACACCATCAGATGGAGCCTTTTTTTCCTGCATGTTAAAATCTGTTGCTCTTGCTGTAACAGCCGCTCCGATTTCAACAAAACTGCTATCATCAAGAATTGCTTCGATTCTTGATAAAGCCTGTGTAGTATTACTCATCACCGAGACCTCCTCTTTGTTATATATTGCTTAATGCAAACAACTATTGTTTATTTTATAACAATGTAAGTTAAATTACAAGAGATTTGTTGTTGCTTTCCACGTTATTTTGTTAATTTTATACGCATTTTTCATTAATTTTGCACATAGGACATATATGTTATTAATCTTTTGTTTCAAGAACTATAATAAGTCCTTTATGAACCTTAATTATTCCCTGTTCATCTTCCACTTCGTTGCTCTGGCATATACTTAATCCCTGCTTTAATTCATAATTATCAAGCGTATATTTAAATCCCTCAAGGCTTAAACTGACATTTTCTGACATAGGAATAATTGACACATATCTTCCATACTGGCTGTCTTTACGAATTATATGTATTCCATCAGCCTCACTTAAAAGATATATATAATTGTGCTCATCAACTATATGGCAGTCCTTTCCACAATCAGCCGCCACCTTCATATTTCCTATATTGGTAATTGTGTGATCCATTCTTGTTCCTGTCGCACCAAGTATATATATGTCTGTTGCACCCTTTTTAAGTGCTGTCATAATCGCAAGATGTGTGTCGGTATAATCTTTTTCTTTAGGATATATCTCAAATTCAGTATTACTCTTATATCTGTCAAGCACATCTTTATCTACTGAATCGTAATCTCCAAGCAGAAAATCCACCTTCAATCCAAGCTTATCAGCATACTCAAGACCGCTGTCAGCCGCTATGCAATAATCAAATGTCTGATTATCAAGCCATTCTTTCGCCCACGCAACATTAATACTTCCACCTGTAACAATAAGAGTCTTGCTCATCTTCTATAACCTCCTTTTTAATTATCAATCTTTTAAATTTTCTGTCCATGTTCTTTAATTTTTCACATTTATACTTTATAATTAACCCAATAGTAATTAAGCGTATATATTTTAATAAGCAGACAGCATTTTCATTCTGCTTACATCTGGTAATAGTACCACATTTTACTGCTTATATATAGTTTAATTTACGCGAAGCATTTTAATGCTACATATTACATATTATTTATATACACAGAAAGGAGATTATTGTGAGCAGCTTAAATTCACAGTCAGACAATACAGTTGATGAACACATCATTGACGAAGCTAAGCAATCTGGCATTTCTGAAAAAGAAGCCAAAAATATTATCGAGGAAGAAGAAGGCATTGAGCTTTTACAGCACTCTGGCAATCTGTATGAGTCAACAGATGACAAATATAAAGATAACTTGTCGTCTGCAATAACTTTTTTTGTATGCGGTGCTGCTGGAATTATAATTCTTATTCTTAATGACATCGGAATATTAAAGTTTGTAACAAAAGGTAGTTCTAATTTCATACTTGTAAATGTTGTTCTTGGTCTTTTATTTGTTGGATTTATCGCAATAGGTTTCTGGTCTTTAAAGTATTCCAAGAAAATCAAGTCAAACGCCTCTATCGAAAATGAAGCAACGGA
>ERZ780034.703-NODE-703-length-12030-cov-5.10647_pt1 | contig 12030 bp, 9 predicted proteins | sample MGYA00511855_ERZ780034 | MGnify/ENA primary metagenome ERZ780034 (study PRJEB29588, sample SAMEA2148024) | human gut metagenome | biome: human gut; feature: human-associated habitat; material: faeces | place: Denmark | collected 2008/2010 ...
GTTTTGATGATATAGCAAATCTAAATATATTTTTTTTAAGATTGCAGGCGGAAACAGGTATAACATTATATGAGCATAAATCGCTGATTATATTTGATGAAGTCCAGCTATTCCCGAAAGCAAGACAGGCAATAAAACATCTTGTTGCAGATGGAAGATACAGTTATCTGGAAACTGGTTCCCTAATATCTATAAAGAAAAATGTAAAGGATATTTTAATTCCATCGGAGGAAATGAAAATACAGGTGTATCCAATGGATTATCAGGAGTTCTGTGATGCAACGGGGGGAAACTATGAACTTCTTTGTCAGATATACAATACAGGTAAGGCTATTGGACAGCCAACTAATCGTAAACTGATGAGAGATTTAAGAATATATATGGCAGTAGGTGGTATGCCTCAGGCAGTTGAAGCTTATATAGAGGGTAAGAATTTCTCTGAAATTGATATGGTCAAAAGGCAGATTATATCATTGTATGAAGAAGATTTTAAAAAGATTGATGGTTCTGGAAGAATCTCTGCATTATATCACTCAATTCCGGCACAGCTTGCAAAGGATTCAAAAAAATACAGGATTACCGCGGCAATAGGAAAGAAGAATAATTCAAAAACAGAAGAATTATTATATGAGCTGATTGATTCAAAGACTGTCTTACCTTGTTATAATTCAACTGATCCAAGGGTAAGCCTGACAGATACAAAGGACTTTGACAGTTATAAATTGTATCTGTCGGATACTGGATTATTTATTACATTAATGTTTATAGACCGTCCAGTCACAGAAAATAATGTATATGCGAAGCTGCTTTCTGATAAGCTGCCAGCTAATCTGGGCTATTTATATGAGAATCTTATTGCACAGATGATTACAGCAGCGGGAAGGGAACTTTATTATCACACTTGGGAAAAAGACAAAAGCACACATTATTATGAGGTTGACTTTCTGATTTCTGAGGGAAGTAAAGTAAATGCCTTTGAAATTAAGTCATCAGGGGCAGGAAAGCACGAATCTATAAAACAGTTTTATAAAAAATTTTCAAAGAATGTAAGTAAGATATATTTAATATCACAAAAAGATGTTGGAAAAGAAGAAAATTTAATGCTGAAACCATTTTATTTAATGCCATTTCTCATAAAGTAGATGACTATTTTACATTATAAAATACAGGAGTAAAAATTATGCCTAATATATTAATTGTAGAAGATGATATAAATATTAATAACCTTCTTTGTGAGGTGCTTATGAAGGCTGGTTATACGTGTGAACAGGCATTTTCAGGAACAGAAGCAAAGCTGCTTCTTAATATAAAAGAAAAGGCTTATACGCTTGTACTGCTTGACTTAATGCTGCCTGGTGCAAGTGGTGAAGAGGTTTTAAAAGAAATAAGAAAACATGGAAGGCTTCCGGTGATTGTGCTGACTGCAAAGGATAGTATAGATGATAAAATCGGAGTGCTGACGGACGGAGCAGATGATTATATAACAAAGCCCTTTGAGATTAGAGAGGTACTGGCACGTATTCAGGTGCAGCTTCGTCATATAGAGGTGGAAACAAAAGGTGAAGCAGAGGCGGAAACGAAGGTAGAAGCAGAGGCAGAAACAGAAGTAAAAACAAAGGCTGGTATACAAAAAGGACAAGGCAGCGGAAGGCTTGAGTTCAGAGATATGGTGCTTACACGCTCTACCTTTGAGGTAAGTATCGGTGGCAGGGTGCTTCCTAAGATTACAAAACAGGAATTCGCAATACTGGAATTATTGCTTAAAAACCCGAAGCAGGTGTTTAGCAAGGAGGATATATTCGAATATGCGTGGGATGAGCCATATATGGGTGAAACAAAGACTCTTGATGTGCATATAAGCAATATCAGGAAGAAAATAAAGACCGTTACATCTGATGAATATATAGAAACAATCTGGGGGATTGGATATCGCCTGCATGAATAATTTACTCTTTTTTTACTATTTATTTGCGATTGATTAGGATTTATTTTTTATGATAAGAGCAATTAGGAAAAGGAGGAAAAAGCTTTGAGTGAATTATTATTGCAGACAAGGAATCTGACTAAGCAGTATGGCAGACACAGGGCGGTTGATGATGTAAATATGCACATTAAAAAGGGTGCGATATATGGCTTTATTGGAAGAAACGGAGCCGGTAAAACGACCTGTCTTAAGATGATTAGCGGACTGTCAACACCGTCTTATGGCGAAATAGAAATGTTTGGTTATAAGGGAAAGGACTTACAAAAGGTACGTTCAAGAGTAGGGTGTCTTATAGAAGCTCCCGGACTTTATGGCAATATGTCGGCATATGACAATCTGAACATTAAATGTAAGCTTACAGGGATTAAGAAAAAAGGATATATAGAAGAACTGTTAAAAACAGTGGGTCTTGATACTGTTGGAGAAAAGAAAACAAAGCATTATTCGCTTGGAATGAAGCAGCGCTTAGGAATTGCTCTTGCACTTGTAGGTGAGCCTGACCTGCTTATTCTTGATGAGCCGATTAACGGACTTGATCCACAGGGAATAGTGGAGGTGCGTGAAACCATCCAGAAGCTTGCAAAGGAGCGTGGCATGACAATATGTATTTCAAGTCATATTCTGGAGGAATTATCAAAGATTGCTACAGATTATGGCATTATTCATAATGGATGCCTTGTGCAGGAGCTTACAAGAGAAGAACTTATGAAAAAATGCAGTGAGCGCATAGAGCTTACGCTTGATAATCCTAAGCAGGCTGTTCCTGTGCTTGATGATATGGGCTTTAGCAGCTATCAGGTTATAGATAAAGAACATATTCATATATTTGAAAGACTGGGAGAAAGTGCCAGGCTGAATATGGAGCTTGCAAAGGCGGGAATTCCAGTTAAGGGAATATCTATTACAAGTGAAGAACTTGAGAATTATTTCTTAAGGCTTACAGGGGGTGACAATCGTGCTTAATATGATAAAGATGGATGTATACAGAATGTTTCGTACAAAGAGTATGTATGTAATATGGATTATATTGCTGGCATCAGCACTGCTTACCTCATTTCTTTCAAAAATAGATTATGATGCAGTTAATAAAGAGTGGGAGAGGCAGCAGGCAGTAGAAAGTCAGACAGATATAGATGGTCAGACAGTTGATGTGGTAAATGCACAAGACATAGAGGAACAACAGGCAGATAACAGCAACAAGGAACAGCTTTCGCAGCAGAATACAGATAATGTCAATATTGGTATGAGTGTGGAATTACCTACGGAGCCAGGGAAGAAGGTTACGGTAATGGATGTTTTCTTTTCTAATGCACAGGGAAAGTTTTATGCACTTTTTCTTGTAATATTTGCGGTTATGTTTGCAACAGCAGATATTAAGAGCGGGTATATTAAGAATATTGGGGGACAGGTGTGACAAAGGGGGATGCTTATTGTTTCAAGGGCAGTTGCGCTTGCCTTATTTACAGCAATTACCTTTGCAGGGATATTTGTATTCCAGGCAGCAGCGAATATGCTTGCGTTTAAATGTGTGGTGTGGGGTAACTGGAAGGAGATTATACCTTATTTCTTAACGGAACTTACGCTTCATTATGCATTTGTGTTAATATGTATGGCGATAGCAGTTATAATTAAGAACAATGTCATAAGCATGACCTTATCGGTATGTCTTACTATGAATATAATGAGCATTGTGTATGCCCTTATAGATTATGTGGGCAATAGAGTGGGACTTCATAACTTCAATATATATAAGTATACAGTAACTGGAAGGATGGCAATGCTTCCTATGAATGCAGGCAGGGATGATGTTGTTAGTTCAATGTGTGTGGCAGCTGTATTTATTATTATAATGCTGTCATTAAGCAGTTATATTTTTCAGAAAAGGGATATTTAGAGAATGAGGATTATTATTGGAATATTAGCAGTAATAATTATTATACAGGCATTTATTATGTGGAAATACCAGCGGCAGATTAAGGACATCTGCCGCCAGTTGTCGTTTCTTATGGAACATGATAGTAACAAGCTGATTCAACGTGAAATAGATATGGGAGGAATAGGTGAGCTTTCAGATAAATTGAATGAACTACTTGACCTGCGTAAAAAAGAAAGAAACGAGTACAGAAAAAAAGAAGAGCTGATAGCAGACACATATACTAATCTTTCACACGATATAAGGACACCGCTTACATCGCTGGATGGGTATTTCCAGCTTATAGAGGAATGTGACAATATAGATGACCAGAGGAGATATCTTGATATAATCAGAGAAAGGCTTAATAGCCTTAATGAAATGCTGGAGGAGCTTTTTACATTTACCAAGCTGAAAAATGATTCATATAAGCTGGAGCTTACAGACTGTTGTATGAACAGAATATTAAAAGAAGCGGTATTTTCTTATTATGATGAATGGAAGAAGCAGGGCATCTGCCCGGATATTAGTATTACTGAGGAAATGCTGTATATATCAGGTAATAAGCAGGGCTTAAGGAGAGTTATACAGAATGTCATAAAAAATGGTCTTGATCATGGGGAAAAGAATATAAGTATCAAGCTTACCCGTGAGGATAATCACGCCTTGCTTAAAATCAGCAATTATACAGAACATCCTGAAAATATTGACTTAAGCCATGTGTTTGAGCGTTTTTATAAAGCGGATGTTGCAAGAGGCAGAGCCTCAACCGGACTGGGTTTATCTATTGCAAAAGAGCTTGTGGAGCGTATGAATGGAGATATAAGTGCAAGAATGCAGGGAAATGATTTTATTATTGAGATAAAAGTTCCGCTTGTGGTATAACGAACACAATAGTGCTCATCTTAAAAGTTCCTTACGGAACTTTGTATGTGCGCTGAAAAGCTGTGCAAATATTGTGGTATAATATGCATGAAAAAATAATAAAAATATTATACTACGCATTGATAAAAAAATAACAAAGTGATATAAATGTAAAAGAAACAGGGGCTGTTACGGAGAAATTATATATAGAATATGCTGATTCGTTTAATGAATGGGGAATACTACGGATTCAATAATAAAGGGAGACGTGCGTATGAAAAATATAAAAGAAATAGGGGATTTTTTTATAAATCTGAATGAATATGTATATGCAACAGATATAGAAACCAATGAGATTGTATATATGAATCATAAAGCATTGGAAGCGTATGGCTTGGAATCAATAGAGGATATAAAAGGCCTGAAGTGCTATGAGGTATTACAAAAAGCTTCTGTTAAATGTGGAATGTGCAACAACAGCAGGCTTCTGCCTGGAGCCTTTGATGAATGGCGTTATTATAATCCTGTATTAGATAAGTATATGATAATAAAGGATACACTGATAGAGGGCGAAGGGAACAGAAAGTACAGGCTGGAAATAGGCATAGATATAAGTGAAGAGCTTGCACAGGATAAGCTTATCCAAAAGTACAGAGAAACTGAGGCACTTGTCAATGAGGGCTTAAGAGAGGCACTTGCAGCAGATACACCTGATGAAACGATTAACACACTTCTTGGGTATATAGGTAAAGCACTTAATGGAGAAAGAACTTATATATTTGAAAAAAATATATATGGCAGAGATGATAATACATATGAGTGGACGGCAGATGGAATAAGGTCAGAGAAGGATAATCTTCAGAATCTGCCTCCGGAGGTATGTGCTAACTGGTATAAGTGTTTTGAAAAAGGCGGAAACATCGTAATTCAGGATATTGAAGAAATAAAGGATAGTGATTCCCTGCAATATGATAATTTAAAAAGACAGGGTATTCATTCAATAATTGCAATTCCTATATATAACGAAGGAAATGTTGTTGCATTTATGGGAATAGGCAATCCGCCACTGCTTACACTTAAATATGCCTTAAGTATACTTGAGATTATGAGTGCTTTTATTATATCGTGTATAAAGCGCAGGAATATGATGAGAAAGCTTGAGGATATGAGCTATAAGGACGCACTGACCAATATAGGAAACCGTTTTGCAATGAGTGCATGTGTAGAGAGTATAGATGAAAAACAGAGCATAGGTGTTGTTTACTGTGATGTTACAGGACTGAAATATGTGAACGATACAATGGGACACGAGGCAGGCGACAGACTTATTCTTAACGCCTGTGGATGTCTTACGGATGTGTTTGGAGAAGATAAGGTGTTCCGTATAGGTGGGGATGAGTTCCTTGTAATCTGTACACAGATAGACGAGAATACATTAATAAAGCGTATAACAGAGTTAAAAGAACTAATGAAAGAGCGTTCTGTGAATATGGCAGCCGGTGTTATCTGGAGGGAGAACGTAATAACAGGCTTTAGCGAAATATTACGTGAGTCTGAGGAGCTGATGTATGCTGATAAAGCACAATATTATAAAGAAAAAGGTGTTGAACGCAGAAAAGGACGGGCATAGCAGGGCTAAAGCAATACATATAACACAATAACAGGAAATTTTGTGATAAATTATAATAAATAATACAGCTTAATTATTGACATTTTAAGATCAATTATATACAATCACATTATCTGCGATGACGAAGACAGTAGATTATGAAAGAAAGCGATAGCGAGCCGGGATGGTGGAAGCCGGTGTGAGTAGAGCATAGTTGAATATCACTTCCAAGCATCCTTGCAGAACTTTGTAGTATGATATTATTGGTAACATTAAGGATAGTATTATATTACGAAAAGTAAGTAAGGACGGTAATCCTACCGTTACAAGGGACGCATATGATGGTATGTCGTAATTGATATAGGTTAAGTTGATTCAGCCCCTGTCGTATTACGGCAGGGGCTTTTTTGCATATGTAACGACATTTGTTACAGCACCAATAAAGCAAGCTGACATCGTTACGATTAAGTAAATGATTTGAAAGGAGTAACACAATGGTATACGAGAAAGTTTCATCAGATATGAATTTCGTAGACAGAGAAAAACAGGTCGAAAAGTTCTGGAAGGATAATGATATATTCCAGAAGAGTATTGATAACCGCAAGAAGGGGGAGACATATACATTTTATGATGGACCTCCTACAGCTAATGGTAAGCCACATATCGGACATGTTCTTACAAGAGTTATAAAGGATATGATTCCAAGATATAGAACAATGAAGGGTTATATGGTTCCACGTAAGGCCGGATGGGATACACACGGACTTCCAGTTGAGCTTGAGCTTGAGAAGGAATTAGGTCTTGACGGCAAGGAACAGATTGAAGAGTATGGTCTTGAGCCATTTATCAAGAAATGTAAGGAAAGCGTATGGAAATACAAGGGTATGTGGGAGGATTTCTCATCTACAGTTGGTTTCTGGGCTGATATGGATAACCCATACATCACATATGATGATAACTTCATCGAGTCTGAATGGTGGGCTTTAAAGCAGATATGGGATAAGGGTCTTTTATACAAGGGCTTTAAGATTGTTCCTTACTGCCCACGTTGTGGAACACCACTTTCATCACACGAAGTAGCACAGGGTTATAAGGCTGTTAAGGAGCGTTCGGCAGTAGTACGTTTCAAGTGTGTAGGTGAAGATGCATATTTCCTTGCATGGACAACAACACCTTGGACACTTCCATCTAACGTGGCACTCTGCGTTAACCCAGAAGAAACATACGTTAAAGTTAAGGCAGCAGATGGCTATACTTACTATATGGCAGAAGCACTTCTTGATAAGGTACTTGGTGGACTTGCAGTTAAGGCAGGTCAGACAGTTAATGGTACAGCAGTAGAAGAAGGCACAGAAGTAGGTAGCGGTGCAGGCGTTGATTACGAAGTATTAGAAACTTACAAGGGTAAAGACCTTGAATATAAAGAATATGAGCCATTATATCAGTGTGCGGCAGATGTTGCAGCTAAGCAGCACAAGAAGGGACATTTTGTTACATGTGATGACTATGTAACTATGTCAGATGGTACTGGTATCGTTCATATTGCACCAGCATTTGGTGAAGATGATGCTAAGGTTGGACGTAAGTATGACCTTCCATTCGTACAGTTTGTTGACGGAAAGGGTGAACTTACAAAGGAAACACCATATGCAGGACTTTTCGTTAAGAAGGCAGACCCAGAAGTACTTAAAGACCTTGATAAAGAGGGCAAGTTATTTGATGCTCCTAAGTTCGAGCATGATTATCCATTCTGCTGGAGATGTGATACACCACTTATCTACTACGCAAGAGAATCATGGTTTATTAAGATGAGTGACCCAGAAGTTAAGGCTAACTTAATAGCTAACAACAAGACAATCAACTGGATTCCGGAAACTATTGGAACTGGACGTTTTGGTGCATGGCTTGAAAATGTTCAGGACTGGGGAATTTCACGTAACAGATACTGGGGTACTCCTCTTAATATCTGGGTATGTGATGATTGTGGAGAAATGTTATCTATCGGAAGCAAGGCAGAATTAAAGGAACATTCTGATAACTGTCCAGATGATATCGAGCTTCACAGACCATATATTGATGCTGTTACTTGTACTTGTCCTAAATGTAAGGGCAAGATGAAGAGAGTTCCAGAAGTTATCGACTGCTGGTTCGACTCAGGTTCAATGCCATTTGCACAGCACCACTATCCATTTGAGAATAAGGAAGTGTTTGAACAGCAGTTCCCTGCTAAGTTCATTTCAGAAGCCGTTGACCAGACAAGAGGCTGGTTCTACTCACTTCTTGCTATATCAACACTTCTTTTCAATAAAGCACCTTATGAAAATGTTATCGTACTTGGTCACGTTCAGGATGCAGATGGACAGAAGATGAGTAAGTCAAAGGGAAATGCTGTTGATCCATTTGATGCATTAAAGAAGCACGGTGCAGATGCCATCCGCTGGTATTTCTACGAGAATTCAGCACCATGGCTTCCTAACAGATTCCATGACAAGGCTGTTACAGAAGGTCAGAGAAAGTTTATGGGAACTATCTGGAACACATATGCATTCTTTGTACTTTATGCTAACATTGATGACTTCGATGCTACTAAGTATACACTTGAGTATGATAAGCTTCCAGTTATGGATAAATGGATTCTTTCAAAGCTTAATACTCTTGTTAAGACTGTTGATAATAATCTTGCCAACTACAAGATTACAGAAACAGCAAGAGCACTTGAGGACTTTGTAGATGAGCTTTCTAACTGGTATGTAAGAAGATGCCGTGAAAGATTCTGGGCAAAGGGTATGGAGCAGGATAAGATTAATGCTTATATGACTCTTTACACAACACTTGTAACACTTTGCAAGGCAGCAGCACCTATGATTCCATTTATGACAGAAAGCATTTACAGAAACCTTGTATGCAGTATAGATAAGACAGCTCCTATCAGTATCCACCTCTGCGACTTCCCAGAAGTTAAGGAAGAATGGATTGACAAGGAACTTGAAGATAATATGGAAGATGTATTAAATGCTGTTGTTATCGGAAGAGCATGCCGTAACTCAACTAACATCAAGAACAGACAGCCAATCGGCAAGCTGTACATCAAGGCTGACTGGAAGTTAAACGAATACTTTACAGCTATAATAGCAGATGAGCTTAATGTTAAGGAAGTTGAGTACACAGATGATGTAAGAGCATTTACTTCATACTCATTCAAGCCACAGTTAAAGACACTTGGACCAAAGTATGGCAAGCATCTTAATGCTATCAGAGCAGCACTTTCAACACTTGATGGCAATGCAACTATGGACGAGCTTAACGCTAAGGGTTCATTTACAATCAATGCTGATGGTGAAGATATCGTTCTTGAGAAGGATGATGTTCTTATAGAGATGACTCAGAAGGAAGGCTTTGTAGCAAGCTCTGACAAGGGTATCACAGTTGTTATGGATACTAACCTTACACCAGAGCTTATCGAGGAAGGATTCGTAAGAGAAATCGTAAGTAAGATCCAGACTATGCGTAAGGATGCTGGATTTGAGGTTATGGATAAGATTACTGTATATGTAGATGGTAATGACAAGTTAGCAGACCTTATGGTTAAGAATGCAGAGCAGATCAAGAGCGTTGTTCTTGCAAATACTATAGAAACAGGTAAGACAGCAGGTTTCACTAAGGATTGGGATATCAATGGTGAGAAGGTTGTACTTGCAGTTGAGAAGAACTAATATAGAACTTTAATATATCAGGAGAAAATTACAGTTGTGCGAATTTTCTCCTGATTTTTTAATATTTACAGTTTTTGGGTTGATGTATAAATATTTGTGAAAATATATATTGACAAATAAGGTTTAGTGACTTAGACTAAGGCTATAAATATCAGATAAGAGAGGTGCAGATTAATATGCAGCCAGTAATATATGAAAGTGAGTATAACTTCTGTAAGATATTGTGGGAGAATGAACCAGTTAAGAGCACGGAGCTGGTGAGATTATGCAGGGAAAAGCTTGATTGGAAGAAGTCAACCACATATACAGTTATAAAAAGACTGAGCGACCGCGGAATAATAAAGTCCGAGAATACAATAGTCACATCTATAATTAAGAAAGAAGATGCACAGTCAATAGAGAGCGTGAATACCATAGATTCAAGATTTGACGGTTCGCTGCCGGAATTTGTGGCGGCTTTTGTTCGTGCAAGGGGGATAACGGACGAGGAAAGACAGGAGATAGTAAGACAATTTGGGTTAGATAAATAACACAATGGGGATTGTGTAAAGTGGAAGGCTTAGGGCAATCCGTATACATCAGTGAGTGGGGGTATACATATGATGGGGTTAAAGTTATATACAGACGTTTTGGAGAATAATATCAGAGTAATGGCAGCTATATTAATATGCCTGCTGATATGCGGATTAATGCGTATAAAGTCAGCGAAGCTTAAGCTGCTGTTAATGTCTTTAGTGTGGGTCAGAATTCTGATACCACTGTCAATCAGGTTCAATATAAAAAGAGTATCAACAGACATATTGTCAGAAGTGAGTTATACAGACAGTGTGACGGGAATAACAATAAATATGTATGAAATATTAGCGGTCATATGGCTGCTTGGAATTGTTGTGATATTTCTACATAATATGTTAGCTGATATGAAATTCAGGAACAGATTATCTACAAGTATTCCACAGGAAATACTAGCTGGCGGTAAAAGAGTGAAAGTATACAGAAGTGATTATATATCTTCTGGATTGGTATATGGTGTTGTCAGACCTAAGGTTTATATATCATATGCAGTCAATGATGAAGACGTACCATATCTTTATGAGCACGAGTATACGCACATACGCCACAGACATCATATTATCAAGATAATAACAGGCATAGCAGCGGTTTTATATTTGTACAATCCGCTGGTATGGATGTTTTATAAGTATTATGCAGAATATATAGAGTTAAGCTGTGATTATGACTGCTGTAACAGACATAGGGACGATGAGGACTGGAGTAAGAAATATGCCAATATATTGTTAAATAGTGCTTATAAAGGCAATGTGACAAAAGTAAGGGTGCTGGGATTTAATAATGATTACAGAATTACGATTAATAGAATAGGTAATATAATGAAGCCTCAAAGTGCCAGTACCAGCAAGGTGGCAGTATCATTACTGATATTGACGGTTGTTATGGCTGCATTATTCATAAAGCCTACGGTGCAGTATGTAGAAGCCGGTAATGATGAGGTTAACCAAAGTATAGGTGATAGTGGGGAAATAGGACAGGAAGAAGAGAGTGAACAGGTAGAATTAATAGAAGAAGAGAAATTAAAGCCGGGTCAGAGAAGAATAAGCAACAAGACACCAGGAACAGGAGGACAATTTGTTCAGTCATATCAAGAGGTGTTAGATGAGAATGGAGATTTCGTTAAATGTATAATAAACCATAGTGAAGATGGTATTGATAATACAGATAAATAGATTAGTGAGGGATGGAATATAATTGTTATGAAAAATATAAAGAGAAAATCAATTATAGCTATTTTATTAGTGATATTAATAAGCATAGTATCGGTCGATAAAGTAAAAGCTGAGAATATTTTGTGTACAAGTTCATATTTAGAAGATGATATGCAGATGATGAGGGAGTATTCAGATAAAACAGTTATGTATTTAACACTTAT
>ERZ780034.709-NODE-709-length-11986-cov-3.59626_pt1 | contig 11986 bp, 8 predicted proteins | sample MGYA00511855_ERZ780034 | MGnify/ENA primary metagenome ERZ780034 (study PRJEB29588, sample SAMEA2148024) | human gut metagenome | biome: human gut; feature: human-associated habitat; material: faeces | place: Denmark | collected 2008/2010 ...
CCGTGGTATTGAGAGTACCACACCGTGGTATTGGGAGTACCACACCGTGGTATTGGGAGTACCACACCGTGGTAGCGTTATGAATTTTTCGTTCTTTTCAAAGAATCACTTATCATTTCCAACATCTCAAAGATAGTAACCTTTGGTTTGCCATACGTTTCAACGTTCAGCAAGTCATCAATATTCATATTGGCAAGCATTGCCACAAATGACAATAACGACTGCAACTTAATGTCGCTATTTATCAATTCATGGTTTTTCTTGTTGTCTTCACCTAAGACAATGGCCTTTTTGTTCTCTCCGTATTCAAACACGCAGTTGCCTACCGCCTCTGTAGCTTTCCCTCTCTTTTTGACAAAAGGATAAACCTTAAAGGCTTTTGCCGTTCCTCTTACGAGGTAATAGTCGCATAAGGAAAACTCCTTTACTATTGGCTTCTTTACTATGGTTTTGGCTTTTGTTTGCCGTTGCGTCATTTCTTTTGCACCACGCACAACCAACATTTGCTCATCATCCTCGTTGAATTTGCTTTCGTCAAATTCAAAATCCATAGATAGAGATGAATATCTGTCGTATGCATCATGCTCGTCATGCACCACATCATCATGTCCCTTAAAATGATACAGCCACTTTCTGTTGGCATCTGGCAGACCGAAATAATTGTATAACCCTACGTTATCTATGATGATTGTCTTTTCTTTACCTTCTACTATTCTCAATCCACGCCCTACTTGCTGAATATACAATGCCAATGATTTTGTAGGCCGGGCCAACTGTATGAAACTCACACTTGGGCAGTCGAATCCTTCTGTGAATATATCCACATTGACAAGCACTTGAATTTTCCCCTCTTTGAAAGAGCTTATTAAGTCTTGCCGCATTTCTTTTGGCGTATCACAATCTATTGCTACCGCTTCAACACCACGACTGCTATAAAGCTCTGCTATCTTCGCTGCATGTCGTTTGTTTATCGCGTAGATTATTCCGCGCCTTCCTTTCGCAAATTTCTCATACGACTCATATAGTTTTGAGCGTATGCGCTGATTGTTGAATGTATTGTCCAAATCAGCATTGGCAAAGTCGCCTGTCTGTGACACTTCAGAGTTGTCGACAAGCCTCTGTATTTCTGAATTTGGCTTTATGGAAACATAGTCGAAATCAGACAATAGTCCATTGTTGATAAACCACGATACTTGTGGCGATACTATCAAATGCTGGTACAGTGATAAAAACGATTCGTGGTTCAATCTCCATGGAGTGGCGGTCACGCCAAGTTTCTTGGCTTCGGGAAAAATCTTGAATAGCTTGACATATGTATCCGCAAGCGAATGATGCGCTTCATCCACTATTATATAGTCAAACTTCTGTCTGCTTACATTGTTGTAGTTCTTTTCAGTAAGCAAGGACATTATGCTCCCCACTTGCACGCGTTTCCACAGCTGCTGCTCTCTTGCCCCCTGTATAAAGCCATGCGCTATGCCAAACCTTGAGAGGGTTGACGAGATTTGGTCAAGCAGTTCTGTACGATGGGCCACTACCAAGATGTTTATCTCTTTATGAACGCTTTTGTAATGGCACAGTAAATCATTTATCAATGATGTAAACAGATATGTCTTGCCTGTTCCCGTGGGCATCTGCAACATCACTGAATCATATTTGTCCCATGCCTCAAATATCTTTTTCTTGGCTTCTTTCTGATGGGCGCGTAGGTTAGTATTGTCTTGGGGTATCTTGGAGTATTCCATTTAGATTGTCGATATTTCCATATTGATATGGAGCATTGCTCCGATCACTCGCAGCAATTTTATCTTGTCTCTTGTGGAATTAGGCACTATAATCCATCGTTGGCTATCTACTTGCACTTGATTGTTGAACATCTTTGATGTTGTTATCAGCGGATTGCCTCCCCATGACAAATCTTTTCTTTTTATGTTGTCAATTCCTATTTCCCACACCACTTCAAGAAACGTATCCAATGTGCTGTTGTTGGCAAAATATTGACCGTCGGGAAATTTCACCAATAGCTTGTCTTTTGATTTTGTCCGCTTCTCTTTGTCTGGCTTGTCTTCTGCATCTAAATCAGCCCCAAGTTCTAATTTTAGATTCAAAGACAACTGATCGTTTATAGACTTCAGCTCTAAGAATTTGGAATCTGAATTTGATTGTGTGTTTATGTACCAACCATCACAGATTGGTTTCATCCATTTCCTGTATTTTGGATATATCTCTTTTGATACTATTGGTAAATGACATAGCTCCAACTCAATCTTGGATATTACGTCTTCGCCAAGTTCTTGCAGCACGGCCACCATTGTGTCTGTCGTGCTTTTGTAGCAGATAACCTTTCCGCTGGGAAACGTTACCCTTAGGAGCTTCTTTTTCGCTCTTCCTCGTTTCACCTCTTCCATTTTGATTTATATCTCGCGTGTGTACATTTTGATAGTATAATCCATGGATATCAACTCGCCAGGCTGCATTTTTGTCCTGTATATATGGATCCATTCTTCACCCAGTGGATGATATTCTCCAAGCCGGATGCGCAGCGCGGCACTCCCGTTGTTGTCGGCTATTGCTATTCTCTGAACGTCATAATAGCCGTCTATCTTTCCGCCTACCATGGGCAGGAGATATTTTATCCCCATCAAGTTGATTGCCGGAATCCTCTCCATCACATAGGTCTTGCCTCTGTGTTCCGCAAACGACTTGAATGTATCGTCTGTCATGCGCACAAGGCAGGTGAGGACGTTCTTCTCGTGGGATGCGGCTGTCTTCACCGTCATGCTCTCTATTGGCGGAAGCACGTCTTCGGGGTTCTCGCCAAGGCTGCATCTGCGCACTACAAAGCTCCTCTCCAACTGGTCGAGCAGTTCCTTGTTTCGCGCTTCGTCTTTCTTGTCGAGGGCAAGCGAAATCACGTCCTTGTCGGCAAAGGGCGTGTATATCTTTCCAAGCACTTGCTTGAAATGGGTCATAATATATTCCTTGCCGTCCACTTCTGGAAGCGCCCTCATTGCGTAAAAGTCAAAGTCCTTTTGCAGCCAGTCTTGTATCTCGCCACGGAATTTCTCCCTTATCCGTTTTTTCCAGTCGCGCTTCTCTGCCTCGTGGTTTCGGGCATACATCGAAAGGACAAAGAGGAAATTCACGTCATAATGGAAAAGCAAAAGGGTGTCGCGGTCATACAGTCGGTTTTTGAACTGTATGGACATATAGCGATTGTTCTTCCTGTCGGTTTCCTTGATGCCGTCTTTGGAATAGTCAAACTTCTCGTCCATCGTGGCTGAGATGAAGAAGTTTGGAATGATGTTGTAGCCTTCCGTCTCGTCGTCGCGTAGCTCCACCCCACTGGTCGGCTCCTTGCCGTTGTTGAAGATGTCCAAGTTCCACTGTATTACATTTCGTGCATAGGTGTATTGCTTGTAGACGCTCTCCTTGCCAAGCTCATTTCCCATCTTGTAATACTTTGAGTCGCCTATATAGTAGGTGTTGCCTGTCTCCCCCTCTATCAAGCTCTTTGCCGTGTACAGATGGTCCACTATCTTTCCGTCGTCCTGCCTTTTCTCCATGCCGTCAGGCAACGGATTGTCACCAATCAAGGCGTCTATTATGGCTTCAAAAACGACATGGAAACTTTTTACTAACAGATACTCCTTTTGGTTGGTGTTCACCGTCACCTGTCTCGACTCGTCAAAGAAGGCATAGCAGAGCTTCCATAGTTGCAACGCCTTGTCTGAGAAATATTTATACTTGATTTGCTGTAAGCGCACCTTGCCGTAACCGCTAAGGTATTTTCTGAACTGTCGTCCCCGTATCAAGTCAAAGTTGCAATTGATGTTTTTCTCGAATCCATACTTGTCGCCAATATAGTTGAGTATGGAAAAGAAGATTACTATCAATTCCTCGTCAAAGTTTATCGTCCGCTTCTTGTTCACGGGGTTCAAGTACACCGCGCTGCCGTCCTGCACTATTGCCGTTGTCGTGCCTATCGTGCGTGTCCAGTTTATCTTGTTATACCCGGCATGGAGGTTTTTCAAAATAAAGAAGAAGAAACTTTGATTGTCCTTGTTGAACTGCAACAGCGCGAGCAATATGTCGAGAAACGTGTTGCTCTGTCTTCTGCCGCCTCGTCCCGCTTGGGTTATCTTCTTTTGATAGACAATGCTGGTGTCATTGCTTTTGTCGCCCTTGAACACCACTATTGCCCTGTAAATCCACACGGCAAACCCATACAGGAAGTCGCGCTCTTCTTGTGTCAATCGCTTTTGACCTTCGGGCATCACGATGCTTTCGGGAGCATACTTGCCAAAAGCGAGTTCTTTGCCATCCACGTCACGCAGCAGCACCTTAGGAAGAATAAACACGCAGTCGCCCTGTGAGACATTATAAAAATATCCCACGTAGTGCACAGATACTTTCCCCTCCACATTCTCCAGGGCATCCATGCCTTCCAGCACGTCGCGCACGTCGCCTACATCGTATTGGTATTCTTCAATCAGTATGCGCATTATTCCTCCTCGTCGTCCACCTCCGTGTCATTTATAGGAGAAAGCCCCAGATTGCCCAAGAATCGCTCTACCTTCTCCTCGTTCACCTTCGTCTTGCCGTTCTCCGTGATGTAGAACTTGTCGAATGTCAACTTGCCGTCTTCCACGTCTTGGAAGGCGTTGCCATCAAACTCGCTGTCCTTGAACACGTCGTTCCAAAGATAGAACACAACCTTGCTCACAAACTTCTCCGCCGTGATAACACCGTTTTCTGCCTTGCAGAAGAAATAGCCCAGCTTTTTGTCCTCTGAGTATGTGGCACCATAGATGTGCTCGTTTATTTTCTCCAAGAACTGCCACCAGTCATATTTATTGCCGTTCACGTCTATGGTCCAGTTCTCGCCCGCATCACTTATTGGTACATACGTCCAGTCCCAACGACGCTTGAAAGCGGAGTCTATCGGGAACAAGCTTTGGTCGCTGGTGTTCATCGTAGCCCAAATGTAGAGATTGCTCGGCAACAGCAGTATTTCCCCATTCAGCACTTGCGAAACCATGTCGTCCTCATCCTTGAAAATGGCATTTATCTCTTTCTCTTGAGGTATCACGATGCCATTAAACGCTTTTTGCAGCTGCTTCTGCATGTCGGCATCCGCCTTGATGGGATATTCAGAGAAGCCATGGTCGCCACGATCCAGCAACTGGAACAGGTCGCCAAAGATTTGAGCGCAGTTGCCTCGGTTTATTTCTTCGATAATCAGATACTCTTCCTTGGGTGTCTCGCCAACCGCAAGTTGGTTATACTTCCGCCATGCCTCTATGTATGCCTGAAGAAACGCCTGACTGACAAACTCGTAAACTATTTTTTCTTCTGTCATTGGCTTACCGTCAGCTCCTTCCACTGGCACGGCCTTCGTGCCAATGACAGTTGTCACGGGTACACTCTTGGTGGTAGGCTTATATGATCCCACGAATGTAGAATAATCGCTGTCGGGATGAAACGTCGTGCGCACAACGTCCTCACCACTCGTCTGCTCTTTTATCGTGTGACTCTTGCCAGTGCCGGGAGCACCATAGAAGATTTGCTGAAGAGATTTGGCTTTCGATGCATCAACTATTGGTTTCTTTATATATTCAGAACTAGTATTAGCCTCAAAATTATCCAAATTGCTAAATCCTATGAGCCAAAATGCGGCGTATTTCCCTTGCTTATTTTTATACAAAGCTACTTTATATGCAGATTTTGGCAGTAATAACTTACGGATAATCTTAAAGAAAGCTCCATTACTATCAAATTGCTTGAAATATGGACGAAGCTTATTCGATCCTATTGATAGCTTGAAATATGAATTTGTAGTTAACATCCCTTTTTCTGAACTTTCCAAATTCATTTCCAGTAATATGTTTTTTATTGTGTTTGTAAAATCCTCATTTTTTGATTGATAATACTTACATAAATATCCAAGCATACTTAGAACATTACTTTTCAGAAAATAATGTTTTACTAATACAGCTTTAACAGAAGTGTCTTCGCCTTGTTTTACAGCATCGTAATAAGCCTTAAACTCCTTTTGAAGTATGGTGTCTGCTGCTCCAAGAAACACATGGACTGTTCCATTACCAGAACCTGTTTTCCTTTCAGGAAGCAGTATTTCATCTTTGACATCTTCCCAGTTGAGAAAAATGTCACAAATGAATTGGTCGTATCCGACTTCATTCATTTTATTATTATACATTTGTTCCATATTTTGTGATATCAATTTGCTTCAGTAAAGCCATTAAGACGTCAACTACTATACTATTTCCTGCTTGTTTATATGTTTCAGTGTCAGAAACAACGATTTTAAAGGAATCATCAAATCCCATAAGCCTTAGACATTCACGAGGTGTAAGCTTTCTAAATCTTCCTTCTTTAGGGTTTATCTCATCTTCTGAAACTTTCACCATTATTTCTTTTGAGCCATCACGCTCTATAATAGCATATTTCTTTGGCTCTTTTAAATTGTAATAACTCTCTTCAAAATCAGACACAGCAAACAAATTTTCATCATTTTGAGATGTCCTATTATCCGTCACTATTTTGGGGTGAAAGATAAAGTCACCATGCCAATTAAACTGCTGATTTCTTTTTTGACATAGGATTACATCTCCGTTTATCTGTGTATAACTTTTTTGATAGTTTATTGCCCTAGTAATAAAATTAACACCTTTTTGCTTCAACAGATACTTTTTGTTAAATTCTTTCTGAAGATAATCATATGCCTTCTTTTTTAAAGGTATAGGTGCAGGATATTTAAAATCGGTCTCCCTTCTAAAACCTATGCAATATATCCTTTCTCTACTTTGTGGAACGCCATAATCGCGAGCATTAAGGACTTGATAATAAACATCATATCCGCAATCCTTTTCAAATGTTTCTTTTATGACTTTCCATGTATGTCCTTTGTCATGGCTAAGCATTCCTTTTACATTCTCAAAAATGAATACTTTGGGCTGACATTCAATGACAACACGAGCGAACTCCCTAAATAAAGTTCCTCTTGTATCTTCAAACCCCCCATGTTTTCCTCTTAAAGAAAATGCCTGACATGGTGCTCCACCTACAAAAAGATCTATTTTTCCCTTATATGGCTTTGCATTAAAATCATGAACATCGGTATGCCATTGAGCTTCTGTTATTGGATAATTTGCAAAATATGCTTTTTTGCAATTTGCGTCTATATCACCAGCAAACTGAATTTTGCATTTTAATCCTAATCTATGAAAAGAATGCTCTATTGCTCCAATTCCACTAAACGAAGTTGCCAAGCGAACAATTCTCTCAGGATGGGAAAATTTTAGATGGCGCCAATCATGTTTGGTGTCAATATTTGCCTTTGTGTTTTGTATATCTTCATATTTATTTTTCATTGACAACACCATATTTAGTAATATCCATCTGCTTTAATAAAGCAATTAAGACATCTACGACAATACTATTACCTGCTTCCATATATGCAGATGTGTTACTTACCACTATCTTGAAATCATCTTTAAATCCCATTAAACGGAAGCATTCTCGTGGAGTTAATTTTCTTAATCCATTAATCCCTTTTGACTTATTATATGTAACGTAATTGTCAACTCCTGCCCGATGCATTTTATGCATAGACTGAAGTAAAGGACGAGCAATATCTAAATCCGTCTTTATTGAAGTCTTGAAAGATTTCGTACCAGAGCTTAGAACATACTTTGAAACTTTTTCTGACAGATAGTATTTGTCATCAATTTCTCTGATTGGGAAAATAAAATCATAGAATTGCTCAATATCCACACCTGCTACTAATCTCTTTTGATGGTCCATATTGGGAGAGAGTATTTTAACATTTTTCGCTCTGTCATAATATTGACTATCAGAATAATCTTCAAGAAAATCATACATCTTATATTTTAATTGGATGGGAGCCGGAAATTTGAATTTTGTTTTTTTCCTAAAGCCCACACAATAAAGACGCTCGCGAGTTTGTGGAATGCCATAATCTCTTGCATTTAACAATTGAAAATGGATATCATAACCACAATAGTCGCGAAACGTATTATATATAACTTCCCATGTTCTTCCTTGATCATGTTTAAAAAGTCCTTGTACATTTTCAAATATAAATACTTTCGGTTTGCATTCTCTAACAATACGAGCAAATTCTCGAAAAAGAGTACCTCTTGTATCTTCAAATCCTAATTGTTCACCAACAATAGAAAAAGCTTGGCATGGTGCTCCTCCAACGAATAAGTCGACCTTACCTCTATATGGTTTCGCATTGAAATTATGAATATCAGTATGCCATTGTTCTTCTCTTATATTATAGTTTGCAAAATATGCTTTTTTGCAATTCGCATCAATATCACCAGCAAATACTATTTCTGTTTTAAGTCCAAGTCTTTTGAAGGCATATTCTATTGCGCCTATACCACTAAAAGATGTGGCAAGGCGTATAGTTCTATTAGGGTTGGAAAAATTCCTATTTATCCAACTTGTTCCTTCTATATCTATATTGTTTATAGTATTTTGTACTTCCTTGTTATTAGTCATTTAATTTTTAACTCTTGTCCATGCTCACTATACGTGAATCACTTAAATCATCATGCAAATATGTATATTGTTGTTGCCATATTTTACCCTTGATAACCTAATTCCTTTGCCTTTTCAACTATTTTCAAGGCAAACTGTGCTTGTTTTAATGTTTTTATTAGACGATTGCGTGACCGCATTATTCCGAAATTGAACGCGGCTTTGCGTTCTAATGGTGTAAGCAAATCCCTTGTCTTTGCCCAATTAGCCAAGCCAAACCAGTAGTTAGGCTCAATGGCTTCAGCCTCTTGAATACGGCTTTGCTGAGCTTCATTCAGATAAGTACCATCGTCATTAGTTTCTGTTTGCATCAGTTCCTCGCCAAACTTGTCATAATCGCCCAATTTTAGTTTCAGACGATTCCAACATTCAGGTTTCTTACTCCATTCTCCTACATTGGATGATTGACTTCCAGTTGAATTGTTCCCCGTTAGATGATTCCAAACAAGAGGTATCAATTCTTCAATCTTGTCAACGACCTCTTGTTGAACTTTCTGATGCTCCCATATATAAGTCAAATCAAGGCTCTTGTTAGAAAGAAACGATATTGAAGCCATTAAGTAGGTGTTCATGTTTGCTTTATAGCCACCTAACTTCTTAGACTTAACGATAGAATCTATCGTATTAAATAATATTCCCTTACTAATTGTGTGCTTAAAATAATTAGTAGTCACCAATGGGCGCTCTCTCTTTATGTCTGCGACAAAAAGAGCATAGTTCTTCTCTGCTCCACGGCACACATTGTATGGCTGAAGATTCCATGAAGCCTCATATTTTGCAATATCAGTCTTAGTAATCTTCTGACTCTTCGGATATTCTATCTTAAACGACTTTTCATTGTAGCCGCTCAATTGCGCTAACTGGTCGAGATATTGTCCACGTGTGCGCTCAAAATACCACTTGCAATATGGTTTGCTTTTTCCATTTGGCACCCATTCTGAGCGACTGTACTTCTCCAAGTCAATAAGATATGGCTCGTTGGCTGAAAAGTCAGAATTTTTGATAGACGTTTGGCTATTTGCGGTTGTGGAGATTGCCTTTACAATGGAATCGCAGTTCTCCATATCGCGGATAACGCTAACCTTCATAGGCACAAACACTTTTGACAAATCCACGTCACGGTCGTTCATCGAGGCTGCAATAGAAGCCGTTGTTTGGCCTCCATTCACAATCTGCCAATCATACAGGCGTGTTATATATAGTCCTCCTTCCTCTTCCTTTACATCTATTTCACTGGCAGTTGTAGAGATACCGTTATTGTAGGAGAAGAACATGTCAGGTTCTTCACGTAATGTCTTGCGGATTCCCTTGTTCACCTTGCCTTTGAACTGCAAGAATGTACGCACGTTCTTCTCCAACAAGACTTGCTGGTACTTCTTATATATTTTAGCTAATGTTATGCCTGGAATGATAGCCATGTATGCATCCACAAATGGATTTTCTTCGCTCATCTTCAGGCACTGAAGTTCTGTGTTGTACTCGGTCGGAAAATCTATTTCTACTTTTTCTTTGCCACTACGTATATTGTGTTGCTGATATACACGCTGCATATCCCACACATTGTACTCAATAATAAAATCACCATCTTCTGACTCAACTGGAGAAGGAGCACATGTTGGGTCTGTCAGTCCATTTGTAATGACATAGATACGCAATTGGTTGATTGCGCCTTTTGTACTTTGCACAAGTTTCGCCACCTCGGCAATCTCATCGGTCTTTTCTATGCTTACGGAGCGCAACAGTGTACCGTTCATCGCCTCGCGATAGAACGACATAAGGTAGTTGAATCCTTGTTGTACCTTGCTATTGTTTACTTTGCCAAGCAACGTGTCTGCCTTTACAAGATAAAACAGGTCAAGCGACTCGGCTTCGTCATTATAGTCGTATGCAGTTATTCTTGTGCGCGTCTTCTGAAACGTGCATATCTCCGGCGCATTAACCTCGCCGTTGTCCTCCATATATTCAAGAATTCCTTTTGCTATTTCTGTGTCTGCATCGGTATTTCCCATTTCCACCGTCATACGCACATTTTCTTGGAACTCCTGCGCAAATTCTCTTATGTCCATAGCCATATTGTTATTAGATTGGGGTAGGATTATTAATCCATTACTAACAAGTCGTTGACTTCTAATAGCTTTGCAATATTTATCAAACTCACCACATCTGGTAGACTGGAATTTGCATACCATTTAGAGATGGTCGTTTGGTCTTTGTCCAGTTGCTTGGCAAGTCTCTTCCCCGTTTTTTCTCCGAGAATGAGCTTTAACCTATTCAGATTTGTATTTGACTTATTGCTATACATATATAACGATTGCTATTAAATACCTACGCAAAGATAATGATTTTTATCTATCTACCTATCTAAAATCTGAAATATTTTCGCAACATAGGCAAGTTTATGAAAAAGATTCATGCCCACATTTGAATCAGCCGAAACATTTGGCAATCTCGGATAATAATCTCCAGTTTCGTATTTTGATTTTATGCCCTTTGTTCAGAAGCTACGGCTATTTGATGCCAATGTGGATTACCGTCACCTCGTCAGCGAGAACTTGATGCTGAGGCCGAAGTCCTGTGTGGTGGTCGGGTAACTGCTTGAGGCCAGCAGAGGCGTGTTGGTCTGACGGTCGAGATAGAAACTCATGGACATCAACTTGGACAGGGTGTATTCCGCCGAGAACGACAACTTGAAAGCGGTGTTGCCGCTGGATGCCGTCGACGACACGGTGGCTATGTTGCGTGTTATGGCCGCTTGCTTGCGGTAGCTCAAGTCGAGTCGGAGGTTGAGGCCGTGGTTTGTGCCCGTCTGTGAACGGCTTTGTGAAGCCTGGCTTGCGCGTTGGTTTTTCGCCTTGCCTCTTGCAGTCTTCCTTCCAGAGTTGCCCAGGCCGAAGAGGTTGAAGTTGTCGAGACGCCAGCCCCATCCGAAGACCCAATCCTTGCTCACCGCCTCGTTGAGCTGCACGGAGGTCATGGACAGCGACAAGGCGCGAGTCTGGCGGTACTCCAGCTTTGCGGTCATGTTGTTAAGGAAGGTCACGTCTACGCCAAACAGTGGCGAGAACGACTCGTTGATGCTTACCGTTGAGACGTTGAACATGGAGCTTGGCACGAGGTTGCCAGTGGTGGCGTCGGTGATGAAGCCCATGGTGTTGTCGCCCGCGAGCGAGGCGAAGGTGGAGAAGCTTTGGTAAGCCCCCACGGCATAAATGCTTCTGTAAGAGTGGTTGATGTTGACCGCGTTGAAATGGTCGCGCAGCCATGGCAGCTTGCTCAGTCCGTTGTAACGTATCGTCCAGTTGGGCAGCATGCGCATCACTGACGGGAATATGTCGAGGCCCTTCCCGTTGCCTGTCGTGTATGCCGAGAGGAAAGCCGGCACGAGCACGTCGGC
>ERZ780034.719-NODE-719-length-11858-cov-10.5885_pt1 | contig 11858 bp, 7 predicted proteins | sample MGYA00511855_ERZ780034 | MGnify/ENA primary metagenome ERZ780034 (study PRJEB29588, sample SAMEA2148024) | human gut metagenome | biome: human gut; feature: human-associated habitat; material: faeces | place: Denmark | collected 2008/2010 ...
AGATTATTAAGCCTGAAACCCCCTCAGATTTTTGCACTTCTATTGAGAACTTGCCCCTGAAATGCCGATAAACACTGGGGATTCCATGGGTGAAGAGTGGTCTTGACCCTTCACCACTCTTCACCCACCCTTCACCTCAATTGATTTTCAAGCCACTCAGAAGAGATTTGTTTTAAGGCACTTTTGGAATTGAAAGAAGACTTAAGTAAACTTTAATAGAGCCATAAGTAAACTTTATCTAAGGCTCAAACAAAATCCAAAGATAACCTATTCTAAAACCAAAGGATACTTAAAATAAACACAATAGAGGTTTAGGCAAACCATAATAGAAGCCGAACACAAACCTTGATGAGAGCCACTTAACATGAAAAGGTGAAGGGTGAAGGGTGTTTTTGAGTTTTATCCCTAATTTTTCAAATAATAAAACAGGACAGCGGACAGCTATCCCCATACAACCGCAAAAAGGGGACCGGCCACCGCCAGTCCCCAAAGACGAGAGAGAGATATAAGTGTTGACTTGGTCAACAACGAGGCAAATCACTTTGCCTTATATCCTATAATTTACTTTATAGAATCATTCTATAAACACTATATATCATTCATTATTCACTTTAACCTTAGTCAGTAACTCCATCACGAAGTCCAGGATTCTGTCCTGCTTCAGGAAGAGAACCACCAGTATTATTAACGATACCCTTATTGTTATCAGTCTCAGACTGTGGGAATCTCATGTTCAACCATGGATCATCTGCGCTAATATTGAACTGGAATGCATCAGAAAGGTTAGACTCCTTGTCAGCATGGAATCGAACAATGTTCTTACCCAAACGTCTAGCATCAGCAACGAAGAAGCCCTCGCCCCAAAGCTCGACACGACGCTGGAACCAGATTTCGTCAGCCAAAGAACGGCCGCTGGCAGATACGCTGTAAGAAGGATCACGGTAAGTCTTGACAAAGTCCTCAAGAACCTGCTTAGCCTTAGCCTCATTACCACTCTTCGCAAGACCTTCAGCCTGGATGAGAATCATCTCTTCTACACGCATCAATGGCCAGTCGTTATTGTTCAAAGTACTGCCTATACCAGACTTCATACCAAACTTGATATTGGTATAAGCTGGGAATCCGACCTTGCTACCATCATCCAAAATCAATGATGCGATCTCATCACCTTTGGCACCACCCCAAGTAAGGTTAGCCCAGTTAGGAGAATGAAGGTTCTCATCAAGCCACCAGCCTTTACGAACATCGGTAGCTGGAATCTTATCATACAACAAATTGTTGATACACATATTAACACCACAGGCAGCAGCATAACCATCACCACTGAACGAGCTAGCCCAAGAAGCTGATGTTGCATAACCAGAACTAGAAACCTGAGCATCTGTAATATCAATACCCCAAATCCAGTTGCCAGCCTCGATATCGTCGAAACCAGGAACACTTACATCAGCGATAGAAGCAGGAGTGAATCCCTGCATTGCCTTTTCTGCATCCTCGGCTGCCTTTGCGTATTCGCCCATTGCCAGATAGGCGCGGGCACGAAGACCGTAAGCCACCTGCTGGTTAACCTGAGCCTTATCTGTACGCTGATATCCAGCCAAGTTGTCAATAGCTATATTCAAGTCAGAGATAATCTGATCATAAACCTCAGCTACAGTAGCACGAGGGTTATTGGTAGCATCGCCGTCAGCCTTAATCATAGGTACGCAAGGCTGATCCTTGCAGGAAGCATAGTTGCCCTGGAAGTATGGAGCCAACGACATATAATCGAAAGCACGAATGGCATAAGCCTGAGCAGCCTTATACTTAGCAACATCCTCGGCAGTTGCCATATCTACAGAATTGATAATCTCATTAGCTACACCTATCTGACGATAAGGCATTGTATATCGCATATATGGATTGGCATAGTTTGGATTACGGGTTGAGTATGCACAGGCTGCAGAGAACCAGTTGTAACCATTGTTGGCAGATGTAGCATCAGCACCCTCCAAATCCAGAGAAATGGCAGCAGAGATAAAACCGAAATCGTCATCACGGGCACTACGAGAACCATATACAGCATACGGAGCACCCATCATGGTGTACATACCAGAAAGCGTTGCATCCATACGAGAAGGTACCGCATCCTGAGATTCCTGCTTCTGGTCAGCCAGCAGATTACCTCCTTCAGGATATTGCTCGTCGATATCAGAACATGATGCTAATGTCAAGGCACCCAACAATAAAAGTGAAATCTTATCTAGTTTCATATTCAAAATCTTTTAAATTTGTTAGAATGTAAGTGAAATACCTGCTGTGACAGAACGCAATGAAGCATAACTACCACTTGACAAACCAGAACCATAGGTCATAGAACCCAAACCGTAGTTGTATCTTGGATCCAAGCCCTTACGCTTTGTCAGCACGAAGAGATTCTCGCCTGCAACATATATTCTAAGGTTGTTTAATGCGAGAGGACGAATCAATGACTTAGGGAATGTATAACCCAATGTCAAGTTGTTCAAGCTCAAGTAATTTGAACTGGTCAGGAAACGGTCCTGTGATGTCTGAGAGTCGAAACCTGCATCATCACCAGCAGCATTACTCAAACGAGGAATGTTAGAATTCTTATTATCCTCGCTCCAGGCATTCAACAAATCCTTATGCATTGCACTACCGGCAGAATAACCATTGTGCATCAAGCTCTGGTACATACCATCATAGATTTTACCACCCAACTGATAAGAGAACTGAGCAGACAGGTCGAAACCATAAGCAGAAAGGCTGGTACCGAAACCACCCACTACAGTAGGCAATGTTGTACCCAAATCATAAGATGTAGCCTCAGTAATATCTGTTGTAAGTTCCTGAGTTGTAACACCCTTATCATCAGTAACATCCTTATACCACTGTGCTTCACCAGTCTCATGGTTTACACCAGCATACTTCTTCATATAAGCCTCGTATACAGAACCACCTACCTTCAGGATCTGATAGCTATATTTCAAACCACCTTCATCGATAGAAGGGTCAAGTTCAGTAATCTCATTATGGTTGAATGTAGCATTGAAGTTCAAATCCCACTGAATATCATTGGTCTTGATAGGTGTACCCTGCAATGAGAACTCGAAACCACGGTTTACCACAGAACCAATATTAGTATAGTAAGAAGATACTGAAATACCTGAAGACAGTGGAAGAGTCTTAGCCCACAACAAGTCCTTTGTCTTCTGATGATAATACTCGATAGTACCACTCAAACGATTCTTGAAGAAGCCGAAATCAACACCAAGGTTCCAGTCGTCATGGGTTTCCCAAGTCAGTTTATCATTACCCTTCTGAGACATGGTGATAGAATACTGCTTGGTGGATTCGTTATACGATGTAGTATATCGATCAGCCCAATAGTAATAACTACCCAAGTTATCATTACCGACAGAACCGTAGCTTACCTTCAATTTCAAGAGGTCAATCCACTTTGCATCCTTCAGGAAGTTCTCCTTGTTCATCTGCCAAGCCACACCAATACTACCGAATGTACCCCAACGGTTACCTGGAGCGAAAGCAGAAGAAGCATCACGACGAAGAGAAGCATTCAAGAAATACTTATCATTGTAATCATACATCAAACGACCGAAGAAACCTTCTGTCATATAGTTGTCTGTGTAGGAAGAAACACTCTTCTGGCTTGTACCACATGCATTATCCAACTCACCGATAAATGGATCATAGAGGTGGTCATTGTATCCATAGAGATACTGGTACTTATATTTATACTGCTCATAACCAACCAGAATATTGAAATGATGAACCTCAGCCAAAGTCTTGTCATAGTTGGCAGTAAAACGCTGGTTATTGGTGAAGGTACGAGTTGCATTTACTGCAGTTCCACCATCAGTACTTAAGCTGGCACCGAACTGGCTATACAAACCATTCCAACGCATATTGTCAACAAAGACATTCAAGTTAGCATCCAATACCAATCCCTCAATAGGAGTAATCTGAGCATCCCACTGTCCCTGGAAGATATCCTTGAAAGTCTTACTTCTATTGTATTCGTTATCACGAACAGCATTACCAATCACAGAAGGACGAACGAAATTTGTCTGGTTAGAATCATACACCTTACGTCCAGACTCCATCTTGATAGAACCATCAGCATTACGTACGTAAAGCGGATAGATAGGACCCATAGAGTTGGTTACATAGAACAAGTTACCAGAACTTGCCCATGAAGAATCATCATAGGAAGGAGACTCAGAATCAGTATGAGTATAGCTCAAACCGGTAGAAAGTTTCAACCACTTCTTTGCCTGATAGTCTACAGTTGCACGAGCAGTATAACGCTTCAACTCAGAGTTGTCAACGATACCGCCATCCTGCAAGTAACCACCACTGGCGAAATAATTCATCTTACCAGATGAACCAGTTACGTGAGCATTATATTCCTGGCGGAAAGAGTTGTGATAAGTCTCATCATACCAGTTATCAGGAGTATAGTAATAAGTACCGTCGCTGTAACCCAAGGTAGCATTAGGATTAATCTTGAAATCACGACCAATCAACTGCTCGCCGGCAGGTATGGTGTAAACCTGATAACCCAGACCCTTATTGCTAGTATTGTACAAGTTCTTGCAAGCGTAAGCATAAGCCTCATCAGCAGTCTTGCCATGATAATACTGAGAATTATACATAGCCTTGAAATGAGTCTCATAATACTGAGCAGGGTCAGAGATTACGTCGTACTGAGGAATCAAGCGAGAGTTAGAACCCCACTTAGCATCGAAAGTAACACGGGCATCCTGGCCATCACGTGCTTTCTTGGTAGTGATAATGATAACACCATTAGCACCACGGGCACCATAGATGGCACTTGCAGAAGCATCCTTCTGAACAGAAATGCTCTCGATATCAGCAGGGTTGATGTTAGAAATACCAGCTTCGTAAGGAGCACCATCCACAATATAGAGAGGTGCAGAGCTGGCACTGACAGAGCCAATACCACGAATACGGATTACAGGGCTGCTACCTGGTTCACCACAAGAAGATGTAGCCTGAATACCAGCAACCTTACCCACCAAGGCACTTGTTGCAGTAGAAGTAACGTGAGCAGAAATCTCATCAGATTTGATTTCAGCAGCAGAACCGGTAAAAGCTGATTTCTTGGTCTTACCATAAGCGATGACCAAGACATCATCCAAAGCCTGATTGTCCGGATCCAAGATAACCTTCATATTCTTGGCTATCTTCATCTTTTTTGGCAACATACCCAAGTATGTTACCTCTACAGTTGAATTTGCAGGCACATTCAAGGTAAAGTTACCATCAATATCAGTAACAGTACCTGTATTGGTACCAACTACCTTGATGGAAGCACCAACAACTGGAGAACCATCGTCTGCAGAAGTTACCTTACCTGTAACAGCAGTTTGCGCGAGAGCCATTCCTGTTGAAAGAACAAGCCCTCCCATTAACATGGTTAGTCTTTTTGTCATAATTTCTCTCTCTAAAAATTAAACAACTTACAATTATCGGGTGCAAAGATACACTCTTTTTATAAAATAAACAAATTTTTAGCTAACAAAATGCAAGTCAAAGTGCACTTTTCCCTACTTTTTGTATATTTTCTGCATATTTCCAAACTTTTTAGACAGATTTTTATGACTAAAGACAACAAAATGTTAGTTTTCTGCAATAACACCATACTTGATGAGGGCATTCTTCACTCCATCTTCATCCACATGGGTGGTAATGAAATCGGCTACCTGCTTCAGATCTTCGCCGGCATTGCCCATTGCCACACCCACTCCAGCTTCCTTGATGATGGAGATATCGTTGCCGCCATCACCGAAAGCCATGGTTTCTTCAATGTTCAAACCCAGATAATCAGCCATGGCATGAAGTCCCTTTCCCTTGTCGGCTCCACGCGCCGTGATGTCAGTAAAGGCAGGATGCCATCTGCCGGAAGTGCAGTTTTCGAGCGTAGGCATCAGGAGCGCTTCCTGCTCTACGGTACAGAAAGGAGTGACCTGCAGAATTGGCTCTTCGCCCAAATCGTTTACATCCGTAATGAAGATACTGCTATCCACTCCCAGTCCCTTGCAGAAAATCTCATAAACCTCGTCGGTATAATGATGGATGGCAAAACGGCTCTCGCTTACCACGATGGCAGGATAGTTGTCTCTATCAGCAGCATCGATGATCTTCTTCACATCCGAAGGAAGGATGGCATGCTGACTCACCACCGTATCCTGGACAAAACAGCGGGCACCATTGGTTGTGATGTAACCGTCGATGAGATGCTCTATCTGACCAAGATTATTGATAATCTGCTTTGGGCGACCTGTAGAAATATAAATCTCTACCCCATTCTTCTTTGCCTGTTCCAAGGCATCTACCGTGCTTTGCGGAATCCTGTGGGTTTTGAAACTCACCAAAGTGCCATCAATATCGAAGAACAAAGCCTTCACCTTTTTATTCTCTTTCTTATCCATATATCATACAATAATTTTCCTTTTATTATAATAATGCTATATATATAATAAGGTGTAATCATAAAAAAACACTTATTATCGGGTACAAAATTACAAAAAAACGGATAATTCACAAAAAATATAAAGAATTATTTGATTTTACTTGCAATCATCAAATAAAAAATGTAAATTTGCAATGACTTCCATGCACAGGAAAAATTCTTGATTCATGCAAAAGGAAGCAAGCTAACTAACAAGAAAACAATGAAGAAGGAATGCTACAAATTATTGGCAGCAATCATTTTGATGCTAGTAGCGACGTTCACTTCATGCGAAAAGTTTTCTCTCGATGAATCGGGCCAAAGCTCAACACATGACGCAAACGCCAACGTAACGGTGCGCATACACCAAGTTCAGAACCGCACTATCGGAAAAGTTACCAAGGCAACAACTTCGGGAACAGCTCTCCAGGATGTATGTTCCAGAGTTTCCTTTGTGGTCTTTGATGGCGAAGAGAAAATAGAGACCATCAACCAAACCAGCGATGACGCGAATTTCGGCATTGCCAGTTTCAGTCTGGATGAAGGCGAATACAGACTCGTTGTCATTGCCCATAGCGGCAAGGGCAACTGCACGATGAGTGTGCCCGAAAAGGTAAAATTCACGAGCAACAAGCTTACCGACACCTTTTATTATTATGGCAGATTGAGCATCAAGAGCGATAAGGTAGAGGCAGATGTGAAGCTGCAGCGAGCCGTAGCAGCCTTCAAGCTTCATATTACTGACGAAACGATTCCGGAAGAAGTCAGGAGCATCAAGTTCTACTATACCGGAGGAAGCAGTACGCTGGATGCAACCACGGGATATGGCTGTGTAAACAGTCGGCAGACGGAAATCTTCAATTTCACAGACAACAACAGAGACTTCACCGTATATACTTTCCCGCACGAAGAGAACAAGGCTATCAAGATGACCATCAGCATCTTAGATGCCGATGCCCATGCCATCAAAACCTTTACCAAGTCTGATTTAAAGATGAAAAGAAACGAAATCATCAAGACAGACATTTCGCTTACGAAATCATCAGGCGGAAGTTTAGATGAAGACGATGACAGAAATGTAGGCTTAACGGTTGATGCCGACTGGGGTGAAGAAACCGTTGTACGTTTCTGAGAAAAGGGAAAAAGTAACATGCATCATAGTAGGAAAACTATGATGTATGTTCCATTTTTCCACAATATAAGATTTTTTTTATTTCTTAAAGATTTCATAAATAAATTTTCTTTGATATTTAAGAATAATTCGATAATTTTGCATCCGATATTATATAAAATATTATATAAGGATGAAAAAAATAATAACTATTTTCATGATGATGGGAGCATTGATTCCTGCCGGGGCACAAGCGCAAGCGTTAAGTCTCGACAGTTGCCGTGCTATGGCTCTGCGCAACAACAAGCAGATCAATGCCTCGAAGCTCAAGAAAGACGTGGCGTATAACCTGAAGAAATCGGCACGCACGAAATACTTGCCTAAGGTGGACGCCTTGGGTGGATATGAATGGTTCAGCAAAGAGATTTCCCTGCTGAACAGTGATCAGAAAGCAGCATTCAGCAATTTGGGTTCTACTCTGGCTGGTGGAATCTCAGGGAATGCCAGCAATCTGATGGGACAGTTGGTTGGTCAGGGCATCTTGACGCCAGAACAGGCACAGAAGATAGGAGACTTGCTTTCTGATAAATTGGCTTCTGTCCAGCAGCAGGGCAATGCTATCGGACAAAATGTAGTGGATGCTTTCAGAACTGACACCCGAAACATGTGGGCAGGAAGCGTGATGGTAAGACAGCCTATCTATATGGGCGGTGCTATTATTGCAGCCAACAAGATTGCCGACATCGGAGAAGAAATAGCTGAGAACGATCTGGATCATCAGACCCAGCAGACTCTCTACGCCATCGACCAGGCTTACTGGCTGGCAGTTTCGCTCAAACAGAAGCATAAGCTAGCCACCAGTTACCGCGACCTGGTACAGAAGCTCAATGATGATGTTCACAAGATGATCAAGCAGGGTGTTGCGACGAAGGCTGACGGCTTGAAGGTAGACGTAAAGGTGAACGAGGCAGAGATGAAGATGACTCAGGCAGAAGACGGACTGGCTCTTTCCAAGATGCTGCTCTGCCAGCTCTGCGGAATCCCGATGAATCAGGAAATCACACTTGCTGATGAAGATAAGGAGACCTTGGCTCTTTCAGGAACACCTGTCGACACAGAACAGCAAAGAGTAGCAGCTGCCGACTCAGCGATGAATACCCGTCCGGAATTGAGAATGCTCCAGAATGCACTCGATATTTCCAAACAGGCTACCAATCTGGTGAGAGCCATCTACATGCCACATGTAGCTCTGACCGGTGGCTACACCATTTCAAATCCTAATGTTTTCAATGGATTCCAGAAGAAATTCACAGGAGTATGGAACGTAGGAATCATCGTCCAGGTGCCAGTATGGAACTGGTTTGACTGCGCCTATAAGGTGAGAGCATCTAAGGCAACCACCAATATCGCCCAGATGAACCTGGATGATACGCGCGAGAAGATTCACCTTCAGATTGCGCAGAGCCAGTTCAAGGTGAAGGAAGCTCAGAAGAAGCTCAATATGGCGATGAGAAACATTGCCAGCGCTGAGGAAAACCTCAGATGCGCCAACCTCGGATTCAAGGAAGGCGTAATGGAGGTTACCGATGTGATGGCAGCACAGACTGCCTGGCAACAGGCTCAGAGCCAGAAGATTGACGCCGAAATCGACGTGAAGCTGACACAGGTTGGGCTCAACAAGGCGCTCGGTATCCTGCAATAACGGCACCGGGGGCAGAAATCCTGGGGGCGGAAATCCGATGGAATCGGATTTAACGGTGACTAGAGGGGGGGGACTTTCTTCCTCAGTTTCATCTTTATAAAAGAAGTTTTTAAAAAATTCAAATTCAGATAAAAATGTCTAAGAAATCACAGCATAACAACATATTACTCGCTGTCATCGGATTTACGGCGGTAGTTATCCTAATGGGTGTCATCGGTTTCTTTACCTTGGAACAGAAGGACGACACCATCCAGGGCGAGGTTGAAGTTTCAGAATACAGAGTATCCTGCAAGTTGCCTGGCCGTATAGTAGAATTGAGAGTGAAGGAGGGCGACTATGTTCACGTAGGCGATACTCTCGCCATCCTCGAAGTTCCTGAGATGAAATCACAGGAGCAGATGCTTCAGGCAACCAATGCTGCTGCCGAAGCCATGAAGGATTTGACCGATGCCGGTGCACGCAAGGAGCAAATTCAGGGTGCTTATCAGCTGGTTCAGCAGGCAGAAGCTGCTGCAACCATCGCCAAGAAGACCTACGACCGCATGCAGAACCTCTACAATGAGGGCGTCATCAGCGGTCAGAAGCGCGATGAGGCTTTTGCTGCCTACAAGGCAACAGAGGCACAGGTGGCTGCAGCCAAGAGCCAGTATGAAATGGCCAAGAACGGAGCACGTGAGCAGGAGAAGCGCATGGCTGCCAACAACACCCAGGCTTCCAAGAGCGCCGTGGATGTAGTGAAGAATCTCCTGAAGGAGACGGTTCAGATTGCCCAGTGCGAAGGCGAGGTAAGCAATGTCTATCCAAAGGTAGGCGAGCTGGTGGGTCTTGGTTCTCCTATCATGAGCATCTCTATCATGAGCGATATGTGGGGAACCTTCAATGTCCGCGAAGACCATCTCCAGGGCTTGAACAAGGGTGATGAATTTACCGCTTTCGTCCCAGCCTTCAACAAGGATATCAAGATGAAGGTTTATTACCTGAAGGACCAGGGTTCATACGCAACCTGGAAGGCAACCAAGGACAATGGCGATTACGACCGCAAGACTTTCGAGGTAAAGGCCCGTCCTATCACCAAGCTCGAAGGATTGCGCCCGGGAATGTCACTCATCATTAAATAACTTCTATGTTCAAGAGATTATATCATATTGCCCTCAGAGAATGCGGCATCATGTGGAAGAATCCTATCTATCTCTTCTGCATGGTCATCTTCCCCATCGTGGTGGTGATTTTCTTCACTACCCTGATGCAGGGAGGTGTGCCTACCGACATGCCTGTGGGCATTGTTGACCAGGACAAATCTCATACCTCCCGCCAGCTGGTGCATAAGCTCGACGCTTTCCAGACCACCAAGGTGGTGGCTCACTATGAGAACATAGCTGAGGCAAGACATGCTATCCAGAAGAACGAAATCTATGCCTTCCTGGTGATTCCTAACGGAACGGAGGCAGGATTGATGGCTCAGAAACAGCCTAAGATTTCCTTCTACTACAGCAGCGTGTCGCTGGCGGCAGGCTCCCTGCTCTTCCGCGACTTGAAGACCATTTCTACCCTGGGAGGAGCAGCGGCAGGAATGGCGAAGCTGTCGGCACTGGGAAAGACGAATGATGAAATCATGACCTTTCTGCAGCCTATTGCTGTAGATTTGCACATGATAGGCAATCCATATGCCAACTACAACTACTATCTATCCACGGTGATGGTGCCGGGACTCATCATGCTGTTCATCTTCCTGATCACACCTTATTCTATAGGAACGGAGTTGAAATTCAACCGGGCAAAAGACTGGATGCGAATGGCGAACAACAATCCTTATCTCGCCATCGCCGGCAAGATGCTTCCTCAGACGCTCATCTTCCTGAGCATCTTCCTGCTGTTCGAGTTCTATATCTATCATGTACTGGATTTCCCTCATCCGGGCGGTGCGCTGCCTATCATCCTGCTGGGCATTCTGAGCGTATTATCCTGCCAGTGCTTTGGCATTTTTGCCTTCGGACTGATGCCTTCGCTCCGTATGTCGATGAGTATCTGTTCGTTGTGGGGCGTGGTTAGTTTCTCCATCTGCGGAGCCACCTATCCGCTCTTCGCCATGGATTCGCCTATCCAGGCCATCGGACAGCTCTTCCCTATGCGCCATTACTACATGATTTACCAGATGAACATCTTCAATGGTTTTCCGATGAGCGATGCAGTATTGCACTGGGGTGCGATGGTGCTCTTCTGTGCCCTGCCAATGCTCACTATCTGGAACATCAAGAAGGCAATGCTGGTTTACAAGTACCTGCCGTAGGAAAGTGAAGAGTGAAGAACGAAGAATTCAACAGCTTTACGAATCATAAAGTTCAAAGTTCAATGTTCAAAGTTAAAGAGTTCAATGTTAAAAAGTAGTTTACTATATAAGATTATCAATGGTATCTGGGACATGTGCTTCATCTGGAAGACGGAAATGCGCAATGTGTTCCGTGACGAGGGTGTGCTCATCTTCTGTATCCTGGTGCCGCTGGGCTATCCGCTGCTCTACTCGTGGATTTACAACAACGAGGTGGTGAGAG
>ERZ780034.723-NODE-723-length-11794-cov-7.6285_pt1 | contig 11794 bp, 8 predicted proteins | sample MGYA00511855_ERZ780034 | MGnify/ENA primary metagenome ERZ780034 (study PRJEB29588, sample SAMEA2148024) | human gut metagenome | biome: human gut; feature: human-associated habitat; material: faeces | place: Denmark | collected 2008/2010 ...
GCAAAGCTACAACCAAACCTCAAAGTGTAAAAGGTGCATTTCTTCGAATGCTTACCAAGGGAGGCCATCGCAAGATGGAATTTGAAGAAAGCTGGCGGCAAACATCTGGTCTGGCGGACAGAAATTTCATATAAAGCATGAAAACCATGGGTAAGGTTGCTACCCAAACCAATCCCCAATAGCTATTCAAAACGGTTGGTGGAGTTTCCTTGAGCTTGCGAATGAATGAAGCAGACATAAAGTGGAAAGTTAATCCCCTTATCCGGAGAGGACGCACGTGTCTGGCTTAATGGCATTATTGTCAGAACGCATATATAAAAAAGAAGAACTTATAGAAGTACTGTAAGTATTCGGCCAACTACAGGTATTAAACCTTTATATACAACAATAGCGACTGTCACTATGAACCTAATAGTATCAGCCGCTATTGGAGGATGTAAATTAAACTGTGTCAGCAAAGAATAAAATATTAACTTTGCTAACACAGTTTTTTTATGAAAGAAGAGTTTGATTTTGAGAGTATCAAGAACAAGGCTATTGAACAGCTGAAAGCGGGCAAGCCCTTGTTAGGTAAAGACGGTGCTTTTGCTCCCTTATTGGAAAGTATCCTGAATGCAGCTCTGGAAGGTGAGATGGATGCACACCTTACAGAAGAAGAACGTCAAATGGGCAACCGCCGTAACGGGAAAATGCAAAAGCAGGTCCAGACTCCATTAGGTGAGGTAACTGTATCCACTCCCCGCGACCGTAATTCAAGTTTTGATCCACAATTTATTAAGAAGCGTGAGACCATTCTGGCAGAAGGTGTTGCTGACCGTATAATCGGCCTGTATGCTCTTGGTAACAGCACACGTGAGATTAGTGATTGGATGGAAGAGAATCTTGGTAATCGTGTATCGGCAGATACAATCAGCGCCATTACAGACCGTGTACTTCCGGAAATAAAGGCATGGAAATCACGTATGCTTGATTCTGTCTATCCTATAGTCTGGATGGATGCCATCCATTATAAGGTAACGGATGAACGTGGTTGTGCTGTTACACGTGCAATCTATAATGTGCTGGGTATTGACCGGGAAGGACATAAGGAACTACTCGGAATGTATATATCAAGAAATGAGGGAGCAAACTTCTGGCTCAGTGTTCTGACAGATCTCCAGAACCGTGGAGTCGAAGATATTCTTATTGCCTGTATAGACGGCTTGAGAGGTTTTCCTGAAGCAATCCAAAGTGTTTATCCCAATACAGCCGTACAGCTTTGTGTCGTACATCAAATTCGTAATTCCATCAAATATGTAGGCTCCAAAAATCAAAAGGAATTCCTGAAGGATTTGAAATGCGTTTATCAGGCTGTAAATAAAGAATCGGCAGAAAATGAACTCCTCAAGCCAGAAGAAAAATGGGGCGAACAGTATCCTATTGTTATCAGGTCCTGGCAGGACAATTGGGATAAGCTGTCCGAATATTTCCAGTACACTCCGGCTATCCGTAAGCTCATATATACAACAAATACTGTTGAAGGGTATCACCGTCAGATCCGTAAGGTAACAAAAAACAAAGGCGTGTTCCCATCGGATACAGCCCTTGAGAAACTAGTTTATCTTGCATACCGCAATATACGGAAGAAGTGGACTATGCCACTTGCCAATTGGGCTACAATCTCACAGCAACTGGCCATAAATCCGGAGAGGACGCACGTGTCTGGCTTAATGGCATTATTGTCAGAACGCATATATAAAAAAAGAAGAACTTATAGAAGTACTTCCTCGTAAATGAATATTCTCACATCCGGTCCGAAGACAGCAATCACTGACATACACAACCTAGCCAAATAATAATTGTAATTATAACATACGAGCTGCAACTTTTTCAGTTGCAGCTCGCAAACTTATAACATGAAGATATATGTACTTCAGTTAATACTTACAGTTCAAAAAGTGATTTAACTCTTTTTTAACAGTTTAAACAAATCTTATACCCGTATAAGTGTATTGTGATTTAATTGTTCCATCTGGAGAATAGATGATAATAGTTACATCATATACACCACCTACAGTTAAGTCAGGAGTGATATTAAATTGAATAATAAATGATTGTGTGATAGCTCCAGTTACTGGCAAATCACTCAAGCTAATTTCAAAATCTCCTGTAGTTTGTAATATCTGTCCACCTGTGTAAGTAGAGAACAAAGTAGGATCTTCGTTTCGTAACCAATTCTGGTATTGATGAGGATCACCTGATAAATCAAGACCACTATATACAGTATAAATAACCCCTTTAGATGAGTCCCAATTATAATGTTCAGAATCGTTCTTTACTGTTAATACAGACCAAGGAGCATTTCCTCCTGGCTGATTAGGTTCGTCTGTAAAATATACATAAAAGCGATTAGCTCCTTCACGGAATGTGAAATTTTCATCTGCGTAGTGTAACATAATACCTCCACATTCTCCACCTGCGGTAGTGTAGTTTTGAGCTTTTGTTTTCAAGTCATTCAAATCTGCTGGAGGCGTAGCCATTCCTTCTCCATAATGTTGTGTACGACTTACACCTGAATAGCAGTTTAAATAATCTGACAATGTTGCCGCATCAGTAATATTGATTGCTCCGTTTACATAACGATGATCAATACCTACACATCCGAACATAACATCCATTGTTTGAGAAAGTTCTGTTGACCATCTGATAATTTCATCAGCAACCTTATTAGCTTCTTCCCACATGCTACCAGAATTATCAACTAAGAAGACAACATCAGCCTTTGCTTTAGAAACCGGAGAATTTGAACGTGAACGCGTCACTACTTCTTCACCATTTATAACTTTAATGCCTTTTTGAACTCCGTTAATTTCTACCCATACATTCTGGTTTGCTTCTCCTGTTCCATATAACTCAATCCATTCGCCAGTATTTGTCTGGATACCAGCCAAATTAAAACGACCGATTTTTGAGTTATTGGGATCAACTGATAATGCAGAGATACTAGTAGGCATAATAAATGTTTCCTCGCCTTTCTGGATAGTCGGAGGAGTACCTGCTTGGGTATCTGAAGGAATACCTGTCGGTTCGCCTGTTGCCAATTCTATAGTTTCTCCATTAATCACAATAGTCAGAATACCTGTTGCAGAATTATATCGTACATCATCAAACCAATTTGTTCCGGATGTACCATCACTTCCGTCTTGTCCATCTTCACCGACAGCTTTCACAGGATTACCATTTTCGTCCAGAACTTCAGCGAATGTCAAGCCATTATCATAACTAATCATCCAATAGCCTGTTGTACTGACTTTCAATTGTGGAGTAACGGCATCTTCTCCTGTAACAGGAATTTTATTACCGCTTCCATCTGTCAGCCAATTTTGTTGACCATCTATCGTTTGAGTCCAATAGTATTTACCATCTGTATCTTTATCAAATCCGATAACTGGCGCATCTTTTCCTGCTTCGCCATCTGCGCCATTCGTTATAGACGCGGTTTTACCGTCACTGAATTTAATGGTATAGCCATTCTCTGTTTCAGTAACACTTGTTACATAGACATTACCTTCCAGCGCATTGACAATTGAACCCATTGATGTGATGTCTGTGTTCATCTGAGTCAGCTTACTTTCAATGTTTGTCAAACGATCGTCCAAATCATTCACTTTGTTCCAAAGTTCACCATCATCGTACTTACAAGATACGGCACCGATAATCATCAGCGACCATAAAAAGAGAGATTTTAGTTTCATAATGTTGATTTTTAAGGTTTATAACTGTTTTTCTCAAAGATAATAAAAAAAATGATATGCTGCTTTTCCCTTTTTTTCAGATTGTAACTATAATTGTATTTTATGGATTAAAGCGTTAAAATGAAGGTCTATTTAGCAAAAATACGAAACTAAAGAATAACTGACTACTGAGTAAATTATAAGCATGAAGATATGGATATCCACTTCATCGAACTTTCAGAGTCTCCTTATAAGGAATACCTTTGCTCCTGGCTGTATGATTCCCGCTATTAAGGTCTACGATGAGAGATTTATATTCGTCAGCCAATACTCTCATGTTAATATAATAAAAAAGGTGACCCTTTCGAGTCACCTTCTAAAGTATTAAGCGATTGAACTATTAACGTTTCTTCAGTGTTACAGGAATGATTACTTCTACCTGAGAAAGATCCTCGAAAGTCACTGTAGCTTTTACCTCAAGTTCATAGTTGTTCTGCAATAAAGAACCTTGGTTCTTCCAAGTAACGATACCGTTACCATCAACAGTCAATTGACTTCCTGCACTCATATTGCTTGTAATAGTTGTCCAAGCATCATTGTGTACGAAATCATAATCTACACTAACGATTGAATTTGTAAGCTTATATGTATTTATAGCTTTAGAAGTCAATCCTAATGAAGAACCCAGCCACTTGTAGATATCATCACCCTCAGTATCTTTTACAAGTACCTTAGATTGAGTTCCAACAGTATTTGTACCAACACCATCTACTAATTCTACTCCACCTGCATTACCTGCGACAAACGGATTTTCGAATACTATATCGTAAGAATAGTTACAGTTTTCACCGTTAACAAGCGTAGTGGTATAAGTCATGGTCTTGATAGCATAGGGTTCAGTCAGCTCACCACTCAATGCTACCGTATGGGTAGAATTGTTCATGGTTACACCAGTTTCGCCTACTGCCCATGCAAAATTGATGCCAGTAACATTTGCAGGGAGATAACCGGCATCAAAGATACCTTTACCTGAGTTCTTAGTGAAATGCTCTGCTAATGCAGTAGACATTTCCCAAGCATTACTTGAGTTCAACTGACCTTTTACAACAATCAAATCACCTGTATGTTCCTCATAAGATGTTACATGATACAATGGATTGTATTCATACTTCTTACACTCTTCTTTTACATAGAATACCTGAGTCAGAACAACATCCGGATATGCACGAGTATCATCAGACTTGATAGTAATTGTTACTGTATATTTAGCTCCCTTACCATCTACATCTTTGTAAGTATTTTGTGTCAAGACTTCATTATTGACTGCTACTTGGACATTGGATGTTGTCTGGTTCTGGTTGTTCAGATTTACAGTATACTGAATTCCTGCAAACGAATTAGTAGTACCATTATTGACTGTTGTCTCTGGGATAACTGTAACAGTACCGGCAGTTCCTTCAGCTTCTACCTTAACGTTATAAGTATTGGCAGATCCGCCATAATAATTCCAGAATGATGCTGCAGTCAATCCTGTCGCGCCATAAATCTTGGTATTGATTTCCTGCCATGACATGGCTCCCACTTCTGTGAATGCGCCAGTAAGTGTATAGTAATCTTTTTCTGCAACACCATCAATTGCAGCAGATATTGGTTCCTTTTGTACAGGATCAGTAGCTGTAATTGCTATTTTAATATAAGAAGAACCTACCATTCTCTTCACTCCATGGTTGTCTACCAAGAATGCGTCCACACGTACTACTGGTGTACGACCAATAGCTGGAGTTAAAGTTTCGCCTAAATTGTCTGTATTAACACTCAATACTCCATCATTCAATTGAACGAACCATTGCTGATTTGTATGTTGCTGGTCGGCTGCCAGATATTCTTCTGGTAAAGAGAAAGCATACTCCATGCCATAGAAACCAAGTTTTGAGAGATATTGATTTTTATCATTAGAATACAATCCAACCTTCTCCTTCAAATCCAGTTTGCTGGTATATGCCATTTCAAAATTTTCAGGATCGCTTAATGAAACAAAGTTTTTAATAAAATCACTTGATTCACCTTTTTCACCGACAATAGCTTTTGTTCTAGGATAGAATTCAACAGCCGCAGAACCTGGAATTGTTTTGGCTGAATCAGCTACAATAGCATCAATAGGAGTAGAAGTAATATGAACAAAATCAGATGTCACTGTCTCTTGTCCGCTGAATACCTGCAGAGCCGCAAGTGCGTTATCCTGCAGTTTAGTGGCGTTTACCAATGCTTTAGCGGTTACTTCACCTTCTGCGATTTCAGATTTATAAATAGTTAACAAGTCATTTTTATCACCTGTAGCTCTTGACACAGCTCTATTTACAAATCCTAATGATGTATCTTCGCCTACGTATGCTCCTGTCGGATTCAAGCGATACAACATATCCACAACATTAGATTTATCAAGTCCTTGTGCTATAAAATCTTTAGTAGTTGTATCATAAAATCCTTCATCAAAATAGTCTTTTACATGAAAGAATTCTTCTGTTGTTGTAGGGTAAGGTAAATCTTGACTGATTTTCTCTGGCAGAAAAGCTACTGATGCTAATGCTTCACCCAATGTAAGTTCTATAGCGGTTTCTGAACCATCCACATTTGTAAATACAAGCTTATTACCGTTTTTGACTGCTGTTACACCGGATGAGGCCCACTGCATATCTGTCTGTTCAAGGAGCACACCGTCCTTATAGATGTCAAAACACCCCGTTTCTTTATTTGGAACATATACTTCTGTAGAGTTAGCCGTACCTCCGATAGCCTGATAATCTGTCTTCACGCCATCTTTGTACCAATAGCCATCCTCTCCAATAGTCCAAACGACAGCGTCTGCTCCATCTGCGCCATTGGCTCCATTCAATACATTGTATGTCTTGCCATCACTCAATGTAATTTTGATACCGCCATTTCCGTCAGTAATTGTTTCAACTGAAGTAATTACAGCACCCGCATCTACAAGGCTCTGTAGTTCCTGCAATGACACTTTAACGGCATCTACTTGCTCTTGCAAATTAGCGATGTCATCATCATAATCTTTACAAGAAGTAAAAGTTCCTGCCGAAGCGAACAGAAGCGCTCCGAACAGAAGTGCACTTAAATACTTTTTTCTCATAATAAAAATTTTAATTTATAAATTAAAGGCTCTAATTATCAAGCCGATTTGCCCCGTTCCTCATACTAAAAAGCAGCCAAAAGGCAGCTGCAATCGGAGGGACGGATAAGGGACGGTGGAGGGACCAAAAACGGAAAAGAAACAAACAAATACCCCGTCAGAAGACCTTCTGGACGCGATTTTGACAGGTTCTGTAGCCGTGGCGGTACAAAACCAAACCGCTTCCAATCACCTCATCAGCATTCCGAAAAGCTGTACTTATCTTTCATAGATCACGACGTTTTTAGAAAAGAATTGTGTATATCCGGATATACACAACTGTATTTCTTAGAACGTCTTACACATTGAAATCCATATTTATCATCGATTTCGAAGACAAATGTATATACTTTGTTCGAAACAACCATCTACTTTTATTGAAAAGTTGCAGGCGTTTACATTATTTAATATTTTTATACATTAAAAACCACCTGCCCTCCTCAACTTTCATTAACGGAAAGCTTCTGCGAACTCTTTTGAAATGGAATTTCCTATCTGCTGACATACCTCACCGCCAAACGCCATACCGCAACGGATAACTTCATCCCAGTCGGCCTCGGACAACGTGTCAAGGTCATCCCGACGGATGCAGTTCTTCAGCAGGCCATATACCACTCCAGCATTGAAATTGTCTCCCGCTCCGATGGTACTGACCGTCTTGACAGCAGGCACCGGATAACTCTTGCATACATTCCCTGCAAACAAACGGACATCCTTATCGGCATCCGTACAGATGAAATGCTTGCAGTAGAAACCCACCCGTTGGGTATATACTTTCTCCGCATCAGGCTGACCGAACATATTACTGAAGTCTTCGGTAGAGCCGCGCAGGATATCGGTATATTCAAAGTTTTCCAGCAGCGTAGGCATCAGCTTGATGGCTTCGTTGGCATGGGTGCTGCGGAAGTTTACATCGTAATAGATAATGGCTCCCCGTTCACGGGCCAGCTCCAGAAGGCCTTTTACCTTATCGCGGAGCACCGGTGTCACGGCAAAATAGGAACCTATCATCACAATGTCGTCCGGCTGTATATCGGGCATCTTCACCTCCAGGCGCTGGTGCGGATAATCCTTGTAGAAAAGATACTCCGCATCGTTCCGTTCGTTCAGGAAAGCCAGCGATACAGGCGATTTACCGTCCGGAAATACGTTTACACAGTCGGTACGTACTCCGTTGTTCCTCATATTCTCCAGAATGATCCGTCCTACCCGGTCGTTCCCGGTTTCGCTGATAAAGGTGACATCTACCCCCATCCGTCCCAAAGAAATCATGGCATTATAAACGGATCCTCCGGGTACAGCTGCTTGTGGCTGGTCATCCCGGAACAGGATGTCGAGGATGGTTTCGCCGATACCGATTACTTTTCGATTCATAGGCTTATATTAATAAGGTGTATTATTTACTCAATTCACGCGAGCGTTCTCCCAGATAGCCTCCATGATGGCGCTTGCTGTATTCTTCGATGGTAAACCCTGTCTGCCGCATGGTCTCTACTACCAGGATATCGCCGATGACAGTCATTACCGTAGTAGACGTAGTAGGTGTCATTCCCAGCAGGCAGACTTCTTCCGGATGGCCGGTAGGCAGACACACATCGGCTGTCTGTGCCAGCGGACTGTCCGGGTTTCCGGTAATGACAATCCGTTTCATATCCGGCAGCAGGTGTGCGGCCAGGTCTGTCAGTTCCACAATTTCACGGGTCTTGCCCGAGTTGGAAATCAGCAACAGCAGGTCGTTCTCCTGCAGGATACCCAAATCGCCGTGTTGCGCCTCACTGGGGTGCAGAAATACCGACGGGATACCGGTGGAACAGAAAGTAGTAGCAATATTCATGGCTATCTGCCCAGCCTTTCCCATACCGCTGGTCACCAGTTTTCCCTTCTTACGATGTACCTGTTCTACAATCAGATCTACCGCCTGTTGGAAGGCATCAGTCACCGGAATATTCAGAACTGCCTGTGCTTCGTGCTGCAGCAATTCGTTAATGGATGAAATCATATGTCAGGTTTTAGAAATTAGTCTGTAAGGAATGAAATCAACTGTTCGAAAGTATCGGCTACTTTCAGCCGCTCTTTCAACGGATGATGAATAAACTGTCGGACCTCCAGTTCGTGCAGGAACTCCAGCAGCCCGTTCCAAAAGCCGTCCACGTTGTACAGGATTACCTGCTTGTCGTGGTAACCGAGGCTCCCGGCAGCCAGTACGTGGAAAATCTCGTCCAGGGTACCGATACCCCCCGGCAGAGCTACCAGTATATCGGCTTCCTGAAGCATAAGGTCCTTGCGGTCGCTCAGGTTGACGGTCGGGAAAATCACATCAAGCAAGGTACTGACCCGTCCGCGCTCTTCCAGCAGGGTGGGTACTACCCCCATCACCTGTCCGCCGTTCGCCTTCACTGCCTTGGCGGTCGCTTCCATCAGTCCGAGGTTCGAACCGCCGTATACCAGCCACTTGCCTTGGCTTCCTATCCAGGCACCCAGTTCTTCCGCTTTTTCTATGTAGAGAGGGTCTATCCGCTCGGATGCCGCACAGAAGACCCCGATTCTGTTCTTTATCATGCGCTGTTCCTTTCCATTATTCTGCAAATATCTGCATTTTTTTTCTTTTTGCCGTGATTTTTAGTTCTTCTTTTTGACAGCAAAAAAGAAAAGAGTTTCGAAATGTCGGCTTGTTACCGAACAATTAAGCTTCCGGCATCTTCTGGAGAATTGGATTTCAGGAGATAAATCAAAATGTAGCGCACGTTACCGCAGATTCCGGCTTACATGTTACCGCAGACTCCGACTTACATGTTATCGCAGATTTGTAATCTGCGGTATATAATGCGGTATATAACCGGTTACGAGAATATGGCAGATTACAAATCTGCCATAACACAATATTACACATCTGCCATAACCCATAACACAAGATATAACCAGCTACGAGAATACGGCTATATATAACCAGTTACAAGAATACGGCTATATATAACCAGTTACAAGAATACGGCAGATTACAAATCTGCCATAACACAAAGTTAATAGTTAAAAACGGAACGGGTAACTGATTTAAATTTCCGATTGAACGGTGAATTTCATTAACTTTGCCGGCAGAAATTCAATCGTATCAGAAACATGTCACACCAGACGTATACTCTTCCGAACGGCCTGCGGATTATTCAGGCTCCCAGTCCTACCGGCGTGGCCTATTGTGGTTATGCCGTAGATGCCGGTACCCGTGACGAACGGGATAACGAACAGGGCATGGCCCATTTTGTGGAACACCTCATCTTCAAAGGAACCCGCAAACGGAAAGCCTGGCACATTCTGAACCGGATGGAACGGGTGGGCGGCGACCTGAACGCTTATACCAACAAGGAAGAGACCGTAGTGTACAGCACTTTCCTGAAAGAGCATTTCCTCCGTGCCGCCGAACTGCTGACGGACATCGTGTTCAACAGTACATTTCCACAGGCAGAAATCGAAAAAGAGGTAGAAGTCATCATCGATGAGATACAGAGTTACGAAGACAGTCCCTCGGAACTGATTTTTGACGATTTCGAGGAACTGATATTCCCGGACCATCCGTTGGGACGCAATATCCTGGGACGTCCGAACCAGCTGCGTGACTTCCGGACCGAAGATGCTCTGAACTTCGTCAACCGTTTCTACCGTCCGGCCAACATGGTGTTTTTCGTTCTGGGCGACCTGGATTTCAAGCGGACAGTCCGTACCTTGGAAAAACTTACTGCCGATATCCCTGCCGGGGATGCTGGTGATTATCGTCGGGTACCGCCTCTCTCATACCAGCCCAAGCACCTCACCCTCTATAAGGATACGCACCAGTCGCATGTCATGATAGGCAGCCGTGGTTACGATGCGTACGACGAGCACCGTACAGGTCTCTATTTGCTGAACAATATCTTGGGAGGGCCGGGTATGAACAGCCGGTTGAATGTTTCTCTACGTGAACGTCGGGGACTGGTATACAATGTAGAAGCCAACCTGACCTCATACACCGATACAGGTGCCTTTTGTATCTATTTCGGTTGCGATCCGGACGATGCCGACGAATGTACAGAACTGGTATACAAGGAGCTGAAGAAACTGCGTGACCGTCGGCTGACCAGTGCCCAACTCACAGCGGCGCAGAAACAGATTATCGGTCAGATAGGTGTATCGACTGATAACTTTGAGAATGTAGCCCTTGACATGGGCAAATGCTTCCTGCATTACGGTACCTACGAGCACAAATCGGAGGTCTACCAGCGCATCAATGCCCTCACTGCCGATTATCTGCTGGAGATTGCCAACGAGAAATTTGCAGAAGAACAGTTGTCGGTACTGGTGTATCGGTAACGAAAACCTTTTTACGGGAAAAACGAACGGACATTTTGTATTCTTTGTCCGTTCGTTTACAATAAAACATGCGGACATCTGTATGAAAACGTCCGTTCGTTTTGTGATGATATGTGTGAGTTTTGAAGTTCGTATATATTCATCCAGGCTTTTACTTTAAAATATCGAAAAGAAAGAATACCGGTTTTTGTTCTGTAGCCATATTCGTCCCTCTTACGTCCCTCCAAAAATTCTAGTACCATATACTTTTCTCATAATCAATATTCTACAGAAATGTCCCCGATAGCCGCCACGGCTACCTGAACTGTCCAAAACCGCCCTAGAGGGCTTCTGGCGGGGTATTTGTTTGTTTCTTTTCCGTTTTTTGTCCCTCGTACGTCCCTTATCCGTCCCTCCGATTCAGGTTGCCTTCTATCCGTTTTCCTACATAAATATAGGATATAGGATATGCTTAAGTTTGAACAATTTAAGTTTTTTAATTTATAAATTAAAATTTTTTACTATTATGAGAAAAAAGTATTTAAGTGCACTTCTGTTCGGAGCGCTTCTGTTCGCT
>ERZ780034.724-NODE-724-length-11772-cov-3.48101_pt1 | contig 11772 bp, 9 predicted proteins | sample MGYA00511855_ERZ780034 | MGnify/ENA primary metagenome ERZ780034 (study PRJEB29588, sample SAMEA2148024) | human gut metagenome | biome: human gut; feature: human-associated habitat; material: faeces | place: Denmark | collected 2008/2010 ...
GCGGTTGGCCGTGGTGTAGATGTCGGCGCTTTCCTCTCCTTGCTTCACGAGCTTCTGGAGAATCTTCATTGCCTTGTCGTCTGGCAAGGTGTCGTTGGCTCCTGGAGCCGTCTTCGCCTCAAGAAACACCTTCTTGGCGTTGCGCAGTGCCTCAAGGCGCGCCTTGTCGTGAGCTTTCATGGCCTCACGGATGCCTTTACTAACCTGATCGAAAATTGTTTCCATGATTTCTTGATAGTTAACTAACTAAACAGAATTATTCGATAAATAAAAGACAATGGGGACAAAAAAGGCAATCATCGTAGTTGTTGCCTCTATTGTCCCTATTGTCGTTAAATTCTCGCATTGAATTTATAAAGTCTTTTTGAAAACTTGCTTTTACCTGAATAGTATCAGCAATGTTTGCGCAGGTTTTGGCCTGCGAAGCAAGGCTCGCCTTTACGCGAAGCTTATCACGCAGGGTTCGGCGTTGCCCTTGTCTTCCGCCTTTTCCTCACCCGTGTCGGTGCAGCTCTGTTTCCTGATGTCATCCAGGGTTTGCGACGTGCGCTTGTAGGTGGGTGAGCTTTCCACGGCGAGGATAACGTCGTCGTTGTCGAGGTCCTCGGGCTGGAAGATATATACGTTCGGGCGGCGCTTGCGAAGCGAGTTGTTGCCATCTGGACCATAATAATGGTTCATTCTCTCCTCGCGCTTTATTTTTATGTCCTCGTCTTCTTGGTTGCGCTTTTTGCGCTCTTTGTCGCGACGTCTTCTCTCTTCGTCTGGCTCGACATCCTCAATGCCGAATCCAGTGGCGAGAATGGTAACTTTCACTTTCTTGCCCAAGTCCGGGTTGATGGAAACGCCCCACTTGATTTCGAAGTCCTCGCCAAATTTCTCCATGAAGTCGTTGACATAGTTCATCTCCTCCATCATGAAGCCCTGGTTCTCCTTCTTCTCGCTTGAGAAGCCGATGGACAGCAGTATTTTCTTGGAGTTGAACACGTTGTTGTCGTTGAGCAGTGGTGAGTTGAGCGCGTCCTCGATGGCCTTCTTCACGCGTTCCTCGCCCTCGCCGTAGCCAGTGCTCATGATGGCCACGCCACCGTCTTTCAACACGGTCTTAACATCGTTGAAGTCGAGGTTGATAAGTCCGTGGGTGGTTATTATCTCTGCAATGCTCTTCGCTGCCACGCTAAGGGTGTCGTCGGCCTTGCCGAAGGCATCGACAAGCGGAAGTTCCGGGTATATTTGGCGAAGGCGCTCATTGTTTATCACGAGCAACGCGTCAACATGCTTAGCCATTTCCTCAACGCCGTCAAGGGCTTGGTTAATCTTCTTGAATCCTTCGAAACGGAAGGGAATGGTCACGATGCCAACGGTGAGAATGCCCATGTCCTTGCTCACTTGTGCGATGACCGGTGCGGCGCCTGTGCCTGTGCCACCACCCATTCCGGCCGTTATGAATGTCATTTTCGTGCCATCGTTGAGCATGCTTTTAATCTTGTCTATGGTGTCCATAGCGGCTTGCCGTGCGCGCTCCGGACGGTTGCCGGCTCCAAGTCCCTCGCTTCCAAGTTGCAAGTGGGCTGGCACGGGTGAGTCGTTGAGAGCTTGCGCGTCGGTGTTGCAGAGCACGAACGAGACATCGTGGATGCCTTCGCGATACATGTGGTTGACAGCGTTGCCGCCACCGCCACCAACACCTATTACCTTTATAATGCTGTTCTCCTTGTTGGGATCGCCAAAGTCGAGGATTGTCGGCTTCTGCGTGTCTGTATTTTGAGTGTTATTGTTGTCTGCCATGTTCCCTTTCAGTCTATGATTTTATGTTTTTATTCTTCATCTGGAGAAGTGATCTTCCTGAACAGCACTTTAAACTTGTTCAAGAGCTTGTGTGGCTGTTTGGGCTTGTCGTTTTGCTCGTTTCGAGTGCTGGATTCGACTTTCACCCTTCCGTTGTCATCGGCTTTTGCGTTGTCTTGCGTCTTCTCTTTGTCAGCGTCGTCAATTATCCTGCCATTGGTGGCCTTTGCGCTCGTGGCCTGTGCTGTTGGTGTGGCTTGGCCTTGCTGAGTTGTCTGTATGCCTTCAAACAAGCTGCTTGCAATGTCACTGCCCGCACAGTTCTGGTCGCCTTTGGCCAATATGGCGAGCACGGTGCATAACCTTCCGTCCTTGGCGTTGACCAAGGGGTTGGTCGACTTTATTGTGTCGTTGACAAATTTGGCGGTTCTTATCTTCTCTATGTGAGTATAGAGCCTGAAAGCCCGTTCTATGTTGTTCATGTTGCTGCCGCCACCTGTCAAGATGATGCCACCCAAGAGTTTTTCAGAGTATTCGTCGGGGATGAGACTCTTCACGTTCTCTATTATTTCCCTTGTGCGAGCCTCTACTATGTCCACGAATTTGCTCATCTCAATGAACCTGTCGGAGTCGATGGCATAGTGGCGGGCTTGGTCGATGTCGTTGCCGTCGGTAAATGCGCTGGCATATTTGAGTTTTAACCTTTCCGCGTCTCCGTCTTCTATCTGCAGCGAGGCGATGTCTTTCGTAATGTTGGCGCTTCCCAATGGTATCACGGATAGCTTTCTGAGGATATTGCGGTGGAAGATGCTTACGGTGGTAGTGTCTGCGCCAAAGTCGACGAGAGCGCAACCTCCCCTTTTCTCAGAGTCGGTCAGGACGCTGTCGGCAAGGGCAAGAGGAGATATGTACATGTCGAGTATGCTGATGTTGGCTTGGTCGAAACATTTCTTTAACCTCCTGTAGAACTCCCTGCGGCATAGAATGTTAAGGAAGTTGCCTTCCAGTCGTTTGCAAGGCACGCCAACGGGCGGCTCGGCTTGGTACTGGTTGTCGACCTTGTATTCCAATGTCACGGCGTCAAGAATTTGCTGGTCGGGATATTGCATGCTCCTGTTGGCGTCCATGAGCTCGTTGATCATGTCTTGTGTCACTTCGCTTTCAGTGGACAGCTCCCTGACATTGGTGTTTTTCACGCCTATGATGGACTGTCCGCCAAAGCCGACATAGACGTGCGTGATGCGTGTCTTGAGCGTCGCTTCCAACTTCTTGATGATGTTGGAAAGGGCTTGCACTGTTTTCTCTATGTTGCGTACCACGCCATTGCGTATACACGTCTCGCCGTTCTCCTGGGCTATGGCAAGAACGCTGATACTGCCGTCTGTATTCTTCCTGCCAGCTATGCCAGTGATCTTTGATGATCCTAACTCTATTGCTACTATAAATTCTGCCATTGGGATATGTCTACTTTATTCTTTTCTCTTTTTCTTGCAAATAATCTGGTTGTCAAATTCCACGTTTATGTAGGAATACTTGTTCCATCCTGCTTGTGACAGGCCATATTTGTAGAACTTCTCCAGCTCATCCATTTTATGGTTGGCGAAGTCGGTCACGAGCTGCTTCCTTTGCGCAATCAGTTTTGTCTGAGGCAGTTGGCCCAAATAGATGATGTTGTCGCCCACTCGCGGGATGAGTTCCACGCCGCCATCGGGGAGCACGTTTATCTGCTCCACTTGATTCTGCCAAAACTCGTTAGCCATGATAGCGTCGGCAAGGAACGAGATGTAGTTGCGTGCGAACCATCTGTCTATATGTCCCGAAGCAATGATGAGGTTGCTTGTGTAGTGGGAGTTGGGCATGATGCGGTGGTCGTCGTCGAGGTAATAGTCGTCGCCATTGTTGGCCATTATGTGCAGTGTGGGCATGCGTTGTGTGAGAGTTATCCACACGTGCCCGTCCTGTGTCTTATAGCATTGCACGTTCTTGATGAACGGACTTTGGCGGAGCTTCCCTTCTATCTCTCTGGTGTCTATCTCCTTGAACGACTTCTTCAGGGGGTATAGGTCATTCTTCATGAGCCTGTTTTTGATTTCTTTCGGAGAGATGAACCCGTTGACGGCCTCGTCCTGGATGTTGATGTCCACTTGCTTGCAGGTAATATCCTCGCCGTCGGGCTTATTGAAAGCAGTCATGGCGACAACGATATAGGTGCCTAAGACCACATCGCTGCCCACAAGCAATATCTTTTTCCAGTTTACGCGCATCGGGTGTAATGGTTGTTCTCGTTTATTTCTCCTTTATTATTATCTCCATCTCTGGCACCATGTTGTCGAGGTCTCCGGCCCCCAGTGTCACGAGGACATCAAAGTCGCGGCTCTTGACGAGGTTCAGCACGTCGGCCTTGTTGATGATGCTTTTCTCCACGCTTGGCTTGAGGTTGTCGTAGATGAGCTTTGATGTAACGCCTGGTATTGGCTGCTCGCGGGCTGGGTAAATCTCCGTGAGTATCACTTCGTCGAAATGGCTTAGCGAGTCGGCGAAGTCCTTGTAGAAGTCGCGTGTGCGAGTGTAAAGGTGCGGCTGGAAGATGGCCGTGAGCTTGCGGGTCGGGTAGAGCTCGCGCAGGCTCTTGGCGCATTGCAGTATCTCCTTGGGATGGTGGCCATAGTCGGAGAGGAGCACGTGACGGTTGTCGCGAATCTTGAAGTCGAAGCGGCGTTCCACCCCGTGATATGTCTCCATGCCGTAATGTATCTCATCCGCTGTGCAACCGTTGAGCTGCGCCAACGCCATTGCGGCCACGCCGTTCTCGATGTTGATGGGGATGGGCTGGCCGAGCTTCACGCCCGTGATGTTGCCTTTGGGCGAGATGAAGTCGAATGTTATCTCTCCGTTCTCTATCTTGATGTTCTCAGCGTGGAAGTCACCTTTGTCGCGGCTGTAAGTGTAAGTCTTTACGCTTTCACTCACGTTAGGCTTCATCTCAAGGTCTGTGTGTATGATGAGCGCGCCCTCTGGCTGTATGAGCTCCGTGTAGTGCCTGAAGCTCTCAAGGTAAGCTTCTTTTGTGCCATAAATGTCGAGGTGGTCTGGGTCTGTGGCCGTGATGACGGTCATCCATGGGCGAAGCCAGTGGAACGAGCGGTCAAACTCGTCGGCCTCTATCACCACGTAATCGCTTGTGTCTGAAAGAATGTAGTTGGTGCCGTAGTTCTTTGAGATGCCTCCAAGGAAGGCGTTGCAGTCGACGTGGCTTTGATGCATGATGTGTGCGCACATGGTAGATGTCGTTGTCTTTCCGTGCGTGCCGGCCACGCATAGTCCTTTATGCGTGCGTGTGAGTATGCCGAGCACTTGTGCGCGCTTCTGCACCTCAAAGCCGTTGTCGCGAAACCAGGTTAGTTCCTTGTGTGCGGCAGGTATGGCCGGTGTGTAAACCACAAGGCAAGAAGCCTTGTCCTTGCATGCGTGCGGAATCTCGTTGACATTCTCGTCGTAATGGATGAGCATGCCCTCTTTCTCCAATTGCTTTGTCAGGTTAGACGGCGTGCGGTCGTAACCTGCTACAACCGCGCCACGATGTATGAAATATCTTGCTATTGCGCTCATGCCGATGCCGCCTGCACCGACAAAATAGACCGACTTGATATCTTTCAGTTCCATTTCAATGATATATTGTAAATGTCTTGTTCTGTTTGTTGATTAACGTACGAGCTTAAGCACCTCGTCGGCTATGACATCCGCCGAGTTTGGCAACCCAAGCTTCTTGATATTTGTGCTGAGCGACTCCAGCTTGGCGTTGTCGTTTACTATTTCCAATGCTCTCTTGAGCAGCATTTCCGGTGCTTCAGCGTCTTTCACGTATACGGCCGCGTCCTTGTTGACGAGTGCCATGGCGTTCTTCGTCTGGTGGTCTTCGGCCACGTTGGGGCTTGGCACGAGTATCACGGGCTTTCCTATGAGGCAGAACTCGCTTATGGAGCTTGCGCCGGCACGGCTTATCACGAGGTCGGCAGCGTTGTAGGCCGCGCCCATGTCGGGGATGAAGTCGAGAACCTTGAGGTTTGGTATCTCGCCGAAATCGCTTACCGCCTTGTTCATCTCGGCGTTATAGTATTTGCCCGTCTGCCAGATAAACTGTACGTTGGCGTCTTCCACTTCTTTTAGGTGAAGCCTCATGCTGTCGTTGATGGTTCTTGCGCCAAGGCTTCCGCCAACGAGCAAGATGGTCTTCTTGTCGGGGTCAAGGCCGAATTTCTTTCTTGCCTCTTCCTTCGAGATGCTGTCGTTGACCACGTTTTGCCTAACGGGGTTGCCGGTCATTATTATCTTGTCGGCAGGGAAGAACCTTTCCATGCCATTGTATGCCACGCAAATCTTCTCCGCTCCGCTGGCGAGCATCTTGTTGGTCTTGCCTGCATAGGAGTTTTGCTCTTGAATGAGGCACGGCACCCCTAACGCGTGGGCGGCGTCGAGCGCGGCGGCGCTGGCATATCCTCCCACTCCTACGGCCACGTCGGGCTTGAACTTGCGCACGATGCGTTTCGCCATGAACTTGCTCCTGAGGAAGTCGATGCCAACAACGATGTTCTTCAGCGAGTAGATGGGGCGAACCAAGCCTTTCACGGGCAAGCCCTTTATCTCGTAGCCCGCCTGTGGCACGCGTTGCATCTCCATGCGCCCTAAGGCACCTATAAACAGAATCTTCGCCTCAGGATGCTTTGCCTTGATGGCGTTGGCAATGCTGATGGCCGGGAATATGTGTCCGCCTGTTCCTCCTCCGCTGACGATAACTTTTAGCTCTTTTTCCATTTTAGTACATTTTCGGCAAAAGTAATCATTTTTTTTCTTTTCGTGACTATTATTCGCCTAAATTATTTCCGCTCTATATTGTCTGCCGTTTGGTCTGCCGTTTGTGGAGTCGTTGCCGCTGCTATGGTGTTCTTCGCGGCACCGACCTTGTTTTTCTTTGCTGTGCGGCTCACGCTGAGTATCATTCCTATGTATACGCAGTTGATTACCGTTGACGTTCCACCCCTGCTTATCAGTGGCAGAGGTTGCCCCGTCACTGGCACGAGTCCCACTGCCACGCACATGTTGAACAACGCTTGTATGACTATCATAAGCCCTAACCCCATAACGAGAAACGCCGGGAAGTTGTTCTCGCATCGGTTGGCTATGATACCCACGCGATAGAGAAGTATCACGTAAAGCATCGCCACGAAAAACGCGCCGAACAACCCTGTCTCCTCTATTATGATGGCATATATGTAATCGGAGTAAGCCTGTGGCAGGAAGTCGCGCTCCTCGCTGTTGCCAGGGCCTTTGCCAATGAAGTTGCTCGAGGCTATGGCAATGTTGGCGTATGATGTTTGGGCGTCCTTGTCAAGATCCACTTTCTCAGGCGGTACGTATTCGTTGTTGCCAAACTTCTTTATTCTTGCCTTCCAAGTGTCCGCGCGAGGAAACATGCTTTTTTGTTGCTTTTTCTCTACGACCTTGCCGTTTCGCGCCACCATCTCGGTGTAAGCCTTGTTGCCATTGTCCGCGTTTCTGTCGTCGCCTATCGCGAAAACCAGCGATATGCCTATGGCGATTCCTACGGCTATGATGCCCACGGTGCGCAGAAGCTGTTTCGCCGGCACACGGCCTATGATCATCATGAAGAAAACCGTCATGCTGAGCAATACCGCCGTCGACAAGTTCTCGAGGAATATCAATGGAACTAATATTACCCAAATGGTCAATATGTAGAAGAAGGCGTGCCTGTCGGCTCCATGGTCGGTTTGCATGGCACTGAGTATCTGCGCCGTGGCGAGCATCATTGTGCCTTTGGCTATCTCTGATGGCTGGAACTTTATTCCCAAGATAGACATCCATCGCCCGGCTCCATTGATGCTTTGGCCAAAGAAGTGGACCCATACCAATGCGATAAAGCAGCCTATGATAAGAAATGGTGTCGCCAACTTGAAGTAACGGCATGGTATGTTCAAGGTGACAATCATGAAGAATACACCCAGCAGCAGTAGACCTATGTGCTTGATCATTGGGCTGACGTAGTCTCCCGTCTTGAACGTCAGCGACGACAGGGCTGAAAACACCTCTATCGCGCTGATGATGCAAAGGAAGAAGAACACCATCCAGATGACCTTGTCGCCTTTGAATATGCCACTTACACGCTTGCTCATTTCTGTTTTACAAACATCTATTTAAAGGTTCCTCACTAATGTCTTGAACTGCTCTCCCCTGTCTTCCATGTTCTTGAACAGGTCGAACGAGGCGCAGCACGGCGACAGCAGCACGGTGTCGCCCGGCTTTGCCATCTCGTAGCAAGCCTTCACGCAGTCGGCCATGCTGTGTGTGTCGCGCACGGGGATGCCGAACGGGTCGAAGTTCTGGTGCAGCTTGGTGTTGTCGGCGCCAAGGTATACCAGCCCGACACACTTCTTCTTCACCAGGTCGAAGATGTGGTGATAATCGTTGCCTTTGTCCTTGCCTCCCAGGATGAGGACGGTTGGCGTGCGCATGCTTTCCAGCGCGTACCAGCAAGCGTCCACGTTGGTTGCCTTTGAGTCGTTGACATATTGCACTCCACCCACCTTGCACACCTTCTCCAGGCGGTGCTCCACGCCGGGGAAGTCGCTGAGGCTCTTGCGTATCACGTCTTTCTTTATGCCGCTTATGTTGGCTGCGAGGCCAGCTGCGAGGCTGTTGTATAGGTTATGCTTGCCAGTGAGCGAGAGCTCTTCCTGCTCCATGTTGAACGGGGTGGGGTATTCAATCTTGTATTCGCCCTCCTCCGTGTATGCCACGGCCGCTTCCTCCTTTATCTCAGAGAATGGGCATTTCACGGCGTGGATGTCAAACTTCTCCATCTCTTTCTTGATGACGGGGTCGTCGTTCCAGAATATGAAGCTGTCGTCTTGCGTCTGGTTCTGCGTGATTCGCATCTTGGCGTCGGCGTAGTTCTCAAACTTGAAGTCGTACCTGTCGAGATGGTCAGGCGTTATGTTGAGCAGGATGGCGATGTTGGCGTGGAAGTTGTACATGTTGTCGAGCTGGAACGAGCTCAGCTCTATGATGTAGTAGTCGTGTGGGTCTTCCGCCACTTGCAGCGCGAGGCTTCGCCCTATGTTCCCGGCCAGTCCGGCGTCGTAGCCCGCCTTCTTGAAGATGTGGTATATGAGCGATGTCGTCGTGGTCTTGCCGTTTGAGCCCGTTATGCAAATCATCTTCGAGTGTGTGTAGCGTCCGGCAAACTCTATCTCGCTGATGATGTGCGTGCCCTGCTTCATTAGCTTCTGTATCATCGGGGCTTCTTTCGGTATGCCCGGGCTCTTTATTATCTCGTCGGCGTTGAGGATTTTCTCCTCCGTGTGATGCCCTTCTTCCCATTCTATCCCGTGGTCGTCGAGCATCTTCTTGTACTTGTCCTTTATCTTCGACATGTCAGAGACAAACACGTCGAAGCCTTCCTTTTTCGCCAGCACGGCGGCTCCCGCGCCGCTCTCGCCAGCACCTAATACTACTATGCGTTTCATTTCCTTGACGGATTAAAGTCTTGTTAGTCTATATAATATAAAAATGTGTTGCCATTCCCGGCTTATCTTATCTTCAGCGTGATGATGGTCAACGCCGCGAGAATGATGGTCACAATCCAGAACCTTATCGTTATCTTGGCCTCGTGCTTTGCCGAGCGTGGGCTCTTGATGAGGTATTTGCACTCTGGGTCGAGCTGTTCGGGTGTCACGCGGAAATTGTCGTGTATTGGCGTGCGCTTGAATATGCGCTGCTTTATGCCACGCCTCTTTCCCAACTTGTAATACCACACCTGCACTATCACCGACAGGCTCTCTACAAAGAATATGCCACACAGTATGGGCAGCAGCAGCTCCTTGTGGATTATTATGGCGCAAACGCCAATGATGCCGCCTATGGTGAGGCTGCCGGTGTCGCCCATGAACACTTGCGCCGGATAGGCGTTGTACCACAGGAAACCTATCAGCGCGCCTATGAACGCGCACAGGAACACCACGAGCTCTTGTGAGCCGGGGATGTACATTATGTTAAGGTAGGCTGCGAATTGCATGTGCGAGCTCACGTAGGCCAGTATGCCAAGCGCCACGCCTATTATGGCCGAGTTGCCCGCGCACATGCCATCCATGCCGTCGTTGAGGTTGGCGCCGTTGCTCACGGCCGTCACCACGAGGATGGTCATCACCACGAACAATATCCAGCCGGCTGCCGTCTTGTACTTGCCGCAAAACGACATTATCTTCGAGTAGTCGAGGTTGTGGCCTTTCACGAACGGTATGGTTGTCTTCAGCGACTTGTGGGCCACGGCGCGGTGTTTCACCACTACTTCCTGGCCGTTTTGCCGATTCACGGTGAGGTTCTCGTTCATCTTCACGTCGGGCGACATCCATAGTGTCAAGCCCACGATGAGGCCGATAGACACTTGGCCTATTATCTTGTATTTGCCTTTCAGTCCTTCCTTGTTGCGGCGGAAGATCTTGATGAAGTCGTCGAGCCCGCCGAGAAATCCGAGCCAGACCGTGGTTACGATCATCAAGATGAGGTATATGTTCCTCAGTCGTCCGAGCAGGAGCACGGGTATGAGGATTGACACGATGATGATGACACCACCCATGGATGGCACACCGACTTTCTTCACACCATAAGGGTCAATCTTAGCGTCGCGTTGTGTCTCCGTGATTTGTTTCCTCTTGAGAAACTTTATGAACTTCTCGCCAAACCATGCCGAGATGACGAGCGAGAGGATGAGTGCCAAGAGCGCCCTGAACGAGATGTAACCCCACATTCCCGAGCCTGATATGCCAAACTGCTCAAGGAATCGAAAAAGATAGTACAGCATTTCTTCTTCTGTAATCTGTGATTGTAGGCCATACGGCATGTCATGGCTATATGGCCTGTTCTTGTTTGTTGCTTTTCCTTAGTTGTTGAATATGTCGTGCAGCACTTCCTTGTCGTCGAAATGATGCTTCACGCCCTTTATCTCTTGGTAGTTTTCGTGGCCCTTTCCTGCCACGAGCACCACGTCGCCTTTTTGTGCCATCATGCACGCCGTCTTTATGGCTTCCTTTCGGTCCACGATGGTAATCACCTTCTTCATCTGTTCCTTGTCGAGCCCTGCCACCATGTCGTCTATGATGGCCTGTGGCTCCTCGAACCTTGGGTTGTCGCTCGTTATGATTACCTTTTCGCTCTGCTTCACCGCCTCTTGCGCCATGAGTGGTCGTTTGCCGTGGTCACGGTTGCCTCCGGCTCCGCACACCGTGATGACGTGTCCCTTGCCGTTCAGCACCTCGTGTATGGCGTTGAGCACGTTCTCAAGGGCGTCGGGCGTGTGGGCGTAATCCACGATTGCCGTGAAACCCGCGGGCGAGGCTATTGGCTCCCGTCGGCCGCTGCCGCCACGAGGAGCTCCGCCGGCTCCTTGCCCAGCATGCGAGCCGCGGCGTAGACGGCGAGGAGGTTTGAGACGTTGAACTTGCCGATGAATTGCACGCCGACCTCATGGCCGTCTACCTCAAGATACATTCCGGCGAAGTGCATCTCTATGATGTGGGCGCGGAAGTCTGCCATCTGGCGTATCGAGTAGGTCTTTACGGTGGCCTTGGTGTTCTGCACCATTATCATGCCGTTCTTGTCGTCGGCGTTGGTGATGGCGAAAGCCGACTTGGGCAGTCCGTCGAAGAATGCCTTTTTGGCGTTGCGATAGTTCTCGAAGGTCTTGTGATAGTCGAGGTGGTCGCGCGTGAGGTTGGTGAATATGCCTCCGGCGAATTTCAGTCCGCCAATGCGTTTCTGGTGTATGGCGTGCGACGAGCACTCCATGAAGGCGTATTGGCATCCGGCCTTTACCATCTCGCCCAAGAGCTCGTTCAGCTCTATTGGGTCAGGTGTGGTGTGGTCGGCTGGTATTGGCTTGCCGTCGATATAGGTGCAAAAGGTGGGGAGGGG
>ERZ780034.740-NODE-740-length-11636-cov-5.34237_pt1 | contig 11636 bp, 10 predicted proteins | sample MGYA00511855_ERZ780034 | MGnify/ENA primary metagenome ERZ780034 (study PRJEB29588, sample SAMEA2148024) | human gut metagenome | biome: human gut; feature: human-associated habitat; material: faeces | place: Denmark | collected 2008/2010 ...
TCTGACCAGTTCCGAGAGAACCGAATGGCGGAGCCAGCTCTGCGTGATGCTGCGGTAGGCACTCTCCGTATTGGCGAGCTCGCGTACCATCTTTGATTCCGTCCGGGCATGCGAGAGCATGTCGATGAAGTTGATTACCAGTACGTTCAGGTCCTTCTCCCTGCATTCGTTGTAGTGCTCCATAAACCGGTCGGCACCCTGCGAATCGTTCACCTTGTGATAGCTGAAGCTGTATCGCTTGCGGTATCTGTCAAGCATTGTCTGTATCAGCGGCTCCTCGTTCAGGTTCTTGCCCTCCTCCTCGTCTTCATCCACCCAGAGCTCCGGAAACATCTCGGCAATCCTGTTGGGCATCAGACCGCTGAAGATGGCGTTCCGGGCGTATTGCGTGGCTGTAGGCAGGATGCTCATATACATATCCTCGTCTATGTCGAACAGCTCGCCGATGTCAGCCGCCAGCATCTTCCACTGGTCGTATCTGAAGTTGTCTATCACGATGAGGAACACCTTCTCCCCCTTGTCCAGAATCGGGAAGATCCTGTTCCTGAAGACATCCGGGCTCATCATCGGGCGGTCGTCGGAAGAAGATGTATCGGCAGTCTTTCCGGCATATCCATTCTTTCCGGCATTCCCATTCCTCATCAGGTCTATCCATTCCAGATAGTTCCTGGCGATGAATTTGGCGAATCCGATGTTAGCCTCCTCCTTCTGCATGGCGAGCATCTCGGTCATCTGGCTGTCGGTATCGCTCAGTTCCAGTTCCCATTTCACGAGTCTTCTGTATATTTCCATCCAGTCGCTGCAGGTACGGCAGTCCATCATCTTCAGTGCAATCTGCTGGTAGTCCTGCTGGTATCCGCTCTGCGTCATCTCGGTCACGATATCCTTTTGGTGGATGTTCTTTTTCAGCGAGAGCAGGATTTGGCTCGGGTTGACGGGCTTGATGAGATAGTCGGCGATTTTCGACCCGATAGCCTGGTCCATGATGTTTTCCTCTTCGCTCTTGGTACACATCACAACGGGAGTAGCGGGCTGGATGTCCTTGATTTGCTGCAGGGTCTCCAGACCGCTCAGTCCAGGCATCATTTCATCGAGGAGGATGATGTCGAAGGATTGCTGTCGGCATAGCTCGATGGCATCCGATCCATTGCTCACCGTGGCAACCTCGTAACCTTTTTTCTCCAGGAAGATGATATGTGCCTTGAGGAGCTCAATTTCATCATCGATCCATAGTAATAATCCGTTGCTCATATAGCATGATCCTTTTAGAGTATTATTTTGCATTATCCTTTTAGGATATATTTTTATTTTTGAGGTGCTAAAGTACAAAGAATAATTGAATGATGGAAGAGAGTTGTGGTTAAAGAAACTTAATTGAAAAAAAAGGTGTGTCATAAGTTTAGATTATGGCAGCCGAAGTCGGGCTGATGGCTCTTCCGATTGGGGGCAACTGCTATAGCTTACTTACAAATATCATCAGGATTCTCGGTCTTTTTTATAATATTAAGACCGGGAATCCGTTATTATTATCGAAGATAAAAGTAATCAAAATAATAAAAAAAAAGAAGAAAAGAAGAAACAATGCTCAAGATTGTAATGATCATGCTATGCGGAATTGGTACGGGGTACCTGCTCCGCAACAAGAAAATGAGTTTTATCGGTCGTGTCATCACGGCGCTTATCTGGGTACTCCTCTTCCTGCTTGGCATCGAGGTGGGAGCGAACCCTCGTATTATCAATGGTCTTCAGACCCTGGGACTCGAAGCCATCGTGATTACGATAGCCGGAAGTCTGGGTAGTACAATCTTTGCGTGGGCATTGTGGAGATATGTCTGCAGAAAGGAGGCAGGAAATGAAAGGTAGTCTGATTATCGTAGGCTTCTTCGTACTGGGCATCATCGTGGGAGTGTGGGATGTGATTCCTGCCAGTTTCCTGGCGAGCGACGTGAGCTATTATGCCCTCTGTTGCCTGATGTTCTGCGTGGGTATCAGCATCGGTTGCGATACCTCTATCCTGAAGAGTTTCAGAAAGGTGAATCCCCGGCTGATGATGCTGCCGGTGATGACCATCCTGGGAACCCTTGCCGGATGCGCGGCTGCCTCCCTGATACTGGGACACCGTCAGCTCTCCGACTGTCTCGCCATCGGTTCGGGCTTCGGATACTACTCATTGTCGAGCATCTTCATCACGCAGTATCGGGGTGCCGAGCTGGGAACCATCGCCCTGCTTGCCAACATCTTCCGTGAGATTCTCACCCTGCTCTGTGCGCCCCTGCTGGCGAAGTATTTCGGCAAGCTGGCGCCTATCAGCGTGGGTGGAGCCACCACGATGGATACCACATTGCCTATCATCACCCGCTATTCGGGCGAGAGCTTCATCATCGTTTCCATCTTCCACGGCTTCTGCGTAGATTTCTCCGTACCGTTCCTGGTTACCTTCTTCTGTTCGCTCTAACGGCTTCCTTGCCGCTAGAGCTTTCTTGCTTTATCAGAATCCATTCAGCTCGATGTATTCATCATCGGCTTCAGATTCTGGGGCATTCGAGTCATCGAAGTAGATGCCGGTATCGGTATCTTCTGTAGGCTGGCTCTCGATATCGATTCCATTATCTTCAGGATTCTTCTTCTGAGAATTATTTTCTTCCTCCAGAGCATCTTCCTCCTTCTGGGAATCCTTATCCACTACGATTTCCGTTGGCTCCATCAGCAGGCGCATCTTGCTGATCTTCAGCGGTGCAAAGTGACGGGTATAGAACTTGTCATAATCATCATACGAGAGATTTCTGCCCAGAAGCTCGAGGTTCGGCTCGCTGATTACGTAGCTTCTCGCCTTGGAAATCAGACGGAGGATGCCGGCTTGCTGATGCAGCTCGTTGGCATACTGGCGCGCCTCATCGTAGTTCTGGAAACCGCTTACCTGCAGGCGATGCAACCCCTGGAGGTCTTCGATGCTGATGTCGAAATTGCGCGCCATATAGGTGGTGAAGTTATACTTGGCTACCTCGAAGAGCAGCTGGTTTTCGTTGACGGAATCTGGACTGTAGGAGAGCAGGAAGACAAAACGGTCGTTGCGGTCGGCTGAGAATCCTTTCTGCTGGGTGGAGTCCTGGGAGCTGAGCACATCGCTGCGTTTCGCCCAGACATTACTCAGGTCGAACTTTCCGCCGTAGAGTCGTCTTCCGGCATTCACGCCGTTTACGATCATTCCCGCCATCTCGCTCAACCGGCTGTTGGGATATTGCTCTATCACCTGGTTCATCTTTTCCAGACATTCGGAAACCTTGCCCTCGTTGAGCTGGGTCATACCGCTGATGAAGAGGAACTTGTCGCGGTTGGCGCCAGTAGGGAACCGCTTGTCTGATATTTCCGAGTTGTGCATCACCACCTCGTACTTGCCCTCCTTGAATGCCTGATAGGTGAGGGTGTAGATGGAATCTTCGATGTGTACCCCTATCCTCGCATTCTCCAGATAGTAAGGGTCGGAGAGGAGGGCTGTGAACTGACTTTCGGGGTAATCCTTCTTTAATTTATCGACATAACTGTTCGCCATCTGAGTTTGCTTCTTTCGGGAATAAAGCAGATACAGATGGTAATAGGCTTCGTCGAGATGCTTGAAATCCGGGTAGTTGTCCACCAGCCGGAGCAGCATCTTCTCGCTCAGAGCCAGGTTGTCGATCCGGTCTTTGAAGATGATTCCGGCATGGTATAAGCCATCCGCCAGGAGCTGGTTGCTCGCTGACATCTGCTCTGGAGTGAACGGAATCTGAGCCAGATAATAAGCCCGCTGATGAGGGTCGAGGCTGGCGCTATCGGCAGATGTCTTGCCGGATTCTTTCTGGGATAAAGAATGGGATAGAGCGTCTTGTAATGCATCAGGCTGAAGCTTGGAATCTTGATCAGAATTCGTTCCTTGAGCGATATCCGTTTCCTGTTCCGAAGCTACAACTGTTTTGTTGATTCGCTGCCAGTTGTCGAGGTTCTTTCGCTTGCCCCAGAGTTTTTCGAAGAGCGCCTTACCCTGGCTTACGGCTACAGGGGAATAGAAATACCAGGTATTGGTGTTCCCGAATCCGTTTCCTGATGCATTCCCGAATCCGTTTCCGGAATCATTCCCGGAACCATTCCCATCCACTCCTCCTTCATATTCCGAATTCATCTCAGCACCGTCTTCCCATCTCCTTCTTTCTTCCTCTTTCTCCTTTCTTTTCAGGGCAGCTATCACACGGTCGATGGCTGCATTTCTGTCTCTCTCGTCCATTTTGGCAAGAGACTGCAGGGAATCCTGGAGGGCGATGGCATCGGTATAAGGCACCAGTTCGTCCAGCACCTTGGAGCGATGAGCCAGTTGCGGATAATCCTTTCTGTCCTGATCTAGCAAGCCGATTGCTTCGCCATAGCAGCGCTTGGCATCAGCATATCGTCCGGTTTCCCAATAAAGATTGCCCAGACGCAGCAGGAGTACACCCTTCTCTATACCGTTTCGGGTAGCCTTCCGGTTGCCTTTTTCGTAGGCATAGATGGCACGCAGGGTATCTTTCTGGGCCAGGTGGATGTTGCCGATGGCATAATATACCTGGTCCTGATATTCCTTGTTCTTATCCGATGCCGCCATGCGCTTGAGTCGGCTGATTATCTTCCTGCTGTTGCCCGAAGCCAAGACCTCGGTGATGGCGATGCGGGCATTAAACTCCAGTTCGTAGGGCGGATTGAGCCGGATGACGTGGCGGAAAGCCTGATAAGCCTCCTGCTGGTTGCCGATGGAAGCCTGCAACTGTCCCATCAGATACCACTGGCGGGCTTTCTGCTTGTGTCGCATCTCATGGCTTATCACCTTCCTGAGATAGGGAATCGCCTTCCGGGCATCCCCCGTGTGGATATAGTAATCGGCGAAGGCATAATCCCATTCCTTCTGGGCACGCCAGTGGATGGAATCGCGCTGGATGTTTCGGATCACATCTTCTGCATCGTAGGTCCATCCCTGCTCGATATAGCATTTGGCGAGCCAGGCGCGCGCCCTGCCGTAGATGGCAGGCTGGGTGGAGTAAAGGCGGCTCATATAGGCGAAGGTGGCAGCGGCCCCCTCGAAATCCCCCTTCTGGAATTGAGAACGGCCCATCAGCATCCACGCTTTCCATAAAAACGGATTGTATTCCCTGCGACTGAGCCATTCGATATCTTTCGCCGTCTTTCTCCTGCCGGGTTCCCATACGGGGCGGCGCTTGATGCTGTGCTGATGGATGGCTTTCTCGCATTTCTCGATGGCGCGGTCGAAGTTGGCTTTGCCCAGATCGCGGCTGTTCCTGTTGCCTACGGTATAGAGCGGAATCTGCTCCGTAAAGTTGTCCCGGTTGCCTTCTTCCTTCTCCAGCGCCCCGTCGATATAAGCCACGGTACCATTATAATAGGTATTGTATCGGGCATTAAAGGCATGCCACCACCTGCTCTGCGCCGTATTCTTCTGCGTAGAGCATCCCGTAAGGATCGCTGCAATCACAGCGAGTCCTATCAGAAAAAAGTATTTGATGGGGCTTTTGCCTTTCATGCTTTCTATTGTTTATCTGGCATCTTTCTTCTGATGCCCAGGACGATTTTGGCGAGTGCGAATACCACGATGCTGATGAAGATGATGGTGGCACCCGATGGCACGTTGAGCAGATAACTGATGTAGAGACCGGCGATGCAGTCTATCCATCCCAGGATGATGCTTGCCCATATCATCTGCCTGTAATTATAGGTGAAGAGGTTGGCGGTCATCTGCGGAATGGTGAGCAGGCTGATGGCGAGCACGATGCCCACCATTTTCAGTGTAGCCACGATGGTCATGGCGATGAGCGTCATCATCAGGTATTCGATGGCTGTAACCGGCAGATGCTGCGAACGGGCGAAGGTACTGTCGAATGCGATGTTCTGGATAGGGCGCAGGAGAAAGGTGAAGAGGAGGGCTACGATGAGGGCAAGACCGCCCAGCAGCCACAGGTCTGCGCTGTCGATGGCAAGGATGCTTCCGAAGAGGAAGGAGGGAAGGTCGGGCATGAATCCTGGAGTCAGGAAGCAGCAGATGATGCCCACGCTCATTCCCAGGGTCCAGAACATGGCGATGGCGGAATCCTTTCGCACATCTTTCTTGCGTGATATCCATTGCACTCCGAAGGCGCTGAGTATGGCGAAAACCATGGCGGAGAGTATCGGATTGATTCCTGTAAACACGCCGATGCCGATGCCTCCGAAAGAGGCATGGGTGATGCCGCCGCTGATGAATACCAATCGGCGGGTAACGATGTAGGTTCCGATAAACCCGCACAGGATGCTTGCCAGAAAGGCGCCTATCAGTGCGTTTTGGAAAAATGTATATTGTAGTATATCCATGCGTTTACTTTGAGCTTTGAACTGCAAATTTCTAGCTTAAAAAGCCGATGACTTCATCCTTCAGTTGGTTGGGCAGGTTGATGCCTCTCAGTATCAGGCTTCTGTTCCATCCAGCCACTTCTTCCGGCTGCATGGTATAGAGCACTTCCGAAAATTCCTCAACCTCCTCATCGGTATAGGCATCGGCATCCCGACCGGCAAAGCGGTCGAGATCCTCATCATCGTAATATTCTATTTCTTTGGTGGCGGCTTCCATCATGCACTCCTGCTCGCACTTCGAGTTCTCACCGTTGCAGGTGTTGCACGATACGCCTTCCTGCAGAGGCTCCTCGTCCTCTCCCCTGCGGTGAGATACGATTCCGAATATGGCGCTTATCAGGCCTAATGCCACCAGGGCTAAAATCAAGTATAGCATTTACTTTGAACTTTGAACTTTGAACATGAACTTTAAGCTTTGAACTTTATGATTAGCAAAGGCTGTTGAATTCTTCACTCTTCATTCTTCACTCTTCATTCTTCACTCTTCACTCTCAATAATTTCAAACCCTACTTTCTTCAGGTCTTCCCAATAATGAGGATAGGATTTGCTCACTACCTCCGGATTATTGATCTCAATCTGAGGGAACTTGAAGGCGAGAGGGGCGAATGCCATCGCCATACGATGATCCTCGTAGGTATCGATTGGAGCAAATGAAGGATCGCAGGTTTCGCCATCCCAATACAGAGTGTTGTCGTTTTCATCGTGGATGACATAGCCCACCTTCTTCAACTCTGTCTTCAGAGCCTCGATGCGGTCGGTCTCCTTGATCTTCAAGCTGGCAAGACCCGTGAACCTGAACTTCACACCCAAGGCACAGCAGGCTACCACGATGGTCTGAGCCAAATCTGGAGAACCGGAGAAATCGTATTTGAATTTCGGCAGCAGACAGCGGTTCGCCTTCAGCATAACATCCGTAAGATGATCATGGTTCTCGAATACGCTCTTCACTCCCAGCAGACTGAAGATGTATTTAACCACGGAATCTCCCTGCTTCGAGCAGTCCATCAAGCCTTCGAGCTGGATTCTGGAGTCGATGTTGCCATTCAGTGCCATCATCTCATACCAATAGGAAGAAGCACTCCAGTCGTTCTCTATCATATAAGATGTCTCCTTGTAAGGCTGTGGCTTCACGGTGATGGTGTCCATATCCGTCCAGTCGGCATCGGCACCATATTCCTTCATCGTCCAGAGCGTAAGGTCGATGTAAGGGCGGGATGCAATCTCTCCTGTCAACTTCAGTTCCAGTCCGTTCTTCAGAATCGGACCGATCATCAGAAGCGCCGAGATGTATTGCGAACTGATATTGCCCACTACCTCCAGGTGGCCGCCTTCCAGCGCCTTGCCTCGGATGTGGAGTGGGGGATAACCTTCCTTCTTCTCGTAGGTGATGTCGGCGCCCAGATAGCGCAGGGCATCTACAAGGATGCCGATAGGACGGTTCTGCATGCGCTCGGTGCCGGTGATGGTATGTTCGCCAGGGGTGGCAGAGAGATAGGCGGTCATGAAACGCATGGCTGTGCCGGCTGCCTTGATGTTGATGACCTCTGGCATATTCTGAAGGGCTGCAACGATTACTTCCGTGTCATCGCAGTCGCTCAAGTTGTCGGGTTGGATATGGCTTCCAGCCATCGCACTGATTACGAGCGCTCGGTTGCTGATACTCTTAGATGCTGGCAAGTTGATACTTGCGTTCAGTTGGCTTGGTGCCTTGATGGTATATTTTATCATACGCGTACCTTATATTAAATATATTTTAGTGCAAAAGTACAAAATAAAAAGTATATACGCTAGTTTTCTTGCGAAAAGTTTTCAAAATATCTCAAAAAAAAGCATGGGCTGCCGTGCTCTGTTTCTATCACTTGCTGTCAATATGTAAACGGGATAGGGGTGTTATGGGGGTATATTGAAATATGCCTATTTCAAAGTGTAAAAAACGACCCCCTAAAATGTCAGATTGTAATTTTGTGTGCGTTTTCTTTCAAAAAGTAAAACCGACCCCAAAAATAAGATAAAATAGCGTTAAGGAATGATACAACTTACCGGAATTTGTAGTATCTTTGCATCAGAAAAAAGAAACAACAAGCAATAAGTAACAATCTAAAAATAAAGAATATGAAACGAATTATATTATTCTCATTGATGGCTCTCATGACCGTAGCTACTTTCGGTCGCAAGCGCATAGAGAATGCAACAGTAGTAGCAGACACTATTTTCTATGCAGAAAATATGAGTAATGTGGCTAGTGCAGATCAGGCTAGTTATTACAGATTGCTGATGACTACCGGCGCTGGCATCAATAAGAAGGATGTGTTCCAGGACTTCTATATGAACGGTAATCTTCGTGCCGAGGGTGGATACAGCTTCATCGATCTCGGTAACGACCGCAATACGATCTTCAATGGTGAGGTTACCACTTACTACAAGAATGGTAAGGAGAAGTGGCACGGAAAGTATGTTAACGGCAAGCGTGAGGGATACTTCACTCTCCAGCTCCGTGAAGGTGGTGTGGCTGTTGTTCAGTTCAAGAATGGTAAGTCTATCCACAATTACTTCATGATAACATACAAGGATGGTACCACTGAGAAGAGAAATCTCTCTGAGATTCAGTCTTTGATGTAGAAGATTTCTAGAATAGAAGATCACTAGAATAGAAAATCTCTCTTAAATTAATAGAAAAATCTCTCTTATATAAATTAAAATTTTATGTTGATATGACCAATATGGGGATGGCTTCCGGGAGGAAGGTACATCCCCTTTATTTTTCTCTGATATATGCATAACTGAAAAAAGGTCTGGCGATGATATTCGCCAGACCTTTTTACAATATTTAGAGTGCCAGGTCAACCTCTACCGGGCAGTGGTCGCTGCCCATGATGTCGGTATGAATCTTGGCTTCTGTAATCTGTTCTCTCAAGCGGTCGGATACCAGGAAGTAGTCGATACGCCAACCTGCATTCTTCTCGCGTGCCTTGAACCGGTATGACCACCACGAATAGGTAACCTCTTCGGGATGCAGATAGCGGAAGGTATCTGTAAAGCCGTCGTTCAGAAGCTCGGTCATCTTCTCGCGCTCCTCGTCGGTAAAACCGGCATTGCGACGGTTGGTCTTCGGATTCTTGATATCTATCTCCTGATGTGCCACGTTCAGGTCGCCGCAGACCACCACAGCCTTCTTGGCATCCAAAGCCTTCAGGAACTTGTGGAAATCATCTTCCCAGGTCATACGGTAATCCAGTCGTTTCAACTCGGTCTGGGAGTTCGGGGTATAGCAGGTTACGAGATAGAAGTTGTCATACTCCAGGGTGATGACTCTTCCTTCGTGGTCGTGCTCCTCCACGCCCATACCGTAGCTTACGCTCAGTGGCTGGTGGCGGGTATAGATGGCTGTGCCCGAATATCCCTTCTTCTCGGCATAGTTCCAGTAGCTTTCGTAGCCCTCGAACTTCAGGTCGAGCTGACCTTCCTGCATCTTGGTCTCCTGCAGGCAGAAGAAGTCGGCATCGAGCGCCTTGAACTGGCTCTCGAAGTCCTTGCCCACGCAAGCACGCAGGCCATTCACGTTCCAGGATATAAACTTCATTGTTTTTGATAATGTTGAATGTTGAATGTTGAATGTTGAATGTTGAATGATGAGTTGATATGGCATATGCCTAATTCAACATTCAACATTCAACATTAAAAAATTAAATTCTCTTGCTCTCACCTCTGAGCAGGCTCATAAACTCCTGACGGGTGTTCAGTGAATTGAATACGCCGCTGTAATCGCTGGTAGTAGTGATGGAGTTCTGCTTCTCCACGCCACGCATCTGCATGCACATGTGCTTAGCTTCTATCACCACCATCACACCCTGAGGATTCAAGGTCTCCTGGATGCAGTCCTTGATCTGCTGGGTAAGGCGCTCCTGCACCTGAAGGCGGTGGCTGAAGATATCTACCACGCGGGCAATCTTGCTCAGTCCGGTAATCTTGCCGTTAGGGATGTAAGCCACGTGTACCTTGCCATAGAAAGGCAGCATGTGATGCTCGCAGAGAGAGAAGAAATCAATGTCCTTCACAATGACCATCTGGTCGTATTTCTCCTCAAAGAGGGCATCGGTCAACACCTTGTGGGCATCCTGATAGTAGCCGCGGGTCAATACCTGCATCGCCTTGGCTACGCGCATAGGAGTCTTGACAAGTCCTTCGCGCTCTGTGTTTTCACCCAGGAGCTTCAATACTTCCTTATAGTGTCCTGCGAGTTCATCCAATCCCTCGCGAAATTCTGTTTCTGGATTCATATCTTATTTACTTTGAATTTTGAACTTTATGAATAGTAAGACTGTTGAATTCTTCACTCTTCACTTTAATACTGTACTGTAATCTGTCCCTTTACCAGGCATGCCTGTCTGTATCCCAGGGCTTTCACCTTGGCTAGCACCTTCTTAGCCTCGCCCAGTTCGCGGAAGTTGCCCATGCGGCAAATCCATCTTGGCGAGTAGAAGTGCACATATACGGGCTGGTCTGGGAACTTCATCTTGATGTTGTTGCCCGTCTGTTCAGCCTTCAGTCGGTCGTTGCGTGAGTTTCCTCCGGCAAAGATCTGTACTCTATATCCTGTAACCTTATAGCTTCTGCGCATTACCTTCTTGCGCATGTCCACTACAGGCATCTCGGTTTCTTCCTGATGTGTCTCAGCCTTCTGTGCATTGTTTCCATGCTGTTTCTCCTTGGCAGCTTCGTGCTGTGGCTCGTTCTTCTTGAGTGAGTCTGGTCTCTGTTTGTGCTGGGTAGCTGGAGTTACTTCTTTATGCTGAGTATCTGTTGGTTTCTTCTGTGGTTGTGGGGTAGTCTTAGTCTTATCGTCCTGTGGATTCACCTGATTCGTATGGGTTGGAACCTGTTTTCCGTTCACCAATTCGTCGATAGCCTTGCTTTGGTGTACGGTCACGACACCCTGTCCTGGATTCTTCTGCTTGAGATAATCCAAGTAAGTCTGCGCATTCATCTGGATAGATGAGCAGAGGATGAAAATCAATAATGTGACGAATTGTTTCATGACTATACCTTATTTAATATATATATATACCTTTTATTAATATATAATGTGTCAGCAATCTGTTTCAGTTATCCTATAAAGATAGGGAAAGGGATGCCCCCAGGAAAGAAGGCATCCCCTTTGGTAAATATTCTTGTGAGATTACTTCTTCCAAGCGTCGATGATACCCTTGAAATCAGCAGCCTTCAAAGAAGC
>ERZ780034.742-NODE-742-length-11618-cov-11.0017_pt1 | contig 11618 bp, 7 predicted proteins | sample MGYA00511855_ERZ780034 | MGnify/ENA primary metagenome ERZ780034 (study PRJEB29588, sample SAMEA2148024) | human gut metagenome | biome: human gut; feature: human-associated habitat; material: faeces | place: Denmark | collected 2008/2010 ...
TTGATACAACCAAGAGATTTGACAAAGCTTTAAAGCTTTGCAAAAAGCGCGGCTATCCCATAGAACGCTCCTCATGCTGACTACAGGCACACTTTCCGACGTTTTTAGTAAAACAAGAAGATAATATAAAACATAAATCCCCAACCTGTTGAAGTTTGCAGATAGGGGATTTATGTTTCCTGAAACTCCATTTAGGACTAGACAAGTCTCCTATCTCATGGGGGCAGTATCAGTTATGAAAACGGACATTAAAGGGGGTAGGCTTCCACATTCCATAAGAGAAAAGGGAGGGGAATTGCGGCAAGCATTCCCCTATATATAATAAGGTGTAAGCTCAGGAATACCAATCGGGAAAGGAAGAGGTAAACAGGCTTCAGCGGGAGAAAGACACTCCTCTCCAACTACGTCTCCCAAAAGTTTAAGAAATGCTAAAAAGTCCCTTTTGGGGGCATTTTTCACTAAAAAAATGCATTTTTTCGACTCTTGGTTTAAATTAAGGCAAATTTGAACCAATTTGAACCAATTCAGTTTCATTTATTTTATATATCTTTGCACCCAAATATGAGTTAGTTATCAACGTAAATTGATATTCTTAACGATTGTATAAAGTAAATGAAATTATTCTTATAGGGGATATGACAATACTACTTATCATATTAATAGGAATCGGAATATTTGTACTTCTCGGCATTCTAGGCTGGGGAATACAGCTCTTGGGATTTCTCGGAGGACTCTTAGGTGAGGGCATCACTGGATGCATAGGATGCTTCATCAAGTTCTTTTGGGTGATTCTGCTAATAGCTATATTTATTGCGCTGATACAATAACCAGTCATTTAATCTTAAAAACAATAACCATTATGACATATTGCAAGAAATGCGGCGCAATGCTGCAACCGGGAATGAAATTCTGTACGAAGTGTGGACAACCTATTGACTTGCAACCACAGGCTCCAACCCAGCCACAAGGAGTTAGCAAGCCTCAACGTCCTCAACCACTGAAAGCTATGGCTCCTCAACAGCCTATGAAGCCTCAACCTATGAGACCTCAAGCACCGGGTATGCCCCCAAAACCGATGCAGCCTCAGCGCCCAGTAATGCCTCAGGCTCCACAGTCTCCACAAGCCCCTCAGTTTCCACAAGCCAGCAAGGGTATGTTCACCAATGCCGTTCGCTCTGTAGCAAACGCCATGACTGGTGGTGCGCTCAATCGCCAGATTGCAGAAGAACAGAGAAGAGCCGTTAACCAGCAAGCTACTGAAAGCCAGTCGGAAATCCGTAATGCCAGAAATGCACAGCAGCAGGCTGAACAGGCACAGATTGCAGCCGAAAGAGAAGCTGAACGTAGCCGCGACCGCCGCAGTATGGAAGCTGTAGATGGTGTTGACGTGGTAAGAGGCAGAACGATCTGGAATATCCAACCAGGAGAAATCGCCCGCAAGATTAGCGAACGGGAACTCGACGAAATAGAAAAGTTGAAAGGCATCATCGTTCAGGAAGGTTGCACCGCTATCATTTTTGCCAATGGTGAGCTGGTTTCAACCCTCTCAGCAGGTGCATACCTCTTTTATAAGTCTGTAGAAGAAGAGCAGGCAGCTATCAAGAATGCGGTAGAAAAGGCTGAGAAAGATATGGCTGAAGCCGAAAAGCGTGAACGAGACCGCAAGCGCCAGGCTGAGCCTACCTTCCGCCAGCTCGGTATCGTAGGAGAAGTAGGCCGTGGCTTCAACTGGCTCGGTCGCATCATCTTCGGCGAAAAGAAAGGTGAACAGAAAGAAAAAGCCAAGAAGCGCCAACTGGATTATGCCCGCGTCTTAGCCCGCATCACCCAGGCTCCTATCCTGTCGGTCTATATCGTCAGCAACCGTTTCATCACCCTCACTTTCGGTGGAGCGATGAACGAGAATGGCGAACTTGCCTTCCAGCCATACACCATTCCGATGGGCATGCATGATGTGCAGATTGGAGTATCTCTCCAGATGAGCATCAGCGATATTCATACCTTCGCTACCAATTATCTTACCGACCGCAACAGCGTAACAACTAGAGAATTACAGCAGTTGCTCAATGGTACAATAGAAACCCTGTTGCGCCAGGAACTCCGCAACCAGAACTACGAGTCTGCCGGACTGACTGCCGAAACTGTAAATGTACTGAAAGAGAAAATCCGCCAGACCATCAACCAACAGGTATTCGGCATAGAATGCACTCAGGTTCTGAATATCACCGACAGCAACCAGGACTTTGAGCGTTTCCGTCAGGTAGAACGCCAGCTCTATAACACAGAGAAGGAACTCGACTTCATGCACCGCACCGGAGAATTCCGAAACCGAATGGAAGTTGAGGTCAACTCCCAGCAGATTTCTTCAGCACAAAATGCCGAGGATTTGCGCCATGCCCTCCAGGGTATCAACAAAGACCAGTTGCTCCACGATGATGAGTTGGAGGAATTCGTCCAGATGCTCGAAAGTCAGAAGCGCATCCGCCAGGCTAAGACCCAGGAAGAGGAGTTCGAAGCCCTGGAAGACCTACGCAAGAACCGTCTGGTCAAGCAGGAAGAAATGGAAGTGCTCGAAGATGAACTTGCACACAAGAAGATTCCTCGTGAGGAAATCACGGAAATCATGCGCATCCAGAGCCAGCAGAACATCGACACAGCCCGTCTCAAGGCAGAATGGGCACTCGATGATTCCCGAACCGACCACGACTGGGAACGTGAAGATCTGGAACGCCGCCGCAACTGGGGCATCGAAGATGAAGAGCGTGAACGCCAGTGGATGCTGGAAGAAAAGGAATACAACCGCGACTTCAACCGCAAGGCGAAGGAGGATGATTACGACTTCCAGCAGATGATGCGTCAACGCGAACTGGATAAGGAAGACCACCTCCTGGCACGCAACGAGAAACTGGAAGACGACCGCCTTGCCTATGAGCGCAACCGCCAGGAAAAAATAGACGATGACCAGTTGGAAGCCAACCGCCACCAGCGTCAGATGGACAAGCTGCAGCAGATGGCTCAGATGCAGGCACAGCTCGACCAGCAGAAATATCAGCACGAAGAGAACGTAGCCACCATTCAGAGCAATGAGCAGATGAATCGTGACAACCATTTCGCCAATATGACCGCCGAACAGATTCGTGCCGCACAACTCTCCCACCTCACCGGAGATGCACAGGTAGCTATGGCAAACGCCTATAACGGCGAGAAGGAAGCCGAAAACCTGCGACAGACTGCAGCAGAAAAGGAAGCAATGATGCAGCAGATGCTACAGATGCAACAGCAGAACAGCAATGCCCAGATGGAAGCCATGATGAAGATGGCCGGCATGATAAAAGATACAGCCACCGGCATCAGCGGCGCCCAGCAAAGCCAGCAGCAACAGCGCATCAACCAGCTGGAAGAGGAAAACCGACGCCAACAGGAGCGAGTAGATCATACCCAGGATGTGGCTATGAACAACATCTCGCAAGTAAGCACTGCTGCCGCCAACAATCTGAACGCCTTCAATGGCGGACTCGGTGGAAATACAGCAGGAAGCCAAGCAGCTCCACAACAGGCAGCTCCTCAGCAAGAATTGATAGAATGCCAGTGCTACAACTGTGGACACACCATCCACATTGCACCAGGCACTCCAAACTGTCCAGACTGTGGCGCACCTTTCCAATGGTAAGCCCTCTCCAGAAAATGCAACAAGAAGTCTAAACATATAAAGTAATCAGACTATGAGCGATATTAAACTTGATGGTGATGCGGCTGTGGTAGGCGGAATCCATTCCGACTCCCACAATACGCAAAACAACTATAACACCTCAACAACAACCCATACCACCAACAACAGTACGGTTAACAACCAGACTGTATATGAGGCACAGAAGACTCAGACTGAGATCTATCAGCAGAATGAGACTCTCTTTCTGCAGGCTGTGCAGGAACGACTGGAGGATGGCAAGTTGGATAATCAGAAGTTGGCAGAACTCAACCAGTTGAGCATCCAATGGCATATTGCTCCCCTAAGAGCCAACCAGATCATAGATCAGGTACGTCAGAACATCCATATCCTGCAAGGCAGCAAGGGTAACGAATTCCTGGCAGAGCAGATTCTGACCGAGGTCTTCAATGCCATCCAGACCAACCATACCGACATTCTGAAACGCAAGTTCAACAGTCTGGAGCAGTTGTCACGTGTGATGACGAATGATAACAACATCCAGTTCTACTATCATCTGTTGCTTGCCTCGATGTACCCCGACAAGTGCGCCCTTGCCTTCTTCGGTTCCCGTACCGATAACTACTGGCAACTCTTCTGGACTCATGTAGCGTTCATCAAGACCGGCAATATCGACAATGCCACCGTGCTTCTTCCAAGAATGGGCGGTTTCGGTTGTCCGCAAGGCGACATCGCCCTACTGATGGCTCTTGATAATCTTGCCGACTACCACAAGAATGGAAAGCAGGATTACTACAGGCAGCAGACCATCCAGTATCTCGACCAGGCCGTGCAAAACGGAATGAGTGAACCGCTAAGTGCCCTATGGTATGCCGTAAAGGAGATGTTGGAGGATAAGCCTCAGCCAGAAGAATGGTATCAGTTCTATTGCGACACAACCCTTTCGGAATTCATCCCGAAGGAGAAGAGCAAGATGGCTGTACCACCACAGATGCCTACACCTCCTCCGATGCCAAAGTTTAATGCCCAGAACGTGAAGCTCAATCAGATGAGAGGCTTCAATCCTCTGCAGGCAGCCAACAATATGGGACTGGGAAGCGTCAATGCGATCAGTCAGCAGCCTCAAATGGCAAGTATGCCGGGCAGTACAACTCCTCCCCCTATGCCGGGAGCCTCATCGGTTCCTCCTATGCCGGGAACAGCCCCAGTTCCTCCTATGCCGGGACAAAGCAAGGCGGCTCCACAGCCGGAAGCCGTGCAGATGGCATCAGAAGCAAGAACAGCCGATGAACCAATCGACCAGCCCGACCCCTTGGAAGACCACTACGGCATCATCCTGACAGATGGCAATGCACTGGCTAGAAAATACGGTTGCTCCATCCAGGAAGTATATGATGTCTTCAACGACTTCATACAGAATGCCTACGACCAGCAGATGTACTGGACATTTCTCGACATCTCGCAATATGGACTGGATTCCACCCATGAGACTCCATCCTGGATAGAATGCAATGAAGCAGTATCCCGCTGCATCGCAGACAACAACCTGACAGCTGGTCCCGACCTACACCTATTTATAATAGGAGGTGACGATGTGATTCCTATCCCTCGCGTCGAAGACCCATGGCCGTATGGCGGCGAGCGAATCCCTACAGATACCTGCTATGCCTTCGAAGGCACCTATATCGTAGATTTGCTGGATAGTCGCGATTCAGACTTCACCGTAGGTTGCGCCCGCAACAATGTGGCTCGTCTGCCTTTGGAAGACGGTCAGCTCGATACGGATATCCGAAGCGACATCGGTGCCTACTTCAACATCAGCAGTATGTATGGCGGCGGTATTCCTGTTGGCAATGTTCTGATGATCAGCAACCGCGACTGGATTCCAGCCAGCTGCACGATGACCCAGCACCTGCCGCTTCTTTACAATACCGACGATCCTGAGCTGATTCGCAACGGAATGTATATCAGTCCGAAGCTGCTGACCGAAGATTCGGAAAGCCTCAGCATCTATTGCAAGTCTCTGGACAAGGCAGATATGCTGATGTTCAATCTTCATGGTGCCGATGCAGAGGGTATGTGCGGATTCTATAGTGAGGATGAAGCATTCAATCCTTCGCTCCTCAACCAAGGCAGGGCAAGAGTCTTCAATACCGTGGCTTGTTTCGGAGCCCGATATACCGGTTACAAACGAAACGACTCCATGTTGCTCAGCGCCCTCTACGGAGGTGGCGTATTGCTTTATACCGGTTCGCTCATTCCTGTTCCGATGTTCTCTAATGAGGAAACGGATGAAGCCCGCCAACTTCTGTTGAATCCGGGCACAGGCAGCGAGGTGCTGATGCGCCTCTATCCGCTCTATCAGTTCAAGGGTATGACGGGCGGAAAGGCGATGCTCCAGGCTAAGTGCGATTACTTCAACATGTGCCGACATGTAGAGGATGACTGTTTCTCTATGAGCACCGCCCTGATGTTCTGTCTCTACGGCAACCCGATGCTCCATGTCCGTCGCAGAGAATATGTGGTAGAATCTGCACTGCAGAATGATGCGATGCCACCAGCTCCAATCAAGGCCGACGGCTCTCCGCTCAAGAAGACCATGCGACAGCGCCTGCTGCAGAAGGATAAGAGCAACCAGTCTCTCATCGACCAGATTCGTGGTTATGTGGATGAGAATCTCAATGCTATCCGAAACATGGTAGAGCAGCATCTGTACCAGCAGCTGGGCTTGAAACCGGAAATGCTGGATAGCATCGACCAGGTAAGCCGACCTACCATCGACGGCTATTACGAAACGGGATATTCATTCAACTATCACGATGCAAGCCGCCAATATGGAGCAGACACCTTCGTAGAAGTAGATGTCCATGGCAAGACGAAGCGAATCTATACAACGAAATAATCTGTCCCCTGCAAAGGGACTCTATAGCAAATAACAAAAATAATAATAATCACAAAAACTGAAACATATGGGATTTTTTGGTTTTAAATCTTCTAAGGAAGTAGAAGAAGAGAAAAGACAGGCTGCCGAGGAAGCAGCGAGAAGAGTGGAACAGAACAACCTGACCAACCTCAGCAACCTGAGCAAGGGTAGTCAGCTAAACTTCGCCATACCTTATTTTGATGTCTTCGACCCACGCCTGCAAGATTATGGCGTACCTGTATCTGTACATGGTGCCGTAGTATATGCCATCGAGGACATGGATCTCTTCCATAGTGTGAACCGCAATGAGGGTTACAGCGACGAGACTTTCAAGAACAAGCTTCGTGGCCAGCTCACCAAGTTCATCAAGAGTGTAGTTAGCAATGCGCCTTCTGACGCTCAGATTCCTGTAGTTCAGATTGAGCGCAAGATTTTTGAGATTAGCGAACTCATCCAGCAGCGTGTTACTCCACAGGTGGAAAAGCTTTTCGGCATCACCATCCGCAGTCTCGACATCACAGGCATCAACGTAGATAAGGAGAGCCGTGGTTACCGTGAACTCAAAGCCCTCACTGCCGACCTGGAGAAGGAGCGTATGATGGCTCAGCATAATGCCCAGATTTCCAACTTCAACCTCAACAACGACCTTCAGCAGGATATGCTCAAGAAGCAGTCTGAGCTGAATCTCGATGCCATGGGCAGAAAGCAGGAACTCGACCTTGGCGGTCAGGAGGAGTTGCAGCGCATGAACTTGGAGAACCAACGTGAAACCATGCGTATTCAGCGTGAGGAGATGCAGCGTGCTTCTCGTCTCCAGACAGAGCAGACCTTTATGGGTGCTCATCAGGCAAACCTCAATGCTGGTGTTCTCAACAATGCCACAGATAATGGCATCAATGCCTTCCGCCAGCAGACTATGGGTGGTATGAACAACATGGGTCAGATGGGCGGAGCTCCTCAGATGCCAGGTCAGAAAGGCATGGGTGGTGCACCTCAGATGCCAGGCATGGGTGCTGCTGTTCCTCAGGTACAGTATTATATTGGCATCAATGGCCAGCAGTATGGTCCATGCGATTGGAACAAGCTCCAGCAGCTCGTTCAGCAGGGTCAGCTCACCCAGCAGTCATACGTTTGGAAGAATGGCATGGCGCAGTGGGAGTTTGCCGGCAATGTAGCAGAACTCGCTCCATTGTTCCAAGGCACCGCCCCACAGATGCCGGGAATGCCTCCTACTATGCCGGGGATGTAATTTCCCGGCAGCTATAATACAAACAAAAGTAAGAACATTAAATTTTTGATAATATGGGATTATTCAAAAAATTAGTCGGTGATATCGCAAAGACAGTAGGTGAAAGCCTGGAAGAAGTTTCAAACGAAGCCAAAAAGAGTTTCCAAGAGGCTCGCGAAGAGGTAAGAAAGAACATCCAGGAAGCAAAGCTGAATCAATCCAACTATGATGATGACGATGATGATGACAATTGGGATTATCCATTAACAAAGTTATCAGATGATGACGATGATATACGAATCCAGTTAGGCACTTTTAAAAATGGCGTTTTAACCATCAACGAGGGACATACAACTCTCGGCGAAGATGCCTTGGAGGGTTATAAGAAAATTAGAAAAGTTGTCTTCCCTTCAACCCTTAGAGAAATTGATGGATGTTTTTTCAGTGAGCATGGACATGAGGACTATCTTGAAGAGGTAGATTTCTCAAAGGTTAAATTATTGAAGGAAATTCCAGACTGTCTGTTTGAAAATTGTAAGAGACTTCAAGAAATAAACTTTCCTGAAGGAGTAGAAATAATAGATAGTGAAGTGTTCGATAGATGCACCAACCTCCGCAAGATAACATTTCCAAGTACCCTAAAGTCGCTCCAAAGCACAACCTATAAATGTAAGAATATCGAAGAATTGGATTTGTCCAAGGTTCATCTGTTGGAAGAAATTCCAGATAATTTCATTGGTGAAAATTGCAAGATTGAGACACTTGTCATTCCTGTAGGAGTAAAAATTGTGGGTGATGAATTTGCCTCAAGCAAGAGCATTAGAGAGGTATATGTACCTTACACTGTTGAAGAAATCGGCACTCTCAATGATGACGAATACGCACCTGATGTGTATATCTACACCAATAAACTGACGGATATAGAAAGTCTATGTGCCAATATTAAGACTCTGTATGTACCAGAAGAGTTATATGTCTACTACGCCGAGCTTCTAAAAGATGTTGACGATACAGAAGTTCGTCTTCGTAAGATGCCTGCAGACAAGTTGGATTTCTATGGGACACCTGTTCCACCACTTACCGAAGTGGACGAAGAAGACAATTCTGCTCCTCAGATGCCAGAACAGGATCAAGACATAGAGACACCTATTGTAGAGGAAGAAACTGAGGAGTTAGAGGACGAAACCAAGGATATCCAGGACGAAACCGAAGAGATTCCAACAATACAGAAGTCTCCTGGCAACCTATTCTCTGATGGTCTTGAGGAGCTCATCAATTCTGTAGCAGAAAGCGATGAGCTGACAGACAAAAAGAAGGAAATTGTCTTACGCCGTGCAGTCAAAGAGGGAGAAGATCCCGACGAGGTTGAAATGGTGCTTGAGGCAAGATTCTACGAGAAGCATAATTAATACGTATAACTGAAAATAATAACAATTAAAATTATCTACTATGTATAACGAGAAGTTAGAAGCACTCATCACTGCTGCATTGGCAGATGGTGCATTGACAGACAAAGAGAAGAATCTTCTCTTCAAGAAGGCCGAGGCCATGGGCATCGACCGCGACGAGTTTGAACTGGTACTTGATGGTCGTCTTGCTAAGCGCAAGAAAGAAATGGAAGCACAGGCTCCTCAGGCAGCTAAGCCTGCTAAGAAGGAAGGTGCAATTCCACAGGAGCTTGATGACCTCATCAAAGAGTACCTTACCGACGGCATCATCTCTGCCAAGGAGCGTCAGGTTCTTTTGAATAAGGCACAGGCCCTGGGTTTGAATGTTGACGAGGTTGATCTGTACATCGATGCTCAGCAGCAGAAGGCAGACCAGGCTGTGGCTGCTACTATGAACAAGCGTCGTGGCAAGACCTGCCCTTACTGCGGTAGTTCTGTTCCTGAACTGACCGACAAGTGTCCTAACTGTGGTGGCAATATCACCCCAGAAGCCAGTAAGGAGTTAGAAGATATCTTCGACCACCTCGAATCTGCATTAGTAAACTTCAAGTCTGGAGAAGATGTGGAGAAAAACAAGGCCGAAGTAGAGCGCTATGTTCGCAAAGCAAGAATGTACTATGGCAACAACCCAAAAGTACAACACTTGCTTGAAGAGGTTGAGATGGAATCTGAAGCTGCAGAGGAAGAAGCAAAGAAAAATGCAAGGAAGAAATTTCTTTTAGCTAATAAAAAAGTAATAGCTATTATTGTTGTTGCTCTTATAGGGGTTATATATAGTATATGGTATATAAATCGCCCTACTCCTATCGATGAAGACCCAGCTGCAACCTCACAAGTCATAGAGAACTCTATAAAAAATGGAAATCTCATAGACGCACAAGCTGCTTTTTCTGCATATTGCAATAAAAATGGAACGGGCGCTATTAAATATGATTTAAGTAATGCGGCAGGAACACTTAGAGATGCATATATTGAGAGTGGAAATTATGATAAAGCATGTGATTTGTACAACTTCTATTCTAGACACCTTAAATATGACGAAGATGCCGCCCAAGTTTATTATGACTTACTTTGTAAGTGCATCGACCACATGAAAGCAGAAGGAAATAAATCACAAATAGAATCGTTCATAAGTAGAAAAGTTGGTGCTTTCGAAGAAGATTCTTACCATGAAGAATGGTCAAGAAATCGCGTTCAAAAACGCCTGTACAAATATGCAGGCATATAATAATCTTGTATAAAGCAATATATCTAAAAAATTCAATGTATGAAACGAACAATTATATACGTATTCGGACCTAAGCGCCTTTCAGCTCGATATTTTTCAAATACCGAACTGAACCAAGAGGATGGTGGTTGGCTCAAAATCGGCCAGACTTCTGAGACCGATGACAATAGAGACAAATGGGAATGCGCTATGGGACGAATCAATCAAGAGACTCGTACGGGTATCCCTGAAGTTTGCCAACTTTTCGATGTGTTTGAGTTCCCGGACATGAGCGGCAATGTGGATGACAGAATCCGCGACTTGCTGACCAACGATGTTTATAACTTGGAGTGTTCTAAGATACATAACCAAAATATCGACAAATATGAAATTAAGGCTGGTCGTGAGTTTGTTTATGGCGTAACTCGCAATCAAGTACTCAACACTATTGCTAAGTTTGAGCGTGACCTTATCTTAGAGCATTACGGCAAAGAGGATTTTGAGGACTTTATGGAATTGATAAAGCACAATAATTCAGGAGAGTTACCCTTCGAGCCAGAGAGTGATTCTACAGATATTCCTGTTACTAGTAATGAAGTATCGGACGCTAAGGTTATATGGTGCAACAACATTTGGGAACGAGTTATTGCAAGAGTAAAAGACAAAGTACAATCACACATTAATAACCCGATGGGGCGTCCATACATCGGCTTCAAGTCACCAACCCACGAAGGCTTCGTATATGATTGTGGCTACAGCATTCGCTACAATACTGTCACAGTGTCTATATATACAACAAATGGTGAAAAAGCTAAAGATTATATGCAGAATTTCATTTCCAACAATAATGTACTTTCTCAGCTGCCAAACCTGAAGCAAAGACCAGGTGCAAAACAAGATGGCAAATGGATATGGCTTGCAACAGACACTCTGGACAAAACAGATGAAGAACTGGTAAATTGGTTTGTAGATACCATATTAAAGTTTTATAGCATATTTGAAAATATAGAGGGGCAGTAAAATAACTATTTGATTTAACGACTCTATTCAAAGAACAATTTAACAAATAGCCCTCTTTTCAAACAGAGGAGAGTGTAAACTAAACTGTGTCAAGCTACAATAAAAGTAGTTTAACACAGTTTTTA
>ERZ780034.744-NODE-744-length-11610-cov-9.69347_pt1 | contig 11610 bp, 9 predicted proteins | sample MGYA00511855_ERZ780034 | MGnify/ENA primary metagenome ERZ780034 (study PRJEB29588, sample SAMEA2148024) | human gut metagenome | biome: human gut; feature: human-associated habitat; material: faeces | place: Denmark | collected 2008/2010 ...
GTTGCTAAGAGAAGTTGTATTTCTCAAAAGCGAGTGCAAAAGTACTAACTATTTTCGAAACAGCCAAATCTTGTCGCAAAAAAGTTGAGATTTTAGTACATTTTTAACACTTGTAAAGATTTTCTGGAGTGTTTCTTACCACTACACTTTATTTTATACATGCATACGCCTGCCTGCATGTGCGGGCGCACACCCGCAAGCGCATTAATAATATTGTACTCATATTCCAAGACCGAAAAGAAATCAGGATTCAACTAGAAAAGTATTATCCGGAAAATATATCTATCAAAGAAGAATATTACTATACGAAGAAGAATATTATCGAAGAAAAGGGAGAAACTCAGAAAAACATTTTGCCAATTAAAAAAAATATAGTACCTTTGCACACGTTTTAACGGATAACAAGATTAATTACATATATTTTAAAACTTTCAAATGAAGGCATTAGCAATTAAGTCGAGTTTGTTTTCCTGTTTGAAGACATACAACAAGAAAACATTCATGTCTGACCTCATGGCAGGTATCATCGTTGGTATCGTAGCCCTGCCTCTGGCCATCGCATTCGGTATCGCTTCTGGCGTGACCCCTGAAAAGGGTATCATCACCGCTATTGTAGCAGGTCTTATCATCTCCATCTTCGGTGGAAGCAAGGTGCAGATAGGTGGTCCTACGGGAGCATTCATCGTTATCATCTATGGCATTATCCAGAAATATGGCATGGAAGGTTTGACGATAGCGACACTGATGGCTGGTCTGTTCCTGGTTCTCTTTGGACTTCTCCGTCTTGGAACCATCATCAAGTATATCCCTTACCCTATCGTAGTGGGATTCACCAGTGGTATCGCCGTAACCATTTTCACGACCCAGATCAAGGACCTCTTTGGATTGACACTAGCTTCCAATCCTTCCGACTTCCTGGAGAAATGGGGTGTCTACTTCCAGAGTTTTGATACCATCGATCCATGGTGTGCCCTCATCGGTGTAGTGAGCGTAGTGGTTATCGCCATCACACCAAAGTTCAGCAAGAAGATTCCGGGTTCTCTCATTGCCATCATCCTGATGACAGTAGTAGCACTATTGCTCAAGCAGTTTGCTGGTGTAGAGAGCATAGAAACCATCGGTGACCGCTTCTCTATCAGCAATGAGTTGCCTGCAGCCCAGGTTCCAGAGATGAACTGGGAGACTATCAAGAGTCTCGTATCTCCAGCCATCACCATCGCCATTCTGGGTGCTATCGAGAGTTTGCTTTCTGCAACCGTAGCCGATGGTGTCATCAGCGATCATCATGACAGTAATACCGAGTTGGTAGCCCAGGGTTTGGCTAACCTCGCTTCCCCACTCTTTGGCGGAATCCCAGCCACAGGTGCCATCGCCCGTACCATGACCAATATTAATAATGGTGGTAAGACTCCAGTTGCCGGCATCATTCATGCTGTGGTATTGTTGCTGATATTCCTCTTCCTGATGCCTCTTGCCAAATACATCCCGATGGCATGTCTTGCCGGTGTATTGGTTGTTGTATCCTACGGAATGAGCGGATGGAGAAGTTTCCTGGCGCTGATGAAGAATCCGAAGAGCGATGTTACAGTGCTCCTGATCACCTTCTTCCTCACCATCATCTTCGACCTGACCGTGGCTATCGAGGTAGGTTTGATTATCGCCTGCCTGCTCTTCATGAAGCGAATGAGCGAAACCACCGACGTGACAGCCATCACAGATGATGAGATTGACTTGAACAAGGAGTTCGACTTCCTCTCTACCAACCTTGAGCACTATACGATTCCTAAGGGTGTAGAGGTATACGAGATCAATGGTCCGTTCTTCTTCGGAGCCGGTAACAAGTTTGAGGAAGTGATGGCAGCTTTCGGAGATCGTCCAAAGGTACGTGTCATCCGTATGCGCAAGGTTCCATTTGTTGATTCTACTGGTATCCACAACCTCACCAACCTCTGCAAGATGAGCCAGAAGGAGGACATTCAGGTTGTACTCTCTGGTGTATGTGAGAAAGTGAATGCCCAGTTGGAGAAGGCAGGTTTCTACAATATTCTTGGCAAGGATAATATCACAGATCACATCAGCAAGGCTCTGAAACGTGCTGAAGAGATTATTGAGAAGGAAACTGTTAATAGTTAATAGTTTACAGTTAACATTTTACTGATTGTAGACCATCAAATAAAAAAAGATGCATTGCTGGATATACCAGTAATGCATCTTTTTTTATTGTCATCAAGTAACTGTTAACTACCAACTATTACAAAACTGTTAACTATAAACTGTTAACTATCAACTATTACAGAACCTTTCCCAGGAACTCCTGCAATCTTGGCGATTTTGGATGGTTGAATATTTGCTCAGGAGTTCCTTCTTCCGTGATATAGCCGTCACTGAAGAAGAGAACACGGTTTGCCACTTCTCTTGCAAACCCCATCTCATGCGTCACCACCACCATGGTCATTCCCTCGGCAGCAACATCTTTCATCAACAGCAACACCTCTCCCACCATCTCTGGGTCCAGTGCCGAAGTCGGCTCATCAAAGAGGAGCACCTCGGGATTCATCGCCAGGGCACGGGCGATTGCCACACGCTGCTTCTGTCCACCCGAAAGACTGTCGGGATAGCTGTCTGCCTTGTCCAGCAGTCCGATACGGGTCAGGAGTTCCGTTGCCTTCTCAACGGCTTCTTCCCTTGTCATCTTGCCCAATTCTACCGGAGCCAGCATGATATTGCGGCGAATAGTCATATTAGGGAAGAGATTGAACTGCTGGAACACCATGCCCACTCTCTGGCGCATCTTGTTGATGTCTACATCCCAGGAAGTGATATCCATACCGTCGATATAGATTTTACCTTTGGTAGGTTCCTCCAGCAGATTGATGGAGCGCAGGAAAGTACTCTTTCCGCAACCCGATGGACCGATAATGGCTACAACCTCGCCTTTCTTCACCGAGGTTGTGATGCCTTTCAGTACCTCGTTGTCGCCGAAGCGTTTACGAAGTCCTTCTATCTTGATTATTTCGTTCATTTTATTCATTGTTTTATCTTTCACTCTTTCTCAGTCGCTTCTCCAGCTTTCTCACGCCTGCATTCAGTCCGAGAACGAGGATGAGATAGAGGCAGGCTACTACGCCCAATGGCATCATTGCCTCGTAGGTGATGCTTCGGATGATGTCAGAACCCTTGGTCAAGTCTCCCAGTCCGATATAACCGCTGATAGAGGTTTCCTTGAGCAGAGTGATGAGCTCGTTACCCATTGCCGGGAGCACATTCTTGAAGGCTTGCGGCAGGATGATGAGGCGCATGGTCTTTCCATACGAGAGACCGAGACTTCTGCCCGCCTCCATCTGGCCTTCATCCACCGACATGATGCCCGAACGGATTACCTCGGCAATATAGGCAGCCGAGTTCAATCCGAAGGCGATGACAGCCACCAGTATCTTATTGACATCTGCCGAGGCAAAGACCACATAATAGATGATGAGCAACTGCACCATCGTTGGCGTGCCACGCATGATGGTGAGATACAGCTGACAGAGCATATTCGGAATCCTCCAGCCGCCTCTACGCTCATGACGTGCTCTTACGATGGCTATCACCGTACCCAATATCACGGAAAGGATGATGGCAAAGAAGGTGATGATGAGCGTATTGCCCAAGCCCTGCAACAGATACTGATAACGGTTGTCATCCATGAAGCAGGATTTGAACTTATCTATCATTCCCGGCTGATTGCCAGCAGCTTTCACGTCTCCGGAATTCACCATGATGACCTGTCTGACATCGGCATAGGAATCTGTAAATCCGATATTCTTCTCTCGTTCAGGAGTCACCGTGATACCGGCAATACCTGCATCTGCCTTACCAGCCTGCACTGAGGTGATGATGGCGTCAAACTCCATATCGAGAATCTCCACATCCACGCCCATCACATCGCCGATGGCATTCGCCACATCCACATCGATGCCCACAATCTTGCCATTCTGGTAATACTCGAAAGGCTCGAAAGTAGCGTTGGTGGCAAATCGCAGACTCTTCTTCAGTCCCAGATGCTCCAGCGCTTCCGGTCCCACTTTCTTCACATCCGAAGTCTTGGGCGTATAAGCCACGGCAATGCCCCTTTCCAGATGGCGGTTTACGATAGAGTCGATAACGCCATTCGCTTTCAGGATACGGATGGCATGATTGATGGACTGCTTCAACTCTGAATGATCCTTAGCCACACAGATAGCGAACGAAGAAGCGTCGAAGGTCTCAGGCAGGATATTGAGCGATGGATTCACCCGCTTAAATGCCTTGGCTGGCGCCTCATCGGTCACCATACAGTCTATCTTTCCCTGCAGGAGAGCCTGGATGGCATCGGCACCCTTGTTGTACCGTTCCACCTTGGTGCCATCTCCTTTCTTTTCCAACTCGGTGGCAAGTCCGTCACTCGTGGTACCGAGCTGCACACCTATCACAGCCCCCTTCAGGTCTGCCTTTGTCTTCAACTGCTTTCGGGTTTCTGAAGATTCTGAACCGCATGCTGCCAGGAACAGACAGAGAAGCATCGCCCAGAAACTCAGTCGAAGACATCTTAAATTTCTATATTTCATTATTTCTGTATCTACTTATAACTGCTTCATATACTCAGCGCACATCTCTGCGCATCTCTCACCGTCTACGCCAGCCGATACGATTCCCCCAGCATATCCTGCGCCTTCACCGCATGGGAAGAGTCCCTGGATGCGTACATGCTGCAGGGTTTCCCTGTCACGGATGATGCGGACAGGCGATGAGGTTCTCGTCTCCATCGCTATCAGGGTAGCCTCGTTGGTCAGGAAGCCATGTGCATTCTTGCCGAAGGTCTTAAAGCCTTCCTGCAGACGCTTGCTCACGAACGAAGGCATCCAGAAATGCAGCGGACTGCTGATGATACCCGGAGCATAGCTGCTTTTTGGCAGGTCGTAGCTCAGACGGTTGTTCACGAAGTCGGCCATACGCTGGGCTGGTGCCGTCTGCTTCATGTTGCCCTGTTGCCAGCACTGCTTTTCTACTATCTGCTGGAAGTACATCATCTGGAGTGAAGAGTGAAGATTGAAGAGTGAAGAATTCTCCTGCGCCTTCATTTCCGTCTGTTCGATGATAGCCTGATGTTCCTTCACGAACTGCGCCACATCCTCGGGATGCGTTTCCACCACCATGCCCGAATTGCTCCAGGCAGTGCCACGGTTACTAGGACTCATACCGTTCACCACGAGCTGTTCCGGTCCGGTAGCAGCCGGAATCACAAAGCCACCCGGACACATACAGAAGCTATAGACACCTCTGCCATCTACCTGAGTAACGAAGCTATATTCGGCAGCAGGCAGATATTTTCCTCTACCACTCTTATTGTGATACTGAATCTGGTCGATGAGCTGGGATGGATGTTCCAGGCGCACGCCCACGGCGATGCCCTTTGCCTCGATATCTATCTTTGCCGAAGCGAGATAGCGGTATACATCGCGGGCACTATGACCTGTTGCCAGGATAACCGGTCCGCGATAAGTTTCCTCAGCACCCGTAGCCAGATTCACGGCTTCTACACCTATCACCCTATCGCCAGCTGCAGCATCAGATGCCGTCAGCTTACCTTCACTCTCAAGGATCAGACGAATCATCTTGGTCTGGAAATGCACTTCGCCGCCACACTTGATGATGGTGTTGCGCATGTTTTCAATGACGCGCGGCAACTTGTCGGTACCGATATGCGGATGGGCATCTGCCAGGATATTGGTATTGGCACCATGCTGGCAAAAAACGTTCAGAATCTTGTCTACACTTCCCCTTTTCTTGCTTCGGGTATAGAGTTTGCCGTCACTATAAGCACCGGCTCCACCTTCACCGAAACAGTAGTTGCTCTCCCCATCCACTTTTTGGGTTTTGGTAATGTTAGAAAGGTCCTTCTTGCGTTCGCGCACATCTTTTCCCCTTTCCAATACGATAGGACGGTAACCCAATTCTATCAGGCGCAGAGAAGCGAAGAGGCCGCCAGGTCCCTCACCCACAACAATAGCACGAGGTCTGCTGCTCACATCGGGATATTCCGTATGAATATACTGGTCGTCTTGCGGAAACTCATTGATATAGGCACGCACCTTCAGGTTCACGAAGATGGTACGCTGGCGGGCGTCGATGCTTCGCTTCAACACTCTCACCTGATTCAATGTTCTCACATCCAATCCTTTCTCCTTGGCGAGATAACGCTTGATGCCTTCCTCGCTTGCTGCCTGTTCGGGCAGAATTCTTATCTGATACTCCTGAATCATTTATTTTAAACTTTGAACTTTGAGCTTTGAACTTTATGATTAGTTTTATGAAAATGACGAGTGACAAGTGACGGATTTCACATTACATTCACAATTCACTTTTCACTTTCACTTTTTCATGCTTCCATTGTAGCCAGCACTTCGAGCGTATCCAGATGATACATGGTGAACTTGCCATCTTCCAATGTTGCGAATGTTGGAGGATTGCCACCCTTCGGGAAGGTGATGCTGCCCGTATTGACGATGGCTTGTCCCTTCTCGTTATGAGAGAGTTCCCAGAGATGGGAGTGGCCATAGATCATAGCCTCGTAAGGACCCTTTGGCATGTTTTCCTTATTATAAACATGACCATGGGTCAGTAGATAACGCTTTCCGTTATCTACCAGCAGGGCATAAGTCTCCATGATAGGGAAATCAAGGAGCATCTGGTCTACTTCCGCATCGCAGTTGCCACGCACGGCGATAATCTTGTCTGCCAGCGCATTCAGTCTTTCTACGATACCCTTAGGGTCGATTCCTTCCGGAATTCGGTTGCGGGGACCGTAGTTGATGATATCACCCATGATGCACATCATGTCACACTTTTCAGCCTCGAAGAAGTCGAGGACTTTTTCCAAGGCTGGCAAACAGCCGTGGATATCAGAGAATAATAGATATTTCATTACTTGATTCTTTAATAATCACCTTCTATCCAACGTCTACCAGATTTAGTAAACTTTCCCCAAAAAACCAAGCTAACACTGATAATAGCAGCTATAGCAAAAAGTATTGTCAACATTTCCATAATTACTTCTTTTTTAATTCTACTTTTAATAACATATTCGCAAATAGGTCTAAACATGCAGCAGCTATTACTGCGCATCCCATGCAAACAATGTTAGTTGCTCCCATTGCCTCGCCAGTAAACAGTGGAGACAATGCACCAATTCCAATACCGCTGCATACCATCTTTGAAAGACCAAAGAAATACTCAGCCAGCATCTCATTTCGTTTGAAATTGCGTTCAACGAGTTGATTCTTACTATTTACTTCTGTAACCATATTGCTGATGCTTTGAATTACATCGGCAAAAGTACACATTTTCTTCGAAACTGGCAAACTTTTTTCTTATTAATTCTCCGCAAATCCCTATATATATAAGGTATAAGAACAAAAACGAACATTAAATTACTGCTATCCGGGCTTTTTCATCTACAATATGCTACTTTTTTGTTAAAATCCTTGGCAGTTTGATAGATTATTTGTACTTTTGCCCACAAGTTTTGCTACAGCCCCGGTCGTTTCGGGGATGGCATTACATTACCAACGCAAAAATTCAAGAACGTATGAAAGTATTAAAATTCGGCGGAACATCGGTTGGTTCCGTAAAAAGCATCCTCAGCTTAAAACGTATCGTTGAAAATGAGGCTAAGAAACAGAGTGTAGTGGTTGTCGTGAGCGCACTTGGCGGTATCACCGACAAACTCTTGCAAACATCTCAGCTTGCCCTCAAGGGTGATGAACAGTGGAAGGTCGAATTCGACGCCATGGTTGATCGCCACCACAAGATGATTGATACCATCATTACCGAAACAACAGACAGAGAGAATCTTTTCAAATCAGTTGATGCACTCTTCGAGCAGTTGAGAAGCATCTACTTCGGTGTGTATCTCATCCACGACCTCAGCGAAAAGACACAGGATGCCATCGTGAGTTATGGAGAAAGACTCAGTTCCAAGATTGTAGCCACGCTCATCCGTGGTGCCAAATGGTTCGATTCCCGCAATTTCATCAAGACCGAACGCATCAACGGCAAGGGTAAGCATACCCTCGACAGCGAACTGACCAACAAGCTGGTAAAGGAAGCCTTTGCCGAGCTTCCTCGCATATCTCTCGTACCGGGTTTCATTAGCCGCGACAAAAACACGGAGCGCACCACCAACCTGGGTCGTGGTGGTAGCGACTACACTGCAGCCATCATTGCAGCAGCCCTCGATGCTGAGGTGCTCGAAATCTGGACCGATGTGGACGGATTCATGACTGCCGATCCACGTGTCATCAAATCTGCTTATACCATCAACGAACTGAGTTATATTGAGGCAATGGAGCTTTGCAACTTTGGTGCAAAGGTCATCTACCCTCCTACTATCTACCCGGTTTGTGTCAAGAATATTCCTATCAGAGTGAAGAATACCTTCAATCCTGATGCTCCTGGCACCATCATCAAGAACAAGATTGATGCCGACCAGAAGCCTATCAAGGGCATTTCTTCCATCAACGGTACCGCCCTCATCACCGTCACCGGTCTTTCCATGGTGGGTGTCATCGGTGTCAACCGCCGCATCTTCACCGCTCTTGCCAGCGAGGGCATCTCTGTGTTCATGGTTTCTCAGGCTTCTTCTGAGAACTCTACATCTATCGGTGTGCGTGAGCAGGATGTGGAAGAGGCTGTCAGCGTATTGAACAATGAGTTCAAGAACGAGATTACCGATGGCGCCATGTTCCCTATGCACGCTGAGTGCGGACTTGCCACCATCGCCATCGTGGGCGAAAACATGAAGCATGCTGCCGGTATCGCCGGTAAGCTCTTCGGCACGCTCGGACGTAGCGGTATTTCCGTCATCGCCTGCGCACAGGGTGCTTCTGAAACCAACATCTCTTTCGTAGTGAAGAGTGATTATCTGAGAAAGTCGCTCAACGTTCTGCACGACAGCTTCTTCCTCTCAGAATACAAGGTGCTCAACCTCTTTATCTGCGGTGTGGGTACCGTGGGCGGCAAACTCATCGAACAGATCAAGAATCAGTATGCCGACCTCATGGAGCGCAGCAAGCTGAAGCTGAACGTAGTAGGAATCGCCTCTTCCAAGAATGCCATCTTCAATCGCGACGGTCTTGATCTCGAGAATTATTACGAGGAGCTGAAGAAGTCTATTCCTAGCACTCCGGAGGTCTTGCGCGATTCCATCCTGGCAATGAACATCTTCAACAGCGTGTTCGTAGACTGTACAGCCAGCAAGGAAGTTGCAGCTCTCTACCAGAGCCTTCTGGAGCACAACGTGAGCGTCATCGCAGCCAACAAGATTGCGGCTTCAAGCGAATATGAAAACTATGAGAAGCTGAAGAAGACAGCCATCCAGCGTGGCGTGGTATTCCGTTTCGAGACCAACGTAGGTGCAGGTCTTCCTATCATCGGAACCATCAACGACCTTCGCAACTCGGGAGATAAAATCCTCAAGATTGAGGCTGTACTCTCCGGCACACTCAACTTCATCTTCAACGCCATTTCAAGCGTGGTACCATTCTCCGAGACCGTCCGTCTCGCCAAGGAGAAGGGCTACAGCGAGCCAGATCCACGCATCGACCTCAGCGGCATGGACGTAATAAGAAAGCTCGTCATCCTTTCACGCGAGGCTGGTTACAGAGTGGAGCAGGAGGATGTGGAGAAGAACCTCTTCGTACCAGACAGCTTCTTCCAGGGCTCGCTCGACGACTTCTGGAAAAAGCTTCCTAAGCTCGATGCCGACTTCGAAGCCAAGCGCAAGACGCTCGACCTGGAGCACAAACGCTGGCGCTTCGTGGCTACTCTGGACGGCGGCAAGACCAGCGTAGGCTTGCAGGCGGTGGGTCCGGAGCATCCTTTCTACAATCTGGAGGGTTCCAACAACATCGTATTGCTCACTACCGAGCGCTACAAGGAGTATCCGATGATGATCCAGGGCTACGGAGCCGGAGCCAGCGTAACTGCTGCCGGAGTCTTCGCCAACATCATGAGTATTGCGAATATATAATGAATAATATACAATGAATAATTGTTCATTATAAATTATGAATTATAAATCGATTATGAAGCATATTATCATTCTTGGCGACGGAATGGCTGACCACCCAGTGGAAAGACTGGGTGGAAAGACACTCCTGCAATACGCCAGCAAACCATATATGGACATGCTTGCCAAGAAAGGCAAGACAGGACGACTGGTTACTGTTCCTGACGGTTTCCTCCCTGGTTCAGAAGTAGCAAACAGCTCTATCATGGGCTATGACCAGAACGAGGTTTACGAGGGACGCGGACCGCTCGAAGCTGCCAGCATCGGCTATGAACTGGAACCTACCGACCTTGCACTGCGCTGCAACATCATCAATGTGCAGGACGGCAAGATTATCACCCACAACGGTGGTAACCTGGAAACGGAAGATGCGGAAGTGCTCATCAAATATCTCAACGATACCCTCGGCAAGAAATATCCTGATGTCAAGTTTGTTACCGGCATCCAGTATCGCCACCTCCTGGTGGTAAAGCACGGAAACAAGCATATCGACTGCGCTCCACCTCATGATCATCCCAACGAGGAGTGGCACAAGCTGATGGTGAAACCCGTCCTGCCGGAGATTGGAGGCGATGAGGGTCACATCAGCCGTCGTGATACAGCCGACCTCCTGAACCAGCTGATTCTTGAGAGTCAGGAACTCCTGGAGAACCATCCTTTCAATGTGGCTCGCAAGGAGCGTGGCGAACGAATGGCCAATCTTATCTGGCCATGGGGCGGAGGTTACCGTCCTCACATGCTCACACTTTCCCAGATGTATCCACAGATCAAGAAGGGTTCCGTTATTTCTGCCGTAGACCTGATCCGAGGCATCGGCCATTACGCCGGTCTGCGCAACATCATCGTTGAGGGCGCTACGGGTCTTGCCAACACTAACTATGAGGGCAAGGCTGCTGCAGCCATCCAGGCACTGAAGGATGGCGACGACTTTGTATATGTTCACGTAGAGGCAAGCGACGAGGCGGGTCATGATGGCGATCTGGAACTGAAGCTGAAGACCATCGAGAACCTCGACCAGCGACTCATCAAGCCTATCTTCGATGAGGTAAGCACCTGGGACGAGCCGGTATGCATCGCTGTTCTCCCTGACCATCCTACTCCGGTAGAAATCCGTACCCACGTCAAGGAGCCTGTACCTTTCATCATCTATTATCCTGGCATTGAGCCGGATAGCGTAGAGCAGTATGATGAGGTAAGCTGCGTTAGTGGCGGCTACGGCATGCTGCAGCTGCAGGAGTTCATGAACGCCTTCATGGCAATCAATCAAAATCAACGGCTTCATGATAGCCCCCAAAGCTAATCATAAAGTTCAATGTTCAAATCTCAAAGTTCAAAGTAAAAAATGAAATATTATTCAACAAATAAGAAAGCACCCATCGCCGATCTTCACAAGGCGGTAGTTAAAGGTTTGGCAGAAGACCGTGGTCTCTATATGCCGGAAATCATCAAGAAGCTGCCACAGGACTTCTTCGACAACATCGAGAAACTGAGTTTCCAGGAGATTGCCTACAAGGTAGCTG
>ERZ780034.756-NODE-756-length-11502-cov-5.76299_pt1 | contig 11502 bp, 11 predicted proteins | sample MGYA00511855_ERZ780034 | MGnify/ENA primary metagenome ERZ780034 (study PRJEB29588, sample SAMEA2148024) | human gut metagenome | biome: human gut; feature: human-associated habitat; material: faeces | place: Denmark | collected 2008/2010 ...
TATTTTCACCAAAAGGAAAAAAAAAAAAAAAAACCCCCCCCCCCCCCCCGCCGATAACAAGTGCCACCAAGGCTGCTATAATAGTTACTATCATTATATTGTATTATATTATATATATGTTTATTAATATTCTTATTTCAAAGCGTCTTCAATCTCGGAGGTAAGCTTCTCAAGAATATCATCATAAGGTTTCGTATCATTCCGATCCGATTCCTTCTCATATCTCAATGCCACATCAATGAGCGCCATATACAGGATTTCCTTATCGCTCTTTCTGCCTTTGAAAATCTTGGCATATGAGTTTACAATATCATCTATCAGCTTAGCTGATTTACGATAATACTCCTCGTCTTCCCTAGGTATTCTTACCGAAAGATCTGTATCATAGACGTGTAATCGTATGAGTAATTTATCTTGTTCTGCCATCGTTCCGATTTTTACTTTTCACCCAATAGTGTGATACACTTATTGACATCTCTTATGAGCTTGGCGATGCGCTTCTGAGTAGCTTCCATATCATTGTCAGAAATCGTCATCATCTTTGCCATCTTCAAGCTGTCGTAATCACTCTGCGCTTGAGCCAACTTTTCCTCCAATGCCTTGATTTTGGCATCGCGCTCATCCACCATCGCATAGAGTTCAGTATTCTCCTGCTTGACCTCGTCAAACTTGAGAATCATCTGCCTTACTCTTGTGGCAAACGTATTAATTGTTTTCTCATTTGCACTCATGACTATTATTTTTGGCTACAAATTTAAGAGAATTATTTGAATAAAACAAATATTCTGCTAATTTTTTCATTTTGGGCGCAACATTTGTTACTTTCCCATCTTCTGCTTTGCCTTTTCTACGTCTTCATCTGATGGACGTGGCTCTTTTTTGGCAAGCATCAATACCTGGAAGGTAAAGTCGGTTACCCATTGCTGGCTGAACGCCAAGCGCTTGTTGAACTGGCGCAACTGAAGCACGGTTTTCAGCACACTGGCATCAGAGAAATCATTCTTAGTGAAGATATCTTCTACAGTTTTAGCAGTCAGCTTGTAAAGTGAATTCTTCATGAAGCTAGGCAAACGGAGCTTAAACTTCATCAAGTTGCCCATCAGCATCATCAGATCCTGCGTGAAGTTCTGGAACTGGATGAGATATACATTGACATCCTGCAGTTTGTGGCAGTTCTTACGGATACTGGAATCTATTTCCTTGAAGAAGGCATCATCCGTATCATAGATATTCTTCATCATTTTTTTCACCTGAGCCTTTTCGCCAATACCCAGACGGTTGTTGACCGTCGGAACATGCAGACTTGTCTTGAAGACACGCAAGTCTGGCAACATGGCCAAATTGGTGATACCTAACTGAGAAGCAAGTGCAGCCTGAAAGTATACACGGACCAAAGTCATGTAATCTTCCATTCCACCTACCTTTTTATCGTCGTCTTTACGACCGAATAGTTTAGCAAAAATTCCCATTCCTTTATTATTTTATTTTCTATATCTATTTAAATTGTTCTGCAAAAATACAATAAAATCAGTAAATACCCAAATCAAAGCGACGTTTTTTATATAAAAAGGTGTTTTTTTTATCAAAAAATGCATTTTTATGGCTTATGATTTCACTCATTCAACTTTTTTTAGTAACTTTGCCACGTTTTTAAGACAAGACTATTCAACTTTATTATATTAGAAATAGAGAAGATATGAAAGGAATCGTATTAGCGGGAGGTTCGGGTACAAGACTTTACCCTATTACCAAAGGCATCAGTAAGCAATTGATACCAATTTTTGATAAGCCAATGATATACTACCCTGTTTCCGTGCTAATGTTGGCAGGAATCAAGGAGATTTTGATTATATCTACCCCATTCGACTTGCCCGGTTTCAAACGTCTGTTAGGCGACGGCAGTGAATTGGGTGTACACTTCGAATATGCAGAACAGCCATCACCCGATGGTCTGGCTCAAGCCTTCATCATTGGCGAGAAGTTTATCGGTAATGATACAGCCTGTCTGGTTTTGGGTGACAACATTTTCTATGGAGCCGGTTTTACGGGTTTACTCAAGGAAAGCGTAAAAGCTGCAGAAGAAGGACTGGCAAGCGTATTTGGCTATTATGTTAACGATCCGGAAAGATATGGTGTGGCAGAGTTTGATGAAAACGGCAACTGCCTGAGCATAGAAGAAAAACCGGAAATGCCTAAGAGCAACTATGCGGTTGTAGGACTCTATTTCTACCCAAACAGCGTGGTGCATGTGGCAAAGAACATCAAGCCTAGCGCAAGAGGTGAGTTGGAAATAACAACAGTAAACCAGCACTATCTGACAGAAAAGACTCTGAAAGTAAGAACCTTACAGCGCGGTTTCGCCTGGCTAGACACCGGTACCCACGATAGCCTTTCGGAAGCCAGTACCTTTATAGAAGTCATAGAAAAGAGACAGGGTCTGAAAGTAGCATGTCTGGAAGAAATCGCATTCAAACAAGGATGGATTGACAAAGAACAGTTGCTGAAACTTGCCCAACCGATGCTCAAAAACAGTTATGGACAGTATCTGAAAGAACTAGCGGCAAGCAGATAGCACAGATTCTATCATTTATCTTATACGAATATAAAAAGGTGTTAACACAATAGAATATAAAATAATGGAAGAAACAAAGAACTTTGATTTGGGACGTGATCAAGAGCAGGAAGAGAAGTCATCTATTGACTTCCAGCTGATTTATTCTACTCTTATCCTCAACTGGAAATGGTTCGTTCTATCACTCATTGTATGTTTGGGATTGGGATATCTCTTCTACATACGCCATGCAAGACCGCAATACCAGGCAACCGCTAAGGTACTGATAAAGGATGACGACCAGAGAAAGAACAGAGGAATGGGTAACAGCATGATTCAGAATGCTGCAAACCTCGGTTTTATTTCAAACTCAAATGGTATAGACAATGAGATTGAAATTCTTTCGGCTCAAGACTTGGCTATCCAGACTGTAGTAGACATGAAATGCTACGTGAACTATTACCATAAAGGAACCTTCAGGGATCAGTTAGTCTATAAAGAGCAGGAAGTCAGCGTTGACTTAGACCTGGCTCATCTCAAGAAGCTGAATGCTCCTATCAAGCTTCTTATAGAGAAAACTGGCAGCCAGTATCAGGTAACAGGTTCATACTACATACCTGTAGATGCCTTTTCCTATCAGAAGGATCCTGTAAAGATTGAAAAGACTTTAGCTAGTCTGCCAGCAAGCATCAATACACGTGTAGGAACCCTCTACTTCACTCAGAACGGCAAATACGCATTGAAAGACGGTGAGAGCCTGAAGGTGATTATCGTGTCACCAGAAATGGCGGCTAAGGGCTATACAAAAGCACTGACTGTCAGCCAGACTTCAAAGACTACAACCATAGTCGAACTGGTGATGAAAGATGAAGATCCTCAGCGCAGCATCGACTATCTGAGAACTCTGGTAAATGTTTATAACCGCCAGGCCAACGAGGACAAGAATAAAATTTCTTATCGCACAGAGCAGTTCATCAACCAGCGTCTGGAGAAGATCAACAACGAACTGGGCAATACAGAAGGCCAGCTCGAAAGCTACAAGAAGCGTAACAATGTTGTAGAGATGAAGCTCAACGCAACAGCTGCCATCGCTAACTCAGACACATACGCCCAGAAACTCCAGGAGGCTAACACACAGGTTGAACTTCTGAATGAGCTTGGCAAATACATGAACGAACCTGGCAACAGATATCAGCCTATCCCATCAAACGTAGGTCTGACTGATGAAAGTTCAACAGAGTTGATTAACGAATACAACAAGATAGCTCTGAACCGCAACCAGATGTTGCATTCTGCCAGTGAGAATTCTCCAACTGTTACCCCATTATCAGCCCAGTTGGATGACCTTACAAAATCTATCAAGCGTGCCATGCGCCAGGCTAAGCTGGGTATGGAAATCCAGCGTAACAGCATTGCCAAACAAGCTGCCATGTATGCCAGCCAGATAGGTAACTCGCCAGAGCAAGAGCGAGTTCTCACACAGATTGGTCGCCAGCAGGAAGTAAAATCTGGTCTTTACCTGATGCTTCTTCAGAAACGTGAGGAAAACTCCATTTCACTTGCAGCAACAGCAGATAAGGGTAAGGTAATCGATGCACCTTCATTGGTAGGCAAGGTGAGCCCTAAGAGTTCTATCATCATGCTCATCGCATTGGTATTAGGCCTTGCAATCCCAGCAGCCATCCTCTTCCTGATTGAATTCTTCAAGTATAAGATTGAGGGACATGACGACGTCATGAAGCTGACAATGATTCCTATCGTTGCTGATATTCCTATGGCGAGCGATGCTGCCAAGAAGGAAGGAAAGGCTGACATTGTGGTTCACCAGAATGTCAACAACCTGATGGAGGAAATCTTCCGTGGTTTACGTACAAACATTCAATTTATGCTGAAGGAAGGCGAGAAGGTAATGCTGTTTACTTCTTCAACCTCAGGTGAAGGTAAAACATTCGTGTCATCAAATATCGGTCTCTCTCTCGCCCTGTTGGGTAAGAAGGTTGTAATGGTAGGTCTCGACATCCGTAAGCCTCGTCTGGCAGAGCTCTTCCAGATTGACAACCATCATAATGGTATTACAAATCTGATTGTACACGACCATAATACATGGGATGACATCCAGAAGCAGATTATCTCTTCGGGTGTCAACAGTAAACTCGACCTCCTTATGGCAGGTCCAGTTCCTCCTAACCCAGGTGAGTTGGTTACAAGAGCAAGTCTCGATGATATTATCAAGCAACTGAAAGAACATTACGACTACGTAATCCTCGATACTGCGCCTGTCGGACTGGTTAATGATACATTGCAACTCGGTCGTTTGGCAAATATCAGTGTATACGTCTGCCGAGCAGATTATACTCCAAAGGCAAGCTTCGGCATGATCAATGGTCTGAACGAAGAGAAGAAATTGCCTAACATGTGCTTAGTACTTAATGCTGTCGACCTCTCTAAGAAGAAGCACAGTTTCTACTATGGTGTAGGTAAGTATGGCAAGTACGGCAAATATGGCAAATATGGTTCTTATGGATCATATGGCAAATATGGCAAATATGGCAAATATGGAACTTACGGCCAGTATGGCAGCTATGGCAACTATAGCAACAGCCACTATGGCAATGCCAACGACAACAGTATCAAGAAGTAATAAAGAACATACATACAACAAAGAAAAGAGTCTTTCTATCCAGATAGGAAGACTCTTTTAGATTTTAAAAACATTAAGACTATATGGCAACAATTGCAGTAGATTTTGATGGTACAATCGTAACCCACGAGTACCCGAAGATTGGTACAGAGCTACCTTTCGCCACAGAAACATTAAAGATGTTGATTAGAGACCACCACAAGCTTATTCTATGGAGCGTACGCGAAGGAAAACTCCTGGACGAGGCAGTAGAATGGTGTAGAGAAAGAGGAGTTGAATTCTGGGCTGTAAACAAGGATTATCCTGAAGAGAGTCTGGAGAACAATAACCACTTCTCCCGCAAGTTAAAAGCCGACTGGTTCATTGACGACCGAGGTATCGGCGGTTTGCCTGACTGGGGGGAGATTTATCAGATTATCACCAACCATACCAGTTATCGCAGAGTACTGAAACAGAAGTTCGGCGAACAGCAGGAAGCTCCCAAAAAGAAACATTGGTGGAGCCGCGGATAAAATGCTTCTCCAAAAGATTTCATAATAGATACGATAAAAGATATCCCAATAAATAAAAAAGGTGTATTGCTCATTGGCAATACACCTTTTTTATTTATTGGAATGAATTTACTAGTCTGAATTAGAAGAACAAGTAGCGGTTATCAACTACATGAGCGTTCAGATAAAGCTCGTTCATGAAGTTACCTGCATACTGCATAGCCTTCTGACGGCACTTCTGCTGGTATGTCTTGTCATCGAACTTAACAGGACGGTTAGCCTTGTTTGTAACCTGGAAGAGATAAACACCAGCGTTACCCTTCACAGCATGAGCCGAGAAAGCACCCTTCTTAGTACCTGCAACAGCACCAGAGAGAGCTGGCTCGCTAGCGCCAGTAGCTGCGATGAATACAGGAGCAGCGAAAGTAATCTGGTTTACAGAAGAAACCTTACCACCCTTAGCCTTAGCAGCTGCGATGTTCTTAACACCGTTCAACTTAGCCTCAATCATCTCAGCCTTCTTATCCTTGAGCACCTCTGCCTTAACAGTCTCCTTGACAACTGCATCATTCAAATCACGATAACCGATATGATGAATCTTATCAAGAACCACAACCAACAGGTGGTTGTTGTCACCACACTCATAGAGAGGTGAAATCTCACCCTCCTTGCTATCGAAGATCCACTTCAAAGCCTCGCGAGTAGAATGGATGTTTGCTACATAATGAACAGAAGTTGTAATATCCTTCAAGTCCTGAACCTTGTAACCTTCCTTAGCTGCATTCTTCAAGAGATCCTCTGACTTAGGATTTGCACTTACGAAACTAGAGAACTTGTTGTAAGCTGTACGGTAAGTACCCTGAGAGAAGTCGATAGGCTTCTTGATAACGGCAGCAGTATACTTGCTGACCATTGCCTTGCGGTCAAGAACCTGAAGAACTACATATCCCTGACCCAGCTGAAGCTGGTTCAAAGAGTTAACTGCTGCAGTATTCAATGTATTGATGAATGTCTTGTTGTCCTTATCCATAGACTGGGCATACTCATACTGCTTGGTAGTCATCCAAGCCTTGTCACCAGTCTGGCCATACTTCTTAGCGATAGCCTCGAAATCAGCACCACCGGCAATAGCGCCCTGAATAGAATCTGCCTTAGTCTTAGCCTCAGCTACTGAGTTAGCAGCAACCTGAATAACACGATACTGTACAGAATCAGGCAATTCCTGCTTAGCAACCAACTTAACGATGTTCAATGTATTGTCACCGGCATTAGCCTTAACAGCGGAAGTAGAACCTACAGCCATAGAATCGAGCTGTGCAGCGATATCACGTGGGAAAGCATCCTTTGAAACAGGAATACCAAGATATGCTACAGTAGAAGCTGACTTACGTACAACCTCTGTAGGATCTGCAGCAGCAGCCAACTGTGAGTGATAACCTGCAAATTCCTTGTTAAGAGCAGCACGGTCTGCATTTGAAGCCTGAACCTCGATATCAACAAACTTGATGTCACGGCTCTCAACAGGCTGCTTGAAGCGTGCCTTAATCTCATCATACTTAGCCTTCAGATCGCTTTCAGAAATCTTCACCTTATCATCCTGGATATCAGAGTATGGGAAAGCAGCCAACTGAATCTGGCTCTCTTCATTCTCCTCCTTGAAAGCCATCTTTGCCTCTACAGGGTTTGACAGGAAGCAACCGGCGAGAAGAGCCTGATACTTCTGAGCCAAAGTCTGCTGACGAAGAGTCTTCTCGATGAATGACCAGTAGTTGTAAATCTTGGTATACTGATCCATCATCTGTGCGTTAGCAGATGGGTTAGCCTTCTGTGCCTTGTAGTCTGCCAAGAACTTCTGGAGAGAAGATGCGTCGAAACGACCTGTCTGCTGATTAACGAAAGGAGTCTGCTGAAGCATAGGGTTAGTACCTGTCTTCAAGATGTCCTGAAGCTCTGCGTCGGTCACAGTGAGACCCAACTTGCTAGCTTCCTTAGCGATAATCCGGTTCTGGATGTAGGTATTCCATACCATATCCTTCACCTGATTCATCTGCTCTTCAGGAAGATTTTCCTGACCCTGTTGCATTTTAATAACTTCTGAATACTCATCAACGAGCTTCTGGAAATCCTGCACGCTGATTTTTTCGCCCAAAACCTCACCAATCTGCTGGCGCTCATTATTCTTTGCTGAATCGCAAGAGCGGAAAGCTTCCTCGGCAATAAAGGCGAAAAGGCCGAAACTGATGATACAAACCAGTATCACGCCTCTTTTTCTAATTGTTCCTAATGCTGCCATTACGTTTTAATTATTATTATTATTCTTATTTTTTCCTAAGTTTAGATTGAACCACTTTTGATGCTAGTAGCCAATTGTCTGCAAAAATACAAAAATAATACGAGAAAAGGGAATTTTTTGCTATCTTTTTTGACTATTACCTCAAAAAAAGCAACAAATTCCCTTTTCCTGCTCAGCTATTTGATGATGTGGAGTTTAACAAGCTCTATTTTACGGGATGTTGACTTGATAATCTTGAACTCGAAGTTATCAAACTTGATCACCTCATTGAGTTTAGGAAAACTCTGGTATTCATGCAGAATCAAACCACCCAAGGTCATATATTCATCACTTTCCGGCAGTTCAAGACCAAACATATCGTTCACCTTGTCAATCTCCAGTCGCGCAGAAAGGAGATAGTCACCATCATCGGTTTTCTTAGCTACATATTTGGCTGAATCGTGCTCATCTTCTATATCACCGAAGATTTCCTCAACGATATCTTCCAGACTCACCAATCCGCTGGTACCACCAAACTCATCTACAACGATACCTAAAGACTTCTTCTGCTGCAAAAAAGTCTGCATCAGTTTCTGTGCCTGCATCGTTTCAGGCACAAAAGGAAGTGTACGGATATGATCCTGCCAATGTGAAGGATGATGGAACAGTTCGGAACTGTGAATATATCCCGCAATATGGTCTATATCCTCTTCATATACAATGATTTTCGAATTACCACTCTCTATGAATTTCTGCTGCAGTTCTTCGAGAGAAGTATCCATTTCAACAGCCTGAATCTCAGTACGGGGCACCATACAGTCGCGTACTTTAGTATCAGAGAAATCAAGGGCATTCTGGAATATCTTCACCTCATCATTAATTTCATCTTCATTGGTAGCGTTATCGATACTTGACTGCACAAGATAATCAAGGTCTACCTTAGAAAAGCCTTCATCCGCCCCCTCAGTATCCATCTTCATCCCCACCAGACGCAACAGACACTTACTCAAGAAAGTACTGAACTTGCTGATAGGCCACAATACCACATAGCACAGATAAGCTACCGGACTGAAGATAGAAAGCAAGCGGTTCGGGTTAGACTTGAAAAGCGTCTTTGGCAGAAACTCACCTGTAAAGAGTACTATCAGCGTAGACAGAATGGTATCTGCAGGCACCGTAAAGGCTGCATCAAAACCTGCGAAAATCGTATTGTCGAAAAGACGGGCTATCAGGATACCATAAACTACAAGGGCTATATTGTTGCCCACGAGCATAGTACTGACAAAGCCATTCGGATGATTATAAAACAAAGATAACAGTCGTTGCGTAAGGCCGTTTTTCTCCTTATCCATCTCCGCCAACATACGGTTGGAAGAGACGAAGGCAATCTCCATTCCACTGAAGAATGCAGAGAAGACCATTGTAATGAGAATGCCTACGACTAAACTCATATCCACCTGTTCATTCATTATATCTTTTTCTTTTTAATTAGTGCATGATAGGAATCGTAGTGGCTCTGACTGGTGTAGCCGGCTGACGGAAGTTATTCTTGACAGAATCAGGCTGGCTGCTCAAAGTATCGGCACCACCACCACCTCCTGTCAGGTCTCCCTTTTCAAAGCTACCCTTCGAATTGCTCACATAATAGCGCGTCATCTTTTCATCACTCCAGAAATGAGAACCCTGTAGCGTTCTTTCAGGAGTAACAAGTTTGCTGAACACGTTACTTGACAATTCGTGCTTATTCTGGTCCCAGGTAAGCTGCTCACTGTTAAAGCGCAAACCATCCTTGGTCAGGATGCTCACCCTACCATAAAGTTTCCATATCTTCTGCTGATCATAATAATAAGCTGTATCACACTGGATATAACTATTAATATGGAATTTCTCATCAAACTGCTCCAGCAAAAGTCCCTTATCAAAGATCCACAAAGATGGATTCTTACTGGTATTCACCTCCCACCGTTCTGTTACGATGCGATATTTCATAACCCCCGAGTCGCTTACCAATGTATTTACACCATACGACGTCATCATCGCCACCGAGTCTTGCGGACGGATGGCGGGCGCAGTATGTTCTACCTGGTTTTGGCAACCAGCCAAAATCAGGAACATCAGGATACCGACAACATAAGAGCCTTTTATTCTATACATTATTATATAGAGATTCTATACATTATTATATATAAGCGGAAGATTAATCCATCTTCCACTTCTTAAACCAATCCTCGTTGAATGTGAATCCGATATTGATACGGAAAGAATTTTCCTTAATCAGATCCTTAGCCGAACTCTTCACCCACTGGCCGCTAATATTCAGCATAGAGCGGTTGTTGTAAGAGTTCATGATAGGAATACCGAAACCGGCACTTACAGAGATTTCCTTCGGACCATCAACACCATTCATCTTATAATAAGGTGTGGCGTAGCTGGCACCTACACGATACTGAACACGCTTGAAGAAAGCACGGCTGCGCTCTCCATAGCAATACTGGGCACCGAGATTGAACTTGCTTCTATCCTTGTAGATACCATTTTTCAAGGCGTAGTTGGTTCCATCGAAACTAGGATACCCCAAGCTACCCCACTTCTGCAGACTGTAATCAAAGCCTACCTTCCACTGGTTGTTATGATTCCACATCACACCCGCACCAATCATGGTAGGCAACTTGTAAGCCTTGCCGATAGAGTAAGCGGTGGTATCGGTAACACCGTTCTGGGTATCATTAGAAATGATTTTCATATCAGCAGAAGCTCCCAGACCATGTCCTGGTGAGAAGGTGACACCTACGGTAGCCCAATCTTTCTTTGAGAACTGATGGGTATACTGTACACCGAAATCAACCTTATAGCTGTTCACCTGCATAGAATAGTAGCGGGTGAGGGTCTTGTAATAAGAATTGCTGTAGCTGTTTGCTACACTTCTGTCTATACCACCCCAGAGATATGAGAAGTTGGCACCTACGGCCAAGCCCTTGACCGGTTCCCAACCCGCACCGATGTATGCCTGATGCAAACCACCATCGCCGGAATAAGTATTAGTATAGTAAGCTTCCTTGTCAGCATTCACCCATTCTGATGCAGAATAATTATAGCCAACATTGGTAAAAGGAATGATACCGAAGCTCATACCTACATGTGGCAGCAAGCGGAAACCTGCAACAACATACTCAAAATTTGAGTTGTTGGCATTTTTCTTCACACCATTCTCTTCAAAATTTGTCACCTGACCAGAGATACCGGCATCAAGGATGAAAGTCATCGAATCAATCGAAGCATAAGATGCAGGGTTGAGATAGTTCACCTGATTATGCTCATGAAAGCCAAGACCGACTCCATTCATACCGCGATTAAAACCAGAAGTCTGGTCCGACAAGATGCCAAGACCATACTGGCTGTATGGCGAATTAGTACCACTTTGGGCATTAACCATAAGGGCGGAACCCAACAATAGGGTTGCTAAAAAAAGCTTTCTCATTCTTTAATAATCATTCAAAATTATATTCAGAGTGCAAAAGTATTAAAAAAAATCTAGAAAAAAGAAGGA
>ERZ780034.762-NODE-762-length-11429-cov-6.18973_pt1 | contig 11429 bp, 10 predicted proteins | sample MGYA00511855_ERZ780034 | MGnify/ENA primary metagenome ERZ780034 (study PRJEB29588, sample SAMEA2148024) | human gut metagenome | biome: human gut; feature: human-associated habitat; material: faeces | place: Denmark | collected 2008/2010 ...
GCCGCGTGCCCCGCCGCCGATATGCGTCATCAGCACGTCGGCCTCCTCACACCTGAAACGCAACAAGGGCTGATAAAGCCGACGTATATCATAGCCGTCGATATTGCCGCACACGGCCCTGAACGTCCGGAATGCGGCCAGACGTTCGGCCAACCGAGGGGAGCCGATGTCGCCGGCATGCCATATTTCCTGACATGGGGCAAAATACTCCAGATAGCGGTCGTCCCAACAACCATGGGTGTCCGAAAGCAGTCCGATACGGGTCATAACAATACGGAATAGACTGAAGTCAACAACCCCCGAACGCTACAGATGGAGTTTGGCCCGCACAAACTCCTCAATAAAGTCAGCCGTGCGCTCCGTGCCCAACACACTGGAGTTGATGCAGTAATGATAACTGGAAGCTGCCCCCCAAACCTTGCCGCTGAAAAAATTATAATAATTGGCACGGGTTTCGTCGCCTTTTTCAATCATCTTCAGGGCACTCTTGCGGTCAACGTTAAAATGGCTGACCAAACGGTGAATACGGTCGTCCGTATCGGCTGAAATGAAAATATTGACGATTTCGGGCTTGTCGCGCAGCACATAGTCGGCACAACGCCCGATAAAGATACAGCTCTGTGCAGCGGCTGCCCGACGGATTGACTCGCTCTGTATGCGGAAAAGCGACTCGTCGCTGATCTGATTGCCATAAATATTGTCGCTGCCGGCCAGCAAGGGCATGATGGAACCAAACACGGAACGAAAAATGCCCTTGTTCTCATCGCTGCGCTCAAAGATTTCAGTTGACAGTCCGCTGTCCTCGGAAGCCATTGAAAGTATTTCCTTGTCATAGTAGGAAAAGCCGAAACGTTCAGCCAGCAAGTGACCAATCTGCCGGCCGCCGCTACCCAGCTGGCGACCAATGTTGATGACGTAGGTTTTATGATTATCCATTTACTGATTGTTTTTTTGTTCTGAATGAAAATAAAAAAGATAAAGAATCAGCCTTCAATCTTGAGGCGCTCGGCGGCAGCCTTTTGCTTGAACCGCTTGATTTCAAGAAAAAGCAATGTGGCCGACAGAATGGAAGCCAATGCATCAGCAAACGGCATGGCATACCACACACCCATAATGGGGTTGCTGAAGAAATGAGGCAGAATCAACAACGCCGGCAAGAGGAACAGCAACTGACGCGAAAGCGACACGAGAATACTCTTGCCCGCATAGCCAATGCTCTGGAAAAAGGCCGTTGACACAATCTGCATTCCGATAAAGGGGAACATCATGACCACCACACGCAAACCGCGCGATGCGGCCAGGATAAGTTCGGGCGAATCCTTGGCAAAGAGGGTGGCACACGGCACGGAGAAGAACGTTCCGATAACGAATCCGGTAGTCGTAATGCAGGTAGCCACCAAAATAGCCAGCTTGAGCACCTGCATCAGACGGTCGTACTTACGCGCTCCGAAATTATAACCGGCAATAGGCTGCATGCCCTGGTTCAGTCCGATGCAAATCATTACGATAAAGAGCGACAGGCGGTTAACAAAGAGGAAATGGACCCACGCCGGGCGGTAAACAATGCCAAAGGCGCCCACTGACACGTCGCCGCCATACTGCGTCATGCTGCGTGTGACGGTAATGGCCACCAGGCAGGCGCACAGGTTGATGAGAAACGGCGGCAGCCCGATGAGCAACGACTCCTTTACAATCTTGCGGCGCAGGCGCATGAGCTTGCGCTCAATGTGAATGAAGTCGGACTTGTTTGAAAACAGCCGGATCTGCCACAGCAGCATGACGGTTTGCGCACTAACCGTGGCGGTGGCAGCCCCGCATATGCCCCACCCGAACACAAAAATAAACAGCGGCGCGAGTATACAGTTGATCAGCACGGTGCCAAATGTGGCATACATGGCCATGCGAGGGCGGTTGGTGGAGCGCAGCATGGCGTTCAGACCCAGATAGAGGTGGGTAATTACGTTTCCGGCCAGAATGATGGTCATGAAGTCATACGCATAAGGCAGGGTAACATCGCTGGCGCCGAAAAAGCGGAGAATGGGCTCCAGAAAAATCTGTAGCACCACGGCCAGCGACAAGCCCAAAATCACGCACATCAAAATCACATTGCCCAAAATGAGGCGGGCTGTGTCATAATCACGTTGCCCCAGGCGCACCGACATCAGTGTGGAGCCACCCACGCCCACCATGGCGCCGAAAGCGGCGGTCAGCGACATCACCGGGCCCGTAAGCGCCAAGCCCATAATGGCCTCGGCGCCTACGCCCTGGCCGATAAAGATGCCGTCGATGATGTTGTACACCGATGATGCCGCCATGGCCACGATGGCCGGCAGCGCATAGTCACAGAGCAGGCGGCCCACGGGTTTCTCGCCCAACTCGTTGAATTGATTGGCTTTGGTTTCAACTTCTTGCATATAGGTATCCTATTGAAAATATTGATTCGTTACTCACCGGCAGATGCGGGCTCAGGCGCCTTCTGGCGGGCGTGTTCAGCAGCATAGCCGGCATCATACCCCTTGCGGTAAGCCAGGGCATAGTCAGCCTGGTCCTTGACGCTCGGAAATTCACTGCTCTCATCGTAGTTGGCCTTGTACACGTGGGTTTTGGCATCGTCCACACCCATGTTATAGCCGTCTTCATAACCGGCATCGGCCGGCTTACGGGGGTCCTTCTGCACCACGGAGTCAGGCCGCACGGGTGGCGCCGGCACGTCATACTCCACGTCGTAAGCCGGCACGTCAGCCGCCGGAGCGGGCACAGGCGCACTGACCGCGGCGGAGTCGTCCGCTTCGTCACCCACCGGCAAGGCCGGACGGTTGGACGCGGTTTTGAGCGCCACCACGGCGCCCACTACTACCAACAAACATAGCAACAGCGCAAGAAACTTGAGCTGTCGGCCCAGATTTTCCATATTCTCTTTCATGATTTTTATCGTTCAGTCTGCATTCAATTGGTTCCGACCCGGCTGTTGTTTCCGGCGTCAATCCGTAAGAAAATAAACAGCAGCAGCGTAAAGCCCCAAAGCGACGAGCCGCCGTAACTGAAAAACGGCAGCGGAATGCCGATCACGGGCGTCAGCCCCATGACCATGCCCACGTTGATGAACACGTGGAACAGGAATATGCTCAACACCGAATAGCCATATACCCGCCCGAACACAGACGACTGCCGCTCGGACAAATAAATAAGACGTAATATCAAGGTCAGAAACAGCAACAATACCGTTGCCGAACCTAAAAAACCTTCTTCCTCACCAACCGTACAGAAAATAAAGTCGGTATCCTGTTCGGGCACATACTTCAATTTGGTTTGTGTACCGTTCAGGAATCCCTTTCCCTCCAATCCGCCGGAACCGATGGCAATCTTGCTTTGATTAACATTATATCCGGCCCCCGTAATGTCCTGCTCCATTCCCAGCAAGACACAGATTCGGGTTCGCTGATGGTCTTCAAGAACATTATTGAGCACGTAGTCTGAAGAATAAAAGAATATCATCGACGCGACAGTAAACAACCCGATATAAATATAATTGCTGACGCGCTCACTCAAACCACGAAAGAAAAAACAAATAGCAGCATATACACATACGCCTATCAGAATCCACGAAATGTCAAAAGGAATGACAAACTCGGAAATAATAATGGCCACGGCCACAGCTATTGCTCCTATCATGGCCTGCCGGCCGCAAAATCTTTTGTCGTACCCATAAACCAAACCAAGCCCTAACGAAAAGAGCCAAATCAGCAAAAGCACAACAAACTCTCCGATTGACGTCATGGAACCGGGCAGCAAATCAGCACTAAAGCGCACGCCCACCACAAAATAGACTACAGCCGCCACGCCGGCAAACAAAAAGCAACCGGGCATTCCTTCCCGATAAAGCATCAGGAAGAAAGCCAGATAGACCAAAGCCGAACCGGTTTCGCGCTGCATGACAATCAGAATCATCGGCAACAAAATCACGCCTACCGCCTGATAAAAATCCTTTTTCTTCGACAAATCGAACCCGTAACGGTCCATCAATTTGGCAACCATCAAAGCCGTGGCACATTTGGCAAACTCAGCCGGCTGCAAACTGACTGGCCCCAATTTTATCCAGGAATAAGACCCCTTGATGTCCGAAGCAACAAAAGGCGTAATAAGCAGTAACATCATCATGCCAATGTAAAAAATATTGGCAATGCTGTCAAAAATCCGGTCGTCAAGCATCAGAATCACAAACCCCAACGTAATGGAACAGCCAATCCATACCAACTGTTTACCCATTCGGCTTCCCCAACTGAAAAAGTCGGTATTACCAAAATCATAGCTGGCACCACATACACTCAGCCATCCGGCTGCCAGCAGCAGGAGATACAGAAAGATTACAACCCAATCGACCGAACGCAACGGGCTATTGTTTTTAGATAGACTTTGTGACTCCATAACTAATATGCTTGTGTTGCATAACTTCTGCCTTCTTCTCACTCGAAGCAGAAAGTTTACCGTTAATATACTGCTCTATAAGCAAGGCTCCGATGGGCACTCCGTAGTCGGCACCCCAACCACCATTCTCCACGTAAACGGAAATGGCTATTTGAGGGTTGTTCATCGGAGCAAACCCCATAAATACGGAATGGTCCTGGCCGCGGTTTTCAGCCGTTCCGGTTTTTCCGCAAACTTCAATGCCGGGAATATTGGCAGCATAGCAGGTTCCGCTTAATACGGCCCGACGCATACCAGCCGCTACATAATTATAATAAATTGAATTGATTCCCGTATAACGGCGGGTCAGATATTGTGAAGCCAGACGTCCGCCCTGAATACTACGTACGACATGAGGCGTATAAAAATATCCGCGATTGGCAATCGTAGCTCCCAGATTGGCAATCTGAAGCGGAGTAGCCGTCACCTCTCCCTGACCAATAGAGATACTGATAACCGTCAATCCGTTCCAATGTTTACGATAAGCCTTATCATAATATTCGGCGTTCGGAATCATTCCTCGCTTCTCACCCGGCAGATCAATGCCGAGCTTATAACCATAACCCATTTTCACCTGATAGTCCTTCCATACGGTCATGGCTTCCTGCACGTTACGATATTTTCTGCGATTACTGAACATGCGATAGAGCGTCCAACAAAAATAACTGTTGCACGATGTTCCGAGGGCCGGAATCAAAGCTATGGGTGAAGAGTGTCCGTGACAGCCCAAATGAAGTCCTTTATAATTAAAGCCATGATGACACGGAAAAGCCACCGTCGGATTAATAATACCCTCCTGCAGCCCAATCAATGCCTGTGTAGGCTTAAATGTTGAGCCGGGAGGATACTGCCCCATAATGGCTCGATTCAGCAAAGGCTTGTTAGGATTCTTACTCAACGCCTTGTGTATCTTTCCACGGTCACGCCCCACCATCAGCCGAGGGTCGTAAGTAGGTGCCGAAGCCATGCAAAGAACCTGACCGGTTTTGGGTTCTATGGCAACTATCGCTCCTTTTTTTCCTTCAAGCAGGCGCTCGGCCAGAATTTGCAGTTTCATGTCGAGCCCCAGTGTGATGTTCTTGCCCGGCACGGGTTTCGTATCGTATTTCCCGTCGAGATAATGCCCCTGAATACGGCCGTGGACGTCGCGCAAAAGAATCTGCATTCCTTTTTCGCCGCGAAGCTCCTTTTCGTACGAACGTTCAATACCGAGTTTGCCGATATAATCACCGCTCTGATAATATTTGTCGTCCTCCAAATCTGATTCCGACACTTCACCCACGTCGCCCAGTAAATGAGCCCCCTGCGCATAAGTATAATGTCTGACGTAGCGCTTGTCAACCGAAAAGCCCTTGAAGCGGAATAACTTTTCCTGAAAAACAGAGCATTCCTCACTGGGTATCTGACTCAAAAAGACCTGCGGTGTATAGCGTGAATAACCCGGATTCTTCTTCGAATCCTTAATTTCCTTCATTCGGGCAATATAAAATTCGCGCGTAATGCCCAACGTGCGGCAGAAGTCGAGGGTGTCAATGCCGAGTTGCTCGTTCATGACTACCATGATGTTGTATGAGGGTTCGTTGTATACCAACAACCTGCCATACCGGTCGCGTATCAATCCGCGTGAAGGATACTGTATTTTTTTCTGAAAAGCATTGGAGTCGGCATTCTTCTTGTAGTCGTCGCTCATAATCTGCAAAGAAAACAAGCGTATCAGGAACACAATAATAATACAGACGGCAATACCTCCGACAATATATTTGCGATTCGAATAGTTGTAGACTGTGGCCATAATCTGAAGATGAATATATCGCCCTACGATTTAGAAGATTTTGCCCCGCCGTAGCGAATGCTCTCGAAAGCACATACAATCAGCAGAGTCAACAGAAAACTGGTGCCGATTTTGAAAAGCAGTTCCTCCCAATTGGCCATCGAGAAGGCTTCAATCAGGAAAAACAGCAGGCTGTGAAGCAACGTCAACACGGCTGCATAACGAAAAAACGGCCCCCATTTCATTGCGGCTGCTCCCGGATCGTAACCATCTTCAGCTTTTTCGCGCGAAACAAAAATGTTCAGCAAATAAGGCCGTACAAAAGCCACCATTGTCAGGGCTGCCGCCGTCACTCCGGTAGTATTTGAAAACAAATCCACACAAAAACCTAACCCGAAAGCCCACAACAGCAAATAACCACGGTCAAGCGTTGATGGTAGGGTGAGCAAAAAATAAAGATACGGCATCGGGATGGCATAACCTCCAATGTGGATATTGTTAAAAACCAAAGCCTGCAACAGTACCAAAAGGACGAACCATACTATTCGTAAAAAGATTTTTTGCATCATAAAAGATTTGTATATTGTTTATACCTGAAGTTTTCCCAAAGTACACGCCTCACCCGAAAGGGCCGGCCGCTCTTACTGGTCGAGCGCCTCCACGGCCTCGAGGGCGTGCACCCGCAACGTGTCAATTGAAGCTTTGTTTTCAGAAGCAATGACCACCACATCACGCAAATTGGCAAAATCCGTGGCCAGGCCAATGTCAAGCCTATACGACAAGCCGTCGTCGGAATTCGTCACCTTGCGTACCTGCCCTACAAACAAGCCGGGAGGGAATATGGACGAATATCCGCTGGTTTCCACAAATTCGCCTCCCTTCAGACGGGCATAGCGCGGGATGTCGTCCAGATAAGCATGAACCGGACTGCCGCCTTCCCATTTAAGAAAGCCAAAGAAACGTTGTCCGCGTATGCGGCAACTGATGCTCGACTTGCTGTTAATCAGCGGAAGCACAAGCGAATAGCGCGCTCCGGTCAGGTAGACAATACCCACCACGCCGGTGCCGGACACAACCCCCATTTCGGGCCGTATGCCGTCGGCCTCGCCTTTGTTGATAACCAGATAATTGTTTTTTTCGCGTATGCTGTTTTGCACCACCCGTGCGCCAATCAGCTTATATCCGGCCAAGCTGCTCACCATGCGTTCGTTGGTCAGTCCGGTATCAACCCTGGCGTCACGCAACTGCTCACGCAGGTTGTCCACCTGCATCTGCAACATCACATTGCGCTGCGTCAGGGCCGTATTGACCTGCTGCAAATGCAGATACGACACGGCGTCGGCATAGAGGCCATTGACGCTGGCCGCCACCCGATTGGCCGAAGTAAACCACACACTGTTGGGATAACGTTCAAAACTGAAAAGCAGAAAGAAACTAACCAGTTCAAGAATAACCAGCAGGAACCAGTCATGATACTTCCGAATAAAGTCCAGCAAATTCTGCATACACCTGAAAATATTTTGACGAACCAGGGCTTTACGCCGCTACAAGAAAATATTACATACCATTCAAAAAAAACGGAGGCATAAAAAACACGGGGCCCCAGGGTTGATTTATTTACCCTGCTGTGCCCCGATTTTTTATATGTTCAGTCCCCCATTCCGCCGATATGCGGATGCAAATGACGGCCTGCGGAACAAGCGTATTCTTTATCGCATCAGGAAAGAGAAACGCTCTACGTTTTTCAGCGCTACGCCCGTACCCTTGGCCACGCAATGCAACGGATCCTCGGCTACGTGGAAAGGAATATTGATTTTATCAGTCAGGCGCTTATCGAGTCCGCGCAGCAAAGCTCCGCCTCCGGTCAGGTAGATACCGTTGTGTACGATGTCGGCATACAGTTCGGGCGGTGTGCGCTCCAAGGCGTTGAGCACGGCAGTTTCAATCTTGGCTATCGACTTTTCAAGACAGTGGGCTATTTCCTGATAGCATACCGGCACTTCCATAGGCAGTGCGGTGATGCGGTTAGGCCCGTGCACCACGTAATCCTCGGGTGCATCGTCAAGGTCGGTCAGGGCGGCGCCTACGTGAATCTTGATTCGCTCGGCCATACGCTCGCTGACGCGCACGTTGTGCTGTCGGCTCATGTATTCCTGAATGTCGGCCGTCAGGTCGTCGCCGGCCATTTTGATGGAGTTGTTCGACACGATGCCTCCCAGCGAAATGACGGCAATCTCGGTGGTTCCGCCACCTATGTCCACAATCATGTTGCCCTCGGGAGCTTCCACATCAAGACCTATACCGATTGCAGCAGCCATCGGCTCGAATATCAGATAAACGTCACGTCCGCCTGAATGTTCGGCCGAATCGCGCACAGCACGCAACTCCACTTCGGTTGAACCGGAAGGCACGCCGATGACCATGCGCAGTGAAGGCGAGAAGAAGTGTTTGCCGCGCGGTGCCATCTTGATTAACCCGCGCATCATCTGCTCGCAGGCATTGAAGTCGGCAATCACGCCGTCGCGCAACGGACGTATGACGCGCACTTTCTCGTTGGTTTTTTCATACATCAACTTTGCACGTTCGCCTACGGCTATCATATTGTCCGTATTACGGTCGAGCGCTACGACTGAAGGTTCGTCAACCACAATTTTCCCATCACTGATGATAATGGTATTGGCCGTACCCAAGTCCATGGCAATCTCCTGATTGAAAGAGAAGAAACTGAATAAGCTCATGCTGTTGTTTGGTATCTGTAAATCTTAAATGGGTATGTACAAACTGTTAATCCACATCGGAGACATGCTCCGGAAATGCTGTATGCAAGGCCTCTCCCCGCTCTTATTCTCTAAAAAAGGGAAGGGGAACTTTCCGGACGCACACTTTTTTTTATTTGCCAGACTTCTCAAAATAAGCATGAATGGCCGTATCGTAGTGGCTACTTACGCCAAAGGCGCGGGTGGCAAACCAGCGACGGTCTTCAATTTCCGTCTGTGCGCCCTGCTTCTGCAACAGCTCAAGCAGCGGCTGATACTCGGCCTTGGAGGGCACGATTACCACGTCTTTGAAGTTCTTGGCTCCGGCACGTATCAAGGAGATGCCGCCTATGTCGATTTTTTCGATTATGTCAGCTTCAGAAGCTCCGCTGGCCACGGTCTGCTCAAACGGATACAGGTCAACAATTACCAGGTCGATTTCCGGAATGTCATACTGCTTCATCTGTGCCTGATCCTCAGCTAGTTCACGGCGTCCGAGAATGCCACCGAAAATTTTGGGATGCAAGGTTTTCACACGGCCACCCAAAATGGAAGGATAGGTCGTTACGTCCTCTACCTTCTGGCAGGGAAGTCCCAAACTTTCAATGAATTTTTGCGTACCGCCGGTTGACAGCAGTTTCACACCTTCGGCATGCAATTTCTTTAGCAACTCGTCCAGCCCGTCTTTATGGAAAACGGAAACCAAGGCGGTTTTAATCTTCTTTGTTTCAGCCATAATCGTAGATTTATTGAATTTCAGGTTGCAAAGTTACAAAATATGTAGAATATTATGTGCCTAAAAGTCATAAGTTTTTTTCATTTCCACAAAAATTGAAAGTTCTTTCACGCCTGTCTGGCTTTGCGGCGGGCAGCGCACATGAAAACCGGAGGGAAGTTTTTTGAATCAAGACCGGACTTATTTTATTTTAGCAGGCACAAAAGTTTTTTCAGATGCCGACTTTTCAGCCCGGCTTCCTGCGGTTCTCCCCCCCAACTGCCGGAAAAGCAAAAAAAACTCCGCATCACCCCTACGGGATGACACGGAGAATAAAAATAAAATCACATCAGAAAAAAAAGAGGATAAGTCGATTTCAATAACCCGGCCCTACCGAGCATTACAGGCTAAAAGCGATATGCTCCGCCCAGGGAGAATACGGCCTGGTCAAAGTCGGCAACCAGCTGATACTTGATTTCGAGATTAATCGAGAAGTTATCAGCTACATCAAACTGGGCACCTCCACCAAAGTTACCACCCACACGGCTGGCATGCTCATTAAAGGCTTTCCAGTTCGTATAAGTCAGTCCGGCCAACGGATAAAGCTTTACGTAGTCGCCTACGGGGAAGAGATAATGGAGCGTGAGGTTAAGATCCCACATGCTCAGGTGGTCGCGCTTGAAGTAATAATCGCCGGCCACCTCACCACGGAGGGCATCCGTAAAATTATACATGAAAAATGCGCCCAAACCGGCATTGTCAACTTCAGTAGCATAATTCAAATGTACACCCAGTGCTTTTTCGCCTTTCTGGGCATAAGCTCCCATTGTGAAAGCAAACAGGCCCAATACAGCCACCATTAAAAATCTTTTCATAACTTCGCGTTTTTCAGGGTTAATTGAATGTGTGAATTTCCTTACATTACTTGTTGTTGCAAGATTGTAATGCCCAAATATACGTTTTTGAAAAAAAAGAGCCAAATTAAAAATCCATTTTTTTGAGCGTTTTTTATTTTTTACCGGTCGAAAGCCGTTTTTTTAATAAATGGGCCGGTTTTATCCGTTAAAAAAAAGGCCTGCCATTACCCAACGGCAATGGCAGGCACAACCTGTATCTTCTGCTGTTCGCACGCCTCCACGCGACACGAACTCAGTTCTTACGCACAAACACGAGGCCCTGCGTGTCGTTACCGGAATCGCCCCACACCTCGACCTCAAGCGTAAAAGGCGTGCCGGCTTCGAACTGGCTGACATCAACGTGATACGTATGTACAGCCCCGTTTTTGGCGGAATACTGCGTGCTGTCCTGCGCCAGGAGTTCGTCGCGCTTGTACAGTTTCATATGCCGGATACACAGGCCGTTGGCTCCGCCGGTCGGCACAAAAGTGATGTCGTACGAACCGTTGCCCACAATTTTTCCCGTGCAGTCAATACGCCAGCGGGTGGGTTTAAACTGGATGTCGAGCGGTTTCCAACCGGCGGTATAGGTTCCGTAAGCCTTGTAAGCCGAATAGTCGGGAGCAAAATATACCGGCAAAGAAAAATGGCGGGGCGACACCACGGTTATGGCATGGAAATCAGATTTCTGCGCCACCGTTACCGGCTGCTCATAAAGCGGTGAATGAATTGTAGGATACGAGCCGTCGGTGGTATAGCGGATTTCCGCTCCGGCCACGCTGGGCGACAACGTCACCTCAACTCCGCCGCCCACACTCCACACGGCC
>ERZ780034.768-NODE-768-length-11387-cov-5.6599_pt1 | contig 11387 bp, 5 predicted proteins | sample MGYA00511855_ERZ780034 | MGnify/ENA primary metagenome ERZ780034 (study PRJEB29588, sample SAMEA2148024) | human gut metagenome | biome: human gut; feature: human-associated habitat; material: faeces | place: Denmark | collected 2008/2010 ...
CCCAGGGCGCTGCCCTGGGCTAGGAGCTTCTGCCCTTTCAGGGCGTGCTGCTTCCGGAGTTTGTGGACCTTCAGCCCGTTGCTTGAACGGGCATGAGAAAGTTTAGCATTTTACATTTTCTCAACCGGAAAGCTATGAGTTGCTAACCGGAAAGCTATGAGTTGCTAACCGGAAAACTATGAGTTGCTAACCACAAAACTATGAGTTAGTTTTTTTAACTTTTTAGCCCATTTTCTATCTTTTTTACGCCTAAACGGCACAAAACAGAGGCTTTTAAATCTTCTTCTTATAGCAGCGATGACGGCGATGCTGTTCGCTCTCCAGATACTGCCACTGGCTCTGAACACCGGTATTGGTCTCCATCTGCGGCATTGCCTCAGCCCATTTAAAGCCATAACGGCGATACTGCTCAATCAGATCGGCAAAAATAAGCGCATTGGCTCCCTTCTTGCGATATTCCGGAAGAACACCAATCAAGAGCAAATCTACCGTATCCGTCTTGTGCCACTTCAGAACCTTCAGCACCTTCAGCCAACCCGTAGGGAAAAGCTTGCCATCGCCTATCTCGCGCAGCGCATCGGTAAACGAAGGGAAGGAAACACCAAAGGCAACCAGCTTGTTGCCAGCGTTGCCATCTACCACACCCGTTACCAGGTTCAAGTCAGCCTTCTTGATATAAGTATTTACATATTCATCTATCTGCTTCTCCGTAAGCTGCTGGAAATCATAGAGATTCTTGTAAGTCTCGTTCACGATTTCGAACACCTTCCTGCCCATTCCTCCCAAGGTCAGTTCCTGGCGGGTGAACTTATGAACATGCAGATTATATCGGCTCTCTATCATCTGTGCAGTCTTGGCAAACTTAGCCGGCGTCACTTCCGGAATCCTGATGCGGTACTCCAGCCAGTCGTTATCCTTCTCATAGAGCGGATAACTCTCCAGATGCGTCTTATAATAAGGATAATTGTAATTGATATACATCGTAGACTTCCGGTCGAAGCCCTCGATGAGCAAGCCTTCACGGTCCATATCCGTAAAGCCGAGCGGACCTACGCATTCGTTCATTCCCTTGCTCTTGCCCCAGTTTTCTACCGCGCGCAACAAGGCACAGGAAACCGCTACATTATCCACGAAATCAAACCAGCCGAAGCGAACCTGCTTCTTGTTCCACTCTTCGTTGGCACGATGGTTGATAATGCCAGCAATTCTACCTACGATACGAGCCTCGCTGTCAACCGCCAGGAAGTATTGAGCCTCGCAGAATTCGAAGGCAGGATTCTTCTTTGGGTCCAGCGTATTCATCTCATCGAAACGCAAAAAAGGAATGGCAAACTTATGGCCTCTGTAGAGATCATAATGAAACTGAATGAAGGTTTTCAGCCCTTTTTTAGTCGTTATCGGTATGATTCTTATCTCATCATTCATTAGTATATTGTTTTATGTATATATATTCAATTGCGGTGCAAAAATACAATAAATTTATGAATAATGCAACTCTTTTCTTATAAATTTATAAAAGTTTGTTCATAATTGTCCAACTTTGTGGATATTTATGTACCTTTGCAGGATGAAATGCCCCAAAAGAGCATCATAAAGTTATGAAGAAAGAGAAAAGAGACAACTATACGTTCCTCACACATGCCCCTGTGCATCATGTGATTTTCACGATGGCCATACCAACGATTATCAGTATGCTGTCGACGAGCATGTACAACCTCGCCGACACTTATTTCGTGGGCAGCATCAACACGCAGAGTGTGGCAGCGGTAGGTGTTTCCTTTGCAGCAATGGCTGTGATTCAGGCGATTGGTTTCTTCTTCGGTCACGGAGCGGGCAATTATGTTTCGCGCCAGTTGGGCGCCAAGCATACGGAAGAGGCACAGAAGATGGCAACAACGGGCTTTGTGCTGAGTTTTCTTACCGGTCTTCTCATCGCCATTCTGGGTCATCTTTTCCTCACTCCGCTCTGTTTTCTGATGGGTTCTACGCCCACCATTCTTCCTTATACAGAGCGCTATCTGGGCATTATCCTGCTGGGTGCTCCCTTTATGACCACCTCGCTTACGCTGAATAATCTGATGCGATTTCAGGGCAATACGATGTATGCGATGAAAGGCATCATGTCGGGTGTGCTGCTCAATCTGATTCTGGCTCCTCTGCTCATTCTCTACTTCCAGCTGGGCATTACCGGAGCCGCCGTAGCCACCCTCACCAGCCAGTGTTTCGGCTGCGCCATGCTCTTCTGGATGACGCATAAAGGCGAGAACATCCGCATCCGTCTCTGCAATTTCACCCCTACCCGCGCCTTTGCCAAGGAGATTATCTTCGGCGGAACCCCTTCGCTGTCAAGACAGGGACTGGGAAGTATCGCTACGCTGATGCTCAATGTGGCAGCAGGTGCGTTTGGCGATGCAGCCATTGCGGGCATGAGCATCGTTACCCGCATCTCCTTCTTCACCTATGCGATGGTCATCGGTCTGGGTCAGGGATTCCAGCCGCTCTGCGGATTCTGCTACGGCGCCAAACTCTACGGGCGCGTAAAGGAAGCCTTCTTTTTCTGCATCAGATGCGGCACGGTTTTCCTCAGCGTCTGTGCCCTTCTCGGCTTCATCTTCTCAACTTCCATCATCAGCATCTTCCGCGATGATGCAGCGGTTGTAGCCGTAGGTTCGGTGGCTTTGCGATGGCAGGTGCTCAGTTTTCCGCTCGTAGCCAGCATCGTGCTCACCAACATGCTGATGCAGACCATCCGTAAACCGGTGAGAGCCAACATCGTAGCGGCAGCACGAAGCGGACTTTTCTTCATTCCGCTCATCTTCATCCTCCCCTATTTCTTCGGACTGCTGGGCGTGGAGATGTGTCAGATGTGGGCAGATTGCTGCTCGTTTGCCGTTGCGGTTCTGATAGCCTGGAGCACTTTCAGAGATATGAGAAGAGAGCAGATGGAACTTGGGAAAAGCCACTAGAAGATAAGAAGATACTAGAAGATAAGAAGATACTAGAAGATAAGAGAAAATACTTGAGATAAGAGAAATGGAGAAAACTTATTACATAGGATTGGACGTTGGCTCTACGACAGCCAAAATAGCCGTTATCAACAGCGATAACCGGGTAATTTACTCAAAATACGAACGCCACAACGCTCGTGTCAACGAACTTGTGTCACAATATTTCGATGAAATTTTAGCCCTCACGGGCGATGCAGAGGCAAGAATCTGCGTAACGGGAAGCGTAGGAATGGCTACTGCCGAACAGCTCCAGGCAGAGTTTGTACAAGAGGTGGTGGCTGCATCGGTCTATGCCCGTACTGCCCATCCTGAGGCGAAGGCGCTCATCGATATTGGTGGCGAGGACGCGAAGGTTATCTTCTTCAAGGAAAACGGAAATATGGAACTGCGCATGAACGGCAACTGTGCCGGCGGAACGGGTGCTTTCATCGACCAGATGAGTGTGCTGATGGGCGTAGAAAACCAGAAGATGAGCGAGTTGGCGATGAAGGCAGAACACGTTTATCCGATGGCTGCCCGCTGCGGCGTGTTCGCCAAGACCGACATCCAGAACCTGATGGCGCGCAATCTGCCCGAAGCAGATATTGCAGCCAGCATCTTCCATTCCATCGCCGTACAGACGGTGGTTACGCTTTCTCACGGCATCAGTTTCGAGGCTCCTATCCTGCTCTGCGGCGGTCCGCTGACCTTTCTTCCGGCTCTCCGCAAGGCTTTCTGCGATTATCTCCATCTCTCTCCAAACGATTTCATCGTATCAGGAAACAGCAATCTCATTCCGGCTCTGGGCTGTGCTTATCGGGCTAAATCGGCAGATTCTGCAGCCTCAGTATCTGTTCTCAGAAGCCGGATGAAAAAAGAAATACAAACGGAATGGACCAGCAGTCTGCTGCCTCTGTTCAAGAATGAGAAAGAGCACCAGGAATGGCTCAAATCAAAGGCGAAATTCGCTACCGAAACCCAACCGCTGAATAAAGGAAAACAGCAGGTTGTGATTGGTATTGACTCGGGCTCTACTACGACGAAGATTGTTGCGGTAAGAGTGAATGCGGAGACGCCTACGGGAGATATTGTCTTTACCAATTACCGCCTGAATCTGGGAAATCCGATCAAGGCAGTAGCGGATGGACTGAACGCCCTGAAGCAGGAAGCTGCATTGCGAGGCGCTGAACTGGAAATCGTAGGCTCCTGCTCTACAGGTTACGGCGAAGAACTTATCAAGGCGGCTTTCGGCCTCGATAGCGGCATTATAGAAACAATGGCGCACGAAAGAGCTGCTGCCTCACTCATGCCTGACGTGAGTTTTATCCTGGACATTGGCGGACAGGACATGAAGGCTATCTTCGTGGAGAAAGGGGCTGTGGTGCGCATGGAACTCAACGAGGCGTGCAGTTCGGGCTGCGGAACTTTTATCCAGACCTTTGCCAACAATATGGGTTATTCTGTAGGCGATTTTGCCCAACTCGCCTGCCAGTCGAAGGCTCCCTGCGACCTGGGAACCCGCTGCACCGTCTTCATGAACTCGAAGGTAAAACAGGTGCTCAGAGAGGGTGCATCTGTAGCTGATATTTCTGCCGGAATCTCTTATTCGGTCATCAAGAACTGTCTTTATAAGGTATTGAAACTCCATGGTAATGAGAACCTTGGAGGCAAAATCGTTGTGCAGGGTGGTACGATGAGAAACGATGCGGTGGTAAGAGCATTTGAGTTGCTCACCCATACCGAAGTGGCACGAAGCAACATGCCGGAACTGATGGGCGCCTACGGCTGTGCCCTTCATGCGGCGGCAGATTACAAGCATCGCATATCTGCAGAAAACGAGCACCCTGCCTCATCAAGATCCATCGATGATCTCCAGAATCTGGCTCATTATGAAACCAAACAGCTGCAATGCAAAGGCTGCGAAAACCATTGTTATGTTTCCCGCTACACCTTTGCCGGCGGCAACCGATTCTACTCCGGAAACAAGTGTGAGCGTGTGTTCAACAACAAGGGAGCAAACGGGATAAAAGGCAAGAATATCTACGAATACAAATATAGTTTACTCTTTGATAGAAAGGAAGTTACCCCACATGCTACCGCGTTTCACGGTATATGGGTAGGCATTCCTCGCATCCTCAACATGTACGAGGAATATCCGTTCTGGAATGCGCTGCTCCGTGCAGCAGGATTGGGCGTGATTCTCTCTTCCGATTCCACTTTCAGCCAGTATGAAGGAGCCTTGAATACGGTGATGAGCGACAATATCTGCTTCCCGGCTAAACTGGCTCACAGTCATCTGAAGGAACTCAACGAGAACCCGAAGGTAGACCGCATCCTCATGCCATACGTGGTTTATGAACATAATGACGACCCGAAGAATACGCTGAACAGCTTCAACTGTCCGGTCGTTTCGGGCTACAGCGATGTCATCAAGTCGGTCATCAATCTGAAGAAACCGATCGATACGCCCGTCATCAACTTTGCCCAGCCTAAGGCGCTGGAAAAGCAGATTACCGATTATCTCAAGCAACTGGGAGTAAGCAAGAAGGCTGCCCATAAAGCGCTGAGAGAGGCCCTCTATGCTCAGGCAGTATATGCAGCTGAAATCAAGAAACAGGGCTGGGAGATTCTGAAGCCAAACAAGGGACTTACGATTCTACTGGCTGGCCGTCCTTATCATACAGACCCGCTGATTCAGCACAAGCTGAGCGAGATGATAGCCAATCTGGGAGTCAACGTCATCAGCGAAGACATCGCCCGGGGTAATCTCTTTGCAGATTTCAAAGACTTCAATCTGGAGAACCTGGCGGCAGAAAGAAATGAGGCAGCATTAGCCAGCCAGGACAACAACGAAGCATACAACTGTCAGCCAGAGACTTATCTTGTGAAGCAATGGGCGTATATGAACCGCATTCTGAAGGCAGCACAATGGGCTGCCGAACAGGGCGATGAGGTTCATTTCGTCCAGATGACCAGCTTCGGCTGCGGTCCTGACAGTTTTATCCAGGACGAGATTCGCGACATCATGAAGCGCCACAACAAGCCGTTCACGCTGCTGAAGATAGATGATGTGAGCAATATCGGCTCCCTGAAACTCCGTGTCCGCTCGCTGATAGAAAGCCTGAAGGGAGTAAAGGAAGTGAAGAGTGAAGAACGAAGAGTGAAGAAACAACGTTCGGCGGCCGAAGGGAAAGCCAATTCAACAGCTGAAGAAATTCAACATTCAACACTCAACATTCAACATTTACAGCAGACCAAGGTATTCACCAAGCAGGATATTCATCGCAAGATTCTCGCTCCTTTCATGACCGAATACCTCACCCCTATCATTCCGCCTATTCTGAAACTGATAGGCTATGATGTAGAGGTACTTCCAATGAGCGATGAGGTAAGCGCCGAACTCGGCTTGAAGTTTGCCAACAACGAAGTCTGCTATCCGGCAACACTCATCGTCGGCGACATCATTAAAGCCTTAAAATCAGGCAGATACGACCTGAACAATACGGCAGTAGTGATGAGTCAGACGGGCGGCCAGTGTCGCGCAACCAACTACGCCGGTCTCATCAAACGTGCGATGATTTCCAATGGATTCCAGGATATTCCGCTGCTCACGCTCGGTGTAACAGCCTCAACAGGCGAAGCATCAGGCTCAACAGACGACAAGCAAGACTACAACGAGCAGGACGGCTTCAATGTGCCTTGGCTGAAATACAGTCAGATTATCGTTACCGCCATTTTCTATGGCGATGCAATCAACGAAATGTACAACGCCTGCATCGTAAGAGAGCGTAAACCGGGCATTGCCAGAGAGTTGCGCGATAAATACATGCAGCTGATAGACGAACCTATCGCCCAGAATTCAGCCAAAGGACTCATCCGACTCCTGGAACAGGCAGCCGAAGAATTCAACCAGATGACCCTCGAAAAAGAACTGCCGAAGGTAGGAATCGTAGGTGAAATCTTCCTGAAGTTCAATCCTTTCGCCCACCAGTTCCTGGAGCAGAACATCATCTCGCGCGGCATTGAGGTGGTTCCGCCTCTGCTTGCCCCTTTCTTCCTGCAGGAATTTGTGAACGTGGAGATACAGAAACACATGCGGCTGAGTTGCACCAAAGTGCCCGATTTCATCATCAAGGGAGCTTATCAGGCGCTGATAGGCAGAAGATTGCGCCAGGTAAACAAGGCAGCCGGCAAGTTCCGCTACTTCCGTCCGTTCACCAATATCTATGATGATGCGAAGGACGTACAGGGACTGGTTTCGCTCGCAGCCCAGTTTGGCGAAGGCTGGCTTCTGCCTGCCGACATCGTAGGTTACATCCGTGATGGCGTGAACAACATCATCTCGCTCCAGCCTTTCGGTTGCATCGCTAACCACGTGATTTCCAAGGGCATCGAGAAACGTCTCCACGACCGGTTCCCAATGCTCAACCTCGTATCGCTCGACTTCGATTCCGGTGTTTCAGAGGTAAACGTCACCAACCGACTGCTCCTCTTCCTGGACAGCATCGCAAAATAAGACAAGCCAGACCCATGTATGGTAAAACACCGTACATGGGTCTTTCCGTCTTTCCTCCCTCAAAAAATCACTCTAAAAAATACAAAAAACCGTAGCTATTTCTTTGTCATTCAAGAAAATAATCGTATCTTTGCACTCAAAATTTTATTGAGACATTAAGAAAATGAGTAAAGATACATTAACTCATCAGCTGACAGAGACCATCGAGGAGCTTTCGAGCGCCGAATCTATGAAGGGTCTCTTCCATCAGCATCGATACGGGAATCCACTTCCTTCGGGCAAGGCGCTCGAAGAAATTATCAGTTTGTCCCGTTCTATCCTCTTTCCGGGATATTTCGGCAATTCTTCGGTAAATATCTCAACCATCAAATATCATATTGGAGTAAGAGTAGAGAAACTCTATGAGATGCTGTCAGAGCAGATTCTCGCCGGTCTCTGCTTCGCCAACGACTGCGAAACGGAAACCCAGGCTGAACTGCAGCACCAGCGTGCCAAGGCAGGCGTGATTGCAGCCAAGGCAATCATGGAATTCCCGAGACTGCGCAAGATTCTGGCTACCGATGTAGAGGCTGCCTACGAGGGCGACCCGGCTGCCATGAGCCATGGAGAAATCATCTCCTGCTACCCGGTCATCAAGGCGATTACCAACTACCGCATCGCTCACGTGCTGCACGAACTGGGAGTGCCACTCATTCCGAGAATGATGACCGAGCTGGCGCATTCAGAAACCGGTATTGACATCAACCCGGAGGCTACCATCGGCAAGCACTTCACCATCGACCACGGTACGGGTGTGGTGATTGGAGCTACCTGCATCATCGGCGACAATGTGAAACTCTACCAGGGTGTAACCCTCGGAGCCAAGAGTTTCCCTCTCGATAAGGACGGCAACCCTATCAAGGGAATCCCTCGCCACCCTATCCTCGAAAATGATGTCATCGTCTACGCCAATGCCACCATCCTCGGTCGCATCACCATCGGAGAAGGCTGCGTAGTGGGAGCCAACGTATGGGTTACCAAGGATATGAAACCGAAAACAAAGAAATATAAAAAAGAAAAACAAAGTTTATTAGATATAGAATTCAATAATGGAACAGGAATTTGAACTCATTGCCAAGACCTTCATGGGCCTCGAGCCTGTCTTGGCTGAAGAGCTCACCCAGTTGGGTGCCAATAATGTACAGATCGGTCGCCGCATGGTGTCTTTCACAGGCGACAAGGAAATGATGTATCGTGCTAACTTCCAGTTGCACACAGCCATCCGTATCTTAAAGCCTATCAAGCACTTCAAGGCGAGAAGCGCTGAAGAGGTGTATGATCAGATTCAGAAGATCAAGTGGGATGACATCTTAGACGTGAAGAAGACTTTCTCTGTTGACTCAGTTGTCTACTCTGAGGAGTTCCGCAACTCACGCTTCGTAACTTACAAGGTAAAGGATGCGATTGTTGACTGGTTCCGCGAGAAGCAGGGTACACGTCCAAATATCAGCGTGTCTAACCCGGATATCCGCCTCAACATCCACATTGCAGAAGACAATGCCACCTTGAGTCTCGATTCGAGTGGTGAGAGTCTGCACCGCCGTGGCTACCGCCAGGAGCAGGTAGAGGCTCCTCTGAACGAGGTTCTCGCTGCAGGTATGATTCTGATGACCGGCTGGAAGGGCGAATGCGATTTTATCGACCCGATGTGTGGTTCAGGTACCATCGCCATCGAAGCTGCCCTCATCGCCCGCAACATCTCTCCAGGTGTATTCCGCAAGGAGTTTGCCTTCGAGAAGTGGAACGATTTCGACCAGGATCTCTTCGATACGATTTATAACGACGACTCTCAGGAGCGCGAGTTTGAGCACCATATCTATGGTTACGATGTTGACATGAAGGCTGTCAATACAGCTAATCTCAACGTTCGTGCTGCCGGTCTTAGCAAGGACATCACCATCTCACAGGCTGATTTCAAGGACTTCACCCAGCCAGCAGAGAAGAGCATCATCGTGATGAACCCTCCATACGGTGAGCGCATCTCTACCCCTAACCTCCTGAACACCTACAAGATGATAGGTGAGCGCTTCAAGAAGGCTTTTGCCGGCAACGAGGCTTGGGTATTGAGCTACCGCGAGGAGTGCTTCGAGCAGATTGGTCTGAAACCATCTATCAAGATTCCTGTATTCAACGGAAGCTTGGAGTGCGAATTCCGCAAGTATGTGATGTTCGACGGCAAGATGAAGGACTTCCGTTCTGAAGGCGGTATTGTGAAGACTGAGCGCGAGAAGAGCGAGATGGCTCAGAAGCACCGTTTCAAGAAGGAGCGTGAATTCAAGAAGCGTGTTAGCGAGGAGACTGAAAACGAGGAGGACGATATCCGTTCTTTCAAGTTCCATACTCACCGTCTGGAAGACTTCGAGAAGAAGCGTGCTGAGTTCCATAAGGGCGGCCGTTCACGTATCGGCGGCGGTCGACGCAATGATGACGACGATGACAAGCGTGGAAGCCGCAGCTTCAAGGGCGACCGCAAGGGTGGCCGTGACTTCGGTGGAAAGCGTTTCGAGAAAGGCGACAAGCGTGGTGGTTTCAAGGGAGACAAACGTGGTGGCCGTGATTTCGGAGGCAAGCGCGGAGGCAAGAAGAACTTCAGCGTTGACTTCGAAGACGAGGATTAAAGACATATCGACCCATACGTCGTGTTTCACGACGCATGGGTGGTAAACCCGATAAAGTAAAGAATATAATGAATCTGAAGAATTCAATTTATAAATTATCTTTTGCTGCTATGATCATGATGGCTATGAATGCAACCGACTTACAGGCTCAGGGCGTGGTTCCTGCTCAGAAAGGCGAGAAAACCTTTACATTGGAAGACCTGAACTTCGGCGGCAACAACTATCGTAACATGGTAGCTAAGAACCGCTGGTGCACCTGGTGGGGCAATGAACTCGTTCGCCAGGATGTGGATGCCTGCTATCTCGTCAACAAGACGACAGGCAAGGAGACCAAACTCTTCGGCATCAATGACATCAACCAGTGGATTGCTCCTACCAAAGACATCAAGGTAAGAGCCCTCTACAATGCTCTCTTCCCTTTTGCAGGCAAGAACATCGTGATGGTAAGCAACGGCAGCAAGACTTATACCATAGACTTCAAGAAGCATAAGCTGCTGAGCGAGATGGATTTTGCTGACGGCGAGAACCTCCTGGAGGCCAACGCCCAGCAGAACGCCTTCGCCTATCTGAAGGGCAGCAACCTCTATGTGCGTACCTTCGATGTAACCAGCAACGCCCTGACAAAAGAGAAGAAATCTCACGATTTCCAGCTCTCAAAGGACGGAAGCCGCGAAATTGTTTATGGACAGAGTGTTCACCGCGATGAGTTCGGTATCAGCAAGGGAACCTTCTGGAGTCCGAACGGCGAACTGCTCGCTTTCTATCGCATGGACCAGAGTATGGTAACTGACTATCCGCAGGTCGACATCCCGGAAATCGGTTTCAATCATCCTGAAACACAGAGTTGCATTGCTACTCCTGCACCAGACAAGTATCCGATGACAGGCGAGACATCACACAAGGTAACCGTAGGCGTGTTCGACTGCATGACCGGCAAGACCGTCTATCTGAAGGCTGGCGATCCAACCGACCGCTACTTCACCAACATCGCATGGAGTCCTGACAGCAAGACCATCTATATGTTCGAACTGAACCGCGACCAGAACGACTGCCGTCTGACTGCCTACAATGCAGAAACCGGCGAGAAGACAGGCGAACTCTATCGCGAGACCGATGAGAAATATGTAGAACCATGTCATCCTATCCAGTTCCTGCCTTGGGACAGCAGCAGTTTCATCATGCAGAGCCGCAAGGATGGCTACAACCACCTCTATCTCTGCACCCTGG
>ERZ780034.774-NODE-774-length-11361-cov-2.83151_pt1 | contig 11361 bp, 8 predicted proteins | sample MGYA00511855_ERZ780034 | MGnify/ENA primary metagenome ERZ780034 (study PRJEB29588, sample SAMEA2148024) | human gut metagenome | biome: human gut; feature: human-associated habitat; material: faeces | place: Denmark | collected 2008/2010 ...
GCTTAGTGGCGGAGTAGAGTCACTCTACACTGAGGAAGCCTTTTTACTGTGCAAACGATACGAATTCAAAAACATGATGTCACGGTTTAACGTGGAGGCTCCTAAAAACAATGCCGAGGAGCATTTTGTGGTAGTAAGGGACTTAAAGACTGCAGAGAGTGTGTTTGAGAAGGCAAAGGGCAGGGAGGTCGCTTTTGCGGTAGTACCGGGAGAGTCTTTGGAAAACTGCGAAAGTGATGGACAGCTAAGTCTGTTTTCGGAGCCGGTTTCTAACGATTATCTTGCTGTTTCGATTTGTTTTTCAGAGGAGGACATTTATTTTATCTGTACAGGTGATGAGATTTCAAGCAGCTTCCTGGATGAAAAATTAAATACCCTGGAAGTAAAGTCATGGATATCACCGGATTTAAAGACCAATCTGCACAGATTTAAGAGCAAAGAGATAAAGGCAGATGACAGAGGCAGATATTTTGACATGATGGTGGCTGCATACCTTATCAATCCGCTTGTCGGGGAGTATCCCTATGATGCGGTTGCAAAGGACTATCTGGGGCTTATGCTCTCATCTAAAAAGGATTATCTGGGAAAGCTTGATTTTACTCAGATGATGAAGGAGGATGAGAAAAAGGCAGTGGACTGTGCCTGCTACGAGGTGTATACTGCCTGGAAATCAAAGCCGGTTCTTTTGCAGAAGCTAAAGGAAATGGATATGCTCACGCTTTATAAAGATATCGAGCTGCCACTCGTTTTCGTACTGTATGATATGGAAAATGAGGGTATAAGGGCTGATGGAATAAAGCTTAAGGAGTATGGAGACAAGCTTGCTGTTTCGATAACTGAGCTTGAAAAGAAAATATATGAGGCAGCAGGTGAAGAGTTTAATATAAATTCGCCAAAGCAGCTTGGAGTCATTCTCTTTGAAAAGCTTGGACTGCCAAATGAAAAGAAGACAAAGACCGGTTATTCTACTGCGGCAGATGTGCTTGAAAAGCTGGCACCGGAGTATCCGATTGTTGCAGATATTCTGGAATACAGACAGCTCACAAAGCTAAAGAGCACATATGCTGACGGACTTTCGGGATATATTGCATCCGATGGCAAAATCCATACTACCTTAAATCAGACAATCACTGCGACAGGCCGTCTTTCAAGCACAGAGCCTAATCTGCAGAATATCCCGATAAGGATTGAGCTGGGCAAGCTTATCAGAAAGGTATTTCTGCCTGAGGATGGAGATTTGTTTGTTGATTCAGACTACTCGCAGATCGAGCTTCGGGTGCTTGCGGCGCTTTCAGGGGATGAAAGGATGATAGAGGCCTTTAAGAATGGTCAGGATATCCACAGAAGTACAGCATCCCTTGTGTTTGACACACCGTTTGATGAGGTCACAGATCTTCAAAGACGAAATGCAAAGGCTGTAAATTTTGGCATCGTTTATGGTATCAGCGCGTTTGGTCTGTCTAACGACCTGGGGATTTCAAGGAAAGAGGCACAGGGCTATATAGACAGCTATTTTGTCAAATATCCAAAGATTAAGGAGTTTTTGGATCAGACGGTTTTGGATGCCAAGAAAAATGGCTATACAAAGACCATGTTTGGGCGTATCAGACCGATTCCCGAGCTGAACTCGAGCAATTTCATGCAAAGACAGTTTGGAGAGAGAGTTGCGATGAACTCACCTATTCAGGGTACAGCAGCCGATATCATAAAGATTGCCATGATACGTGTGCATGACAGGCTTCTTGACGAGGGCTTAAAGTCAAGACTTATCCTTCAGGTGCATGATGAGCTTTTAATTGAGACAAAGGAAGCTGAGAAGGATAAAGTGATTAAGCTTCTGGAGAAAGAAATGCGTGGTGCGGTGGACATGAAGGTATCCATGGAGGTGGGCACCGAGTGTGGCTATGACTGGTATGATGCGCATTGATGACAGAAAAGGAAATAGTATGATTTTTATAGGAATAACAGGTGGTGTAGGTGCCGGAAAATCGGCAGTGCTTGGCTATCTTAAGGAGCTTGAGGGCGTAAGGGTAATGCTTTCCGATGAGATAGCACATGAGCTGATGGAGCCGGGAAGCGACTGCTACAACAGATTAAAGGAATTGTTTGCAGAGGAACCGATATGGCTTGAGGACGGGCATTTTGACAGACCAGCACTTGCCGGAGTGATTTTTTCGAATGATAAAAAAAGAGAGCTTCTAAATGAAGTAGTGCATCCTGCAGTAAAGGAATATGTGCTTAATGCAGTTAAAGAGGCAAAAAAAGAAGGTCTTTTTATGCTTGTGCTTGAAGCAGCACTCCTTATAGAGGAGGGATATGGTGAAATCTGCGACGAGCTGTGGTATATTTATGCAAGTGAAGAAGTCAGAAGAAAAAGACTTAAGTCATCACGCGGATATTCAGATGAGAAGATAGATAGTATCTTTGCAAGCCAGCTTAAAGAAGCTGAGTACAGAAGGCACTGCAAGGAGGTTATCGATAATGATGGAGATATCGAAAACACGATAGCTTCAATAAATAAAGCGCTTAGCAAATACAAGGAGTAGTGGAAATGAATAATGTATTCGGTTTGGATATTGGTACAAGAAATGTTGTAGGAACTGTCGGCTATCAGACTGATGACAAGGAATTTGTGGTTACAGCACAGTATGTCAGGGAGCATGAGACCAGAGCGATGCTTGACGGTCAGATACATGATATAGGCAGGGTGGCAAAAACCATTAAGGAAGTAAAGGACGAGCTTGAAAAACAGACAGGACAGCCACTTGAAGAGGTGTGTATAGCAGCCGCAGGACGAGTATTAAAGACTGTCACGACGCATGTGGAGTATGAGTATGCGCAGGAGTCTGTGGTGACCGGCGAGGATGTCCATACGCTTGACCTGCTTGGCATAGAAAAAGCACAGGAGGCACTCAAGGAGGTTAACGATACAAGCTATAAGTTTTACTGCGTGGGATATTCTACAGTCAAATTCTTTTTGAATGATGAGGTGTTTATCAGCCTTGAAGGTCATAAGGCAAACAAAATAGGCGAGGATATCATAGTTACATTTCTGCCGGAGGATGTGGTAGACGGACTGTATGCGGCAGTGGGGAAGGCCGGGCTTAGGGCAAATATGACATGGGAGCATATCGCCGCTATCAATGTGGCAATTCCGGAGAACTATCGTATGCTTAATATCGCACTTGTCGATGTGGGAGCCGGAACGAGTGATATCTCAATCACAAGAGACGGAAGTATCATAGCCTATGGCATGATACCGCATGCAGGAGATGAGCTGACAGAAGTTATTGTGCAGCATTTCCTCGTGGATTTCAATATGGCGGAGAGCATCAAGCTTCAGTCTACGACAAGTGATACGGTTACATACAAGGATATCATGAGCATCGAGCACACAATTCCTGCACAGGATGTCTGGGATGTGGCAGCACCTGTTGTTGATAATATTGCACAAGAGGTATCGACTAAAATCAGAGAGCTAAACGGTGACAAAACAGTGAGTGCCTGCTTTGTAGTCGGAGGCGGAGGCAAGATACACGGCTTCACGGAAAAGCTTGCGGAAGACCTTGACCTGCCGGAGGAAAGAGTCGCTCTAAGAGGTGAGGAAGTGCTTGGCGATGTGACCTTTGAGCAGGAGGATATTAAGAAGGATCCGCTTCTTGTCACTCCAATTGGTATATGTCTGAATTATTATGACCAGAGAAATAATTTTATCATGGTCAGATTCAACGGTGAGAGAATAAAGCTCTATGACAATAACAGGCTTACAATAGTCGATGCGGCGCTTCAGGCGGGATTTCCAAACGATGAGCTGTTTCCAAAGCGTGGCACCCCGATAAACTTTACGGTAAACGGTGTGGCAAGGCTTGTAAGAGGCGAGGCCGGAGATGGCGCAGTAGTGACCATGAACGGAAAGCCAGCAAGCATCAACACACCGCTTGAGCCAAACAGTGAGATAGTCATCGAGCCGTCCACAGCAGGAGAGGCAGCAGTGTATAAGATATCGCAGCTTGATGAGTACAATCATTCTGTCATTACTTTTATCATAAACGGCAGAAGGGTTTCATGTCCTAGGTTTGTCCAGGTAAACGGAGAGCTCGAGCCGGAGGATTACAGCATCAGGGAAAACGATGTGATTGAGACAAGAAATTACTATACAGTGCGCCAGATTGCGCAGTTTATGGACCTCGTTATTGACACAGACCAGATGATATTTGTAAACAATGAAGAGGCAGGTCTCGACACTCTTGTATACGAAAATTTCTCTGTTGAGTGGAAAACAGATGAATATGGTGTTGCAAGAATCGACAATAACACTTATAATGACACACAAGAGTCTGATACAGATGAGGCTTCGGTCTTAGCTGAGCAGGATGCAAACAGTACAGAGTCAGACAACACAGTGGCCAGAACATGAGAGCAGATGATGAATCAGGTGCTCGATGAGCTGCATGATGATTTTGCTAAAGAAGCTGAAGCATCTGCTGTGCCGGAAAACGAACTGCCGAAAAATGAATTGCCAAAAAATGATATACAGGAAGATATACAGGAAGAAGACTCATCAGAAAATACAATTACAGTAATTGTAAACGGTGAGCCTGTAGAGCTGTCCGGCAAGGATACATATATATTTGTCGATATATTTACCCATATCTCATTTGATTTACAGGCAGGAAAGGGCAGGGCAATAGCCACTGTAATAAATGGCAGAGATGCCCGGTTTTCCGAGGAACTTCATGAGGGAGACAAAATAGAATTATACTGGAAAGAGAATTAACATGTTAGAATTATGCAGCATTGCCAGCGGCAGCAGTGGAAACTGTATATGTGTGGGTACGGATGATTGTCATGTGCTCATAGACGCGGGCATCAGCGGTAAGAAAATAGAAAACGGACTGAATGAATTTGATATGACGGCCACAGATATGCAGGGGATTCTCGTGACACATGAGCATATAGACCATATCGCAGGGCTTGGTGTCATGGCAAGACGCTATCATATTCCGATTTATGCAACAAAGGCCACAATCGGGGCCATAAAATGTACCAAATCCGTTGGAAATATAGATGATGAGCTTTTTCATCCTGTTGAGGCAGGCGTCGATTTTACAATAGGCGATATAGAGTTTGAGCCGCTTCACATATCACACGATGCGGCTGATCCTGTCGCGTACAGATTTAAAAACGAAAATCATGCGATGGCGGTCGTGACAGACCTTGGCACGTATGATGATGCACTGGTTTCAAAGCTTCAGAACCTGGATGGGCTGCTGCTTGAAGCCAATCATGATATAAATATGCTCCAGACTGGGGCATATCCGTATCCGCTCAAGCGCAGAATCATGGGTGACAGCGGACATTTGTCGAATGAGAGAAGCGGGCAGTTGTTATGCGAGCTTCTTCATGATAAATTTGGCTCAGTAATACTGGGACACCTTAGTAAAGAAAATAACTACGAAAAGCTGGCGTATGAAGCTGTCAGGCTTGAGGTCACAATGGGAGACAATCCATATAAGGCAAGTGATTTCCCTATGTATGTGGCTAAGAGAGACAGGGCATCAGACCGCATAGCCGTAGAATAAGAGAACAGGAGAATAAGTTGTTATGGATAACACAAAGAACAAAGTAATCATCACAGTTGTCGGAAAAGACACAGTAGGAATCATCGCAAAGGTATGTACATATCTGTCAGAGGGCAGTGTAAACGTGCTTGATATCTCACAGACTATCGTTTCAGGCTATTTCAACATGATGATGATTGTGGATATGGCAAATGCTACAGCTTCATTTGCAGAGATTTCTGACCAGCTTGATGCACTTGGAGAAGAAATTGGTGTAACAATAAAGTGTCAGAAGGAAGAAATCTTTGAGATGATGCATCGAATCTAGTTTAGCATAAAAATGTCATACACAGTTAAAGGAGAACAGCAAAATGATAAATATTGGTGAAGTAATTGAGACCAATGACATGGTGGAGAAGGAAAATCTTGACGTGCGTACAATCACACTCGGTATCAGCCTGCTCGACTGTATAGACTCAGACCTTGCAAAGGTAAATGAGAATATCTACAACAAGATTACAACACTTGCAAAGAATCTTGTATCAACAGGAAAAGAGATAGAGAACAACTACTGTATCCCTATCGTAAACAAACGTATTTCAGTTACACCTATCGCCCTTGTCGGCGGTGCGGCCTGCAAGAGCTCAGAGGATTTTGTTACCATAGCAAAGACACTTGACAGAGCTGCCAAAGAGGTAGGTGTCAACTTCATCGGTGGATACTCAGCACTTGTGTCAAAGGGCATGACAAAGGCGGATGAGCTTTTAATCAAATCCATCCCTCAGGCAATGCTTGAGACAGATCTGGTATGCAGCTCTGTAAATGTTGGCTCTACAAAAACCGGAATCAACATGGATGCAGTAAAGTTGATTGGTGAGATGATAAAGGAGACAGCAGAGGTGACAAAGCACCTTCCTGTATCAGGCTGTGCCAAGTTTGTAGTATTCTGCAACGCTCCTGATGACAATCCGTTTATGGCAGGGGGCTTCCACGGTGTGACAGAGGCAGATGCCATCATCAATGTAGGTGTCAGCGGACCCGGAGTAGTAAAGACTGCTCTTGAAAAGGTAAGAGGCGAGAATTTTGAGGTGCTCTGTGAGACAATCAAGAAGACAGCCTTCAAGGTTACACGAGTAGGACAGCTTGTGGCAAAGGAGGCTTCAAAGAAGCTTGGAGTGCCATTTGGAATCATAGACCTCTCACTTGCACCTACACCGGCTATCGGAGACTCTGTAGCTGATATTCTCTGTGAGATAGGCTTAGAGAGAGCCGGAGCTCCGGGAACAACAGCAGCACTTGCACTCTTAAACGATCAGGTGAAAAAGGGCGGTATCATGGCATCCTCATATGTTGGCGGACTCTCAGGTGCCTTTATTCCTGTATCAGAGGATCAGGGAATGATAGATGCCGTAAACGATGGTGCACTCACTCTCGAAAAGCTTGAGGCTATGACCTGTGTGTGCTCAGTGGGACTTGACATGATTGCAATCCCGGGCGATACAAAGGCCACCACAATTTCAGGAATTATCGCAGATGAGATGGCTATCGGTATGATAAATCAAAAGACAACAGCCTGCAGACTGCTTCCGGCAATCGGAAAGGATGTAGGTGATGTGGTAGAAATCGGAGGACTCCTTGGATCTGCACCGGTTATGCCGGTAAACAGATTCTCTTGTGATGCATTTGTAAACCGCGGAGGAAGAATCCCGGCACCTATTCACAGCTTTAAAAATTAGTAAATAATGGCATTGTTTACAAGCATGTACTTATAAGAATAACTTATAAGTACATGCTTATTTTAAAGTGGTACTTGACAATGACAAAAATACATGCTTAAATAAAGACAGTTATATGACTGACGGAAGTGGATAACCACATGGAGTATAACAGTTGATTGCCGACCGTCTGGGCGCACATTTATATAAGTTTCCTGCAGAGCTTTATATTATTATGTGTGTTCAGACGGTCTTTTTTATTCCGGCAGGCCCGAGTAATTTGGGGATGCAGACCACATTATCAGAAAACATGGAGGATGACATGGAAAGAGTATCATTAGCAAAGGAATTATCAAGCACAACATACCCTGGCAGAGGTATCGTAATCGGCCGCACAAAGGATGGTAAGAAGGCTGTAACAGCATACTTTATCATGGGCAGAAGCGAAAACAGCCGCAACAGAGTATTTGTAGAGGATGGCGAGGGCATCAGAACACAGGCATTTGACCCTTCAAAGCTTGAGGATCCGAGTCTTATCATTTACGCACCTGTAAGAGTGCTCGGCAACAAGACAATTGTCACAAATGGTGACCAGACAGATACTATCTATGAGCTGATGGACAAGCAGCAGACATTTGAGCAGGCCTTAAGGACAAGAGAGTTTGAGCCTGACGCTCCTAACTATACACCTAGAATTTCAGGAATCATGCATATTGACAATGGTGAGTTCAACTATGCTATGTCAATCTTAAAGAGCAACAACGGCAATCCTGATGCATGCAACAGATATACATTTGCATACTCAGCACCGGTTGCAGGAGAGGGACATTTTATCCATACATATATGGGTGATGGCAATCCGCTGCCAAGCTTTGAGGGTGAGCCTACATGGGTAGACATCGAGGGAGATATCGATGAGTTTACCGATATGGTATGGGAGAACTTAAACGAGGATAATAAGGTATCACTCTTTGTCAGATATATTGATATCGCTACAGGCGAGTATGAGAGCAGAATCGTAAATAAAAACAAATAAAACACTATATAAACGGTCAAATATACAAGATAAGCAGATAAAAACAGGAGAACAGAAAAATGCAGGAATACGAATTAAAATACGGATGTAATCCAAATCAGAAACCAGCCAGAATATTTATGAAGGAGGGAGAGCTTCCTATAAAAGTGCTTAACGGCAGAGCCGGATATATCAACTTCCTTGATGCCTTTAACGGATGGCAGCTTGTAAGAGAGCTTAAGAAGGCAACAGGTCTTCCAGCCGCAACATCCTTCAAGCATGTTTCACCTGCCGGTGCAGCAGTAGGACAGCCGCTTTCAGATGTGGAGAAAAAGATTTACTGGGTTGATGATATGGATATTGAGTTTACACCACTTGCAAATGCATACATCAGAGCAAGAGGAGCTGACAGAATGTCATCATTTGGTGATTTTATTTCACTTTCAGATGTATGTGACAAGAGCACTGCACTTGTAATCAAGAGAGAGGTATCAGACGGTGTTATTGCTCCGGGCTACACAGACGAGGCTCTTGAGATTTTAAAGGCTAAGAAAAAAGGCAATTACTGTGTTATCGAGATTGACCCGTCATATGAGCCGGCACCTATCGAGAGAAAGGATGTATTTGGCATCACATTTGAGCAGGGCAGAAACGAGCTTCATATTGATGATGATTTCTTCTCAAATATTGTGACAGAGAACAAGGAGCTCACAGAGCAGGCTAAGATCGATCTGGCAATCTCAATGATTACTTTAAAGTACACACAGTCAAACTCTGTATGCTATGTAAAGGGTGGCCAGGCAATCGGTATCGGAGCAGGCCAGCAGTCTCGTATCCACTGTACCAGACTTGCAGGCTCAAAGGCAGACAACTGGTGGCTTCGTCAGTCTCCACAGGTGCTTGGACTTCAGTTCGTGGATGGTATCAGACGTGCAGACCGCGACAACACTATTGATCTTTATATCGGTGAGGATTATATGGATGTGCTTGCAGAGGGCGAGTGGCAGAAGTTCTTCAAGGTAAAGCCGGACGTATTTACAGCAGAGGAGAAGAGAGCGTGGCTTGACAAGAATACAGATGTAGCACTTGGCTCGGATGCATTCTTCCCATTTGGTGACAACATTGAGCGTGCTCACAAGAGTGGCGTGAAGTATGTAGCCCAGCCGGGTGGATCTGTGAGAGATGACCATGTTATTGATACATGTAATAAGTACGGTATGGTAATGAGCTTTACAGGAATCAGACTTTTCCATCACTAATCACAAGGTATAGCGGTTATTAAGCTGAATTTAAGCACAATAAGTAATTCAATAATAGAGGACTTCATGATATAATTACAGTATACATTTTACACAGTAGTTAATCATGGAGTCTTTTTATGTCATTACAGTTTATCACAGGTAATTCAGGAAACGGAAAAACGAAATATCTCTTTAACAGGATAGTGAAAGAGGCAAAGGCAAACCCAAGGGACAATTATCTTGTAATAGTGCCTGAGCAGTTTACAATGCAGACGCAGAGACAGCTTGTAGATTTGTCGGAGAATAAAGCTATCATGAATATAGATGTGCTAAGCTTTAAGCGCTTAGCCTACAGAGTGTTTGATGAGCTTGGAATCACAAATCTCACGGTACTTGAGGAGACAGGTAAGAACCTTGTACTCAGAAAGCTTGCGGCACAGGAGGCGGATAAGCTTGGCGTAATAGGCAGAAACTTAAACCGCATCGGCTATATAAGTGAGGTAAAGTCACTGCTTTCGGAGCTTGTGCAGTACAATATATCACCTGAGGAGCTCGGAAGATATATTGCCTCAGGCAGGCTATCGGATACACTTTCAGATAAGCTCAAGGATGTGCTCGTGCTCTACGAAGCATTTGAGAAGTTTATGCAGGACAAATATATCACTGCAGAGGAAATACTTAATGTGCTTAGCAATGTGGCGGAGGAGTCTGCCATTCTTAGAAATTCAGTCATTGCATTTGATGAATTTACCGGATTTACACCTATACAGAACCAGCTCATCAAAAAGCTCTTTGTCATTTCAAAGAAAATATATGTAACGCTCACAATAGACTGTCGTGAGGATATCTTTAAGAGCAGAGGCATGCAGGAACTGTTTGACATGCCAAAAAGGACAGTGAAATCACTCACCGAAATGGCAGCGTTTTATGGCATAGAAGTCGAGGAACCTATTATCCTTGATAAAAACTACCGGCTTGCAGAAAACGAAGAGCTAAGCTTTATGGAACAGCAGCTTTTCAGAAAACGAAGATGCTCCTTTAAAAAAGTACCAAAGCACATTCATATAGACTGTCTGCGTGACCCGAAGCAGGAGCTGACAAAGATAGCCAGAAGAATTAATGAGCTTGTAAGGAACGAAAATCTGCGTTACCGAGATATTGCTATAGTCACAGGAGATGTGAATATATATGCAGGTTATGTGCGTGAAATATTTGACAAATACAATATTCCTTACTTTATCGATGCCACACAGGAGATACTTTTCCATCCGTTTATTGAGTTTATCAGGTCAATACCCGATATTGCGGCACAACATTTCTCGGCAGATGCGGTGTTCAGATTTTTGAGGTGTGGCTTTAGTGAGCTATTGGACAGTGAAATAGATGTACTTGAAAACTATGTGCTCGCCTGTGGAGTAAGAGGTAAAAGCGCATGGGACAAAAAGTGGGTCAGGCTGCCAAAGCATAAGGCAGGCTATGACCTTGAACTTTTAAACCAAAGCAGGGAGTATATAATGGAGCTGCTAAAGCCGGTATATCAAGTGTTTTCCGATAAAAAGTCAACGGTAAAGGACTATGTGCTCGCTATATATAAGCTGATAGTTTTGCTTGATATACCTGATAAGCTTGCAAAAAAGGAGCAGGTACTGCTTGATGCAGGGGACCAGACCGCATCAAAGGAATACGGACAGATATACAAAATAGTCATGCAGCTCTTTGAAAAATATGTGGCGGTGCTGGGTGATGAATGCATGGATGCAGAGGAATTTACACAGATACTGGATGCAGGACTGGATGCGGCAGATGTAGCAGTAACACCGCCGGGATAC
>ERZ780034.775-NODE-775-length-11361-cov-2.66496_pt1 | contig 11361 bp, 5 predicted proteins | sample MGYA00511855_ERZ780034 | MGnify/ENA primary metagenome ERZ780034 (study PRJEB29588, sample SAMEA2148024) | human gut metagenome | biome: human gut; feature: human-associated habitat; material: faeces | place: Denmark | collected 2008/2010 ...
CGATACGTCCGTCGGCAGGAGCGACTACGGTTTTTTCCGTATCTCCTTTGAACAATCGGATGGGGCAGCGGAAAAAATTGACCATCAGCAAGTACACTACGATACTTATTGCTGCCACAATATAAAATGGAATCCGGCACTCTATCCCCCAGTATAAAGCGGCGTTTACAAGAAGCAGCAAGATTGCACTGGTAATCAGAATGTGAGTTCCTTCATGATGGAGACGGATTTTTTTTAGTTTCTTTATTTTGTTCATTCGGGTCATAACAAAGTTGAATGTTTTATCGTACGAAGATAGGGCTAATTTGAGAACTCTGCAAATAATAGAAACAGAAAAACGATTCCGAATACGTATTTCCTCTTTTAAAAGAGGAAAAAAAGATGATTTTTGGTACCTTTTGAAAACGCAAGTGCGTTTGGATTAAAACGTCCTTGTGTTTGAAGTCAAACGCACTTGTGTTTTAACTAAAACGTACTTGCGTTTTGGATTAAACGTCGAAGCGTTTTTTGAAGGGTGAAATTAGTGGCGTTTAATAGATGTTCTTTATCATATTGCATTTTGTATGTTGCTGTGAATCATTTGGTTATGAATTTACTCTTTGGGGTGTATTTTAGGTGATGAATATTTTTGCACCCTTAAATGAACTATTTTGTCACCTCTTTCTATAATTAAACTGTACATTTGTGACGAAAACTTTAAAATCTAAATTTAATCTAAATTCTTGTATGCAAACCGAATTCCGAACTATTCTATGGAGAAGGGGATTGAGCATGATGTTGTTCGTCTTGTTCTCTGTAACTGTGGCTATGGCCCAGGTACTCGTGAGGGGTACTGTGGTTGACCAGACGGGTGAAAGCGTTATTGGTGCCAGTATCCAAGTGAAAGGGACTACTCAGGGAACTATTACTGATATTGATGGTAAGTTCTCATTGGGAGTACCCGACAAAAAATCCGTTATTGTGGTCTCTTTTATTGGCTATGCCACAAAAGAACTGCAGGTGGATACCTCTAAGCCGATGTCTATCGTATTGGAAGAAGATACGAAGGTATTGGATGAAGTAGTAGTAGTAGGTTACCAGGAAGTAAGAAAGAAAGACTTGACCGGTTCCGTAGCTAAGGCAGATATGAATGAATTGCTGAATACTCCGGTTGGTTCGTTCGACCAGACTTTAGGTGGACGTATTGCCGGTGTGAATGTATCTTCCAGTGAAGGTACCCCAGGTGGAACCATGAACATTGTGATTCGTGGTAACAACTCGTTGACACAGGATAACTCTCCGCTTTATGTGATTGATGGTTTCCCGGTAGAAGATGCAGCTATTGCCAGCACTATCAACCCTTCGGATATTGAATCGTTGGATATTTTGAAGGATGCATCAGCTACGGCTATTTACGGTGCCCGTGGTGCGAATGGTGTTGTTATCATTACTACAAAGAAAGGAAAGGTTGGTAAGGCGCAATTGAGTTATGATGGTAGCGTAACCATGCAACATGTAACGCGTACTATTCCGATGATGGATGCATACGAATTTGTAAAATTGCAAGCCGAAATGTATCCGGAACAGATGACTTCATCCAATGGTGGTTATTTGATGGAATGGGAGGGTAAACAATGGACACTGGAAGATTACCGTAATATTGACCAGTATAACTGGCAGGATGAAATTTTCCGTACCGCTTTGCAGCACAACCACAACCTGCGTTTGAGCGGTGGTACGGAAGGAGTTCGTTACAATGCTTCTCTTTCTTATTATAATCAGGAGGGTGTATTGCTGAATTCTGGTTATGAGCGTTTGCAGGGCCGTATGAACACGGTAGTTCGCCGTGACAAACTGAATATGAGTTTGACAGCCAACTATTCTCGTTCTATTCAGACTGGTTCCACTCCTTCAGAGAACTCTTACAGTGGTATGAACAACTTGTTCTATAGCGTGTGGGGGTATCGTCCGGTTACTTTCCCGAACAAACCGCTTAGCTCTTTGATGGATAACGTAATGGATGATGCAGTGGATAACAGTAACGACTACCGTTTCAACCCGATTATGTCGTTAAAGAACGAATACCGCAAAAATTATATCAATAACTTGCAGTTGAACGGTTTTGTGGAATATGAATTTATTAAAGGCTTGAAGTTGAAAGTTTCGGGTGGTTATACATACGATGCACGTAAGAATGACCAGTTTAATAACTCCAAGACACGTTATGGTGGTCCTACTTCAACAGATAAGGTAAATGCCCAAGTTGTTCGTAATGAACGTCTGACCTGGTTGAACGAAAATACATTGACTTATCAGACTAATATCAAGAAAAAACACTTCTTTAATACATTAGTCGGTATTACATTCCAGAATTCGGATTATGAATATTATTCATTTAAGACCATTCATATACCTAACGAGTCATTAGGTATGGCGGGTATGAATGAAGGACAGGCAAGTACGACCAATTCATACAAGACTTCATGGTCAATGATGTCTTATCTTGCCCGTTTTAATTATAATTACAAATCGAAATACTATGCAACGGCCTCATTCCGTGCCGATGGCTCTTCTAAATTTAGTAAAAAGAACCGTTACGGTTATTTCCCTTCTGGTTCTTTGGCCTGGAATTTTATGGAAGAAGAGTTTATGAAACCGTTGAAAAAGGTACTTGATGCTGGTAAGCTTCGTGCGAGCTGGGGATTGACCGGTAACAACCGAATTGGTGAATATGAATATTATGCCTTGTTGCAGGCGCTGAAGTCGAAAGTGGGAGATTATATTTCTAACGGAAGTATTCCAAGTGGTGTTTATCCTATTAATGGTAGTACTACCAATGTAGGAACGGTTCCTACTTCTATTGGTAATAGCAACTTGAAATGGGAAACCACGGAACAGTGGAATGTGGGATTGGATTTGAGTTTCTTCAAGGAACGTTTGAATTTTACAGCAGATATTTATCGTAAAACTACGCGAGATTTGCTCTTAGAGGCTTCTCTTCCGTTGACTTCCGGTTTCTACAGTGCAACGAAGAATATTGGTAAGGTACGTAATGACGGATTGGAATTGAGTTTGAGTACAGTGAATATTCAGACAAAGGACTTTACCTGGTCAACCGATTTTAACATCGCGTTCAATAAGAATGAAGTATTAGCATTGTCTGAAGGGCAGAACAGCTTACTGACGGCAGCCTCATTTGACCAGAATTATAATTCACAGCCAAGTTACATTGCTCAGGTAGGATTGCCTATGGGTATGATGTATGGCTATATTTATGAGGGAACTTATAAATATGATGATTTTAACAAATCTGGTGATACTTATACATTAAAGAAAGGGGTTCCTCATTACTCTACAGAAACGAATACCCAGCCGGGTATGCCTAAATATAAGGATGTGAACGGTGACGGAATCATTGACTCCAACGACCGTACCATTATAGGCCGTGGCTTGCCGATTCACACAGGTGGTTTCACTAATAACTTTACTTACAAAGGATTTGACTTAAGTGTATTCTTCCAGTGGTCATACGGTAATGACATTATGAATGCCAACCGATTGTTCTTTGAAAGTTCAAACAATAAGTCTCGCGAACTGAACCAGTATGCCAGCTATGCCAACCGCTGGACACCGGAAAATCCGGACAGTGACATTCCTTCTGCAACTACTTCTGCTTCAAATCGTGTGATTTCTTCCCGAATTGTAGAAGACGGTTCCTTCTTACGTTTGAAAACAGTGACATTGGGTTACACTTTCCCAAAAACATTGATTGCCAAGGCTAAGTTAAGCAATGCAAGAGTTTACATTGCTGCACAGAATTTGTGGACATGGACCAGCTACTCTGGTTATGATCCGGAAGTGTCGGTTCGTAACAGTGCGTTGACTCCGGGACTTGACTTCTCTTCTTATCCGAGAGCTTATTCTATCAGTTTTGGTGTTAACTTAGGTTTCTAATAAGAGTTTACAAAGTTTTAAGGGATTAATTATGAAAGCATTAAAATATACGATTTTTACTTTATTGTTTGGCGGTGCACTGACATCCTGTAATTTTCTGGATAAAGAGCCTTACCAGCTTACACTGTCAGACTATTTTAATACGGCAGATGAGGCCAACTCTTTTTTGACCGGAATTTATGCAGAGCTAGGTCAGTCTACGTTCTATGGAGCAGACTATATGTATCTTGTGGGAGGTGATGACTTGTCTCACTATGGAGGTTCAGGACGTGCACCTGCCACTAAAGGACTGATTTGTAATAATGCTACTACCAGTGATGCGGCTGTAACAGGATTTTGGTATACTTTGTATTCCGGCATTAACCGTGCGAACATTTTTTTGGAAAATATTGACAAGGTTTCTGATATTGATTCTGGTTTGAAAGCTCAGTATACAGCGGAAGCAAGATTTTTGCGTGCATTCTATTATTTTAACTTGGTGCAGTGCTGGGGAGACGTGCCTTTTAAAACAGAATCTACGAAGGATGTGGTAGGATTGGATATTCCTCGTACAGACAAGCAGGAAATCTATGATTTTATTATCAAGGAAATGCAAGAGGTATCAGATGAAAAGACTGGAGGCTTGTTGACAGCAGCAAAACTGAATTATAAGCCTGGTCGTGTGTCAAAATCAGCCGCATGGGGTATTTTGGCGCGTGTATATCTGTTCCGTGCAGGAGAATATCATCGCGATAACCGTGCAGCTACAGATGCTGAAAAAAAGGATTATTATCAGGCTGCAAAAGATTATGCGTTGAAAGTTTGTACAAATCAAGGACATGACTTAGCAAAGGATTATTGGGATTACTTCATTGATTTATGTTCTGATCGTTATAATTCCACAGCTAATGAGAGCATTTGGGAAGCTGAATTTTCCGGTAATAATACTACGGATGTGAAGGCAGAAGGACGTATTGGTAATATTATTGGTCTGGCAGCTCCTGATATGTCATCTAATTCAGATATAGTAGGTGCGGCAGATCCGGGATATTCGTATGAGTTTATGTTTGCAACTCCTAAATTGTATCGCTTGTATTGTATTGAAGGACCAAGTACTGAGAGACTGATGTCTCTTCATGTAAATTGGAATACAGGTGATAACACAGAAAAAGCAGAAGGCGAGGCTTGCAAGACTATTAAATTGAAGGATAGTCGTTTCTTGTGGAATATTGCTCCTTTTGTTTATATGGAAAAAGATGGCAAAAATACTGGTGTGACGGGACGTAAATTTTATGAACTGGGTTTCCGGGATGCTGTCCTTACTCATGATAATAACAGATCTTATTCTTATGGGAAAAAAGATTGGGCTTCTGGAGCAACAGAGCCCAAGGAAGGAGATTATGATTATAATAGTAAATTTACGACGAATATAGCTCGTTCATGTTCTAAATACCGTCGTGAATATGAGGCTGATAAGAAAGATAAGAATAATACTGCCATTAATTTCCCGATTTTACGTTATTCTGATGTGCTGCTGATGGTAGCGGAAGCAGAAAATGAATTGAACGGACCGGATGCTGCTTATGATTATCTGAATGAGGTGAGAGAGCGTGCTGGGGCAAGTACAATTGCAAAGGGAACTTTAAGCAAAGATGAGTTCCGCCAGATGGTGAAAGATGAGCGCGGTCGTGAACTTTGCTTCGAGTATACTCGCCATTTTGACTTGATTCGTTGGGGAGAATTTGTAGAGGATATGAATGAGCTTATTGATTACGCTCGTGCAGGAGGGGAATGGAATCAGGGCCCTTCAAATGTGTATACTTATTTCCAGGTATCTTCTACTTATAATTATTTCCCTATACCTGATGCGGAGATGGCTGTGAATAAGGCAATCACAAGCAACAATCCGGGTTGGTAATGATAAATGTATTAATGAAAATTTAATTATTGGTAAATGAAAACTTCAAAATTATATATATTGTTGCTTTCTACGTTGGCTTTTGCGTCTTGTACAAAGGAGATGACCGAAGGACTGGACGAAGTAAACGTAAGCGTGGTGACATCCGAGACTGTTACTGCCGAAGGGAGTATAATTACTGTAAAAAAAGGAACTCCGGTAGAGTTCTCTTTTGCGGGAGAACCTGATTTCATAACTTTTTATAGTGGAGAACTTGGACATCAGTATATTTACCGTCAACGTGTGGAAAATGAAGAATCAGATATTGTTTCTTCAAAGTTAAAATTTAATATCTATCAGGAAGGTACTTCATACGCAGAGTCAACAGGGCGTTATACTAATTGTATTGATGTCTTTTATGCTTTTTCCGATCCGGAAAATGGGGTAGAAGGTTTCCCTGGCTTATCAAAAGATAATTTTGATGCTGATTCTACGCTGGTTGTTGATTTCTGGAAAGCGGGAAAGTGGAAGGAAATTTGTCCTAAAGCTGAGTACGATAATCTTGGAACGAATATAACTGTGGCAAAGTCTTGTGAGTTGGATGTAAAGGATTTTGTAGGTAAGAATTTGGTTATAGCGATAGCTTATAACAAAGAGGAAAGACCTAATCCTAGCGTTAATGGAAAGAATGCTACTACTCAGTTGAAATATTATTTTGACTCTATGAATATAGAGAATCTGCTTCGCAATAACAATGTGACGCATCAATATGCAGGTGAATTCATGTTTACTGCCTTGAATTTCAATCATGAAAATCTCTATAACCAGTCAATTAAAGACGATGATAAGGGATATAAAGGTAACGATTGGACTAACGTTTCAAGTTATTTACCGAGTAATTTAGCGTATGGCACGGTAACGGCCAATGTACCGGGATTGTGGAACATGAACAATGTGGCAAATGGAGGATTCTATATTCACAGTACGGGAAGTGCCAATTCGTGGAAAACTGCCTGGCTGGTGTCTGACCCTATTAAGATTACTTCATGTGAACCTGATCAGGGAGTAAGCATCAAGAACTTGTCGCAAGATATTCGTTCATATAGCTATACCTATGAAGAGGTGGGTACTTACAGAGCAACTTTCTTGATTACAAATGCGAACTATAAGCATGACGATTCACAGGTATATACTGTGGTTGTCAATGTGACAGATTAACTTTAAATTATGAATTGCGTTATGAAATACATAAAATCATATATCCTTTTGGCTCTCATGGTATTGGCTGTGACGGGCTGTAAGCAGGAGGATTTGAAGGACGATGTGAATGCTCTCAAAGATAGAGTGACTCTGCTTGAAGAACAGGTAAAATTACTGAATGAGAATATTGCATTCTTCTCTAAAGTGTTGGTTCGTCAGACGGTAGATAATGGCGACGGTACTTTTACCGAAGTTCCAGCTTATTCTATTTCTGAGGTATTGGTAAATGATGGAACTACTTTTACTGCCAAGTTTAATGACGGGAATGTATTGACACTTAGAATTGGTTCAAAAGGTACGGTTACGACTCCTCAGCTGGGGGTTAATCCGGAAACGGGTAAGTGGATGCTGAATGGCAGTGATACTCCTTATAATGCAGTGGGTGCTGATAGTAGTGTTGATGGAGATAAGCCTGAATTTAACATAGCATTGGATAATTCTACATCTACACGGCAGTATTATTGGCAAGTAAGATTTGGCGACTCTGAGTCTTGGAAGCCTGTAAAGGATGCAGAAGGTAATATAGTGTATGTAACTGAAGTTGGTGGTGAATTAGCCAAGGATAACCTTTTTAAGGATGCAAAGGTAGAGGAAAATGAGTTTGTGCTGACCTATTATACAAATGGTGACGGGCAAGATCCTATAAAAGAAGTTCGCATTCCTATCATCTCAGACCTGTCATGCGTGATCAATGTACTGGAAAAAGATATGGCGGATGGTTATTGGGAAATTGGTGCAGTTGGAGCTTCTGCCGAAGTAGAGATAAAAGGTGACCATTGGTTTGTGATTGCTCCTCACGGATGGGAAGCCAGCATTTCTGAAACTGACGGTAAAGCTATTTTGACAGTGAAAAAGTCAGCAACTGCTTCTGCTGGCTTGAAAAGTCGTGCTACTGCCAATAATACGGATGAAGTGGTGGTACAGGTGAATAAAGGAATGTACTGGGCTGTAGCAAAGGTGAAGGTTCGGGAAGCTGTGACCAGCTATTACTATCAGGTGTATGATCAGGGAGGTGACATTACTGTGGGTAATGTGACTATAAATAAGGCAACTTACCCGGGTGGAAAACCGCTTTCAACTGCTGACGCAACAATCTCTGCGGATGGCGTTTATTTTATTCCTCAGGGTGTGGAAGCTGTTATCTCTTCAACTGACTTTAATAACTTTAATAAATTGGTATTAATTTCAGATAATCCGAAGGGTGAACCGGTTGTTGTTGATAATACAGTTAAGTTTAATGTTACAGGAACAGCGGGTGAATTTATTGCTCAAAATGTGATATTTAAGAAAGAGAACAATCCGTTTATGCAAATAGATGCAACAGGTATCACATTGAAAAATTTGGTATTGGATGGTTGTAAGGTTATAATAGGCTCAGGAAAACATTTTTTGAATGCATTTAAAGGTGATGATAATTCAATTGGTAATATATATTTGGAAGGAAATCGTTTTGCATTTAACCAAACAACAGCATATGCTGCTTCTCGATTGTTTAATTTGTCAGGCTCGACTGGAAGCGGTGAGAATAAAGTTGTTTATAATCGAAATTTGAGCGCAGATGTTTCCATAATAAATAATGTATTTTACTCAACGATGACTAATGATTATTCAATTAATGGTAACATTCTGGTTTTAACAACTGATGGTACTGATGGAATTTACAGTGAAAAAAATACTATCACAATAGAAAATAATACGTTTATTAATTTCCTTTGCGGTTCCCAACCTATGATACGTGGCAACATAAGAGGTACAGTTATATTCCGTAATCTTTTGTTGTGGAGTAATACTAATGATGAAAAAGCAAATACCTCGTATTTACTGAATGTACATTCGGCGACCCCTTCAGTAGTTACTTTTGAGAATCTTCTAAAATTTGATAAGGGCAAGGATATTCCAACTAATTATTGGCATAGTCTACCTTCTGGCTATACTCAGACAAAAGTAGAGGCAGCCTCTTCCGATCCATTTGATGTAAGTGCTGGAGCTACATTTGATTTGGAGAATGGAGTATTTATCCCGACTGCAGAATATGCAAATTATGGTGCACAACAACGCTAAATTTTTAATATCATGAAAAAATTACTATATCTATTTATTACATGTCTGTCTTTTATCGCGTTCTCATCGTGCGATGACCGTGATGAAATTCGCAATGACATTAACGACCTGAATTCGCGTCTGGATGCATTGGATGCACAGATAGATGCATATAACAAGCAGATTGTTGCTTATCAGGACATGGTTTTGGGGCAGGTTTACATCAAAGACTATAGTCGTGATGAAAAGACCGGAAATTATGTGCTCACTTTGAGCGATGGAACGGCAGTGACGGTTTACAGCGGAAATCCGGATAACGAAATGCCGCAAATGTATATTGCAGATGATGGCACGTGGCATTACACGCAGGACGGTGCGGACTATGTCCTGACAGATGATGCCGGAAATTCAATTACTGCGTGGCCGGTAGATGGGAAAAATGGGGTAACTCCTCAGATTAGTGTCGATGCAGAAGGTTACTGGCTGGTTTCTATGGATGGAGGTGCTACTTGGGAACGTCTTGGAGGAACTACTCCTATAGCAAGTCCGGACATGATGTTGCCTAGTATTTTTCAGTCTGTAACGGTTAGTGAGGATGGCAAGTCAATGACATTTGTAGTGGCTTCTACGGGAGAATCAGTAACGGTTCCTGTGGGAGTTGAAGATTCTTTTCGTTTGACCTTGAAGGATGGGTATGATTTGTCTGTCCAGGCTGGGCAATTTGTTTCGGTCGCTATTCAGCAGACCAATGTAAAGGAGATTGTAATTGAATCAACTCCGTTGCAGGTGGAAGTGACTGAAACGAATTTGAAAGTGACAGCTCCAGCTGGCCTTTCAGGTTCTTATACGTTGTATCTGAAAGTCTTCTCAGCGGAAGGCTACTGTAAGCTGGTTACGGTAAACGTGACAGTGAGTTAAGAGTATGAACAATAGGTTAACAAAACAAGATGTACATTATGAAAATCTATAAATATATAGGTGTGGCCCTGATGGTACTATCATTGGGAGCATGTAAGACCGATGATTTGGAAAGAGACATTGATGCCTTGAAAGATCGTGTAACTGCCATGGAAGCAAAGGTCGATCGGTTGAATGAAAGCATGAACATGATACGTGTGGCTTTGGACGGGAACAAGACCATCCAAAGTTATACAGAAAATGAGGATGGAAGTTATACTTTGACGCTAAGTGATGGAAATACAATCACGCTGACTCAGGGGAAAACAGGAGCTACGGATGTGTATCAGGAAGTGAGTATTTCTACTGACGGTAATTGGGTGATTGGCGGTGTGGAAACGGAACACCGTGCAGTGGCTGCAAATGGCGAACCGGGGGTTACTCCCCAGTTCCGTCTGACCGTGGAGTCGGAAGGAAAATACTACTGGGAAGTAAGCTATGACGGCGAGCTGACTTGGGAAGAAGTAAAGAGCCAGCAAGGAACTCGTGTATATGCTTCTGCAAGTGGAAGTTCTTCTGTAGCTGGTCCGATTGCATCGGCTGCTCCTAATGCGACAGGAGATAAATTCGAAATTACTTTAACGGGTAGTGATACGAAATATGAAATTCCTATCGTTTCGGGTCTGGCATGTGCCATTACGAAACCGAATCCGGAAGATATGGAAAATGGATACTGGATTGTGCCGACTAATACAGGAGCGACTACTTCTATCGATTTGAAAGGAGAAGCGGTGTTGATAAGTGCACCGGAAGGTTGGACTGTAACTGCATCAATAGATAATTCGAATCCGACGACTTTGTCTGTTACCCCTCCGAATCAAGATGAAGCGGAAGGCATCATTACTTTGCAAGTGAATAAAGGAGTGTATTGGGCGATTGACCAGATTAAGGTACGTTCTAAGAAAGTAATCACAAGCTGGTATCAGGAATTTCTCGCAGGCGCTGAAATTGTTGTGAATGATGTGACAATAAAGAAGGGAAGTGCGGATGATAAGGTCCTTATTAATAAAGAGGAAGTAGATTTGAAAGTAAGGCTCATTTCTGACGATAATGCTGAAATTGCTGAAGATGGACTTTATTTTATTGGAGCTGGATTGAACGTAACATATAGCAATGAAGGAACTGGTAATAAGATTCTGATTAATGATTCTCCTACAGGAGCGAAACCGGTTGTGACATGTAATACTATATTTTTGGATGGAAACAGTTTTGTGTGTAAGAATGTTGATTTAATTGCTAAAGATGTTATAAATGATAGCAAAACTAACCCCTTCTTAATAATAAATTACCAAAAG
>ERZ780034.777-NODE-777-length-11343-cov-6.33195_pt1 | contig 11343 bp, 10 predicted proteins | sample MGYA00511855_ERZ780034 | MGnify/ENA primary metagenome ERZ780034 (study PRJEB29588, sample SAMEA2148024) | human gut metagenome | biome: human gut; feature: human-associated habitat; material: faeces | place: Denmark | collected 2008/2010 ...
CTCGTAATCTTTCGATAATACTTTGAACCTTATGTTCAAGAACCCACTTGTAAGTAGGAATATAAATCAGCTTTCGAGCCTCAATATATCCGAGCAATTCAGTTCCGTTTACTCCTTTGCGATGTCCAAGAGGCTTACCGAACTTGCGAACAGTTCTCTTGATATTCTTCATCGACTCATTCTTAAACATTTTCATATCTACATCAGCCGATTCAAATACCTTCAACCCTTGCCATATCGCCTCTACACAAGTGGCTGTCACTCCATCGCTGAATGGAACTGGTATTCCACCATGTGGGTAGAATGGACTTAATTTGATTAAGCTATCTTTTGCATGGCTAGTTACATCCGTAATGATGGCATCGGGATGTTTCTTTAATATGTTTTCGTATTTCTTACGTTTAGATTCTATTAATATCATAATAATTAAACTATATTTACTACAAACTAAATATTTTATCTCCAAACCGGGAAATTAATTCTTGTTTAAGATTGTCAGGGAATTTGCAGTTATAAAACGCATTATCACCTATGCTAGTAACACTAGAAGGGATGACTATCTCTGACAGAGAATTACAACCATAAAATGCACTATCACCTATGCTAGTAACACTAGAAGGGATGACTATCTCTGACAGAGAACTACACCATAAAAATGCACTATCACCTATGCTAGCAACACTAGAAGGGATGACATACGATTTTATAATTTGATTTCTAAAAGAAATAATTCTACTTTTATCCTTATTGAACAAGACATCATCCTCATAAACAAAGTTAGGAGATAAACATTCTAATTTGCCATTCCATCCAACAAACGGATTACCGTTTAAGCCAATTACACTTTTAGGGATGGATATATATATCAACGAGGAACAATACTCAAAAGCTCTATCACCAATGCTAGTCACACTAGAAGGGATGACTATCTCTGACAGAGAACTACAATTCCAAAATGCCCTATCACATATTATCCTTGTACCCTCTTTGACAGAATAAGCTCCACTTAATTTTTCTGAAACTCCCAATAATTTTCTTCCATCCTTGCTATATTTTACTCCCCATTCATCAACAAGAGCCTCTTTTAACTCTTCTTTTGTTGGTGTTGTCGATAAATCTTCATCCATCACAGAAGTTATATTAGGCTTTTCGCCAATAAACAATCTAAAAGAACATGCTGAAAGCTCCTTTCTCGCCAATGCAAGCATGAAAAGAGAGTAAAGTGTACAGAAATCCTTATCACACATCAATTCCTGCAGGGCAGATATTACCTTGCTATTTGATGGATTGCGATAATCATTTTCTGAAAAGAGAAGTCTGTCTGAGGCACCATAGACATCTAACAAAGTAGATTTCATCGAGATAGCCTTTAATGACAAGGCGATGCTTGCCAATGAAAAATCATCTATCGTTTCATCAAAATCATCCATAGTACGCAATGGGTGACTGAAATCCTTGGTACCGATAGTTGGAGATTTACTGCCTTTCATAGAAGACACAAACATTCCATCATAATCCACCAATGTAAGAGAGCCATCTGGACGGATTATGATATTGTCTGGCTTGACGTCGCCATGGGCAAAAGATTGTGAACGGAGCCAAGCCGCCATCTTGCCAAAACGATAACAAAGCATCGACATGGCAGATTGATTCTGGTAATTTGCAGCAATGTAAGCTTCCATCGTCTCCCCTTCTACCCAATCCATCAACAATACAGGAAATTCATCCTCCTCGCATTGACTGTCCACGAAGAGTTCCTTCTCCATATACTTTACAGAAGTAATATATGGAGAATCAACCATATCCAATTCATCTGCAATTTGTCGATAAGCCTCGGCTCTACCTTCTTGCTCTTCAGTAAAGCACTTTAAGGCATAGTACTTTCCTGTCTGTTCATCTTTCATTTTGAACACGACAGCAAAGGCACCACTGCTACGATATGGTTCACCATGATCGTCAAGCACTGGTACCAAATGAGCCAACTCTCCAAGATTGTCAGTTGCATCTTGGATGGCTCTCACATATTCAGATATTAATGGGTATTGCATAATTCACTGTTTAAATTCTAAAACTTGCTCTTTGTATATATCCAATGCATCCATTTTTGTTATACACCACTTTTGGGCATCTAAATTGTGTTCATCTATAAACTCATTAATAGCTTTTTCATCAGATGAAGTATGAGCAGTTGCAATCCACAAAACTTTGTCTACATCTATTATATTATATAGAACCTCCTCCAGATATGGAATATCTATTGGAGAAAAAGCCAAACCCAAAATATAAATTTTCCTCACATCTTTTAAAGACTCAAACAACCTATGGTTTTGCCTTATAATCCCAGAAACATTCTTTTTCATCTTTGATAATTGATTTGCTGATGTCTCAATTATAGATTCCATTGTCGGATCATCTGTATTTGCATCTAACCAATCTTCATATTGCTCATCTGTTAAGTCTTTTGGGAGCAGTTTTGGTTTATCCTTTAATGACTCATAAATATCATTAGTAGTTTTACCATGCCCCCAAATTAAATCATCACCATTTATACTACCATGAATATGACATATCTGTGTACGTGGTATATTATAAACATCTTCAAGAGTTTTGGTATAATTAAACGTCAAGAAATAACATTCATCTTTATCTTCAATCCTTAATTTACCGCAATTCGGCTTATTTAGACTTTTAACCCAAACTTTGAAAGATTGCTCTATAGCTTCAATTAGATTATCTATGTCAAGATCAAATTTTAATTGTATGGAAGCTCCGTGATTGTCAGCATCACTAAAATCTTCACTTCCATATATTGGACCATAATCTTGATATACCCTATTAATATAATCAAAACTAATTGCAGATAAATGTTGTTCAAAACTATTCCACCAATCATCATCGTCTTCTGTAGAATCATAAAGACGACATAGCTTATTATAAAGGTCAAAATCATATCCTTTCAGCCATTCACGATAATCACTATAACGGCTATTAATGCCATGATGGATGTCAAATCCATTTCCAATTATGAATAAATTTTTCATACTTTTTCTTTTTTAGTTTCACTGCAACAAAAGTACAACATTTATAATGAATGAAGATGATTACAGAAATTATTTATGAAACTTAAACGTTCCATGCTATCTTTTCCTTTATTGTACCTTCTCTGTCAGCATTAACTTCATCACAAACAGCACCTTCAAGTCGCTCTCCATTATCTTTTGATGTAAGAACTGTCACAATAGATTCACTTCATTATATTCAACCCTAATACTTTAACCTCTACAAAGAACATCTTTTACTCCACTTTTAATCGAGTCAAAGAGTCTTTAGCACGACGATAACCTTGCTCAGCAGACTTTCGATACCATTTGATGGCTTCGTCATAACATTGAGGTACACCTTGACCATTTTCATAACAACAACCTAAATTAAACTGAGCAGCAGAATCACCTTGGTCAGCAGACTTGCGATACCATTTGACGGCTTCTTCGTAACTTTGAGCTACACCATGACCATTATTATAACAAACACCTAAATTAAACTGAGCAGCAGAATCACCTTGGTCAGCAGACTTGCGATACCATTTGACGGCATCCTCATAACTTTGAGGAACACCTTGACCATTTGAATAACAAAAACCTAATTTACATTGAGCAGCAGAATCACCTTGGTCAGCAGACTTGCGATACCATTTGACGGCTTCTTCGTAACTTTGAGCTACACCACGACCATTATTATAACAAACACCTAAATTACATTGAGCAGCAGAATCACCTTGGTCAGCAGACTTGCGATACCATTTGACGGCTTCTTCGTAACTTTGAGCTACACCACGACCATTATTATAACAAACACCTAAATTAAACTGAGCTGCAGCATCACCTTGGTCAGCAGACTTGCGATACCATTTGACGGCATCCTCATAACTTTGAGGAACACCTTGACCATTTGAATAACAAAAACCTAAATTAAACTGAGCTGCAGCATCACCTTGGTCAGCAGACTTGCGATACCATTTGACGGCATCCTCATAACTTTGAGGAACACCTTGACCATTTGAATAACAAAAGCCTAATTTACATTGAGCAGCAGCATCACCTTGATCAGCAGACTTGCGATACCATTTCACAGCCTCATCATAACTTTGAGGAACACCTTGACCTTTTGCATAGCGTACACCTAAATTACATTGCGCAGCTGCATTACCTTGGTCGGCTGACTTTCGATACCATTTCACAGCCTCATCATAACTTTGAGGAACACCTTGACCTTTTGCATAGCGTACACCTAAATTACATTGCGCAGCTGCATTACCTTGGTCGGCTGACTTTCGATACCATTTCACAGCCTCATCATAACTTTGAGGAACACCTTGACCATTTTCATAGCAAACACCTAAATTATATTGAGCAGCTGCATTACCTTGATCAGCTGACTTTCGATACCATTTCACAGCCTCATCATAACTTTGAGGAACACCTTGACCAAAATAATAACAAGCGGCCAATTTCTTTTGAGCAATAGCATTACCTTGATCAGCAGACTTGCGATACCATTTCACAGCCTCATCATAACTTTGAGGAACACCTTGGCCATTTTCATAGCAAACACCTAAAATACCTTGAGCTTTAGCGTTATCTTGATCTGCAGACTTCCGAAACCATATTACGGCTTCTTCATAACTTTGAGGAACACCTTGACCAATATAATAACAAGCGCCCAAATTCTTTTGAGCAATAGCATTACCTTGATCAGCAGACTTCCGAAACCATATTACGGCTTCTTCATAACTTTTAGTTACACTTATTCCATTTGCATAACATGATCCCATGATATTTTGCCCCTTTGCATTACCTGCATTTGCAGAAACACGAATCAAAGCCAATCCCTTTTCTTTATCTTCCGTCACACCTTTTCCTAAACAATAACAATAACCAAGACAAGCTTTTGCATACAAACTTCCTTTGGAATTTGCAATTGAATACAAATGAAATGCTTTTTTATGGTCAGCCTCAGCTTTTGATTTTTCAAAAAGCATGTCTGCTTGCTTTATCAAATCCTCAACAACATTAAATGGTTTAGAAATGGAAAAAGCATGGAAGGAACTGAGAGAAAGATTCTTCTTGGCATTCGCCAACAAGAACATAGAGAGAAGAGTGGCTAGCTCCTCATCATTTATCAACTCCTGCAAAGCTGCCATAACTTTACTCTTACTCAAATCACGATAGTTCTCAGCAGAGAAGAGTAATCTATCTGCTGCACCATATTCATCAAGTAACGAAGGCTTCAGAGAAATCGCCTTTAATGACAAAGCGATGCTTGCCAAAGCAAAGTCGTCAATGGTTTCATTAAAATCATCAACAGTTCTCAAAGGATGAGAAAAGTCCTTTGTACCAATCGTTGGAGATTTCTGTCCCTTCATGGCAGGAACAAACATACCATCATAATCTACCAAAGTCAAACTTCCATCAGGACGAACCATGATGTTGTCTGGCTTGATGTCACCATGAGCAAATGGTTGAGAACGAAGCCACGCTGCCATTTTACAGAAGCGATAGCAAAGCATTGCCATGGCATAATTGTCTTGATAGTTTTCTGCAATGTAAGTCTCCATTGTTTCACCATCAATCCAATCCATCAGAAGAACCGGGAACTCATCCTCCTCACAACTGCTATCTACGAAGATTTCTTTGTCCAAGTACTTTACAGAAGTAATATAAGAGGAATCTACGAACTCTAACTCATCTGCAATCTGGCGATAAGCCTCAGCTCTACCTTCTTGTTCTTCAGTAAAGCACTTTAAGGCATAGAATTTCCCTGTCTGTTCATCTTTCATTTTGAACACGACGGCAAAGGCACCACTGCTACGATATGGCTCACCATGATCATCTTGCACTGGTACCAAATGAGCCAACTCATCAAGATTGTTACTTGCATCTTGTATGGCTCTAACATATTCTGATATCAAAGGATATTGCATTGACTTTTTCTGTTAATTGTTTTGCCCCAAAGGTACAAAAGACTTACGATACTACCAAACCATTAGCTATTTTTTCACCTAATTTAATATAGTACCATCCTGTACATCTTTGCCTATTTCATCAAGAACCTGAGAGTAACATTGCTTGGTTCTGAAAAAGTCATTAAGAATCGCAGCAAGATAGGCTTTTGTGTTTGGAATATTGTGCATTAGCAAACATTGCAACTTAGACAGAATATAATAAGACTTTTCTTCCTCATACAGAATATACAAGACTGTATTATGCACTAAATGATTAGTACGATTAACAGCCTTTTTCATATTCTCTACATTCTGGATATTCTCCGAATCTACCATATCCCAATGAAGATCCCAAATTGTAATAAAGGCAGAGTCGTTTGAAGCTTCTATCACAAACTTCTCATTTTGATACGTGAAGTAAATGTCATCGTGCTCTATACGAACTTCACAATTAAGCTGCCGAAGCAACTCAAGACTCAAGTCTCTAGTACCAATATTCTCATTGCTATCATTAGATGGCGAGATAGAACTAACGATTTCATCCATCTCTTTTTCTGCTCTTTTCTGGCGGATGTAATACATCAAACTTATGCCAATCAATACTGAAATAATTGGTAACATCATAATTATAACCTTTTTAAATTAATACTTTATGAGATGGCAAAGTTAGTGTTTTTTTTTGTAAACAGATGTACAAACTCGGGAAAAACTTACCTCCACAAGCCTTGTGGAGCCTAAACATTTGTAGCATCCACCACCATTTATTATTTTTGCAGCCAAAATAACAATAAAAATAATAGGAATATGGAAAGACTCTTTTTTTTCGTGATTGCCGTTGCGTTAGCATTCGGCGTTGGTTGCCTGGGAAGAAACAGAAAGATTGGTTTCGGATGGGCTTTTGCTATCTCACTTATCAATGTAGTAATTGGTCTCATTGTCGTATTGTGCTCTAAGAAGAAAACGCCAAATGAGCTTGAAAAGAAGAACTAAGTTGAAGATTTGGGGATGGGCATGTATTCTGATTGGAGTAATTGGCTTTATCAGTATTATTATGCGTGGCAACCCAAACCTCGGACCGAGCGTTTGGGTTGCCATAGGAGTTTATTTGTTATACAGGAAGAATACCTAAGGAAATTCACTTCCACTCCACAAGCTTTCTATCCAATGGAATCTTCTTGGGTTCGCCACGATTGCCATCAATGAAATAACTCCCGGCTAGACTTTCATCAAACTGGAGAGTGAAGGCTTGGCGGATACGGGCACATTTCTCATTGATAGAATTAGACAATGGATTCGTCAGGGCTTCAATGCTCTGGCGAATCTTCTCTTCTGAAAGATGAGCCCCATTGTTGTTCGATTTCTTGCGAATATCCACATAGATAGCATATAGCTCTTCCCTATAATCCGACAGACATTTGAAAAGGATTCCCTCCTCATGACGCAAAAAGAGAATATACACCGCCTTTACCAATGGCTCCATCCTAATAGTCATATCATGATAGTCGGGCAGTATGATATCGTAATTCTCTGTGATGACAATTCTACTCAGATTCTTGGGTGGAAAGAGATACTGCTTCAGCACCCAATCGCTTACTCCGCCAAGGCGTAAGTCCTGTACCTGTCGGTACACCTCCTTCATCTTCTGCCTGATATCATAGTTGAATGTTTCATCTGCCGGAATCGGTGTCGGATCAAATATACTGTATGGAAAATCATCAACAGAGCTGAACATCACTTTGCAATCCGGCAACTTATCATACGCAGCCTGCATCAATGGCATAAAATCCTCATCTTCCTCTATAGACAAAGAATAGGAATTGACATAATATATGCCATCCTCCTCATGGTCTAGCTGCAAGATGCTAGGATGTAATTTCTCCTTATTCTTTTCTTCTACCAATTGCGACAACAGCAAATCGGAAGGAACAGAGATGTTCAAATCCTCTTTATGCATCGCAGGATAGCTGTAGAGAGCTGTCTTCCTGATATGAGGACCCAGAAATGGGAAATAATTAAAATGAATTGACTTGCTGATAAACAAGTTGTTGATATCCAGGAGATGGTTGATGATGGAAAGGTTCAACTTTTCATCATACCCATTCTCTACAAAGAATACCTCGCCATGTAGGCGTGTTGGGAAGTCGCGAAACTTCAATACCTTTTTTCTTCCAATCTTTCCGGTCATTGCTTATCACTTGTTATATGGTTGATTACAGTATTGTACATGTCAGAGCTATCTTATGTATTTATCGAATAGCTAAACACTGAACATGGCAAAAAGACAAAAAAGACTCACCCTGAGCGCGCTGTTCTAAAGGGAAGCGGGGTAAGTATGTTGCTACAAAGGTACAAATGTTATTCGAAACAACAAAACTTTTAGCGAAAAAGTTTCTAAAATTGTTTGAAGCAACTATAGAGAACTATCTTACTGATGAAAGCAACGTTTTTGCATCAAGCAGAATGGTAGGTAACGCAGAGGTAGCACCAGTTGATACCGTGGCTCCAGATGCTCCTTCAGATACAACAGAAGTTGGCACTCCTATCCTGCCACAGGCTACCACTGAGGATTCTACACAACAGGAGACAACTCAGCAACAGGAGACTACAGAGGCAGAGCAGCAGGCAAATGCTGAATAAGAAATCATAAGAGTTCTATCAACTTCAATTGAGTTCATTTTGCAGACGACATATTTAAGAAATTAATTGGGAAAGCGTAGAAGCCTGCCGGCAGGACTCTGCGCTTTTTAAATTATCGAAAATATCCATAAAAGAATACCTTCAAACACCACGAATCACTTATCTTACGAAGAAAAAGTGGCAATATTGCCAAAAAATCTTCGCAGAATTCTTATATTTAAGAAAAAAAGCGTATCTTTGCGAAGAAAAAGTGGCAATATTGCCAAAAAATCTTCGTAAAGAGAAATAATATGCAGATAAAAAGAAACTTCTATTTACAGCAACTCATAGATGGAAAACAGAATGGGTTAATAAAGATTATCACAGGAATTAGACGATGTGGAAAGTCATACTTACTCTTCACACTCTTTCGGCAGCACTTGGTAGCGACAGGTGTAGCCGACGATCATATTATCCGAATTGCATTAGATGATATTGAGAATGCCGAATTACGTGACCCTCTTCGCCTCTACAGAAACATCAAGGCAAGTATGATAGATAGCGATTTATATTACATCCTTTTGGATGAAGTGCAGCTAGTACCTCGTTTTGAAGAAGTCTTGAATAGTCTTCTGAGAATAGACAATGCCGATGTATATGTGACCGGAAGTAATTCTAAATTCTTATCCAGCGACATCATCACAGAATTCAGAGGACGCGGCGATGAAATTCATCTCTATCCCTTATCACTGTCAGAGTATTGCGAAGGAACCGGTCAGACACCTAGGGATGCTTGGAAAGATTATTATACCTATGGTGGGCTTCCTCAAGTATTATCATTAGAAACAGAGAAGAAGAAACTCGATTATCTGACCAATTTGTTTGAAAGTGTTTACTTAATCGATGTTATAGAACGAAACAAGATTAAGAACAGAGCTGAATTTGAGGAACTAGTACGCATTATTGCCTCAGGGATTGGTGCGCCTACGAATCCATCAAAATTGTCCAACACCTTTAAAAGCGTAAAGAAGGTAAACATCACTTCTGTAACGATAGATCGCTATTTGGGCTATATGCAAGATGCTTTTATCATAGAAAAGGCTATTCGTTATGACATAAAGGGGAAAAAATACATTGGCAGTTTAGCTAAGTACTATTTTTCTGATCTGGGGATAAGAAATGCGCTACTCGGATTGCGCCAACAGGAGGAAACTCACATCATGGAGAATATTCTGTATAATGAGTTGCGACGTCGTGGCTGCAAAGTTGATGTGGGTATGATAGAACAACGCTTTATTGACAAAGATGGTAAATGGCAACGCAAACAGTTAGAGGTTGACTTTGTGGTAAATGAAGGCTGCTTACGATACTATATACAGTCAGCACTAGCTTTACCTGATGAAGAGAAAAGAAAACAGGAAACAGCTTCTCTCCTTAAAATCGATGATACTTTTAAGAAAGTCATTGTTGTGAAGGATGACATTAAACCATGGAGAGACGAAAATGGCATTCTTACCATTGGTTTACTTGATTTTCTGATGGACGAAAATTGCTTAAACCATCTATAGGGAATAAAGCTATAGATAAACACCTGACTACTGATACACCTGTAGCAACAGAAGAGAACATCCAGACTGAGCAGCCAGCTACTGTTCAGGAAACTCCACAGGAGAATACTCAGAAGGAGGCAACTCAGCAGCAGGAGGCTACAGAGACAGAGCAGCAGACAAATGCTGAATAAGAAATCACAAGAGAGTTCTGTAGAGGTCAATAGGATTCAATTAAGTTCATTTTGCAATCGACATATAAGAAAAGCGTAGAATCCTGCTGGCAGTGATGCCAGCAGGATTCTACGCTTTTTGATACAGCAGCATATATATACATGGATCTCAAAAGAATAAGCTAAAGAAAAAACTCAAAAGTTTAATTCAATTAAAAAAAGCAAAAAACTTTGGAAGTTATAATCTTTTGCACTATATTTGCACACATATAATTAAAATGTAAGTAATATGAGTACAACAATAAAAACAAAATCTTCCGCTTCTATAAGACTAGATACGGATTTGCTCAATATTCTAAAGAGCAATGCTAAAAGAGACAACAGAAGCCTCAGCAATTATTTGGAGACGATTCTGTTTGAAATAATTCCTCAGCAGTCAATTGACAGAACCGAAGGAATTTGTCAAGGACTACGTGAAGTAAAAATGATAAAGGAGGGTAAATTGAAAGCAAAATCCGCAGACGAACTTTTCGATGAGCTATAATATTGAAACAACTCCTCATTTTGAAAAGGAGTTAAAGGACTTAGCTAAACGCTATAAGTCCATGAAGCAGGATTTTGGCAAATTCAAAGAATCCTTAAAAGAAGATCCTTTTCAAGGAGTTGACTTAGGTGGTGGGTTAAGAAAAATCCGCATGGCTATTGATTCCAAAAGAAAAGGTAAAGCGGGAGGAGCTAGAGTTATCACATATACCACATTGGTAGATGAGAATACAGGTGAAGTATGGTTGATAGAAATCTATGACAAATCAGAATTCTCAACCATCAAGACTGATGTCATAAAGAAAATGCTAAAAGAGTTGGGACTATAAATCTCAAAAGATTTGAGGGCTATTCTTGCAAATCGTCCGCCATTGGCGGGCGATTTACAAACAACAGACAATGATACGTTTTTATCGATACATTGCGTAGAATTCCTGCACCTTGTTATGGAGCATAGAAGCAT
>ERZ780034.778-NODE-778-length-11341-cov-2.81349_pt1 | contig 11341 bp, 5 predicted proteins | sample MGYA00511855_ERZ780034 | MGnify/ENA primary metagenome ERZ780034 (study PRJEB29588, sample SAMEA2148024) | human gut metagenome | biome: human gut; feature: human-associated habitat; material: faeces | place: Denmark | collected 2008/2010 ...
AATCATGCATTTTAACATTACAGGAAGTATCCTCAAATAAATATTTGTATTTTTGAGAAAACATAAAAAGGAAAAAATATGAAACACTTTTTTATTGCAGTTTGCTTGCTTCAATATATTGTAATTACCAATTTACAAGCCCATACCATAAAAAAATTAGGACTAGAAGAAGGACTTTCCAACAGTTACGTGGTAGATATAGTGGAAGATAAAAATGGATATATATGGATTGCGACAGAAGAAGGACTCAACAAACTGGAAGGAGGAAAATTTACCTCTTTTTATAAAGCAAACAAAGGGAAATTAATCAACTTAACCGGAAACGAACTAAATAGCCTTTTTGATGACCCTAATGAACCTATACTTTGGATTGGGACACAACGAGCTGGATTAATCTCATTTAATTATCAGAATAATACCCAGATCATATATCAGCATAACTACCAAGATCCTCACAGTATTATAACAAATGACATAACCAGTATCCACCCTGCAACTGATGGCAACTTGTGGATTACTACTTACTGGAGAGGGATAGAATATTTGGATAAGAAAACCGGGAAGTTTACACACTACAATCAACAAACCATTCCTGAACTTCCAAGCAATACCGTTTGGACTGCTATAGATGACAATAAAGGAAACCTCTACATTGGTCATTCAAACCATGGAATGAGTATTCTCTCGACAAAAAATAAAAAAGTTAAGAATTTTACATACGATAAATCCAATAATAATTCACTTCCCAGTAATAATATACAATGCATTTTTAAAGATAATACTGGAAATATTTGGGTGGGAACAGAAAAAGGATTAGTGCTTTATAAACCCGAGACAGAAACATTTATCAGATTGGGAGAAAAAGAGCCCGCTCTTTCTCATCGTATTTATGATATTCAACAATTCAATGAAAATGAATTATGGATTGCCACTGAATTTGGAGGTATTGCCATTATAAATCTATCTAAAAGCTTGTTTAATACAGCAGAAGAAATACAGTTAATTCAAGCTGGAGACAATGAATATAACTTGAATAATTCAACAGTTCGTTGCTTGTTCCAAGACTCACATCAAAATATTTGGGCCGGAACTTGGGGAGGAGGTGTAAACTTTCTCAGTTCCAATACAGCCTTATTTAAATCATTCAGTTATTCCTCCAAATCATCAGACAGTAATCTTAATACCCCTATTGCCAGCGCAGTATGTCTTGACAAACAAAATTATTTATGGGTTGGAACCGATGGAGGAGGAATAAATGTTTTAAAAGATGGACAAAGAATAGCAACCTATACAGAGCAGACAAATAATCTTAGTGGAAATTCTATACAAACAGCACTATGCGACAAACAAGGTAACTTATGGTTCGGCATATTTTATGGAGGAATCATATTTTATGACACACATAAAAAGACTTTCCAGCAAGTCTTCCCAAAAGAATACGCAAACCAAGATGTACGTTCACTCTATGAGGATACAGAAGGTAATATTTGGGTAGGCACTAGTGACGGAGTCTTTCAAATAAATCGGGATTCAAAAATAATTCTTCAACATAAACATGTTCCAGATAACTTAGTACGCACAGTCATCAAAGACAAAAAAGGGCAAATATGGATAGGAAGCTTTGGAGGAGGGATTTTTCTTTATTCTTCAAAGTGGGAATTATGAAAAGAATTCAACACATATCAAAACTTCCCATCCAACACCATCAACCAAATTTTTGAAGACTCAAAAGGATATATATGGGCAGCTACAGGAGAAGGTCTTGTCCAGTTTGATAATAAGTCTCCGTGGGAATATAAGGTTTATCAGCGTAATGAAGGATTAGCAAATACTTTTATTTGGGCCATTGAAGAAGATGAAAACCAGAATATCTGGTTCAGTACCAATCAGGGAATCAGCTGTTTTGTCCGAAATGAAAGAAATATTTATAATTACGATTTCAGAGATAATATTCCAATGGCAAGCTTTACTGGAAGAAGTGTATGTAAAGACAAAAACGGGACTATGTATTTTGGCTCCACTAACGGCCTCTGCTATTTCACCCCCAGCAACATTTTGGAAAAACGACAGTCTCCTAAAGCCACAATCGGAAAAATTACTATTTTTGAACCTCTTGTTTCCGAAAACAGTAATGAAACCGAAATTTCCTTAATCAACAAAGAAAGCGTACAGCTAAAATACTTACAAAACAGTTTCAACATCTCATTCAACATACAAGACTACTCACTGAATGAAAGAGTAGAATATGCCTATATGCTAAAAGGGCTGGAAAACTCCTGGTACACTGTAAAGGATCCTAACAACGTCACTTTCCGCAACCTACCCCCCGGAAAATATGAATTCATGATCAAGACTCGTATCCGAAACCAAGAATGGTCAGACGAAATATCATCCATAGAAATTATCATTGCTCCCCCGCTCTGGCTTTCCTGGTGGGCTAAATTACTCTATGTAATTAGTGGTGTAGGTCTGCTTTTCATCGGACTATGGGCTTACAAACGCAAATTAAATTTAGAGTATTTATATGAATCCGAAAAGAAAAGTCATGAGCAGGAACAAGAGCTGAATGACGAACGTCTGCGGTTTTATACAAATATTACCCATGAGCTACGCACTCCGTTGACACTGATTCTGGGCCCATTGGAAGATTTGGTAAAAAGCAATACACTTTCCAGCAAAGACCATCATCGGATTTCTGTTATTCATCAGAGTGCCGTACGATTACTGAACCTGATAAACCAGATACTGGATTTCCGAAAAACAGAGACACAAAACAAAAGACTTTGCGTTACAAAAGGAAACCTGACGAACGTAGTCTATGAAGTCGGTCTGAAATATAAGGAATTAAACAGTAAACCAGACATCCAAATTCTAATAGAGATAGAAGAAGAAAACATGTTCCTGTTTTTCGACAAGGAAATTATTACCATGATTTTGGACAACCTGATTTCCAATGCACTGAAATATACCGACAAAGGATACATCCGCATCCGTACTGAATGGGTTACAGAAAATGGCATACGATATGCCCAGCTCTCTGTGGAAGACACCGGATACGGCATCGGAAAAGAAGCATTGGCTCACATATTTGAACGCTATTATCAGGAAAGCGGAGAGCACCAGGCTTCTGGAACAGGTATCGGGCTGGCCCTGGTAAAAAACCTGGTAAAATTACACGAGGGAGATATTCAAGTAAAAAGTCTGCCCGATGTCGGTACGACATTCTACCTACGGCTACTGGCTGATAATACATATCCTCAAGCACTGCACGGAGAAGATATGCACACTGAAAAGCAAGATATCAAAGAAGAAGAGTCTACTATAAAACCGGAAGTTATAGAACCGGATAAAAATGCGCGTCCTATTATTTTGGTAGTAGAAGACAATGCCGATATACGCGACTACATTGCCGACTCGTTTACGGATTTATATGAGATAAAGACTGCTGCTAACGGAAAAGAAGGATTACAAATAGCCACAGATTGTATTCCGGATATTATTGTCAGCGACATCATGATGCCGGTAATGAATGGGGTTGTCATGTGTCAAAAGCTGAAAGCAGACATTCGTACCAGTCACATTCCGGTTATTTTGTTGACAGCAAAAGACAGTATTACCGACAAGGAGGAAGGCTACCAGGTAGGAGCTGATTCTTATCTGACAAAGCCTTTCAGTGCCAGTCTGCTGCAAAGCCGTATCAGCAATTTGCTGACTCAGCGGCGACTTTTATCAGAACGATTTGCCATCCGTCCAGAAAAGCCAGAAAGACAAAGCATGGAGGAAAAGAGGGCCATTATCACGGAATCTATGAACAAACTGGACAAGGAATTCCTGGATAAAATCACCAATACGATTACCAAAGGATTAGCTGCTGCAGAAAATATAGATATTACCGTACTTTCCAATGTAATGTGTATGAGCAGTTCCACACTCTATCGCAAGGTAAAGGCACTTACGGGTATGTCAACCAACGAATATATCCGGAAAATCAAAATGCAGCTGGCTGAAAAGTATCTGTTGGAAGGAAAATATTCTATCTCTGAAATCGCATTCAAGGTAGGAATCAACAGCAACGTATACTTCCGTCAGTGCTTTAAAGAAGAGTTTGGCATGTCTGCTTCCGATTACTTGAAGCAACTGACAGGTAAATCTATTGATGAGAAAGTCGATGAATAATCAGCTATAAAAAAGTGTCCTCACGTTTGATTTAAAACACAAGGACATTTAAAACCAAACGCTTAGATGTTTTAATCCGAACGCCTAAGCGTTTTTTCATACCCATAAAGCACATCAAAAAAGCGGCCGCTTTCACGAGGAAAACAGCCGCTTTCAAACATTATATCAGATTTCTATTTTATTCTGCTTCACCAGCCTGTTTCGGCATCTTATGACCCATTGTCAGGTAAGCTACCGGAGCAGCTACGAACAATGAAGACAATGTACCGATTACTACACCCAGAATCATAGCGAATGCAAAGCTGCGGATGCTGTCACCACCAAGGATGAAGATACTCAGCAACACAATCAATGTACTCAAAGAAGTGTTGATGGTACGAGCCAGAGTCGTGTTCAACGAATCATTGAACAGCTGCGTACGGTCGCGTTTCGGATACAACCCGATGAACTCACGTACACGGTCGAAGATTACCACCTTATCGTTGATAGAGTAACCGATTGCAGTCAAGATAGCACCAATGAATGTCTGGTCAATTTCCAAAGAGAACGGCATCCATCCATAGCACAAAGAGTATGCACCGATAATCAATACGGTATCCACCATCAAAGCTACTGTAGCACCGATACTGAAGGCGATGTTACTGAAACGAATCAAGATATACAGACCGATAGCAATCAAGGCCAATACAACTGACCATACAGCTGAAGTCTTAATATCGTCGGCAATGCTAGGACCTACCTTCTGAGAACTGATGATAGAACCTCCGGCACGATTATCACGGTCGATAAAGATTTCCAGTGTAGTACCTTCACCCAACAAATTACCTTCTTTCAATGCATTGTAAAGGAACTCTTCAATTTCTGCATCAATTGTAGGAGAATCTTCGTTGATACGGTAGTTGGTAGTCACACGGATTGTCTTACCATCTGTACCCAAAGCAATAGCCTGTACGTTTGCATCACCCACTTTCGGCTGCAGCAAGCTACGTACTGTTTCAGGCTGTACAACCTGTTCAAACTGAACCACGAAGTTACGTCCACCGGTGAAGTCGATACTCTGTGCAAGACCACGTACAAAGAATGAGATGATACATACTACAATAATAACTCCCCAGATAGTGAACGAACGTTTCGCAATACCCATGAAGTTATAGTGTACATTCTGCATCAGGTTCTTTGAAAGACCAGTAGTGAATGTCAGGTTCAACCACTTGTCTTTGTTCATGAAGTGTTCGTAAACCAGACGAGTCAAGAACACAGCTGAGAAGAATGAGCAGAGGATACCGATAATCAAGGTAGTGGCAAAACCACGGATCGGACCAGTACCGAAGTTAAACAGGATGATACCTGTGATGATAGAAGTCAAGTTAGAGTCGAAGATAGCAGAGAATGCGTTCTTGTAACCTTCAGCCAATGCTTGTTTGATTCCCTTACCAGCACGGAGCTCTTCTTTCGTACGTTCGTAAATCAATACGTTAGCATCCACAGCCATACCCAGTGACAACACCATACCGGCGATACCAGACATGGTCAATGCAGCCTGGAATGAAGAAAGGATACCCAGTGTGAAGAAGAAGTTGATGAACAACGCACCGTTAGCCACCATACCCGGAATGAATCCGTACATCGCACACATATAAATCATCAGGACAATCAAAGCCACGATGAAAGATACGATGCCCTGGTTGATAGATTCCTGTCCCAGAGACGGACCTACGATGTCTTCCTGTACGATACGTGCAGGAGCCGGCATCTTACCAGACTTCAATACGTTTGCCAAGTCTTTTGTAACTTCCGGAGTAAAGTTACCGGTAATCTGTGAGTTACCACCAGTAATTTCAGAGTTTACACGCGGAGCACTGTATACATATCCATCCAATACGATGGCGATTTCTCGACCGATGTTCTTCTTAGTCAAGGCAGCCCAACGACGAGAACCTTCTGTATTCATAGACATGCTTACACAAGGCTTGTTGAACTGGTCGTATTCATCTTTTGCATCAGTTACGACATCACCTTCCAGCGGTGCACGACCGTTACGTTCTGTCGACTTGATAGCATACAATTCGAAGATACGTCCCGTCTTGTCCATATCTGAAGCTTTCACACCCCACATCAGTTTCAAGTCGCGCGGCATTACTTCCTTCACAGCCTTCATGTTCAAGATACGGTTTACGTCAGCAGTATCCTTATAGTCAGCATAACCTACGATACAGCCTACACCGCTCTGGTTCAGCTGCAGTACAGCCAGCAACGGATGTTCTTTCTTCAGTTCTTCAATATTTGTGTTAGAAGCAGTAGCAGTTTCACCCTTCAATGCGGCAGCCAGACTGTCTTTTGCAGACACAGCAGAAGCCTCAGCTACAGCAGTTGTATCAGCTTCTACCTTTGCAGAATCAGCAGGAGCATCTGCATTCAGCAGGCCACGTGCGCGGTTATCAGCAGAAGCCAATACCGGAACGATGTCTTTTGCTTCAAATGTTTCCCAGAATTCCAGGTTAGCAGAACCCTGTAACAGTTTTCTTACACGTTCCGGTTCCTTGATACCCGGCAATTCCACCATGATACGGCCCATTTTGCCTTCCAGTGTCTGGATGTTCGGCTGAGCTACACCAAAACGGTCAATACGTGTACGCAAAACATTGAATGAGTTATCAACAGCAGCACTTACCTCTTCACGTAATACTTTTTCTACTTCAGCGTCAGTACTACGGGTATTTACTTTATCCTTCAACTGCTGAGTTGCAAACAGTTCAGCAAGCTTGCCTTCCGGTGCCAGTTTCTTGTATTCTCTGATAAACAGCGTAATAAAGTCTTCCTGGCTGTTAATTTGCAATTTTGCAGCTTCCGCTACAGCTTTATTGAAAGCTTCATCCGGTTTGTTGTCGGCCAACGCCTTCACTACATCTGGTACAGAAACCTCCAGAATGACGTTCATACCACCTTTCAGGTCCAAACCCAACCCGATTTCCATCTCACGGCATTGTTTCAGCGTGTAAATCCCCAACCACACCTTCTGATTCTGCATGGAATCCAGGTAATGTGCCGAACCTTTCGGGTCCTCAGCCGCCTTGTTCATCTGATAACGTGTAACGAATGAGAACGAAAGATAAAAAGCACACGCAAGGGTCAGTAATACCGCAAAAACCTTTACAAATCCTTTGTTTTGCATGTTACTTTAGTTTATTATATTTACTTTTAAAATTTGATACGTTTATTCAAGGTTGCAAATATAGTTTTTTTTTCATTTATATGCGGAAAGGATTGTAAATATTTAAGGCTTAGAGCCTAAAAAAGGGAGTACAGCTTGCAAAAATGAAGCCATGCTCCCTCTTTTAGTTATACTCTGTACAGATTTTTCCTGCTATCCGGACATTTTATTTCAATCCGCGAGTCTTCAGCAACGCATCCAGACTGGGTTCTGCCCCACGGAAGGTTACATACAGTTTCATCGGGTCGTCTGAACCTCCTTTTTCCAGAATGTTCTTACGGAAAGAAGTAGCGGTAGCCTGGTCGAACAAGCCATGTTCCTTGAATGCTTCAAAGGCATCTGTATCCAGACGTTCAGCCCAGATATAGCTATAATAACCAGCTGCATAACCACCCATGATGTGGTTGAAGTAAGTAGAACGATAACGAGGCGCAATCTGAGGGATCAGTCCCAATTTGTCCATCAGCTGTTTCTCAAACTGAAGCACGTCGAATCCTTCCATCGTAGTCAGACAGTGCATTTCCATATCCAGGATGGCAGCTGCCAACAGTTCTGTAGTCATAAAGCCCTGGTTGAACAATGCCTGATTTTCAATCTTGGCAATCAGAGAATCAGGAATAGCCTCACGAGTCTGGTAATGTTTGGCATACATTTTCAGCACTTCAGGTGATACAGCCCAGTGTTCCATAATCTGTGAAGGAAGTTCCACAAAATCCTGAGCTACAGAAGTACCAGATACACCTTTATACTTGCACTGAGTCAGCAATCCGTGCAATGCATGTCCGAACTCATGATACATAGTGCGTGCTTCATCGATTGTCAGCAAGGAAGGAAGGTCACCAGCCGGTTTGGTAAAGCTGGCCACATTATAAATCAACGGACGAACTCCTTCCTGCTGCTCACGGAAGTTACTCATCCAGGCACCGCTCCGTTTGCTGGCACGAGGCATGTAGTCGCTATAGAACACGCCCAACAGTGAACCGTCTGCATCCTTCACAATATAAGTCTTCACATCCTTATTATATACAGAAATAGAATCACAAGGAGTCAAGGTAATGCCATACAGCTTGTTGACTACCGTACACAGTCCATTGTGTACATCTTCCTGACTGAAATAAGGCTTGATGGCATCTTCATTCAAATCATATTTCTCCTGGCGAAGCTTTTCTGCATAATACCACCAGTCCCATGCTTCCAGTTTCTCACCTTTTCCTTCACGGTCCATGATTTTCTGCAACTCAGCTGCTTCCGCCTTGGCATTCTTAATAGAATATTCCCACAAGCCATACAGCAGGTCAAGTGCATTTTTCGGGTTCTTCGCCATGTTGTCAGCCAACTGATACTCTGCGAAATTGTTGAATCCCATCAGCTGTGCCTTTTCCAGACGAAGAGCAAGCACCTTTTTCAACACTTCCTTGTTGTCATTGGCATTGCCACGGTTACCCAGGCTGGTATAGACCTGATAGATATTCTTTCTCAGTTCACGGTTCTGAGCATACTGGAGCAACGGAGTACGGCTGGATTCCTGCAAAGTAAATACCCACTTACCGTCTTTTCCGTGTGCCTTGGCTTCCTGTGCAGCTCCTGCAATAACTGCATCCGGCAGACCAGCCAGATCTTCTTTCTTATCTACCACCAGCAGATAATCGTTGTTGTCGGCCAACACATGATTACCGAACTCAATGGTCAGTGTAGAAAGCTGCTTGTTGATTTCACGCAGACGTTCCTGCTTCTGTGCATCCAATCCCGCACCGGAACGAACAAATTCCTTATAATATTTATCCAGCAAATAATGCTGTTCGGTAGTCAGCTGAATCTTTCCAGCCTCTTCCTGAGCATGAACAGCAGCCACTCTCTTATACAGCTCCTGATTCAGGAAAATATTATCACTATGCTCAGACAGCATCGGAGCAATCTTTGCTTCCAGCGCCATCATTTCGTCATTGGTATCTGCTTCTGTCAAAGCAAAGAACACTCCGCTCACACGAGCCAGAATCTCCCCACTGTTGTCCAATGCCACAATCGTATTTTCAAAACTCGGTTCCTCCGGGTTCTCTACAATGGCTTTGATTTCCCCATTCTGCTGCTCAATGCCTTTCAAGAAAGCCGGTTCATAATGTTCCACCTTGATACGGTCAAAGTCAGGTGTTCCATAAGGGGTCTCAAACTCAGACAGGAACGGATTGCCCGTGTCTGCCGCCTGCTGACCGCAGGCACATACCATACAACTCATAGCTGCTGCAAAAATTAAATTCTTCATCTTCTATTTATTATCAGGTTATAACTTCTCTACCAAACACCACAACGGATAGTGGTCGGATGCCGAAATGGAATTGTCCACACGGCATTTCAATACTTTAAATCCTTTGTTCACAAACAAATGGTCAATGCGGAAATACAGAAAATTCCGGTTATACGAGAATCCCGGTCCCCAGCCGGCTTCACGATAAGCATCTGTCAATCCTTTTCCGATGGTGTGATGCGCATACGAAATAGGAGAATCATTGAAATCGCCGCACACCAGCAAATACTTGCCCGACTGCCGGGAGATGACCTGTGACACCGAATCAGCCTGCGGTCCACGGATGGCCACGGCATCAGCTAATTTATGCAACAGGTATTTACTGTCCGATTTCACGTTCTGTTCTTCAGGCGATTTCAGCAATCCCTCGTATACTTCCTTATCATGCGCATCCAGCTTATTCGATTCCAGATGATTGCATATCAACGTCAGTGTATCCCCTTTTATGTTTAGCCGAAGCAAAAAGCTGGCATTACTTGCACTTTCATAGGGAATCGGTTCTACCGAAAGAATCGGGAATCGCGACAGACAAGCCATCCCATTTCCGTTAGACGCTTTCAGCAACTTTCTGTAAGGATACATAGGGAAAGCCTTCCTGGTCTCTCGGACATCCCACTGATACTCCTGCAGACAAACCACGTCTGCATCACTTTCCTGAATATAATGTTGCACGGGACGAGATTCATCTTCCGCATCTCCGTACATATTCATGACGTTGTAGGTCAGAAATTTCAGTACCTCCCCGTTCGTAGGTTCTTCCCCTCCTCCAAACGGAGTATACGTCGCGACTGCCCCTCCTCCTGCCAGTAAGAGCAGCAAAGGAAGGCACATAAACTTCCATCCATGAAACAGCCCTACTACTGCAAGAACAATCAAAGCCAACAAGAAAAAGGGAAAAAACAATCCCGCACAAGCCAGCACCGGATGAGCCACCGGCGATAGAAGCAGACTGTAAGCACAGCACAAAAATCCGGTCCCGACAATCAGGTTTCCTAAAATAAAAACTCCTCTAAACGTATGTTTCCAAATACTCATTTCTTACTTGCATCAAATAAGCTTTTCTTCTCATCATCCGTCAGACTGTTATAGCCCGACTTACGCAGTTTGTCCAGAATCCGGTCAATTTCTGCTTCACGTTCCTTTTTCCGGGCATTGTATTCATAATCCGCCTGACGTCCTCCGTAGTGCACCTTCATCTTGGGTTTACGCTTCACCGGACGTCGCAAGCCTGCAAACCAGTCGCACACCAGGTTTATCCATTTCGTAGCATCGTGACCGCTCTGCAATCCTGCCGCGAACCACCAGCCAGCCAATGCTCCACCCAAATGTGCGATGTGCCCGCCTGCATTGTCAGAAGTCATGAACAGCAAATCAAGCACCACCATGAACAAAGCCACATATTTCAGACGTACCGTACCGATAAACAGAAACTGTACCGGATAATTCGGTTCACGTACACTTACCGCCACCACAATGGCCAACACAGAAGCCGAAGCACCCAGCAAATAGGAAGAATACACGGCATCCTGAAAATAAGGAAACACATTATATGCCAGCATATAAAGCAATCCGCCGCAAATACCTCCCAGAAAATAAAGTCCGCGCAAGTGCTTCGACGAGAAAAAAGCTAAAAACAGGCGACCGAACCAGAA
>ERZ780034.783-NODE-783-length-11308-cov-3.9617_pt1 | contig 11308 bp, 9 predicted proteins | sample MGYA00511855_ERZ780034 | MGnify/ENA primary metagenome ERZ780034 (study PRJEB29588, sample SAMEA2148024) | human gut metagenome | biome: human gut; feature: human-associated habitat; material: faeces | place: Denmark | collected 2008/2010 ...
ATGGAGTTACTGTATCTGCAACTGATGACAGTTAAAGTTATATATTTATGTGTTTTATATGTAATTATAGTAATATATTAAATATTTTGTGACGATACACATTATACCAATTATACATACAGACAGGGAGGTGACTGTTATGATTAGTAGTGTATACAGCTATTATTTATCCCAGTACGGGAACAAATCTAATTCCAAGTATGACTCACATACAAGAACTCAGCTTAAGAACACATATAGCAAGGTTGTTAAGATTAACAGCCAGACTCCTGTGTACAAATTAGACTTATCAACTGCTGCCCAGAAATACGCCATTGATTTAAAAGAACATGCAAGAGCGTTAGAGAATATTACTGAGGATTTATCTGACGGTGCTGATGGTACAATGACATTTAAGAAGTCTGCTGTATCAAGCAATGCTTCTGCCGTCAATGCCAGTTACATTACCGACTTTGGTGCAGCATCAGATGATGAAAGCTTTGATATAAATGTTAAACAGTTAGCCTGTTCACAGCTTAATACAGGTAACTACCTACAGCCACGTTCAAAGCATATAAAACCTGGCGAATATTCTTTTGATTTATCAATCAATGATGTTATATATGAGTTCCAGTTTAAAGTGGACAACTCCGAGACAACTAATAATATACAGAACAAGATTGCAAGACTTATCAACCGCTCCAACATCGGACTTACAGCTAATATCAAGGAAGATAGTCTAGGCAATACAGCTATTAATATTGAATCAGAATCAACCGGCATTAATGGAACAACTCCTGTTATATTCTCCATAAAGTCAGATGATGCTAACAACCAGCTGCTCATTGATACTCTTGGACTTGACAGGGTTACACAATATCCATCCAACGCCATATTTGATGTTGATGGTGATGAACGCTCATCTATGAGCAATTCAATAACAATCAACAAAGCCTATGATGTCAAATTATCAAAGGTAACCGAAGAACCTGTAACAATAAGCCTCAAGGCAGATGCAGACTCTATTGTGGAAAGTCTTAACGAACTTGTAGCTGGTTACAACAACCTTATCTCTGTTACTAATGATGAGAATAATAATCATTTTCAGGGAACAGAAAAGCTCCAGAATGAAATCGCATCAATTGCACGCTCATACAAGAAGCAGCTTGCAGACAGCGGACTTTCGCTTAATAAAGACGGAACTATAAGTGCTGACAAGGAAGTTATTATTAATGCTGATAATAAAGACGCCTTAAGCCACATTTATGAAAGTCTTAACTCATTTAAGAATTCAATTAAAGAAAAAGCTGAGGATATTGCACTCAACCCTATGGACTATGTCAACAATAAGATTATTGCATACAAGAATCCATTAAGGTCATTCCCTGATCCTTATAACCTTTCGGCTTATACCGGAATGATGTTTAACGGATATATTTAGACTTATAAGACAAGATGTGTTTACAGCAACTGTGTTTGACAAAAATTGTTATAGGACAAAATGTGTTGATAGAAACCATATCTGAAAGAACATATAAATAACCCCTGTTATAGAAGAAAACAACAATTCATTATCTGCTGTTTTCTTGTATAACAGGGGTTTTATCTTTTATTAAATTACATATATTATATATCAGGGCGTATTGAACTGGATTAATCTATCAATACATAATCCATCAATATATTCTATTACTTGCAGACAGCCTCAGCACAGTCCTTAAACTGTGCGATGAATGCTCTTACCTTTACAAGAGCATCAGCCTTAGCTGAATCATCGCTTGACTTTAATGCAGCTGATAACTCTTTAACAGTATTATTACCCTCAGCCTCATCTACTGCCGGCTGTGCACCTGCTGTTAAATCTCTTGTTGCATTATACATCTCAAGAGCTACATTAACTCCGTCAACAGTCATTCTAAGATACTCATCTGTATCATCCTTCTTATCGCCTTTAAGTTCTGGAACAACTGTATCTATACAGTGAAGTACATTTGCGCAATATCCTTTTGCTTCATTTAATACTTCTAACTGTTCTTTCTTCATATCCTCCATGACATTACCTCTCATCCTTAATTAGTCTAATAAATATATCGGCACTCACCGCATTTACTTAACACCTTACTTTTCATTAGCAATAAGTGTTTCTATTGCATTCTGGTCAATATCACCATTATCCATTCTTGGAAGTGGAGCTTTGCTTATGATTGTCTTCTGGATTTCCCAACGGTAACCCTTCTTTTCGTTATATTTATTAATAAGCCTTACAAATCTTTCTTCTCTTACATCTTTATCTATTGGCACGATAATTGCTGTAAGCTTGTCATCATATAAAGTAACATAGCTTTCTGCAACTCCGTCCAGTGCACTAATCTGCCTTATTGTAACTGTCCTGCTTATCTTCTCTCCTGTTGGAAGAAGAATAATCTCAGGGTTACGTTTTAAAAGTACAAGACGGCCTTTATCATTAATTCTTCCTATATCACCTGTATGATATACTCCATCCCTGATGACACGCTTAGTATATGCCTCATCTTTATCGTAACCTTTCATAACGCAGTCACCACTTACCACAATCTCACCATCAGCTTCAATTGCAACCTTAGAACTAGCAAATATCTTGTAAGTGCCATCCATAGTATCATTAATTCCAATACACCCTGACACCTCTGTCATTCCAAATACATTGTATACCTTCAAATCCCTATCCTTTAACGCCTCAAATAATCTGAACGGACAGCTTGCACCTCCTATAATTATAGTCTTAAGATTTTCATTAAGTGCTTTTATTCTCTTCAGATATTCAATCATAGATGGTGTTCCAGGCAGGATTGTAGGATTGTAATAATAAGTATCTGCATCTATATGTCTTAAGCCTCTTCCAATACATACACACGCACCATTATGAATTGGCCATATAAGACTGTATATATATCCAAATATATGATGAAGTGCAATCTGTGCAAGCACCTTATCCTCTGGTGCACACATACAACATTCATTAACTGCACTTACTGTATTAAGTATATTGGAAACCGTAAGCACAACCGCCTTGTCACACTCCTGTGGAACGGCTGTAAGCATAAGAATATTGCCCTCTTTTACATTTTCCTCATTATATATAAGGCCATCCACCTCATCCTTCTCCGCATCAGTTATTATAATCGCCTCATTGTCTGCAAGTATATACTGGTTAGTAGATGATAAAATGTAATCAACACCCACCTTCTTTAATATATCATTTCTTGTATTCTGGGGAAGGAAAAAATCAACAAGCATAACGTCCTTACCAGCAAGGATTGTTCCAAACATATTAACTATCCATCTGTATGAAGCTGGTCCATATATTGCAATCCTGCTGCCCTCAAACCTCATAAGATGAAGTGCTTTCTTATATGAGTCCTCAAAAAGCTTCTGATAAGTAATCGCCATTGTGTCATATATAATCGCCTCTTTATCCGGATACTTCTCAGCATTGTATTTTAACATCTTATAAAATGAATTAATCTTATCCATATAATTTCTCCAATCGCATAATATTGGTGTCACATTGATATTATACTCTTTAGGTGACATAAGCCGCAAGCACAAACAATGCACATATGCAAAAATGTATATCTAATTTCTTAATATACTATCAATTCTGTCTTTCACCTTAAAGTTATCTTTAACCTTTTTATAGCCATTATCCGCAATCCATAATCTTTCATCTTCATTATCAAGATAATACTGTACTTTCGCTATAAGGTCTTTAATATCCTCATATACCACAAGATCCTTGCCCGGCGTAAAATATTCCATTATCTCTGCCTGGTAGTTAGTTATAAGAAATCCCTTGCAGGCAAGTACGTCAAGCACACGCAGTGGAATTCCTGACTGTATTATCTTAAGCGATATATTAAGGTTAATCTTTGCATTATAAAATGCTTTAGGCATCTGGGAATAATAATCAATATATCCCATATTATTGACATTATTTAATCTTTCATCCACATCTGTAGAATATAGATTAACATTACACCTGTTCTGCAAAAGTGCAAGTGCCATAAACCTCTCCCTGCTTGTGACCTCTGTTGCCAGTGCATATGTAACCTCCGGCTTAATAACCGAATAACTGCCATTGGATACATTGGCAAAATTCTCATTAATACGCTTCATTATATTATCATTAATGCAGTCATCTATAATATATCCTCCATACAGCTTTTGCTGTGTTTCAACAATACCTTCAAGATAACCTTTCGTGTATACATCCTGATAATTACTTATATAAGAATAGTCCGATTTATACAATTTTCCAACAAATGCAACATCACACGCATAATTATCATCTTTAGCTAAAGCCGGCCGAAATGTATCTACATCAGCCGCCAGCGGCAAATGCTTCGCCCCTGCTACTCCATTTTCCATATAATGCTGTGCCTGTATTCTGTCAAAGAAATAAATTGTATTACACTTATTCTTTAATACCTCTGTCCTTCTTATATTGATAGGGCAGTCATACACCCACGAAATATAAGGAAGCTTTAATCTATTACACAAGTCCGAGATAACCGGCGAGAAATTAACTGAAAACACACAGTCGTATACATTCTTGGACACCGCTATATATCTGTCAAGACTACTCTCAAGTTCACTGTCATTATCCCAGTCTTTCATCGTGTAATAAAATGTATCATATTCTATATTAAGTTCCTTTAATGCTGCCTCTATGCCCTTCTGCATAAATGCATCCCATTGAAAAAATAGTACTTTCACAACACATCTCCTCTGCCGATATAATAATTACCTGAATTATAATATATTACACTGCTTATTAGCAATCAATAACAGACTTATGTCCGAAATATTCAAAACCATTCCAACTGATATATGCTGTTATAATGAGCACTAATGTGCTCATCTTAAAAGTTCCTTACGGAACTTTATATGCGCTGAATAGCTGCGCAAAATTTATGTTATAATGAGCACTAATGTGCTCATCTTAAAAGTTCCTTACGAAACTTTATATTCGCTGAAAAACTGCACAAAATTTATGATATAATATCAGAGATAAAATAAAAATAATACGAGGAATACTATGAGAATTCTTGAATTTGAGAACCACCACTTTGGTGTTGAAGATATTAAAGAAGCCCTTACTGAGATGGGGCATGAATTAACAGTTGTATCAACACCACTTTTTCTGGAAAGAGCAAGCGAAGAGTTTGATAAGCTTTTTGAAGAACAGATTACAGGACAGCACTACGATGCCGTATTCAGCTTTAATTACAGTGCCGCCGTATCTACTAACTGCAACCGCCACAACATTCCATACATATCATGGATATACGACAGCCCGCTTCTTACACTGTATTCATACACTATAACCAACCCCTGCAATTACATATTCTTATTCGACAGTGAACAATATCTACAGCTTAAGAATGGGGGAATAAATACAGTATATTATATGCCTCTTGCTGTCAACACTGCACGTCTTGACCGTATGCCAATGAACACCAGGGTTCATCAGGTATTTGACAGTGATGTATCATTTGTCGGCTCTATGTACAACGAAAAAGGCAATTTCTATGAAAGACTAGAGAATATATCTCCATATGTTAAGGGCTACCTCGATGCTGTAATAAATGCACAACAGCATATATATGGTGCTAATTTCCTTGAAGATGTACTTTCTCCTGACATAATTAAAGCCATACAGGAAATAACACCTTACACACCTAATAAAGATGGCATTGAAACTCCTTCTTATGTATATGCGAATTATTTTCTTGCAAGAAAGGTCACACAGAATGAACGCTTTGAGATATTAAAGGCTGTATCTGACCATTTTACAACCAAACTTTATACACACAACCCAACTCCAGAGCTTCCTGATGTGATTAACAAAGGACCTATTGATTTCTACGACAATATGCCTTATGTATTCAAATGCAGCAAAATCAACCTGAATATCACTCTGAGAAGCATTAAATCAGGTATTCCGCTCCGCTGTATGGATATTATGGGTGCCGGTGGATTTCTGCTCACTAATTATCAGGCAGATTTCCTTGAATACTTCACACCTGATAAGGACTTTGTATATTACGAATCAATTGATGACCTTATCAGAAAATGTGATTACTACATAAAGCACGAAGATGAACGTAAGGCTATCGCGCTAAATGGTTACAATAAAGTTAAAGAATTCCACAATTATAAGGTCAGGTTAAATGATATATTCAAAATTGCTGGGTTGATTTAATATCATAATTGTAATTTATAAGCCTCTTAAGATACTCTCTGCCCTATTATCCCAAATATGTTCTTTAGAGGCTTTTATATATGCGTTCTGTGCTATACTCTCTCTTAAGCTGTCATTTGCAAGTAATTCTCTTACTACATCTGGCAGCTTTTCAAGATGTTCAAGATTAAACGTAACAATATCCTCATAATTGTTAAATTCTCTATCCAGATATTCTGTTCTCTCACTTAAGCATACCGCACCAGACAGGCATATATTAGCTATTCTTTCCGTCATTCCTGCCTTATGCCAGGTCATCACATTAAGTCCTATCTTAGATCTGCCCCATATTTCAAGGGACTCATCTACATTTACAGCATCATGCTTTATAAGATTATCTTTGCCAAGTCCCGAATATCTGTCCCAGGTATCTCCAAATACATCAATCTTAATACCTGCTGCCAAAAGTGTCTCAAGCACCTTCGTCCTATAATAATTAACTATATTGCGGCATACATCCTGCAAAGAATCAAGCAGTGAAAGAAACTTTTGCTCATCAATATTAAAATCTTTGTATACAAGAAGCTCTTTAAGTCCCTGTTCAAATGTTATATTAGGATGTGTTTTCATATATTCATAATATTCCCTCTGAAACTCATCTTTAATAACACTCTCATCTACATAATTGCACGCCCCGATAAACACTATATCAAATGGTCTGTCTTTGTTCGCCGCCCATCCAGCATCTTCTCCTGCCGGCGGAAGCTGCAAAGCATTGACCGCGCCAAAATGCTCCTCTATAAATTCAGCATAATATCTATCCTGGCACAAAAGATAATATTTATCATCTATTCCTTCAAACAGATTTCCAAAATACATTGGATTATCAAACCAGAAAATGTACTTAGGACATTTCATCTTTCTAAAATAGTCTTTAAATAACACAATAGACTGAAAACCTATAAAACCCTTTAATGAATTATCCTCAATATCAGATAGATTTACAGTCATTCCATAACTTCCATCAGATGTTATTACAGCCTGTCCTTTTTTGATAAGAGACTTGGTTATATCACCTGCAAATCTTCTTAATACTCCATGGCACGTATTATCGCCCATAATTACATAAAATGGTGCTGTATTAATCTTAATCTTTGCAAACAGCTCATCATTATTAAGTATTTCCAATAACTGTCCGTTGTATAAATCTGCACACCCTTTACTGTCAGCATATGCCTTCATTGCATATATTGCATTTTCAAGCAGTCCTTTGTGTGTCAATTCTTTCATATAAAGCTTTAAAACATAAGCATATGTAAGGAATTGGGCAGCTGTCTGTTCATCTGATATGCCTGTCACATTATACGCTTCCTGTACGTCTGATGAACCCGCTGCATTATCTGCTTCCTGTACGTCTGATGAACCCGCTGCATTATCTGCTTCCTGTATGTCTGATGAGCCTGCTTCCTGTGAAAATAAGTTCTCTTCGCTTGAACACAGCACGCCATATATTCCATTGTAATTATACTTTTCTGCATAATATGCCACTCTTACCGCAAGCTCATAATCTATGCCAGCCGTTAATTCTTCATTATAACAGCCTGTATACACGAGTATGCTTTTCTTAATGACCACACCATATACCTTCATTTTAAAATAATCAATTATGTTATTAAAATCTATTTCTCCGTCTTGCACATTTTCTCCAAATATAGCCATACCATAATCCAGCAGGAAATCATTTTCCGTAATTATCTGTCTTATCTCTTCCTCACTTGTTACATTTTCATCAGCCAGTATCACATAATCTGCCTCTTCTGCCCCAATCATAAGATTTCTTTTAGCCGGACTTTTAAAATCCTCTCTATTAAAATCAAACCCTTTAATTATATCATTGTGATAACTGCTGTTTTCCATATTATCCATCTCACTTTCTTATCTTTCCTATAAGAATTCTTATATTTATGTATATAACTTCGCCAGCTGCTTTACGCTTTCTTACTGGCAACACGTCTTTGTTTATGATAAAATATAATTCTCAATTACTTATATAGTATATATGCAAAGGAGAATTATGAACATACTTTTTTATAGATATGGAAGTATATGCGAACCCGACATTATCGCTTCCTTTAAACACCTAGGTTTCAATATAACAGAAGATACAAGAGAAGTATACAACAAACAGCTTCTTCCATCAGACTGCATTAAGGGGCTTAACGAGCTTTTAAAGCAGGACACTTATTCTTTTATATTCTCAATTAACTTTTTTCCTTCAGTATCTGATGTATGTAATATATGGGGTATTCCGTATCTGTGCCTTATCGTGGACAGCCCTGTACTTGAATTATTCTCAACTTCATTAGCTAATCCCTGCAATAAGGTATTCTTATTCGACAGACAGTTGTACAACGATTTCCACCACATCAACCCTGACGGAATATTTCATATTCCACTTGCTACCAACGTCCGTGACAATTACGCTACTGCAACTATGGCAAGTGCTGCTGACAGAGCCAGATTTTCATCAAATATATCATTTATCGGCTCTTTATATTCAGAGAAATGTCTATATAACCAAATTACTCTTCCTGAAAAAATGCGTGGCTATGTAGACGGACTTATTGAAGCGCAGCTACTTGTATATGGATATAACTTCATCGAGGAATGTGTAACCCCTGAACTAATAGAAGCATTTTGCAAAGTCAGACCTGAGCTTATCAACTTTCCTGACAGTATGAAGGTTGATACAAAAGCTGTAATTGCACAGCACATTATAAGTGTAAAGGTGGCTGAACAGGAGCGGCTTCGTTACCTGAAAGCCTTATCTGAACATTTCAACGTAGACTTGTATACAGGCAGTGATACATACTCAATGCCACTAATTCATAATCGTGGTTTTGCTAAGACAAACACAGAAATGCCTATTATATTCCACCAAAGTAAAATCAACCTTAACTTAACAGCCAAATCAATACGAAGTGGTCTGTCTCTTCGCATATTTGACGTACTTGGCTGTGAAGGTTTTCTTATAACTAACTATCAGGCAGAACTGCCAGAACATTTTAATATAGGTGAAGATCTGGAAGCATATACAAGTCTTGATGACTTAATGGGAAAATGTGAATACTACCTTTCACACGATAAAGAACGCAGGGAAATAGCACATAATGGCTTTGAAAAAGTTAAAAAGTACCATACATATGATATCAGGCTTACTCAGATGCTGGAGATTGCGTTTGGGCTTAAATAATACGCTGCATTATAAAACATATTATATAAAAATTCTAATGGGAGATTTAATTATGAATATTGCAACTGCACTAAACAGAAAATACCTCGAATACACAGTCGTTATGCTATGTTCATTATGTGAAAATAACAATGAACATATTGATGCCTATCTTCTGCACAGTGAACTTACACCACAAGATATTGACCTTATTAAAAATTCTCTATCAAAATACGATATTACAATAATTTCAGTTAAAATAAACAAATCTGATTTTGATGACCGGCTTCCAAGAAATACACAATGGAGCATTGAAACTTATTATAGACTTATGTTAATGGATATACTCCCTGAAAGCGTAGACCGACTAATGTATCTTGATGTCGATTTAATAATAAATGGCTCTATAGAAGAACTTTACCACGTTGATTTTGCTGGTGATGACGTCATTGCCGCCGATGATAGTAATGGAAAACGTACATTAGATACATTTGGTTCAAAACAAATTGAAATGTTCCGTGATATGCTTGCCCAAGGTTTTCGCTATTTTAACGCAGGCGTTATGCTTTTTAACGTTGCTCAAATCCGAAAAACACATAATTTCAATACTTATATGGCTGCTGTAAAAGAATGGAACTATGAAATGGAGGCTCCTGATCAGGATATACTCAACTATGTACATGGATATAAAGCTGGATATGTTGATTACAAAGAATTTAATCTTTTTGCAAGGATTGCCCACAATCAAAAATATTCATATAACGATGTTAAAAATTCTGTTAAAATTATTCATTTTGCAGGTGACAAGCCTTGGAATAATACTAACTGTCATTATGATATTGAACAATTATGGTGGGATTACGCTAAAAAGACACCTTTCTATCATTCTCTTCTTGAACAGCTTCAACAAAATCTTATGTCAGATAACACTTTAGAAGCAATTTTTGACAATCTTATTAAAGAAAATGGAGAGCTCAAAGACAAAGTATCATCTCTGCTCTCCATTAATGAAAAACTTATAACTATGGTAAAATAAATATATTTATTATTAATTTAGCAATAATAACAGCGGGAACATATCTTCCCGCTGTCTTAATTGTCATAGAGTATTACAATCCATTTCAGTTCTACTACTATTGCCGATTTATTAACATTATTCCTTGGGACGAAGACCATTGCTGCAATCCAATCTGCACCTCCTGATTAGGTATTGCCACCTTCTTATTATCAAAGTCATAAGTCAGATATCCAAGATGTACAAGTAATGTTAAAACATCATCAGAACTCTCAAGGTAAACGCTCCAACCCATGTACCTACAAACGCCCCGGAAAATTTGATATAACCATAATAATCCAGTTGCACAAGTTGTACGATTTTAACGAATTGTACAATTCGTACAACCAGTACAAATTTTTTGGGGAGGTTATAATTATTGAATGCTAAAGAGCTGGAAACACATCACAATCTTAAAAAGTTGGCATCCCTAATAGCGGATAGCTGATATCATATGAGCGGACGAGCGGTATCGCTCGTCCGTATAAGAGGTTTTTCAACTGCATATTATTCAAATTTAATTAATTTTCTTTAAATCAACAACAACACTATCTTCTTTTAATTCAAATTTTCCAACCATTACATAATCATACGTACCAGCTCTCACCTCATATATCGTAATTTAGCATCATTTACCAGATACAAGCATCCAATTCCTCGTGCACTAGCTCGACCATATGTAGTCTTATCAATTGGAGGTACACCAATTTTCTTTATTGAAATTACTTCTTACAAATTCAAAGATAAATATTAGTATAATCAAATATATTCCCACTAAGTACGAATCATAAGTTCACTATTCACAATACAATTTTCATCT
>ERZ780034.793-NODE-793-length-11216-cov-1.86336_pt1 | contig 11216 bp, 15 predicted proteins | sample MGYA00511855_ERZ780034 | MGnify/ENA primary metagenome ERZ780034 (study PRJEB29588, sample SAMEA2148024) | human gut metagenome | biome: human gut; feature: human-associated habitat; material: faeces | place: Denmark | collected 2008/2010 ...
TGGTGTATCTGGAAAAACTCGTTGGGAGTAAGTAGTCCTTCCGTTGTCATAATACCGAAAAGACTTTTTTCGGTCTCATACAATCCCCGGATATCAATCGGGTTCACTTCGTAATTCGGAATGATTCGCATCCAATCGTAGGAGATTCCGAATAGGGCAAAAGGCAATAAGGCAACCACCAGCTTTCGGGTTTCTTGGCTGGCAAAGAATAAAATGGCTATCAGGAGTGCTATGAAGCCATGCTCCGGACGGAAACCTACAAAAAGCGTGGTAACAATTAGCCACACGATCAACGAGAGAATTAGAATCCAGGTTTCTTTAACTGAAGGTCTGTTGCAGAGGATCTCCATCACGTTTATTTCTTCAGAAGTTGTTTACGGCTGTATGCTATGCGGGCAAAAGCTGTCAGATTAGCAAATATGGCTATAAATCCCATCGGGATGATCAAGAGTAACATCGGATCGAACGCCAGATGCTTTGCCTTTGTGGCTGTAATTCCGCAAACCAACAGTCCCAGGCATGTCAGCACAACGCGTTCCGGACGTTGCATGAATCCTATTTTACATTCTAATCCTAATCCTTCGGCTCTAGCACGGACATAACTGACCATTAAAGATCCGATTAAGGCAGCTAATGTGATAACGGCACCAATCGGATAATCGTTTTCGGACAGACAAAAACAAATAGCTCCTAAAGTTACCAGTTCACTGTAACGGTCAAGAACGGAATCGTATAAAGCTCCGAATGTAGAGGCTAAACCACCGATGCGGGCAACCTGTCCGTCCATCATGTCAAATAAGGAGGATAAAAGGATAAAAAAGAAAACCCCGCCAGCCCAGCCGATCAGACTATACAGGTTACTTTCTTTACAGATTCCGGCATAGATCAACAAACAGGCGCCAACCAAATTCCCTAAAAAGCCGATTGTCGTTACTATATTAGGAGTAATACCTATTTTTATCATACCGTGAACGACAGGATTAATGACCATGTAAATACCTTGTTGCAGTTTGTCGCGCAAGTTCTTGGCTTTTCTTTTTATTTCCATGTTTATGTTATTTTTTTGTATTAAGTAGTTTCAAAGAGAGTGTTATGTATTGGTCTTATATGGGTAGTTATTCTTAAGTGCAGATGAATCGATATGCATATAAGATGATCAGACTGTATATTCCGGATAAAATATCGTCGGCCATGATTCCGTAGCCGGAAGGAAACTTTTCCATTTGCCTTATGCCTAAAGGTTTGAGTATATCGAAAAAGCGAAAGAGGAGAAAGGCTGCTAACATATATCCCCATTGTAGGTGACTGGTCACAGCCAGTAACGCAATCCATGTCCCCACCATTTCGTCAATAACCACCTTCGAAGGATCTTTTCCCCAGTATTTTTCGGCAACGCTAGCCGACCATGTTCCTAAAACAGTAAAGATGATGACAAGCGAGAGTGTACATAGGAAAACAAGATGACTGTCATTTAAAAGTGTTGCATAAGCCCACCAGATCAGCATGGCTAGCAAAGCTCCGGCTGTACCGGGTGCTATCGGACTATATCCAGAACCAAAACCGCTGGCTATTAATTGATGTATAATGGGTATTCTTGGCATATTCATGTGTTTAATACGTCGCTATTCCGAATAAATATGCAAACGTACTGCATTTATTTGAAGAATCATTTGATTGCTTCCGTTAAATTAGGCTAAATAAAAAGGAGGAATCAATCATATTCTGATAGGATTTTTGGTGGTTTGTATATGAAATTCGCCAATTTTTGTAACTTTGTCAGACAGATTTTTATTAATAGAAGTTTTTTATAGCATGGAAGATAAAATGATACGGGTGGGTATCACCCATGGCGATATAAACGGAATCGGATATGAAGTGATTCTGAAGACATTCTCTGATCAGCGGATGACAGAGTTGTGTGTACCTATTATTTATGGATCTTCTAAGGTAGCGGCTTATCACAGAAAGGCATTGGATCTGCCGGCTGTCAATATAAATGTAGTTTCACGGGCCGAAGAAGCCGGACTAAACCGGGTTAATATCATTAATTGTGTAGAAGATGATATTAAGGTAGAACTGACTCAGTCAACACCGGTTGCGGGTAGGGCAGCGTATAAAGCCCTGGAGGCGGCTGTAGCGGATCTGAAAAGTGGAGCGATAGATGTATTGGTTACAGCTCCTATCAATAAACATAATATTCAGAATGCCCAATTCCATTTTCCGGGTCATACGGAATATCTGGAACAAACCTTGGGAGATGGCCAGAAAGCATTGATGATTCTGATGACGGATACTTTGCGTGTGGCTTTGGTAACAGGGCATATTCCGGTTTCGCAAGTTCCTTCTCAAATTACGGTTGAGAATATTGTAACAAAGCTACAAGTATTCAATCAGTCGCTGAAGCAAGACTTTATGATTATCAAGCCTCGAATAGCCGTTTTGGCTCTCAATCCTCATGCCGGGGATAATGGTGTAATAGGAAACGAAGAGGCAGAAATTATTAAACCGGCGATGGAAGAAGCCGAGCGTCTGGGTGTCATGTCTTTTGGACCATTCCCGGCAGATGGCTTTTTCGGATCAAAGATGTATGAAGATTTTGATGGAGTGTTAGCGATGTATCATGATCAGGGATTGGCTCCGTTCAAGGCATTGGCGATGGAAGAAGGTGTGAATTATACAGCCGGTTTGCCTTTTGTCCGGACTTCTCCGGCACATGGTACGGCTTATAATATAGCAGGTCAGAATCTGGCTTCCGAATCATCATTCCGCCAAGCTGTTTATACGGCATTGGATGTATATCGGAGTCGTCAGTCATATCGGGAAGCAACGGCGCATCCTTTGCGTAAACAATATTTTGACAAAGGTAGCGATAATGTCAAGTTGGATTTGACGAAAGATGAAGAGCCTGAATTATAAACAGTAAGAAGAAGCAACGGTTTCTTCCGATTGATAAGGATACACAACATAACAGATGTTTGCATGAAAATGATAAATGACTGTTATGTTGTGTTTTTGTTTTATGTAGAAGATAATTGCTGTTTACTGTTCAATTTGTTTGATAAACTGTTCTATTGCTTGGTTGGAAATTCTTTTTCAAAGGATTTTTTTTCAGATAGCGAAAGATTATGTAAGTTTGCGGCTTAAAAACAAGTTTATAAACCATGTTTAAGGATAAAACAATTGTATATACTTCTGGAACATTTGATATGTTTCACTATAATCATCTTCGAATGATCAATTATGCACGTAGTTTGGCAGATATTCTGATTGTCGGAGTAAGTACGGATGAATTGGTTGAATCGTATAAACCAAAACCAATTATTCCGTTTCATGAGCGTTTGCAGATTATCGAAGCATTGAAAACACCGGATATCGTAATTCCCCAGCATACATTAGACCATACGGAAATCGTAAAGAAATTGAATATTGATGCTTTTGTGGTAGGTGATGATTGGTATGGTAAGTATGATTACCTGAAGGATTTGGGAGTTCAAGTCTTTTATTTCCCGTATGGAACAGGTGTCTCTTCATCAAATTTAAAGAAGACAATCCATGATTCGTATGAGGCTAATTTGCGTTCGCAGCGTCAGGCAAAACCGCAATCGGTAAAAGGCTTTTCTGAAAAATAAGGCAGGTTATGAGTAAATATGTATTTATAACCGGTGGAACCAAAGGAATTGGTAAGGCGGTAGCTGAATGTTTGGCAAAATCGGGTTATCATTTGATTTTAACTTATTCAGCGGATCAGAAGACAGCCGTAAATACTCAGCAGGAACTTCAGGCGAAGTATGGAATTTCTGTTTCTGTTATTCAGGCTGATAATTCGAATTTTCAGGCGATTGATACAATTGCCTCTTATCTGGCGGAAAAGGATTTGTATTTGGATGCCCTTGTGATGAATGCCGGAACAACCTGTCGGGATTCATTTGAACAAATGCAGTATGAAGACTGGGAACGAGTGTTTTGTACCAATGTGCATTTCCCTGTATTTTTGTTGCAACGGATTATTACCCGGATCAAGAAGGGAGGAAGTGTCGTATTCACCGGTTCTCTGATGGGAATTGAGCCTCATTCCGTCTCATTGGCTTATGGGGTGACGAAAAGTGCCGTTCATAGCTTAGTAAAGAACTTGGTCAAGTTTTTGGTTCCTTACGAAGTTCGGGTAAATGGTGTTGCTCCAGGGTTTGTAGATACGGAATGGCAGAAGAACAAGCCTGCCGAGATTCGCCAGAATATAGAACGGAAAGTCGCTTTAGGACGGTTCTGTGATCCAATGGAAGTTGCCGAGGTCTATAAAATGTTGATAGAGAATAGTTATTTTAATGGAGAGGTGGTCGTCGTAGATGGCGGTTATTCTTATAAATAAAAGAACATGGGAGAATTGAATAAAGAATATGAGGCTTCGTTGAAGTCTATTGAAACAGAAAACTTTGTCGATCGTATATTTTATCGTCCTATAGGTTTTCAAATAGCAAGGGCCTTACGTAATACCGGCGTGACACCGAACATGATTACCGTTATATCGATTTTCGTAGGTGCGGCAACCGGTTTTTTATTTTATCATAGCGATTTAAAATATACCGTGTATGGTATTTTATGTTTGGTCTGTGCCAATATTTTAGATTGTGTAGACGGACAGTTGGCTCGTTTGACGGGCATTAAATCGAAAATAGGGCGAATATTGGATGGCTTTGCCGGAGATATTTGGTTTGCCTGTATTTATATTGGTCTGGCTTTGCGTTTGGCGAATGAAACCGGAACGTATGCTTTCTTTATTTTGGCTGTGTTGTCAGGAATGTCACATTTACTACAAGCCAATATAACGGATTATTATAAGACGTTGCATCTTTATTTCATCAGTAAAGACAAAGGAGCAGAGTTTCAGTCATTAGAACAAGTCGTTGCCCAGCACAAAGAGATGAAATACGGGATTACGAAGTTCTTCTATTTTCTGTATCGGTGGTACACATTGATACAAGTAAAAGCAACGCCAACCTTACAGTTAATGTTGAAGAATCTACACGCTAAATATGGTGATGATTTCCCGCAGGATGTTCGGTTGGATTTTCGTCGGCAAAGTAAACAATTGATGAAAATAATCGACTTGATGACATTCAACGGGCGTACGCTTATTATGTTTATTATTGTCTTGTCTGGCCATGTATGGGCTTATTATCTATATGAAATCATTGTTTTGAATATCGTGTTGATGATAAGTATGCGTCGCCATGAAAAGATGTGTCAATCTTTCTTGAATAGGTGATTCGTTATGAAGGAAACTGTTATAGACAGTAATGATTTGAAAGAACTTTCACCTTTCTTTAAAACTCGATTGGGTGTATGGATTGGAAAATTACTCATCAAGTGCTTAAAGATAGATAAAGTCAATCAAGCTCATAAGAATAGTTGTCATTTGCGAGGTGCAGATTTCACATCGGCCTTATTGAAAGATCCATTAATTGACTTGAAATACCGGATTCATGGTGCAGAACGATTGGAACATTTGCCTGAAGGATCGTTTGTGACGGTATCGAACCATCCGATAGGTTCATTAGATGGAATTATGCTAATTGATATGTTTGCGGCCCGCCGTCCTGATTTTAAGGTAATGGTGAATGGTATTTTGTCGAAGATTGGAGCAATGAATGATAATTTTATAACCGTTCATCCGGATACCAAACGAGACGGGAAAGGAAACCGGAACAATATGAATGGTGTCCGACTATGTCTTCAGCATATTAAAGAAGGACATCCGATGGGATTTTTCCCGGCGGGAGCCATGTCTTTTTATAATAGTCAATATCATGCTGTACGAGATCTTCCTTGGACACGCAGTGTGATTCGCTTGATTCAGAAAGCCAATGTTCCTGTTTATCCTGTATATTTTGATTTTCTGAATTCCAAGTATTTCTATTTTTTAGGCTGGCTGAATTGGAAGTTGCGTACGATTCGGATAGTTCCGGAAGTATTCAATAAGCGAGGACGAACTGTTGATGTTTATATCGGGGCTCCCGTTTCTGTTGAAAAGATCCAATCGTTTACTTCTGATGAGGCATTGGGACAGTATCTGTACGACTTGACTTATTCTTGTAAGAATAGTTGAGGTTGATTCTGTTCTTTGGCATATTTTATCAGTTGTGAAGACGGTAATTTGATAGAATATTTATACTTTTGATACATTAATCAGTATCATTGAAAAATGAAAATAGATCTTCAGCAAATAAAACAGCGTTTTGGTATTATCGGTAATAGTGTTGGATTGAATCGGGCTATCGATGTCGCTTTGCAAGTAGCCCCTACAGATTTATCCGTATTGATTACTGGTGAGAGTGGTGTTGGTAAGGAGGTTTTTCCTCAAATCATCCATCAGAACAGTGCCCGTAAGCATGGATCGTATATCGCTGTCAACTGTGGAGCCATACCGGAAGGTACTATTGATTCGGAATTATTTGGTCATGAGAAAGGTTCTTTCACGGGAGCCTTGGCTGATCGTAAAGGATATTTTGAAGTAGCCGACGGGGGAACCATCTTTTTGGATGAGGCAGGTGAATTGCCTCTGCCTACTCAGGCCCGCTTATTACGTGTGTTGGAAACTGGAGAGTTTATAAAAGTCGGTTCGTCGAAAGTACAAAAGACAAACGTTCGTATTGTGGCTGCTACCAATGTTAACTTGGTTCAGGCTGTGGCCGACGGTAAGTTTCGTGAGGATTTATACTATCGTTTAAATACAGTCCCTATTCAAATTCCGCCATTGCGGGAACGGTCGGAAGACATTATCTTATTATTCCGTAAGTTTGCAGCCGACTGTGCCGAAAAATACCGGATGCCAGCAGTCCGGTTGGATGATGATGCCCGTCAGTTGTTGCTTTCTTATCGTTGGCCTGGTAACATCCGTGAGTTGAAGAACGTAACGGAACGGATTTCGGTCATCGAAGAGAAACGGGAAATAAGTGCAGACATTTTGCGGCTATATTTACCGAATGTGAATGTAGCCAAGTATCCTGTTTTGGTAAAACAAGAAAACGAACAGCGTTCATTCAATAATGAACGGGAAATCTTGTACCAAATTCTGTTTGACATGCGGAAAGATGTCAATGATCTGAAAAAGCTGGTTCATGATATTATTGGTGGAACAGTGCCTGTTTCTGTTGATAAGAATGAAACATATCCTTCTACTATTCATCCTGTGACAACAATTCAACCTCCTGTGCAGGAAGCCGAGACGGTAGAAGAAGAATCAATGTCGCTCGAAGATGTTGAGAAAGATATGATTCGGAGAGCATTGGAACGACATAATGGAAAGCGGAAGAATGCGGCTGCTGACTTGAAGATCTCGGAACGAACATTATACAGAAAAATTAAAGAATATAATTTGGAATAATCTATGAAGAAATCAGGAATCATTTATCTGTTTCTTGTCTTGTCTATTATTATGGCAGGATGTACGATATCTTATAAATTTAATGGTGCTTCGATAGATTATACGAAGGTGAAGACTATTTCCATCAAGGATTTCCCTAATCAGGCACCTTTGGTTTATCCGCCCTTGTCTCAACAGTTCACGGAAGGTGTAAAAGATATTTATGTACGTCAGACCCGTTTGTCGTTGGTTCGGGATAATGGTGATTTGCAATTGGAAGGAGAGATCACGGGCTATGATCTGACTCCAATGGCTGTAAAGGAAGATGCTTATTCTTCAAAGACTAAGTTGACCATTACGGTGAAGGTCCGATATACGAATCGTACCAATGCTGATGAAGACTTTGAGCAATCATTCTCGGCCTATCGTGAATTTGACAGTAATGTCATGTTACAAGATGTTCAGGATCAGTTGTGTTCGGAAATAATCGAGGAACTGGCTGACCAGATCTATAATTCGACAGTTGCCAACTGGTAATGGAGTGAGGCATGAATGCGGTTGAATTACATGAATATATGCAGAATCCGGATTTGCTGACGGAAGATACGTTGGCTGATATCCGGCAGACCATGAACTCATATCCGGCCTTTCCGGCCTTAAAGATGCTTTATTTGCAGAATTTATGGAAAGTGAATAGTCCGGATTTCAAACGGGAACTGGAACAGTTGGCAATAGGTATTGCCGATCGGAAGCGACTGTATGTTCTGTTGAAAGGTTCGCCATTCATGCGTGAAGAATCGGCCGTTGATGCAGCGGCTAAAAAGGATTCTTTTGCTTTGATTGATGCCTTTTTATCAGATGCTTCGACCGGAAAGGAATCTGTGGAAGAAGATAAGCCTCTTTTGTTGGAATCTTCAGCTTCGTCTGATTATTTTCACTGGAAAGATGTAGCGCAGACCGATTCGACTTCTCGGTCGGAAACAGAGCCGGAAGACGTGAAGTTAAAACACCAGGATTTAATCGATTCGTTCCTGGAAAAGGATCATTCTCAGAAACCGGTATGGAAGGAAAAAGAGATAGACGATAATCCGGTTCAGGAAGACGAGGAGGAAGAAGATGTTTCACTTAAGCAATTGGATGACTCTTATTTTACGGAGACTTTGGCCCGAATTTACGTAAAACAGAAAAGATATGATAAAGCTTTGCAAATTATTAAAAACTTAAGTTTGAAATATCCAGAAAAAAATATTTACTTTGCAGACCAAATTAGATTTCTTGAGAAATTGATTATTAACACTAAAAAATAAATTAAAAAAATGTACGTATTTATTTCGATCTTGATTCTGATCGCTTCAATCTTGTTGATTTTGATTGTTTTGATTCAGAATTCTAAAGGCGGTGGTTTGGCTTCAGGATTTTCTTCTTCTAATCAAATCATGGGCGTTCGTAAAACAACCGATTTCTTGGAAAAGGCAACTTGGACTTTGGCAGTATCGTTATTACAGCATTCATTCCTCGTGGTGAGCAAAATGCCAATCAGTCTGAAATCAAACAGCAAGTTAATGATGCAGTAACGATTGATCCGAATGCCGTTTCTCCAGATTTTGGTACAGCACAACAAGCTGAAACTCCGGCAGAAGAAGCTCCGGCTCAAGAAGCAGAACAAAAATAATAAAAGCTGTCTGAGAAAATATATAGAAGGCTGTTCGGCTGCAAAGCTGTACAGCCTTTATTTGTTTGATAACCGAATAAGATAAGAATAAAGAGATGAACTGGAATGGATTATTAATCGGAGTGGTTACTTTTTTGGTCATAGGTTTATTTCATCCACTTGTGGTGAAAGCCGAATACTATTGGGGAACAAAGAGCTGGTGGCTTTTTTTAGTAGGAGGAATCTTGGCCGCTATTGCTTCTTTGTTTATAGAAAATATATTGGGCTCTACGATTTGCGGAGTATTTGCCTTCTCTTCATTTTGGTCTATTAAAGAAGTCTTTGAGCAAGAAGAACGGGTTTTGAAAGGTTGGTTCCCTAAAAATCCGAACAGAACGTATCCAGACCGGAAATAAATATTCCTGTCTAAGCTTTTCATAGTCCCAATCTTGCAAATGATTCCAACGAGTTTCAAAAACAGTTCTCGTTATTTCCGTTTTCGATTCTCGGGAGTTTTGTTTTCCGTTTATATATTAGTAGGATGAAGAAATAGGTATTAGCTGGGAGCTTTGCCGGCATTGATCATCTCCATTTATAACGGACTAAGTGAAGGTAGGTTCTACAAATTACAATTTGATAGATTTATATGAAACTCAAAAAGATTGTTTGTACTTTGTTTAAAGTACTACTTGTCTTGTTAGTTATAGCATTTGCTTATTTTGTATACGCTGTTATTTGGATTTATCGGTTTAATGCCGATCAGAAAAGAGCAGTAGAAAATATTGATTCCGATTTTTATCAAACTTTGCAGTTGATTCGTGATCCGAATGGCTATTTCGGGATCGTTGCCACAATCAATAATCTATGTGTGGATACATTGCTGATAGATACGCAAGCCTCGACTTCTTTGGCCAAGCAGGAACAATTAGACAAGTATGAAGCCGAATATTGGAAAAGGAAACCCATACCGACTTTTAACTTTTACAAGCAGGCCTATTTCTCAAAACTATATAGGGTAAATGAAATAGGTATCGGCGATTGTACGCTGAAAGATGTAGTTTTTACTTCCGTTCCGAAAGATAACGGGATGTATAATGCTTTATACCGAACGGTATTAGGACGTACCATAATCGAAAATATGGGTTGGAAGTTCGATTTGGATAAGAATGAAATGACTTTATTCTCTCTTGAGAATAAGAATCTATTGGAACGGGAAGCGGAAGGCTTCACGTTAGTAAAGAATGGCATAAATGATTTATCGCTTTATGGCGAACAAACCGATAGTTTGCAGTTAATATTTGACTTAGGGTCTAATTATGATATGTTAATCGATCAAACTGTTTATGAGAAATTACGGAAACATCAGACGCCAAGACGGTATGCCATCTTTCGTAGAGAAGGATTAACGGATACGGTTGAAGAGTTCCATGGTATTACAATGTATTGCAACGGGATCGCTATTCCGGATTGTACATTAGATTATATACCTTCAATTAATAAAAATGTTGCAGGAAATATCTTTGCTGGGAAAATGAACTTCATACTTGCCGGTGAAGATTTATATCTTAAACAACGAGTTGATACAATTCCAACTAATCAAGCCAAACTTTCTGTACTCGGTTTAAGCCTTAATCTCCGCGGCAATGCTGTTTGTGTTACAGCATTGGAAATTAACGGACTTGCAGAAACTGCTGGATTAAAGTTAGGCGATAAGGTCATTGCTGTCGATAATGGGGCGATTCCTGTAGATGCGATGTCAGTATCGAGCGGTAAATTAGAAAGATATATTCAACAAGCGGATAGTCTTACCTTGGAAATAGAACGTAATGGAGAAAGGCAAAATTACATGATCGTACATAATGGGTGATTAAAACATATCAAACACTTTCAGAAAGAGTAAAAGGATAATTCTTTTACTCTTTCTGCTTTGAGGTAGATTGTTCCTAATATTCTTTAAGACCATATTTCGTACCGTAAAGCTGCAGTGCATCTTTAACTGCCTTCTCTCCGAATATTTTTATCATATCTTCCAAATCGTATTTCATCGCTTCTTCGTTAAGAGGAGTGAGACACATGACGCGCGACTCCATGTCAAAGTAGTCAGGCAGTCTGAGGAACATACCTTTTGTAGATTGACCACACAGTCGCCATGCCGTTATCGGTCGCCGGAATGAGGGTGCTTCGCAGAACATATTGGCCATATCT
>ERZ780034.797-NODE-797-length-11184-cov-16.162_pt1 | contig 11184 bp, 7 predicted proteins | sample MGYA00511855_ERZ780034 | MGnify/ENA primary metagenome ERZ780034 (study PRJEB29588, sample SAMEA2148024) | human gut metagenome | biome: human gut; feature: human-associated habitat; material: faeces | place: Denmark | collected 2008/2010 ...
AAAGATCGATATTTGCCCTTTTCGGGCCTATCAGAGAAGCTTTCGGCTCTTTCAAAGCGATTTCTCGACAGATATTCACCAGCGGAGCCAATTGCTATGTTTCACTCAGAATGACCACACTGGTCATGCTGGATTCAAAATATGCCCCTTTTTAAAGTGGGCTCTTGATTAAACTTTCGCATATTAGGAAGTTAAAGGAGTTAAGGAAGTTAAGGAGTTAAGGAAGTTAAGACGTATGTCTTTCAGCTTAAAAACTTCGCCAAAAAGATTATTGTCTTAACTCCTCAGCGACCGTAGGGAGCGATAACTCCTTTAACTTCTTTAACTCCTGAACTTGCGAACTTGAGCTATATCTTATTACATCTGCGAGAATGGCTGGCGATATTGACAGCCTGATTTCCAGTTGCTGCAACCATAGGCGGTCTTACCCTTGATGATAACGCCCTTTCCGCAGAGCGGACATGGCTTGCCTACCATTTGGTCGGCTGGAGACTTCTTTGCTGTAGCTTTCTTCTTTGCTGGCTTTTTCTTGAGATCTTCCTCCGTCATGATGGTTACTCTCCGGCTGCTGTTATCCGATAGAACATCGATGACAATCTGATTGATCTGTTCTTTCAAGCCGTTGATAAATTCTGCAGGGTCGTAGGTCTTGTGCTCGATGTCTCGGAGCTTTTTCTCCCAGATACCGGTCAGCTCGCAGCTCTTCAGGAGTTCCTCGTGGATGGTGTCGATTAGTTCGATACCTGTTGGAGTTGCCATCAGGTTCTTGCGCTGGCGACGGATATAGTGGCGCTTGAAGAGGGTCTCGATGATGCCGGCACGGGAGGATGGGCGACCGATTCCGTTCTCCTTCAATGCTGCACGAAGTTCCTCGTCTTCCACGAATTTACCCGCTGTCTCCATCGCACGGAGCAGGGTTGCCTCGGTATAATACTTAGGTGGCGTGGTCCATTTCTCCGTCAGTGTAGGCTGATGATCTCCCGATTCGCCTTTCACGAAAGAGGGGAGGGTTCTTTCTTCTACCACTTCCTTCTTGGCACCGTTTCCGGTTCCATCGCCTGCATTTCCGCCATCGTTTCCGTTGGTGTTATCTGATGCATCGTCGTCATCGGCATTCTTCGCATCCTTGGCATAGACTACTCGCCAGCCCGGTTCGAGAATCTCCTTGCCGCTCACCTTGAACTCTATCTTTTCCGGTTTTGGACCATCTTCGTTGATTACTTCGCCCAATACGGTGGTGGTAGAGAATTTACAGTCCGGATAGAACACGCTGATGAAGCGCTTGGCGATGAGGTCATAGACATTCGCCTCCATATCGGTGAGTCCGGTTGGCGGAACACCGGTTGGGATGATGGCGTGGTGGTCGGTTACCTTGCTGTTATCGAACACCTTCTTGCTCTTCGGCAGCTTCTTGCCGGTGGCTGCGAGCTGCTGGATGAGCGGCAGATATTTCTGCTGACTGGCTATCTTTGCCTGGCTCACACCATTCAGAATCTGCGGACATTTCGGATAGATATCGTCTGTGAGAAACTGGGTATCTACACGAGGATACGTGGTATATTTCTTCTCGTAGAGACTCTGGATGAGCTTCAGCGTAATATCGGCAGAGTAAGCAAACTTCTTGTTGCAATCTACCTGCAGCGAGGTGAGGTCGTAGAGATGAGGTGGCGCCTCGTTTCCCTTCTTCTTGCTTACATCGGTAACGGTGAAGGGTTTGCCGGCGATGGTGCTGAAAGCCTTCTCGCCTTCCTCCTTGCTGGTAAACTTGCCGCTGGTGGCGGTAAACTGGGTGTCGCGGTAGATGGTGGCGAGTACCCAGTAAGGTTCGGAAACGAAGTTGTCGATTTCCTTCTGGCGGTTTACGATGAGGGCAAGGGTAGGGGTCTGCACTCGGCCGATGCTGAGCACCTGTCGATTCTGACCATATTTCAATGTATAAAGTCGGGTGGCATTCATGCCGAGAATCCAGTCACCGATGGCACGGGAAAGTCCGGCAAGATAGAGCGACTGATATTCCCCCTGGTCTTTCAGTTCCTGGAATCCCTGCTTGATGGCTTCATCGGTCATGGATGAAATCCACAGTCTCTTGACGGGGCATTTTGCCTGCGCCTTCTGCATCACCCATCTCTGGATAAGCTCTCCTTCCTGTCCGGCGTCACCGCAGTTGATGATGCTGTCGGCAGCCTGCATCAGTTTCTCGATGGTGGCAAACTGCTTCTTGATGCCTTCATCGTTGATGAGCTTGATGCCGAAACGCTGTGGAATCATCGGCAACGCCGAAAGGCTCCAATGTTTCCACATCGGAGTATAATCATCCGGTTCCTTCAGCTCACAAAGGTGGCCGAAGGTCCATGTTACTTGGTAACCATTACCTTCCATATAACCGTCGCGTGCCGTGGTAGCCCCGATGATTCGGGCGATGTCCTTAGCCACGCTCGGTTTCTCTGCTATACAAACTATCATTCTTTATTCTAATTTCTCTTTGCAAAGGTACAATAAAATAATGAGAAAGCCATCATTTCGGCTTTTTTTTCTCATGGTAGAGAATAAAAAAGCCCTGTAAGAGCAAAAGCTTTTTGTTTTCAAAGCTTTTGCCCTTACAGGGCGACTTTGCTGATTGTTATCTAACCCAGGACGATTGCCCTGGGCTAGGAAATTCTGCCCTTTCAGGGCGTTTGGGTAAATCCTTGCGTGAGATTATGGTGTCCCGGCGGATTTGCAATCCGCCGTCAAAAAATGTTCGACCTATTAAAACCGGGGGATTTGTAATCCCCCAACAAAAGGAGAAGCATACTCCTTTACTGCGGATTTCAAATCCGCAGAGCCTAAAAAGGTTAGGACATTTTTTAGCGCCGGATTTCAAATCCGGCGGGACGCCAGCTTCTTGTATTCAAAGCTTTTGCCCTTACAGGGCGACTTTGCTGATTGTTATCTAACCCAGGGTGTTGCCCTGGGCTAGGAGCTTCTGCCCTTTCAGGGCGTATTCGTATAAATCTGCGTAATCTGCGTGAGAAAAATTATTCCCGCGTGAAATAAAAATTATTCCCGCGTGCGATTACTCGTACTCCTGCCAGCTCTTGATCTGAAGCTGATCCTGGCTCAATGTGCAGAATGCCTCGATGAAGGCGGAAGCAAGGCGGGCATTGGTGAACAGAGGAATGTTGTGGTCGATGGCACCACGACGGATTCTGTAACCATTGGTCAACTCACGCTTGGTGTGATTCTTTGGGATGTTGACGATGAGGTCGAACTTGTGGTCGGCAATCATCTGCATCACGTTAGGAAGATCCTTGTGGTCCTCATCAGGCCATCCTACGGCTGTAGCCTTCACGTTGTTCTCGTTGAGGAACTTCGCCGTACCGGCTGTAGCGTAGATGGTGTAACCGTTCTTTACCAAAGCCTGTGCTGCGTCGAGCAGAGAAGCCTTCTCCTTGGCACCACCGCTTGAAAGCATGATGCCCTTGTCCTTTGAAGGAATCTTGTAGCCGGTGGCAATCAAAGAGTTGAGTAATGCCTCCTCGAAAGTATCACCCATACAACCTACCTCACCGGTAGAACTCATATCTACACCCAAAACTGGGTCGGCGTTCTGCAAACGGGCGAATGAGAATTGTGAAGCCTTCACACCCATACGGTCGATATCGAAAGCAGACTTATCCGGTTTCTGATATGGAGCATCGAGCATGATGCGTGTAGCAGTCTCGATGAAGTTGCGCTTCAATACCTTGCTCACGAATGGGAATGAACGGGATGCACGGAGATTACACTCGATTACCTTTACATCACGACCCTTAGCCAGGTACTGGATATTGAAAGGACCCGAGATGTTGAGCTCCTTGGCGATGGCACGTGAAATCTTCTTGATCTGACGGGCTGTAGCGAAGGAAATCTGCTGGGCAGGGAAGGTCATGGTAGCGTCACCGGAGTGAACACCTGCATATTCTACGTGCTCTGAAATACCATACTCTACAATCTCACCATTCTGAGCCACACCGTCGAACTCAATCTCGTTGGTCTCTGTCATGAACTGGGAGATAACTACTGGGTATTCCTTAGAAACCTCAGAAGCTGCCTCCAGGAAGCGACGCAACTCCTCATCATCGTGGCAAACGTTCATGGCTGCACCGGAAAGAACGTAAGATGGACGAACGAGAACAGGATAGCCTACCTCGTCGATGAACTTCTGAACATCCTCCATTGATGTGAGGGCGCTCCACTTAGGCTGGTCGATGCCCAACTTATCAAGCATGGCAGAGAACTTACCACGATTCTCGGCACGGTCAATGTTGACAGGAGATGTACCCAGGATTGGCACAGACTGGCGATGAAGCTTCATAGCCAGGTTGTTTGGAATCTGACCACCTACAGAAACTATCACGCCACGTGGTGACTCCAGGTCGATGACATCGAGTACACGCTCGAATGAAAGCTCATCGAAGTAGAGACGGTCGCACATATCGTAGTCGGTAGATACGGTCTCCGGGTTGTAGTTGATCATGATTGACTTGTAACCCAACTTGCGGGCTGTATTGATGGCGTTTACTGAACACCAGTCGAACTCTACAGAAGAACCGATGCGGTAAGCACCCGAACCGAGAACGATGACAGACTTCTCGTTCTTGTAGTAGTTGATGTCGTAACCCTCTACAGCGTATGTCATGTAGAGATAGTTGGTGAGGTCAGGATGCTCGCTAGCCACAGTAGGGATGCGCTTTACTGCAGGCAGAATGTTCAACTTCTTACGCAGGGCACGAACTGCCAGTACCTCCTTCTCCATATTGGTGTTCTGAGTCTTCAATACGAAGCGGCCAATCTGGAAGTCAGAGAAGCCCAATACCTTAGCCTCGCGCAATACCTCGGCTGGAATCTCCTCCAGCGTATTATATTCAGAAAGCTTGTGCTTGTAATCTACGATATTCTTCATGCGCTCGATGAACCAAGAATCAATCTTGGTCAACTCCTCGATGCGCTCGATGGTGTAACCTTCCTCCAGAGCCTGGGCGATGGCGAAGATACGGAGGTCGGTAGGGTTGGAAAGTTCCTCATCCAGGTTATCAAACTTGGTGTGGTCGTTGCCTACGAAACCGTGCATTCCCTGACCAATCATACGGAGACCCTTCTGGAGCATCTCCTCGAAAGAACGGCCGATAGACATGATTTCGCCTACAGACTTCATGGAAGAACCAATCTTGCGGCTTACACCGACAAACTTGGTAAGGTCCCAACGAGGAATCTTACAGATCATATAGTCGAGTGATGGAGCCACATAAGCTGAGTTAGGAGTACCCATCTCGCCAATCTGGTCGAGTGTATAACCGAGGGCAATCTTGGCTGCAACGAAGGCGAGCGGATAACCGGTAGCCTTAGAAGCGAGGGCAGAAGAACGGCTCAAGCGAGCATTGATCTCGATGATACGATAGTCGTTGGTCTCAGCATTGAAAGCATACTGGATGTTGCACTCACCCACGATGTTGAGGTGACGGACGCACTTCACGGCGATGTCCTGCAACATCTTCACCTGCTCGTCGGTGAGAGAACAGGTTGGAGCCACAACGATAGACTCACCTGTATGGATTCCGAGTGGGTCGAAGTTTTCCATAGAGGCAACGGTGAAACAACGGTCGTTCGCATCACGGATGCACTCAAACTCAATCTCCTTCCATCCCTTCAGGCTCTCTTCAACGAGTACCTGAGGTGCGAAAGTGAAGGCAGATTCAGCAATCTCCTTGAACTCCTCTTCGGTCTTGCAGACACCAGAACCGAGACCACCCAGCGCGTAGGCAGAACGGATCATGATAGGGTAGCCGATGTTGCGTGCCGCAGCCACAGCCTCCTCCATGTTCTCGCAAGCGTGGCTTACAGGAACCTTGAGGTCAACCTTGTTAAGCTCCTTTACGAAGAGGTCGCGGTCTTCCGTGTTCATGATAGCCTCTACCGAAGTACCCAACACATCCACACCGTACTCCTTGAGCACACCGTTGAGGTAAAGTTCTGTACCAACGTTCAAACCCGTCTGTCCACCCCAAGCCAGCATGATGCCGTCAGGGCGCTCCTTCTTGATAATTTCAGTTACAAAAAAAGGTGTCACCGGCAAGAAATAAACCTTGTCAGCAATACCTTCACTGGTCTGAATTGTAGCAACGTTTGGATTAATGAGGACGGAACTAATACCCTCCTCGCGCAAAGCCTTGAGAGCCTGCGAACCGGAATAGTCAAACTCACCTGCCTGGCCGATCTTCAAAGCACCGGAACCCAGAACGAGGACTTTCTTAAGCTGTTTCTTCATCATTAAATATAACTATAAGTTTGTTCTTTATATGTCTTGTTATTTATGTTTTTAGCAACTAAACTGCATTTGGCTTAGTTCACAAATGGTAGACACTCTATTTCTAGATGCAAAGTTACGCTATTTATTTGATTATTCCAAATTTTCTGCAATTCTTTACAGTTAAATAACATCAATTCTCATAATTTCTTCCATAAAATCTTTTATTTTTACTATTTTTTTGTTACTTTTGCAGCGGCTTTTAGTCATGTAGAAAAAGAATAAACAAATAGAAAACAAGATAAATATAACAACAATGAAAGTCGGATTATTCGTCCCTTGTTATGTGGATGCCCTTTACCCTGAAGCGGGTGTGGCTACATACAAGTTGCTTAAGCATTATGGACTAGACGTGGGTTATCCCGAAAAACAGACTTGCTGCGGCCAGCCAATGGCTAATGCCGGTTTTCAGTACAAGTCGGAGAAGGTCATAGAGACATTTGATGAGCTGTTCAAGGATTACGATTATATCGTAGCTCCCTCTGCCTCATGTGCTGCTTACGTAAAGGTGTATTATCCTAAAATCTTTGAGGGTAAGCACGAGTGTATTTCCTCAAAGAAAATCATGGATGTTGTGGAGTTCCTTCACGATGTGCTGAAGGTGGATCATGTGCCGGGCAAGTTCCCGCATGTGGTGAGTGTACACAACAGTTGTCACGGTGTGCGCGAACTGGGATTGTCATCTCCTTCTGAGCGCCACATCAAGCCTTTCAACAAAATCATCGACTTATTAAATATGGTGGAAGGCATTACCATCCACGAACCGGAGCGCAAGGATGAGTGTTGCGGATTCGGCGGTATGTTCTCTATTGAGGAGCCTGCCGTTTCTACCCGTATGGGCGAAGATAAAATCAAGCGCCACATGGCTACAGGTGCCGAGTATGTAACGGGTCCGGATTCTTCCTGCCTGATGCACATGGCGGGAATCGCCAAGAAAGAGAATATGCCGATCAAGTTTATTCATGTTGTTCAAATATTAGCTGCAGGACTATGAGTACAGAACATTCCAAGAGAGCTGCGAAGTTTACGCAGAACGTAGAGAAGACCACCTGGCACGACGCTACCTTCTGGTCTGTTCGTCAGAAGAGAGATAAGATGGCGCAGGAACTTCCTGAGTGGGAAGACTTGCGCGAGCATGCGTCTGAAATCAAGATGCATACCATTACCCATCTTGCCGATTACCTCGATATGTTTTCCAAGAACCTGGAGAGCCGTGGGGTAAAGGTGCACTGGGCAAAGGATGCACAGGAGTTCAACGAGATTGTGCTCGGTATCCTGAAGGATCACAACGTGAAGAAGATGGTGAAGTCGAAGTCGATGCTCACCGAAGAGTGCGAGATGAATCCTTATCTGGAGAAGCACGGTATTGACGTGGTGGAGACCGACCTTGGTGAGCGCATCATCCAGCTCCTGAGGCAGAAGCCAAGTCACATCGTGATGCCAGCCATCCACCTGAAGCGTGAGGAAGTGGGAAAGATGTTCGAGGAGAAGGGAATCTCCAAGGAAATCGGAAACTACGATCCTACTTACCTGACCCGCTGTGCCCGCCATCATCTCCGCGACCAGTTTATGGAAGCTGGAGCAGGTATGACCGGCTGCAACTTCGGTGTGGCTGCCACCGGCGATTGCGTGGTCTGCACCAACGAGGGAAATGCCGATATGACCACTTCCATGCCTAAGCTCCACATCGTGGCGATGGGTATCGAGAAGCTGGTTCCTGACTATAAGTCACTGGCTGTATTCCAGCGCCTGCTCTGCCGCTGCGGAACCGGTCAGCCTACCACCGCCTTTACCTCTCATTTCCGCCAGGCTCGTCCGGGTGCCGAGATGCATGTGGTTCTGGTGGATAATGGCAGAAGCGATATTCTCGCCGACAAGGACCACTGGCAGACCTTGAAGTGCATGCGCTGCGGAGCCTGCATGAACACCTGTCCGGTTTATCGCCGTTCGGGCGGATACAGCTACACCTATTTCATTCCGGGTCCTATCGGTGTGAACCTGGGAATGCTGAAGAATCCTCAGAAGTACAGCGACAATGTTTCGGCATGTACCTTGTGCTTGTCTTGCGACAATGTCTGCCCTTCCAAGGTGGGTCCTGGTTCTCAGATTTACGCTTGGCGCCAGAGTCTGGAGAGATTGGGCAAGGCTAATCCTGTGAAGAAGGCGATGTCGAATGGCATGAAATTTCTCTTCGATCGTCCTGCGCTCTATACCACAGCCTTGAAGTTTGCGCCACTCGCCAATCTGATTCCTGAGTGCTGCACGCACTTCAGCAACTGGAATGCGTGGGGTATCGGTCACGCCAAGCCTGAGTTTGCGAAGAAGAGCTTCCACCAGCTTTGGAAAGAAGGAAAGGTGAAGTGATTTAAGTGAAGAGTGAAGAACGAAGAGTGAAGAATTCAACGGCTTTACTGATCATAAAGTTCAAAGTTCAAAGTTCAAAGTTCAAAGTTCAAATTTCAAAGTTCAATGAATAAAGAAGATTTCCTGAACAAGTTGCGTAAGAATACGCACGTTCAATTCGATATGCCTGCCGTAGATGTCAAGGGAATCCAGTATGAGGATACCTTGAAGCAGTTTATTGAGATGACTGAGTCTGTGGGTGGACACGTGATAGAGGCTGAGGCGGGCGAGAGCCTGGATGATCTGGTGAAGAAGGCTTATCCGGAGGCGAAGGTCTTTGCTTCCAACCTGCCTGAGATTACCATCGCGCAGAAGAATCCTGATACCGTGGCTGAAGCCAACGACCTGAATGGTACCGATGTGGGTATTGTACGTGGAGAAGTGGGTGTTGCCGAGAATGGCTGCATCTGGATTCCTCAGACCATGAAGGAGAAGGCGGTGCTTTTCATCTCCGAATATCTCGTGATTTTCCTTCAGAAAGATAAGGTTGTTAACAATATGCACGAGGCTTATGCCCGTATCGAGATGGATCCGAAGTATAATTTCGGTATTTTCATCAGCGGTCCTTCCAAGACTGCAGATATCGAGCAGGCTCTGGTAATGGGTGCACAAGCTGCCCGTGGTGTGACAGTTGTACTTTTGTAAAAGGCAGAAATCCCGAAGCTCACTATCGTGTGAACTTCGGGATTTCTCTTTATACTGTCCATTCATAGGTGTCGTAAACCACGCCTCTTCCTCCGTAACCTTCCTTGTGGGCGATGAGGCCCTCGTTGATCCAGGCTCCCTGCTGTTCCGTAGAACTGCCGAAGTCCAGATAGGGATAATCGGGGTAATCATGATACATAATCTGTTCGTAGATAGCCTCCATGGCTCCGAATTCCTTTCCCTCATCGTTGGTAGAACTGTATTGTCCATGTACCACTTGCTGGGTAATATAAAAGGTGAGTCCTCCTATAATATGCCCGTTGCGATAAGCATTGTATTGGATGATATTCTCGGGGAATCGACTTTTCAGAAGTTCCATTTCCTGAAGCGTGTGTATCGGTTTGGCGCCAAATCGCTTTTCCAGGTTCTCATTCAATACCTCCCAGAATTCCGACAGGCTTGCATCTCTCACTACGGTCACTCCATTCAGATGAGCCTTCTTCAGACGGCGCAGGTGGTCTTTGCGCCAGCGCAATTTCTGCTGCATGAAGATGGTAGTGCCGATATTGCGGAGCGAAAGATGAGCCTTGCATTTCCAGAAGATGGCATAGAGATCTTCTTCTGAAGGATGGAGATGATAGATCCAGGGAATAGGACGATACTGTACCTTCTCGAAACCCTGAAGACGCAGATAGACATTCAGTTCCTCAAAGAGTTGGCAGACATCTGAAATCGTGACGTGAATGTTCATGATCAGTCCGCCATAGGTGAGTCCGAAATGCGAGCAGAGGGTCTTGCCTACCTGATGGGCTGGCAGGATGGAATAGAGCTTTCCCTTCTTGAAGAACAGGAGAGAATAGTCCTTGAACCTATCGGAATGGTAATCCATATAGTTGCGGTAAAAGAGAAACGTAGCGTTTCGGGCTTTTGCCACATACGCATCCCATTGCTGGCGATATTCGGGAGTGTATTTGATGATTTCAAACATGATGTCTTGCGTATCAGATAGTTTCAAGCATGATGCCTTGCGTATTTGAGAAACTCGTCGTAATCATAGATATAATCAGCTTCTTCGTACAATTCCGAAGCCAGGACCAGACAGACTGAACCGGCTGAGAAGTTTTCCAGCGTTCGCCAGATGCCTGTGTTGACGAGTAGTCCCTGGTCGGGGCGGTTGAGAAGATAGGATTGCTTCCGGTTTCCATCATCCAGCGTAACCGTGAAGGAACCGCTGGCTGCGATGATTACTTCCAGGCATTCCCTGTGGGCGTGCCCTCCGCGGGCAGCACCTGCCGGAATATCGTAAGTCCAGTAGGTGCGCCTGATGTGAAAGGGCACATCGGTGTTGCTTTCCGCCTGGACGGGGAAAGATGCTGAGGGATGCGCATTGCCGAAGGAGATGATTTTACCTATATCTTTCATGTCTCTTGTTGTTTGAAAGCTTTTGCCCTTACAGGGCGACAGGCTTGCGTCCATGAATGCCCAGGGTGTTGCCCTGGGCTAAGAGCTTCTGCCCTTTCAGGGCGTGCTGCTCTATTTCTTCATATATGGGTCGGTGCCCAGGACGGTCTTTGCCAGGCGCTTTGCCTTGTCGCGGAGCGCATTCAGGTCATCGCCCTTCTCGCCGTAGCAGAGAACGACACCCATGCGGCGACCTACGTGAGCCTCTGGCTTTCCGAAGATGCGGATGCGGGTATGATCCTCCTTCAGCGCATCGAGCATGTTGTAGTTCAATGGCTCTGTGCTTTCCTCAGGAGAGAGGATGACGGCAGAACAGCCGATGTGCTCCAGATGGATTCCGGCGATAGGCA
>ERZ780034.798-NODE-798-length-11180-cov-3.03416_pt1 | contig 11180 bp, 6 predicted proteins | sample MGYA00511855_ERZ780034 | MGnify/ENA primary metagenome ERZ780034 (study PRJEB29588, sample SAMEA2148024) | human gut metagenome | biome: human gut; feature: human-associated habitat; material: faeces | place: Denmark | collected 2008/2010 ...
CCCCACAGCAGCGGCCTGACGGGCTGTACTTACCGCACGAGCGATACCTGCCGTGTTCTTGTCGCGGCTATATTCGAGTCCTTTTTCAAAGATTACCTTAACTTTATTGCCATACATTTCTTTGATGGCAGTCAAAGGTGTTTGTGTATGTTCTTTTTCTCCGTCGAATACCCAGGTACCCATCTGCTCATAGGGTGCATCTGCCATAGGACCGATGACGGCCAGTGTTTTTATCTTATCGGTAAACGGTAATGTCTGGTTCTCATTTTTCAAAAGTATGACTGACTGCTCAGCGGCTGTTTTAGCTGTTTGCAGATGCTTCTCGGCGTATTTTACAGTTTGTGGAGTTACTACATAAGGATTGTCGAACAAACCTAAACGGAATTTCAGACGTAGAATGTTGCGTACGGCATTGTCAATTGTCTCTATTGATACCTTGTTTTCGGCTATGGATTGTTTGAGGTTCTGGATAAATGTTTCACTCACCATTTCCATATCTACGCCCGCATTGACAGACTTTTCGGCTGCATCCTTTCCGTCGGTACAGAAACCGTGATTTACCATCTCAAGTGCGGAAGCCCAGTCGGTTACGACCATACCATCGTATTTCCATTCCTTGCGAAGTACATCTTTCAGTACAAAGCTGTTAGCTGTAGAAGGCACACCGTCATTGTCATTGAATGAAGTCATGAAAGTGGCACATCCGGCATCTGCTGCCGCTTTGAAAGGAGGAAGATATACATTTCTCAGCACGCGCTCAGGTATGAAGGTGGAGTTGTAGTCTCTGCCTCCTTCTGCTGCTCCGTATGCAACGAAGTGCTTCGCGCAGGCTGCAATGGCCGTAGGGTCATTCAGAGAATCTCCCTGATAGCCTTTTATCATGGCCGTTCCCATTATGGCATTCAGGTAAGGGTCTTCTCCACAACTTTCCGCAATACGTCCCCAGCGAGGGTCGCGCGCCACATCAATCATCGGGGCAAAGGTCCAGCGGATTCCGTCGGCTGAGGCTTCAATAGCTGCTATACGGGCACCTTGTTCTGCAATTTCCGGATTGAAAGTTGCTGCCTGTCCCAGTGGAATAGGGAAGATGGTTTTGTAGCCATGGATAACGTCGCGGGAAATAATCAATGGAATTCCCAGACGTGACTCCTCTACAGCAATCTTCTGAATCTTGTTTACTTCTTCTGGATTTACCACGTTCAGGATAGAACCTACTTCTCCTTTTCGTACACGCTTGGCCAGGTCTTCAAAATCCCATGGGCTGAGCTGGTTCATCTGACCTAATTTTTCTTCTAAGGTCATTTTATGAAGCAAGGTTTCCACCTTGTTTTCTATCTCTGTATTTTTGTCCTGTGGCTGACTGCATCCCATGAGGGAAGCAGCCAGAGCCACAGCATATAAAAGGTTCTTTTTCATTGTATGATGCTTAATGTGTGAATAGTTTAAGTTTAGAAGGCGCATATTGGGCGGACTGCTTCAGTTACATCGCCATTGTAATCAGTTAAATCAGGTCTTATCAGCCAAAATCCAGCGTCACTGTAAGTCAGCGTGGGTGATGCGGTTATTTGTTCACCTTGTGCGATGTTCATTTGTTGATTTATGATGGTCAATTCATTCATAAGATTCTCCAATTCTTGATAAGAAGGGCAATACCAACCTGTAGTGTTTGCTATATTTTCTGATTTATGATTATCCAATGCGGTAAAAATATTTGTTAACGTATTGCTGTTCAGTAATGCTTTAGAAAGAATGTATCCACACAATGCATCTTTACTTTGATATAAATCAGCATTTGCACCAGCAGTTGTATATGCTGATTCTATATCTGCTTTGTTTTCATTTTTTATACCCAAAGATTTACCAGTTGTAAGAGAGACTGCTAAGCCATGTTTTCCGTTATATCCAGGTAAGTTAGCTTCAGCTAATTGATTATTTGTCAAAAAAGTATCCCATTCACTGCCACTGTCATTGCTATCCATCACGTGAAATACGATTCCTTTGCAAGTTAATCCTTCAGGAATAGTTGCAGCTATACTTGGAAGAATGACAACTTTATCACTTGTTGATGTGCAATAGAAATCACCTGCAGATAGGGTATTTGGTTCTCCCATTCCTGCGGCTGGGCATGGAAATGTGTATTTAGTGCCACTTGTTATCGTTTTATCTGTAGTTAGGGTTTTTACATTTGATTTTCCCTCAATTGTATAAAAATACCTGAAGTCATCTTTCTGTAAAGAAGAGTTGTCTTTTATCATACAGACATATCCTCCGTTTAGGTTACAAGGAGTGTACATTGTTTCTCCAATGGAAAATGAGACATTGGACATGGCAATATTATAATTAAAGGTTTCTCCTTCTACCTCTAATTGTTGAGTCGCTGAGAACTCCATTAAAGAAAATACATGCTTTAGTTGTAGGTTGAGTTCTGGCGATGGATCTTCAATTTCGCATGCCAATAAATCTGTTTGCTTAAATTTGTCTAAGCTACTTTGGTCGGTGGCTATTTCTATGGTCTGTTTTACAGCATCTAATGTCACAACATTTTGAGACAATTGTGCATTATATGGGAAATAGGCAATAATCTTATCAATCTTGGAAGAGTAATATGTGGTATTGTCATTTGTCCAACCTACAGCAGAATAGGTGAAAGGAGCGTTGGCTAACTGTTTTCCGTCTTGGTCGATTAAAATTAATCCCAATTTGTCATTATATTCAAATTTAGTGGCATATCCTTCATAAGTTGCACGTGATAATGTATTGTTTTCAAAATCATCCAATTGTACGCTGCCTAGTTTTATGACGTTCTTGGTGTCATAATCTATTGTATCGTTTGTAAATTCTTCTTGGTTGCATGAAGAAAACAATACAGCTAGAGAAATTAATCCATATAAATATTTAAGTTTCATAACTTCATCATTAGAATGTTAATATTAATATTAGTTTTCGCGGATCAGAAGCCCATCCTGCTTTTTCAGTGCCATCAGACATGTTATATTCCCAAGCCCAAATTCTGGCAACTTCTTCTCCGAAAATTTCCGTGTACACATTTGACGACCAATATAGGTCGCTGCCGTTATATATACCAGAAGACTTGATATCTTGTAACTGTGCTATGGAAGGTATGTACCATCCGGAGCTATTATCAGGGCTTCCTAAATTGAGATTTTTGAATGTGTCATAAAGTGGAAATTCAGTTGCAAGCGTCTCTTCAGAATTGTCACTGGTAAAAGTATTTAATGCGGACTCAATGCCTTTGGTAAGTTGATATCCTAAGTATTTTTCTGTGTTTTGTCTGTCATCTTCTGTTAAACCATTAAGTTGGCTTAAGTACGATTTATAATTCCCATCTGCCGCTTTTATCCATGCATAGGAGCCGTTGGGTATTGAAGTGGAGGTACATACTACGTAACCACGAATCTTTGATAAACCGTCATAATTTTTAATGTCATCGCTCTCATCCATTCCGACTTTAAAGACTTGTCCTAAAGTGGTACAATCTTGTTTTGTCGCTTCACTTCCCCATGTGCCATCGGAGTAATAATAATCACCCACGGCAACGTACTCATCAATATATCGAATTTGAATGTCTGAGGCAATATTGGAAAATGTATATGTATGAGTAGTTCCACTTGTGGTTCTTACCATGTCACATATTCCTTCACAAATCAAACCACCGATATTGCTCTCAGTATAGGAGAGGGAAAAAGTAGGACCTGATATAAAAAAATTATTGTCAATATTGGTTAGAGTAGGGTTTAAATTTTGTACTGCCTCATCGAGATTTATTTTGAACTTTGAATCCACAATTCCATTATCTGCAATTGTTTCGCTATCCCAACCCACAGAAGATGACTCCATTGAAACTTCAATGCCTTTCTTGCTTACCTTTAAATAATACCTCTGGTTGTATCCTTCTTTTAAGACTCCGGTCTGTCGTTCTTCGTCAGTAGCAACAGTATGCTTGGGTGTATATACATACGTATCTCCACCGATAACTACTTTTATGAAAGGTTTGTCCCACATCTCTCCAGGTACCAAAATGGCTTCTCCGTGTCTGTCATCTATTTTACGAGGCAAAATTTCGGAGTTGGGCTCTCCTTCTTTATCTATAATGCCTTCCGTATATTTGATACTTGAATGGCCATAATATGAAATGACTGCATTATTGGCTTCTTCATCTGTATAACCAGGGAATTGCTGGAGTTCATACCATACCCGTGTCATTTTATGCTTGAAAGTAAGTTGCACGGATTTGGCATTGACGGTTGTATTACATTCCAACAAATCACAGGCAAACATCTTTTCTGCATCCGATTGGTCGGTCAAAGAGATACTTTTGTCTGTGTAAGGGCTCCATGCATGCAACTGATATTCTCCTGATGTCCATGTATAAGGCTCATCGTCGGTAACCATCGCACCGGTTGCCGCATCTGAAATACGGTATGTCTTAACCGATTCACCCACTTGCATTCCTATCAATTCGCCACCCGTCCAACTGTTATCACCTCGACGGCTTGCCTGTCCAATGTTTGCTGAAAAGACTACTCCGTCAGTATCTGTCATGTCTATATCGGCTTCACGGGTACATGACATTCCACCCATACAGCTTAGAAGAATTAATCCGAAGCTGTAGTTCCGTATATTTGATGTTATTTTATTCATGGTTAAAAAAGTTTATTGCATTTCTGCGTCCACAAGTCCTTTATCTGAATCCCAACCTTCATCTGTCCATTGCTCGAAACCGGATGTAACAGTTACCATATCCACATTAAAGCTTTTTTTGCTTACATGTAAATAATATCGCTGCCAGGCCCCTGGAATAAGAATTCCGGTTTTCTTTTCCACATCATTGGTATTGGTTTTACTTGGAGTGTATTCGAATTCATCGTTACCTATTTTCACCCTGATGAGTGGCTTTTCCCACATTTCGCCCGGCACCATCATGGCCTGGCCTTCCCAATAATAATCTCCTTTCCAGCAGAAGGTGTGTATCTCTTGATTTGCATCACCTTGTGGCTTGACTTCACCATCTTCAAATTTTACAGAGCCATATCCCAGGAAGGTGACTTTAGCTCCATTAATCTCTTCTGTTGTATATCCAGATGTCTCTGGGGTAATTTGAAGTTCCCACCACATCCTTGTCATCTGATGATTGAAGACAAGTCGTACACTTTTTGATTCTACTTTTGCCGAGCTTGCCAGTAAATCACAATCAAAGAATTTTTCGTCGGTAGTCTGGTCTGTCAAATTTATCGTTTCCGTTGTTAGAGGAGACCAGGCTTTTATTTCGTATTCGGTACCCTCCCAACGAAATGGAGTATCTTCTGTGGACATAGTTCCATCTGTAGCTACTTTGTAGGTCTTGACCGTTTCACCTGATTTTATTCCAATCAGTTCATCGCCATCCCAGGCACTTTCTGTCACTCTGCTATTGGAGGTATCTACTGATGCAAAGAACAACACGTTGTCATCTGTGTTTTGCAGGTCAGCTTCGTTGGAACAGGAAAGCAGGCTGACACATGCTGCAACGGCAATACCTAAACGGCATTTCTGTATAGTTACGATATTTGTTGTTTTCATTTTGCTTATAGTTTTTCAATTATTTCCTATCAGGTTCCAAAAGTCCTTTATCAGAATCTTCTCCATTAAAATCCCATTCGTTCACCAAGCCTCCTGAAGGAATGTCGCCATAGTTCGCACTCGGGTCTATGTCCGATTCTTTTTGATAAACTCTTACATAATCCACGTACATGCTTTGAGGAAAGTAGGTGTTATCTGTTGGATTTCCGCCGAATGTTCCTCCTACAGCTACATTCAGGATGATGAAGAAAGGATGGTCAAATTTCCATTCTCCATCTGTCACTGCGCTTTTTCCCACCCGGTGATAGAGGGTACCGTCTACGATAAAATCAATCTTTTCTTTATCCCATTCTACCGCAAACACATGAAAATCTGTATCGAATCGTTGGTCGGGGTATCCGAAAGTGCTGGTGACAGGATTGCCTCCTGAACGTCCGGGCATGTGCAATGCGCTTGAAACAATATTGGGCTGATACCCTTTGTTCTCCATGATGTCTATTTCGCCACATGCAGGCCATGCGTTGGTCGTATAATCGGCGCCGAGCATCCAGAATGCAGGCCAGAGTCCTATACCATACGGAAGAACCAGACGGGCTTCAGCACGTCCGTATTGAAACTCAAACAATCCTTCTGTCTTGATACGTGCGGAAGAATAGGTTGCTCCATCACCGTCTTTCAAGGCTGTTATCTTCAGGCATCCTTCACCATTGTAAGTGGTATATGATGCATTTTTTTCTTTGTTCGTATAATTCTGCAATTCACCGTTACCGAATCCCGATGCTCCCAGTTCGTATGTCCATTTTGAAGGGTCGGGGCGATTATCTTCTGTAGGGGTATTGAATTCATCTGACCAGACCAGCACCCATCCGTTGTTTTCAGGATTGCCGCTGCCTTCAAGTGAATCTTCTTTTCCACAGCTTCCAAAGGACAATGCCAGAAAGCCGAGCAATATCGTTTTATAATGTTTCATGAGTCCGCTTTTTAATAGAAATAAATATTATCTACAAGTAAGTTCTGATATGCTATTGTATTTTCGGTTATCGCTAGTTGCAACTGATGTATAACGGTATAACCATTAAGGGGGATATCTACAGAAACCCATTCTCCTGTTTTTAGATTCACAGTCTCTTTTCCAGCTGGATCTCCGTTTGCATTGATGTCTGCAGAAATGTCGATTTGAGGATTGCCTTCTACATCATCTTGTAATAGAATATCTATATGCACGTATGTTTTGTCTGTAGTGTTTGCATCCTCGTCAAGTACGATACCGACAAAGTTGAAATTACCATAATGCATGATGTGATGATTTTCGCTTAATGTTATCTCATCGTTTGTTGTTGTCTGATATGGAGCCCAGTATCCGTTAAAAGGTGAGGACAGGGTGTTGGTGTAATTGTCGCAATATAAAGAAATTACATCTGCTTCATCTTTGTCCGGTTCTGGAGCGAAGTCATACACGCCTGTGATTGTGATGCTTCCTTCAGCTTCCTTTGGAGTAAGTACAGCCCGATTTTTTATTCCATGGAAAGAGATTATGTTTCCTTCTACCGTTGCTACTTCCGGATTGGATGAATCGAAGGTGAAGTATTTAGAGGAAACAGTCATTTCTTGGTTTACACCATTGGGGAGATTAACGTATGCTGTGAGTTCATCTATTTCAATATTTCCGGTAGGGAACCCTGCCATGTTGACGTCTTTGATTCGCGTATGTGCTAAAGTGCCAAGTTTTTCATATTTGACTTCGTCAATCCAAAGTGTATATGCCTGCCCTCCTGTATCGTTTGTTCCGGCAGAGAAATTGAATAATCCTTTTTCTGCTGTAAGCTTGGCGGGGTTCGGTATTGGGATAATGACCTTTCTCCAGTTGGCATCTGCCGTTACACCCGCGATGGTGGCAGTGTATTCCGGATTATCACCATAACTTCCTAGTCCTACCTCAATTTTTGTTGAAGCGGAAGACTTTACGTAAAATGTCAAAGCATCATAATCGGACAGGTCTCTTCCTGCTTCCGTAAAGAATACTCCACCTGTCCAGTTGCCCAGAAAGTCATCAGGTGTAGGCACTTCTATCTTCAAGGAGGCTGTGCCACTGTATTTGGTTTCATTGTCCTGGCTAAGAGCGGTGGTTTTACCCCATGCCTGAAAATCGACACCTGCTGCAAACTCATCAAGGAAGACTTCGGCCACTTTGGGGCTTGTGGCTAATACATCTGTACTTATTTCCCTCTCACATCCAGCCAAAGTAACTAAGGCTGCCGAGAAAAAAAGACCTTTTGCTGTATTTAATATATGTTTGTTCATAAATCGCTTGTTAAATAGTTTGTAGGTAATTAGAAAAGACTGAAGCTGATATAAGTTCTTATTTCCCATTCATTTCCCTGGGGGGCACCGATAATATCCGTGCTTTCTGTAAACCCACCGTTTCCGTCGGATACATATCCGGCAAGATAGCGGTTGGAATATTGGTCCAGCGTACGGTATGTACCCCTGATTCCTACGCGTGTGGATAACGGACCGAGCCATTTAGGTTTGAAAAGATTAGTCGACAAGTCTACCATGCACTGGAACGGGAATGTCAGATTGAAATCTCTGTGATAGTCGTACGGCCCCCAGTCATTAAATTTCAGTGCGGCATTCAATCTGATTTTCTTATAAATCATCTGAAGGTCACCTCCTCCACGTCTGATGAGACGTTCATCGTCACCGTTGGCTTGTGCCGTACCGAGATAAGCACTGGCAATCAGTCCGAAGTCTTTTGTTACTCTGGATGTTATCTTCAAATTGCTTTCCCATAAATCATGCGCAGGAGCAGATGAAGCAAAAGCAAAGGTAGAACGTCCGTCAGCCAGAATACCAATGGCGGCATCTTGGGCAGTAGGAAGATGACGGTAAACAAAACCGAGTGAAGCGGCAAACGGAGCATCTTCTGTTTCATCGTTGTCCCAGTCATACATCCATGTGCCGGGAGTAGGGTCATAGGTCAGCAACAGCTCACCGGCTGTTGTTTCACGGTTGCTTCTTACGGCAAACGGATCATCCAGTATGTTTCTCAGTCTTCCCGGAGCATCCACACCGTTAGGCATCGGACCCACAAGAGGTTTCTGCCACAAGAAGTTGGGGGCAATCTGGAAGTTGCCTATCTGATAAGTGAATCCGGCCAGTACGTTCTGCTGGTTTCCGCTACCGCTATCTTTTAATGTCCATCCAGTAAGGGTTCGTGTGTTGTCTGCACCTCCGTTTGCTACTAATCCCATGATGGCGCCTTGTGCGTATGCGTTGAAATTGCCTCCGCTATATATCATTTTCAATTTACCCCCGAAGGTATCTGATGTCTTCACTCTGTCCTGGTAGACGGTAGCTGTAGGGCTATACTCTGTAGTAGCCTGAAATTCTCTGCCTACCAAGGTTGTTCCTGACCAAAGTCCTCCTAGTGTGATGTCGAAACGTCCGAATTTTCTTTCTACCATTAAAGACGCACGGGTATTCTTTGGCAATGGAATGGCGAAAGAGGTGACAGTCTCTCTGCGTTGGTCAATGTCATAATGGAAGATACCTCCTAAGTTCCATTTGCCGAATGTGCGGTAGTATTTGACGAGTAATGCCGGATTGGCGCCCCACCACAATTCGGGCCCGAACGCTAATTTCAGACCTGAGAACAATTTCTTTCCTTCAATCTCGCATCCCAATGGGGCCTCGCCTCCATAAATGTCCATGTTGTCGCCATAGCTTGCTTCCTGGTACAAACCAAAGAAGTCTCCTTCATATCCCCAGTGGTAGTGGGGCTTACGGAAAAATGCATCAAGATTGAAAAGACTTCCGTCCCAATTAAAGCTGGCACTATAGACTTTCACACGTTCCAGTGGGCCTAAATCAATGTATTCTCCATTCTCGTTGATGTAGTTTGTGCGTCCTCTGTTTTCATAGAAGATTTCATCAATTGGATTTTCTGCTACGTTTCCGAGTACGTTCATTGTCACTTCCGCATGTACATTTTCTGCCGGTTTGGATTCTACACCTACATAGAAGGATTCCATGTGGTCAAATCCTTTTGAGCTCGGGAAACTTGTAGGAGCATCTGCTCTTGTTTCGGGAGTGCTTGTATGTTTTGCTCCTGTATAGAACGTGGTGAAATCACCTCTCAATTGACTCAGACCGATTAGCTTGGTTTTCTCTCCTTGTAAAGCAGCTTTGTCACTTCTTGCAGACAAGACAGATGACATTACGTTGACACCAGATACCTGACTTATGATGGACGAGGTTGTGCTGCCCGCAGCATACGGGTTGATTTTGTGAACGTCTTTCAATACATAATATGCGGCACGTGGATAAAGTTCATATATCCCTCTTGCGTCAGGAGTACCTTTTGCACATATACCGAACCATTCCTCGTTCATGTTGTTGGCTCCTTCTACATAATCGAACTTGTAGCCCCCATTACTCCATGAAGCTCGTGTATCGTGAATGCTGAGATTTGTGCTCTGTCCTGTTTTCCACCATCCGTCTGTCCATTGGAAGGTGAATCCTCCGATGGCGTTTCCGTTGTTTCCAAGTCCTGCGGCATTCAGATAGATTTCCGTCCAGTTATGCAGTAAAATATCAGCCTGTTCTTTCTGGGCTTCTCCTTGGGTTACAGCATTGAATGCGTCTGAACCGAACTCTGTGAACAATACAGGTTTACCGTATTCAGCTTTTACTCTGCTGAATAAATCTCCGAACGATTCACCGCGATAACAGTTTATCCCCAATATATCCACATCCTTACATTCTTTGGCGATGATGTCAAGAAAGAGCAAGTCACCGTTGCAGATGGCTACCGGGCACGAAATATTCATTTGCTTCATTTCAACTGCTGCCTCATTGAAAATCCGGTACAGATGAATAGCCTGTTTGGTCGATTTCCGGTCTTCAATAGGGATGTCTTCTGCTTCCGCTCCTTGCCAGAATAAGCCATAGTTGTTCTCGTTTCCTAAAAGGTAAAGAAGTACCCCGGGAGTACCGTTGAACTTTTTCACCATGTTACGCGCTTCTGCAAGTAGGGCTTTCTGAACTTTCGGATCCGAATAGTCTGTATTACCTACCCAAGCTCCATTGATGGTCAGTCCGTAACGTCCGAACGTGGTATTGACCATGGTATAGATACCATATTGCTCATAAATGTAGCGTACCCATTGGGCTGGCACATCCGCATATAATCGGATGGCGTTAATTCCCATGTTTTTTAGTAAAGGCATATCTTGATCTAAGGCTGCCTTGATTACGTCATCTGATTGTGTCCATAAAGAGTAGGAGTAATTGGTCCCGATGGGGAAATAATCCCAGTTCATACCATTTACCATGAAAGGTTTTCCATTTACAATCAACCTGGAACCAGACTGGTCGTTGATTACTGAGACCTTTTTCTGCTGTGCCCATAGAGGAGCAGCTAACAGCAAAAATAGAAATACTTGTATTATATTTTTCATATATGTAGGAGTTATTAATTACATCGGATTAAAGACTTTGCCGACAGGGCTTAGGACAATCACATTGTGTGTTTGGTTATTCCATAAGGTTATGTTTTCATATTCATGTAAAATTAATATTGTTGGGTTAGATTTATG
>ERZ780034.804-NODE-804-length-11145-cov-2.82227_pt1 | contig 11145 bp, 4 predicted proteins | sample MGYA00511855_ERZ780034 | MGnify/ENA primary metagenome ERZ780034 (study PRJEB29588, sample SAMEA2148024) | human gut metagenome | biome: human gut; feature: human-associated habitat; material: faeces | place: Denmark | collected 2008/2010 ...
CCGCATTCCAGGACTAGTGACTACAAACAAAGGCACCTTGCTGGGAGTATATGATGTGCGTTACAACAACAGTGTGGATTTGCAAGAACATATCGACATAGGCCTCAGCCGCAGTACAGATGGCGGAAAGACATGGGAGAAAATGCGTTTACCCATTTCATTTAAAGAATACGGAGGATTACCTGCAGCTCAAAATGGTGTAGGCGACCCTTCTATCTTGGTAGACACCAAGACCAATACTGTATGGATTGTGGCAGCATGGACACACGGAATGGGTAACCAAAGAGCATGGTGGAGCTCACACCAGGGAATGGACTTGAACCATACCGCTCAATTGGTACTTGCCAAAAGTACAGATGATGGAAAAACCTGGTCTGAACCGATCAATATCACCGAACAAGTGAAGCTTCCGGAATGGTATTTCTTATTACAAGGACCGGGACGAGGCATCACAATGGAAGATGGTACATTGGTATTCCCCATTCAGTTTATTGACAAAACCCGTATCCCCAATGCGGGTATCATGTATAGCAAAGACCGTGGAGAAACATGGACCATACACCACCATGCACGTACTAATACCACAGAAGCACAAGTGGCAGAGCTTGAGCCGGGCACTTTAATGCTGAACATGAGAGACAACCGAGGAGGAAGCCGGGCCGTTTATACCACACAAGATTTAGGTAAGACTTGGAAGGAACACGAATCATCTCGTACTGCTTTGATAGAGCCCGTATGTATGGCCAGTCTGCTCAGTGTAAAAGCGAAAGACAATGTATTGGGTAAAGACCTTTTAATTTTCTCCAACCCCAATTCTACAAATGCTCGCAAAGACATGACAATTAAAATCAGTATGGATGGAGGAAATACCTGGAGTCCGGAACATCAGCTTCTGTTAGATGAAGGATACAATTGGGGATATTCCTGCCTGACAATGATTGATAAAGAAACTATCGGCATATTATATGAAAGCAGTGTAGCCCACATGACTTTCCAAAGCATTAAACTGAAAGATATTGTAAAATAATAATTACCATAAAAACAACTCGTTACTGTACAAAAGAATCCTATCTTTTACTCCCAGTAACGAGTTGTTTTTATATTGGGAATCATCTTTATTTAATACAACAAAAAGAATAAATTTTTAATATATTGCCACTAATATTTTGAATATTAGAAAAAGTTTTTTATCTTTGAACATATTTAAAAGACTGTTTAATAAACCGGTCTAATACTGAATCTATTGAAAATTATCAATAAATTCTATATACCTTAATTTTAAGAACTATGAGTAAACTGAAATTACTAGGTGCGTTACTACTAACTATTGGTGGAACCACACAGCTGCTGTATGCAGAACAGCCATCCATAATGGCTAATTCAGACATTGTACAACAAAAATCAACGTGCTCAGGAGTTGTAAAAGATGCGTCTGGTGAAAGTGTTATTGGTGCATCTGTATTGGTCAAGGGCACAACAATTGGTACTATCACTGACTTTGATGGAAATTTTGAGCTTCCGAATGTAGAAAAAGGAGCCGTAATTCAAGTTTCTTTTGTGGGCTATTTAACCAAAGAAGTTGTATGGAAAGGAACTCCAATTTCAGTCGTACTAGAAGACGATACAAAAACGCTAGAAGAAGTTGTTGTAGTAGGATACGGAACCCAAAAAAAAGTAAATCTAACAGGTTCTGTAGCAATGGCTGAGAGTGATGTACTGGAAAACAGACCTATCGCTAACTTAGCTCAAGGTTTACAAGGTGTTATTCCTAACCTGAACATTTCATTTGCCAATGGTAACCCAAATGCTGAAACAAGTATTAATGTACGTGGGTTAACTTCATTAAATGGAGGTTCTGCCCTCGTTCTTGTAGATGGTGTGGAAACAAATGATATTTCATTGATTAATCCTCAAGACATTGAAAGTATTTCTGTTTTGAAGGATGCTTCTTCTGCTGCTGTATATGGTGCTAGAGCAGCATTTGGAGTTGTATTAATTACAACTAAAAAAGGGAAAACAGGAGAAAAGATAACCTTCAACTACAATAATAACTTTTCATGGTCTACACCATCCAGATTACCCCATAGTTTACCGGCAGATCAATGGCTAAGAGCGATGAATACAGAATCTAAAAACACCAGTGGAACCCAATACTGGAGCGACGAACTAATCGCAGCCGTAGACGCCTATATGCAAGATCCCACTCGCCCAACAGCATGGGAAAACACACAGGGAAACAAATTTACAGCAAACGGAGAATGGGCCTATGCTGGAAATACAGACTGGATGGATATCTTCTATAAGAACGCAGCCTTTATGCAGCAACATAATGCAAGCTTGAGAGGTGGTAGCGAAAAAACCGCATACTACGCTTCATTAGGATACAAAGGGCAAGATGGCTTATTGGCTTTTGGTACAGATACATATAAACGTATCAATATGTCATTTAATTTCACTTCAAAAGTAACAAACTGGTTAGAAATTGGATTTAGAACAAAATATAATAGAAGTGAAATAAATGAACCAAACTCAAACCATTATACAAGTGAGGATCCTTATTATGAAGTTTACCGTGCATTCCCCTTCATCCCTGTATACTTGCCAGATGGAGACTTTGCAGCTGTAGCAGGCTCGAACTTCAACTTTAATATTGCAGGAATGCTGGCACAAGCCGGACGCAAAAAGAACATATACGATGATATATGGTATACAGGATCTTTCAATTTAACCCCATTAAAAGGATTATCTATTAAGGGAGACTATACAGGAAACCGTTTATTCAGAGATGAACGCGCTCATAATAAAACAATTTATCAGAAACAACCTGATGGATCACAGATTGCCAAAGGAGAACCTAACGGTGTTTCATTAAAAAAATATGATGACACTTATCAGGCATTAAATCTTTGGGCTGAATATAAGTTTGAATTGCCTAAATCTCATTCTTTTACTGCCATGGTAGGATACAACCAGGAAAGTAAAAAGACCAGCAATTTTTATGGCTATGTTACAGACTTATACCTTGATGATGCGCCTAATATTGACTGGGCAAACACCAAACAGAAACTGGAAGAAGAAGCTACCATTTGGGCAGTTCAAGGTGCTTTCTTCCGATTAAACTATGACTATGCTGGGAAATATCTAGTAGAAGTAAACGGACGTTATGACGGTTCCTCAAAATATGCATCAGACAGCCGCTGGGGATTCTTCCCTTCTGCTTCTTTGGGATGGAGACTTTCAGAAGAAAAGTTCTTTGAACCAGCTAAAAAGATTTTCGACAATGTGAAGCTACGCGCATCTTTAGGTAGCTTAGGAAATCAGGTAACAAACAGCAACTTTGACTTCTTAAGCCTGATGGGATTCGAACAGCTAAATTATTTGATTGGTGGTAAACTTGCTAACGGTATTACTCCTGCTTCACTGGCATACAATAATGTAACATGGGAAAAAGTAACTACCGCAAACTTTGGTATAGACCTAGGATTATTAAATAACAGACTAACTGCTTCATTTGATTATTTCTTACGTTATACAAATGATATGGTCGTATCTAAAGCCTACCCTGCTACAATGGGATCTACAGGAGGTAAAGAAAACTTGGCCAATATGCGAACAAATGGTTGGGAGTTGACACTTAACTGGAATGACAATATCAACGATGTAGCCGGTTCTACTTTAAATTATAACATCGGAATTGGTATTTCAGACAGTTATTCAACCATTACCAAATATGACAATCCGACTGGATACCTTGGTGACTACTATGAAGGCCAGCGTTTAGGCGACATTTGGGGATACGTAACCGAAGGATCAATTAAGGTGGACGCAGAAGCTGAGACAATGAAAGTACGCCAAAAAGAAATTAGCGGAACTTGGCTTCCTGGTGATATAAAATATGCAGATTTGAACGGTGACGGTGTGATTACTTACGGAAAAAATCAATTAAATGACCATGGTGATAAAAAAATCATCGGCAATCAGACACCGAGATACCGTTTCAATATCAATTTAGGATTAAACTGGAAAGGATTTGATGTCCGAGCTTTATTTGAAGGTGTAATGAAAAGAGACTTATGGTTAGGAGATAACAATACAGTCTTCTGGGGATACACAGGTCAATGGTGGAGTGCATTAAATGAAACCCATATAAATGACGTATGGAGTGAAACCAATCCTAATGCCTATTTCCCAGTACCCACAAATACAACGAGAAGCCGTCAGATTCAAACAAAATACCTGCAAGACGCATCTTATATCCGCTTGAAAGATTTGACAATCGGTTATACTTTACCGACATCATGGGTATCTAAATTAGGTATCTCACAATTGAAAGTCTTTGCAAGTGGACAAAACTTATGGGAAGCTACCGGCTTATATAAATACTTGGATCCAGACTCTACAGGAGATACAAAAGATGATGGTAGCTTGGAAGAAAGAATGACGAAATATCCATTCTGCCGATCTTATTCATTTGGTATTAATGTTACATTCTAAATTTGCTTATTGTATTATGAAAAAAACTATATTATATGCCACATTGTTGGCACTTAGCTTTCAAAGTTGTGACTACCTTGACAGGGAGCCGTTAGACTCAGTAACAAAAGATCAGTTCTTTACTACTGCGACTGGTACTGCCCTCCAGCAATACTGTAACAACTTCTACCCAAAACTGATAAAAGGTCATGGTGATCCCTTATCATATAGTTTTGGAATGCTGGAAAAAGAATTTGAGTCAGACAACATTTTTACATGGGAATATAACGTAAAAAGTTTTGGCTTGCATGTAGCTCCTACAGAAGCTAAAGATACAGAGTGGCAATGGGAAAATATACGTGCATGCAATGATTTCTTGATGAACTATCAATCATCTCCAGCAACTCAGGCTGAAAAGAATCAATACGCAGGAGAAATCTACTTCTTTAAATGCTTAGATTACTTTAATAAGTTAAGTGTATATGGTGATGTTCCTTGGTATACCACAGTCTTGAACCCTGGTGATGAGGAAATGTATAAAGGACGTGATTCAAGAACACTTGTAGCTGACAGCTTACTTTTAAATATTGAAAAGGCCATCAATCTGCTTTCTCCTAAATCTAAAGTGGGAGTAAGCCGAGTTTCAAAAGACGCAGCTATTGCATTAAAAGCAAGAATGTGCTTATTTGAAGGTACCTGGAGAAGATACCATAACATAGAAGGCGACGTAAAATTCTTGCAGGAAGCGTATGATGCTGCAGGCGAATTAATGAAAGAAGAATATGGCTACTCTATATTTAAAGGAAGCTCACCTAAAACAGCATATCATGAATTATTTACACAAGAAAACTATAATAATAATTCAGAGGTTATTTTAGCTAAAGAATATGATCCGTCTTTAGGTAAAGGTAATAATGTTACCAGACAAATTGGAGTAGGTGAAACTCCTATCGGTGCAAGCCGAGATGCAGTAGAAGATTACTTATGTGCAACAACAGGAAAACCTATCTCATTATGTGGATGTGAAGGACATACTACACACACAGGAATTATTGCGGAACTGGAAAACAGAGATCCTAGATTATTGCAAACCATAGCTACCCCGAAAGATGGAGAGTATACATACTATTTGCATGGTAAAGCAGCTAATATTGCCAATATCGTAGCAACTGGTGCGGATGGTTCTTCTTCTACAGGTTATGCTATTGCAAAATTCTATAAAACATCTGAGTTTTCTTCAGACCACCATAAAGGTAGCATTGACGCTCCCATTTTCAGATACGGAGAAATTCTTTTAATCCGTGCTGAAGCAGGAGCAGAATTAGGAGTACTGGATAATACAGAACTTGGAAGAACAATCAATGAACTTAGAAAGCGCGTTGGTTTCAATCATCCATTGACCGTTAACCCAGTAGCTGATCCAAAACTGGAAAAAGAATATCCAAACATCAAGGGTAGCAATGCTAATTTAATTCGTGAAATCAGAAGAGAGCGCCGTATTGAATTATTCGGTGAAGGTTATAGATACGATGACCTAAGAAGATGGGCTTGTGGTAAACGACTGGATGCTAGTGTAGTAGTAAGAGCTGGTATTATTCCTGATGCTAGTTTGTATACTACAGAACAAATAAACGATATGAAAGAAGAACTTGGCCTTACCACAGAAGGAGCATTGGATATTTATGGAAAAAGAGTAAAAACACAAGCTGTATTTGAAGAGCCAAAACATTACCTATTATCCATTCCTATCAATGAAATTTCCATCAATCCTAACTTAGCTCCTAACAACCCAGGTTGGTAATATTACACAAATCATTATAGATAAAGATGGCTTATGAGAAAATAATTTCATAAGCCATCTTTTCTTTATACACAGTTGACTAGCAACCTGAAATTTCGTATTTTTGCCCAATCAATTGAAATTACGTAATTTTATCAAGATGAATCAAGAATTCGAGCTTATCGCCAAGACCTTCCAGGGACTGGAAGAAGTTCTGGCACAGGAACTCACGGAATTAGGAGCCAGCAACATTGAAATCGGACGACGTATGGTTTCTTTCACCGGAGACAAAGCCATGATGTATAAGGCTAATTTCTGCCTTCGTACTGCCATCCGTATCTTAAAACCTATCAAACATTTTACTGCGAAGACTGCCGACGAAGTGTATGAGGCCGTAAAGAGTATCGCATGGGAAAACTATCTGGACAACATGAGTAGTTTCTCGGTGGATGCCGTAGTGTTCTCTAATGAATTCCGTCATTCTAAATTCGTGGCATACAAAGTGAAAGATGCGGTAGTCGACTATTTCCGCGAAAAGACAGGCAACCGTCCTTCTGTACGTATCAGTAACCCGGATTTGGCTATTCACATCCATATTGCAGAGGAAGAGTGTACACTTGCCTTAGATAGCTCTGGTGAGTCACTTCACCGCAGAGGATACCGTCAGGAACAGGTGGAAGCACCGTTGAACGAGGTATTGGCAGCTGGTATGATTCTGATGACGGGCTGGAGAGGTGAATGTGACCTGATAGACCCGATGTGTGGTTCAGGAACTATACCTATCGAAGCCGCTTTGATTGCACGCAATATCGCTCCGGGTGTATTCCGTAAAGAATTCGGATTCGAGAAATGGAAAGACTTTGACCAGGATTTGTTTGATGCTATCTACAACGATGACTCACAGGAGCGTGAGTTTACTCATAAGATTTATGGATACGACAACAATCCGAAAGCAAACGAAATTGCTCAGCATAACGTGAAAGCTGCAGGGGTAAGCAAGGATGTCATCCTGAAAATCCAACCGTTCCAGCAGTTTGAACAGCCTGCACAGAAAAGTATTATCATCACCAACCCTCCTTACGGAGAGCGTATCTCGTCAGAAGATTTGCTGGGACTTTACCAGATGATTGGTGAACGCTTGAAGCATGCATTCACCGGAAACGACGCCTGGATTCTGAGCTACCGTGACGAATGCTTTGACCAGATCGGACTGAAGGCTTCTATAAAAGTGCCTTTGTTTAATGGAGCATTGGAATGTCAGTTCCGTAAATACCAGTTGTTTGACGGAAAATACAAGGAATTCCGTTCCGACAACAGTGACAAGGAGTTTAAGCCGAAACGTGAAGAAAGACCGGCACGTCCACGCCGTCAGGGAGAAAAAGTGGAATATGGCCGTAAGGAGCGCAAAGACGGAGGTCGTGGAGAACGGAAAGAAGGTTTCCGTAGCGACCGTAAAGAAGGATTCCGTAAAGATGCTGACCGCAAAGAAGCATTCCGCGGACGTAAAGCAGGCGACGGAAAAGAATTTACTCGTGAACGCCGTAAAGAATTCAAATATAAGGAAGATTCGAAACCACGCACTCCGCGTCCTTCTACAGACGACGGACGCCCGAAAGCGGCTTCTGCCCCACGCTACATGCACAGACGCCGCAGCGAGGAGGAAGGTAACTCACAAGATTAAAAACGGACAGAACATGAAACGTATATTCTTTTTATTCTTTTTGTGCTGTATGACTACTCTCGCCACTTTTGCCCAGGAAAAGAAAGCCTATACACTGGAAGATGTGATTCCGGGCGGAAACAATTATTTCAACCTGGTCCCTGAAAACATTCCGGGACTACAATGGTGGGGAGATGTGTGTGTACGTGCGGATGTGGAAAACATCCGCAGCATTCAGTTGAAAGATGGCAAGGAAAGCATACTTGTCACACTGGAAGAGGTAAATCAAGCCATTGAAAAAGGAGAAAAACCCTATCAACTGTCGCACGACTTAAAACCGCTTCATAGCCTGATGTCAGCTTCATTGCCTTGGGCAGAGCGTAAAGTCATAGTTTTCCAACAGAACAGCTATTGGGTGGAATATGACTTCGGACAGAAAAAAATTACGAACATATCCCGCCTGAACGAAAAAGCTACCAATCTTGACTTTTGCAAAACCAATGACAAAGTGGCCTATACCGTCGGTAACGGTTTGTTTGTAACCGGCGAAAGAGAGGAAAGCCACCAAATTAATCCTTCACAAACAGAAGAAGGGGTAGTCTACGGACAAGCTGTACACCGTAACGAATTCGGTATTTATAAAGGTACATTCTGGAGCCCGAAAGGAAGCTATCTAGCTTTCTATCGCATGGACCAGAGTATGGTCACAGACTATCCTCAGGTAAATACATCGACCCGTATCGCGACTCTTGAGCCGGACAAATATCCGATGGCAGGAATGACCAGCCACAAAGTGACGGTAGGAGTGTACGATGTAAAGACTGGAAAAGTAATTTACCTGCAGGCAGGTGACCCGACCGACCGTTATTTTACCAATGTCAGCTGGTCGCCCGATGAACAGCATATTTATGTCATCGAACTGAACCGTGACCAGAATCATGCCCAACTTGTATGCTATCAGGCTGCCACAGGCGAAAAAGAAGGGGTTTTGTATGAAGAAAAGAACCCGAAATACGTAGAACCTCAGCATCCGCTGGTATTTTTGCCGTGGGACGAAAGTAAATTTATTTACCAGAGTCAGCGCGACGGTTTCAACCACTTGTATCTGATAGATACAAAGGTAAAAGGAGAAGGTACATGGAAAAATGGCAAATTGGAAGGCAGTACCTATCTGGAACACCTGAAAGTAACTCCTTTGACGCAAGGCGACTGGCTGGTGCAGGATATTCTTGGATTCAATGCAGGAAAGAAGGAAATTATTATCGGTAGCACGGAAATATCTCCGCTGCAAACCAATCTGTTCAGCCTCAACGTCAAAACTGGAAAGCGTACATTACTGGGAGAAAAAGACGGTATGCACCGGGCTTCTCTCTCTGAAAGCGGTACTTACCTGATTGACAACTTCTCTTCATTCCAAGTAGGACGTGAAATCACTTTGCTGCCTACCAACGGAAAGAAAGGAACTACATTACTGAAAGCTGATGACCCGATGAGCAGCCAGTTTAAGTTACCGGAAATTACCATCGGTACCTTTAAGGCTGCTGACGGAAAAACAGACTTGTATTATCGTCTGATTAAGCCCGTGGACTTTGACCCGAACAAGAAATATCCGGCCATTATCTATGTATATGGTGGACCGCACGCACAGCTCATCCACAACACGCGTTTCTACGATGCCAGAGGGTGGGATTTATACATGGCTCAGAAAGGATATGTGATGCTGACAGTAGACAGCCGGGGAAGTGATAACCGAGGACTGGCTTTTGAGAACTGTACATTCCGCCACTTGGGAGTAGAAGAAATGAAAGACCAGGTGAAAGGTGCCGAGTTCCTGAAATCACTGTCTTATGTAGACGGTGAACGAATTGGCGTACACGGCTGGAGCTTCGGTGGCTTCATGACGACCAACCTGATGCTGACTTATCCTGACATCTTCAAGGTAGGTGTAGCTGGAGGACCGGTCATTGACTGGAAGTTCTATGAGGTAATGTATGGTGAACGCTATATGGATACTCCGGAAACTAATCCGGAAGGATACAAGGGTTCTGACTTGAAACAGAAGGCCGGTAACCTGAAAGGCCGTCTGGAAATCATTATCGGAGGTACAGACCCCACTTGTGTACCACAGCACAGCTACTCATTCCTGAGAGCTTGTATTGAAGCTGGTACTCATCCGGACTTTTTCGTTTATCCGGAAGACGGACACAACATGATGGGACGTGACCGTGTACACCTGCACGAACACATCACCCGCTATTTTGAAGACCATTTGAAATAATAGACTAAAAAACAAATACATATATGAAACTTTTACTTTTAGGTTCAGGAGGACGCGAACATGCACTGGCATGGAAAATCGCACAAAGCCCGAAAATTGAAAAGTTATACATCGCTCCGGGAAATGCCGGTACGCGTGAAGTAGGCGAAAACGTAGCTATCAAAGCCGATGACTTTGAAGGTATCAAGCAGTTTGTAACGGCCCACGGCATTGACATGGTAGTAGTAGGTCCGGAAGACCCATTGGTGAAGGGGGTATATGATTTCTTCAAAAACGATGACGCACTGAAGCAGGTACCGGTTATCGGTCCGTCAAAGGCTGGAGCCGTACTCGAAGGAAGCAAGGAATTTGCCAAAGGTTTCATGCAGCGTCATCATATTCCGACTGCCGGATACAAGAGCGTAACTGCAGCTAATCTGGAAGAAGGACTGGCTTTTCTGGAAACACTGAAAGCACCCTACGTGCTGAAAGCTGACGGATTGTGTGCTGGAAAAGGTGTATTGATTCTCCCCACATTGGAAGAAGCCAAGAAAGAACTGAAAGAAATGCTGGGCGGTATGTTCGGAAATGCTTCTGCCACAGTAGTTATCGAAGAGTTCCTGAGCGGTATCGAATGCTCAGTATTCGTACTGACTGATGGAAAGAACTACAAAATCCTGCCGGAAGCCAAAGACTACAAACGTATCGGCGAAGGTGACAAAGGATTGAACACAGGCGGTATGGGTTCTGTTTCTCCGGTTCCATTTGCAGATGCAGAATGGATGAAGAAGGTGGAAGACCGTATCATCCGTCCTACTGTTGAAGGACTAGCTGCAGAAGGTATCGATTACAAAGGATTTATCTTCTTCGGACTGATTAACGTAAAAGGTGAACCGATGGTAATCGAATACAATGTACGTATGGGTGACCCTGAAACAGAAAGTGTCATGCTTCGTATAAAGAGCGACTTAGTAG
>ERZ780034.809-NODE-809-length-11056-cov-6.68839_pt1 | contig 11056 bp, 6 predicted proteins | sample MGYA00511855_ERZ780034 | MGnify/ENA primary metagenome ERZ780034 (study PRJEB29588, sample SAMEA2148024) | human gut metagenome | biome: human gut; feature: human-associated habitat; material: faeces | place: Denmark | collected 2008/2010 ...
GTCACCGAGGTAGCGCCCGAGCCCTCACCCCGCAACTTGTTGGCGCAGCTGCCGGCAAAGGTCGCCACCGCCGCCTTCAGCGAGTCGAGGCCGTCCACCATGTTGCCGAAGCTACGGCTCGTGCAGATGGTCTTCTTCCTCGCCACCTCCGCCGTGTCTATGCACGGCTCGCCGTTGAGCTCCCGCCACGTCTGCTGTCCCGGCTTCGTGAAGCGCGCCTTTACCCACGCCGCGCTCTTGTCGGCAAACTCCAGTGGCGTGCTGATGCCGTAATAGTTTAGCCTCTCTAAAGTGCCGCGTCCTATCCCCCATACGTCGGCCAGGTCGAACAGTCGCAAGGCCTTGCGCCGCTTGTCGTCGCTGTCTATCATGCACACGCCATGATAGCCGTCGTATTGCTTGGCAAACTTGCTGCCCATCTTGGCCAGCGTCTTTGTCGGCGCCACGCCCACGCTCACGGGAATGTCGGTCCACAGCTTTATCTTTCGCGCTATGCCTCGCATCATGCCCTCCAGGTCGAAATGGTCGTCGTAGCCCTGCAGGTCGCAGAAGCTCTCGTCTATGCTGTAGTTCTCCACGTGGCATACCGACTTGCGCAAGATGCTCGTCACCCTCTTGCTCATGGCGGCGTAGAGATACATGTTGGTGGAGAACACCGCCACGTGGCATTGGTCCACGATGTGCCTCACCTTGAAGATGGGGTCGCCGCGGCGCAGGCCCACGGCCTTGGCCTCAGGAGTCAGCGCCACGATGCAGCCGTCGTTGTTTGAGAGCACGACGACGGGCTTGCCCGCCAGACCGGGGTGAAAGACCTTCTCCACCGAGCAGAAGAAGCTGTTGCAATCTACCAAGGCATACATCTGTCTACCCCCTTGGCTTATGTATGATATATGTCACGGTTCCCCAAACGCTGAAGTCGTCGTCTTCGGTCACCTTCAGCTCCGGATAATCGGGGTTGGCGGGAACCAGCCAACCCTCGTCGCCCCGTTTCACGAAGTGTTTCAGCGTGTAGTCGCCGTTCAGCTCGCACACCGCCACCTCCGAGGGGCTTGGGTCGCGGTTGCTCTTGTCCACGATGATGATGTCGCCGCTGTATATGCCGGCGTCTATCATGCTGTTGCCCTCGACCCTGATGAGGTAACTGGCCTCGGGGTTGGGGCACAGCATCTTCAGCAGTTCGATGTCTTGGCTTCGCTCGTCGTTGTCGAGAGGAATGGGGAAGCCCGCCACGATGCCCACGTCGAAGAACGGCAATCGCAGGTCGGTGACTCCTGACACGGGGTACACCTCTCCCATCTTGCCGATGCCGGCGTCCAAGGCACCCATCTCCTTGGCAATGCAGCCCTTTATAAACTCCGTCTTGCAGTCTTGGGCATCTATAAACATGGCCATCCTGCCAGGAGCCCTGAACGTGTAGAGCTTGCTGTCGGAGCGAGGCCTTCCCGCTCCTTCCCTTTTGCCGCCACGTCGCCCTTTTTTCTCATTTTCCATCATGCCGTCATTAATCATGATGCAAAAGTAAGACAAAAGATTTGATTAACGTAATACGAAATCAAAAAAAATAGCATAATTTGCAAGGATAGTGTAAAGTTACGACCCAAAGTCGCAAGTAGCGTTTCTTGAGTGTAGTTATTCGGCATGTCTTTCATGCAATCGTTTGTGTCATTTGTATTATGTAGCTATTCAGAATAGTTCTTATATTGACGACAATGTAGACAACCGTTGACAGTATAGTCTCTGTTGTCTCCATTGCCGTTGGATTCTCGCCTCGCATTTATAACGCTTTTTATAAGGGCATTACATCACGGTCTTGGCAAGCAGCATTGCTTCTTGGAAAAGAAGTTCATGTTTTTGGTTTTTGTGGGCCAAGTTTCAGATAAATGTCGTATATTTGCCGAAAAATGAGAATATGGCATTGAAGTTATATCCCATAGGCATACAGACCTTCGAGGAGATTATCAACCGAAAGCTCCTTTATATCGACAAGACGGAATATGTCTACCGCATGACGCATGGCGGCGGCAAACACTTCTTCTTGAGTCGCCCGCGCCGTTTCGGCAAGTCGCTTCTCGTCACTACGATGCAGAGTTACTTCGAGGGCAAGAAAGACCTCTTCAAGGGACTTGCCATCGAGAAACTGGAGACGGAATGGACGGAATATCCCGTGCTCCACTTCGACATGAGCGGTGGCAAGCACATGGAGAAGGAAGAACTGGAAAGATACCTTGGCTATCTTTTGCAGGACGAGGAGAAAAAATGGGGAATAGATAATCCAAAGGTAGGAAGCAACAACCGTTTGATAGACCTCATCAACACCGCTTATGAGAAGAGTGGCAAGCAGGTGGTGGTGCTTATCGACGAATACGACGCGCCGATGCTGGATGTGGCGCACGAGAAGGAACAGTTGGATGCGCTTCGCAACACGATGCGCAACTTCTATAGCCCACTGAAGTATAGCGAGGCCAAGCTCCGCTTCGTCTTCCTCACGGGCATCACCAAGTTCTCGCAGCTCAGCATCTTCAGCGAGCTGAACAATATCACCAATATCTCGATGAATGATGAGTATGCGGGCATCTGCGGCATCACCAAGGAGGAAATGCTTGCGCAGATGTCGGAGGATATAGACGAATTGGCAAAATCGCAAGAATTGACCCGTGAGGAAACGATTGCCGAATTGAAGGAAAACTATGACGGTTATCATTTCTCAGCCAAGTCGCCAGACGTGTTCAATCCTTTCAGCTTGCTCAATTGCTTTGCGACAAAGGAGTTTGGCGCTTATTGGTTCTCCTCGGGCACTCCGACCTACCTTATCAACATGATGCGCAAGTTCAATGTCTTGCCAGCCAACCTTGGCAAGATGTACGCCAAGGCTTCCTCTTTCGACGCTCCCACTGAGAACATGACCGCCATCACGCCTTTACTGTATCAGAGCGGATACCTTACCATTAAGGGATATGATAAGTTTAGTAAGCTTTACACTCTCGACCTCCCCAACAAGGAGATAAAGGTGGGCCTCTTCGAGAGTCTCTTGCCAAACTATCTGGAAGGCATGTTCGCCCAGAATGGCGATGTCGCCATCGCCCAGATGTCGGTGCTGATACGCCACGACGACATGGACGGGGCCTTGCGCTTGCTCCAGACCTTCCTCGGCACCGTGCCTTACTGCAACGTGACCAACCATGAGGGCCATTACCAGCAGATGCTCTTCATCATCTTCTCGCTCCTTACGGGATATGTGGTGGATGTGGAGGTACACACGCCTAAGGGCAGGGTAGACATCGTGATGCTGACACACACCCGTCTCTACGTCATCGAACTGAAGTTGGACAAGAACGCGCAGGCCGCCTTGGGGCAAATCAACCTCAAAAACTATGCCCAGCGCTTCGTCCTCTGCGGCTTGCCAATAACCAAGGTTGGCATCAACTTCGACTCCACCACTGGCAATATCGACGATTGGGTGATAGAGGAATGAAATCGCGTCACGATTACGGTGAAAAGCAGTCGTGAATCCAGCGCGAAGCCGTCGTAATATGAAGGAAATGCCAAAGATTCACATTTTCAACAATATAGCAATAAGACGCGTCGCCTTGTCATGTACACTTTTCGCTGTCACGAAAAGTGTAAGCCATTGGCAGGGCAGAGGCGGTGAAGAAGCCTGTGTGTAAAAAGTATTAAAAATATAACATATTCGTTTTCCATATCAAATATTTTACCTAATTTTGCAGAAAACAGTTAAAAGCTTTTATACGAAACCTTTTGACGTTAATTATGGTAAATAGAACTACATTTATTATATAATTAATTTTTTAGTCTATGTCAAAACGAGTACAAACAGTCGGCATGCTGCTCGCACTCACTTCAATGGCCATTGGAGGGGGTAACTCGGCTTATGCAGGCACCGTGACCTCTGTCAACGAGGCACAAGACGTGAAACAAGACGCGCAATGCAAAGGTGTCGTTGTCGACGCCACAGGTGAGCCAGTGGTTGGCGCCACCGTGTTGGTGAAAGGCAAGACCGGAGTGGGCACGGTTACCGATATTGATGGTAACTTCTCGCTCAAGAACGTCACGAAAGGCGACGTTATCCGCATCTCTTACCTTGGCATGACCACAGCTGAGGTCGTGTACAACGGCAATCCGCTCAAGGTGACGCTCAAGGACGACTCCAAGGCCCTCGACGAGGTCGTGGTGACCGCCCTCGGCATGAAGCGCGAGACCAAGGCCCTCGGCTACGCTGTCACTGAGCTCAAGGGCGATGAGCTCGCAAGCGCAAATACCATTTCCCCGATCCAGTCGCTTCAGGGTAAAGTGGCAGGTGTGGATATCGCCGCCTCCGACGGTGGTATCTTCGGTGCCACCAAAATACAGATCCGTGGAGCCTCTACGCTCAAGGGCAACAATCAGCCTATCTACGTCATCGACGGTGTCATCCTCGACAACAGCGTATCGGGTAGCGATGACCTCAACTGGACAGCCAACCCGGGCGACTACGGCAATGAGCTGAAGAACCTCAACCCCGACGACTTCGAGACGGTGTCAGTGCTGAAAGGTGCTGCCGCGACCGCCCTCTACGGTTCGCGTGCGCTCAACGGTGCAATTGTCATTACCACTAAGAGCGGCAAGGGCAAGAAGAAAGGTGTGGGAATCTCGTTCTCACAGACAGTAGGCTTCGATGTCATCGTGGGACATCCCGAGGCTCAATATGAATATGGCTATGGCCTGTGGCCTGGCGAGCGCGACAATGTCGGCAACGGCAACCGCTGGCAGGACGACGGCACGCCAAACAACCCCAACAGCTTCGGCAAGTCTACCATTTACGTGAACGGAGAAGGCAAGGCTTCCTATCGCGGCGCGTCGTACACGGGCTTCGGATGGGGACCGAAGTTCGACGGCACGCCGGTGGAGAACTACGACGGCACCATGACCACGTACTCTCCCTATGAGAACCCTGCCGATGAATATTACCGCACAGGTTTCAACACCAACACCAACTTTGCGGTGCGCGGCGGCAACGACGTGGCATCGTTCTATTCTTCGTTCTCCTACAAGCACGCCGACGGCCAGACCATCAACAACTCGTTTGACCGCTACTCCATGCTTCTCAAGGGCACCTACCAGATTACCAAGAAGCTCGACATAGCCGCGTCGATGTCGATGGCATACTCCAAGCCGCGCAACGCACAGCAGGAGATAGGTCTCTACACTGTATACAGTGGTCTTCCACGTTGGGTGAACCCCAAGGACTGGAAAGACAAGTACAAGGGCGATCACGGCGGTCTGGCCAGCACCAGCTACGGCGACGAGTGGGGCTATGTACCCAGCACCGTGAAAGGCCTGTGGTGGAACCTCAACGAGAACGACAACGTGCAGAAGGAATGGGTGTTCCGCCCCACATGGGAGCTCAACTACCATATCCTCGACTGGCTCACCGCAAAGGTCGACGGCAACATCAACTACTACACGCTCAACCAGGAGTATAAGCAGCTCGGCAGCGGCTACGCCATGGAAGGCGGCTACTACGGCCTGGCAAGCTACTCCAAGACCCAGCTCACCCTCGGTGCGGCCCTGAGCGCGAGCAAGCAGCTCGGAGACTTCAACCTTGGAGGTTTCGTGCGTATGGAATACTACAACAAGACCGAGCAGAACAACTCCGTAGGCACTGACGGCGGACTTATCGTTCCCGGACAGTACTTCATCGGCAACTCCAAGAACACGGCAAGCTACGGCGGTTCTATCTCCGGCACCAAGCGCATGGTCTCTGCCATCTTCGCCATCAACGCCTCGTGGAAAGACCAGCTCTATCTTGACGTGACAGGACGTAACGACGTGTCTTCCGCTCTCGTCTACAGCAACGCCACCGGCAACTACTCTTATTTCTATCCATCAGTGTCGGGCTCATGGCTCATCTCCGAGACATTCAGAAAAGACCTGCCTAAGTGGATTTCCTTCGCCAAGCTCCGCGCTTCATGGGCTCAGGTGGGTAACGACCTCGACCCATACAGCATCAACCAGGGCTTCAGCGTAGGCAACATCACCACAGCCAACGGCAAGATTTATACAAACTCCTTCTCTTCTTCGTCTGTCTACGCTCAAGACCTGAAGCCAGAGCGCAAGAACTCGTGGGAGGTGGGTCTCGACTTCCGTGTGCTCAACAACCGCATCGGTCTCGACTTCACATATTATAAGGAGAACACCAAGAACCAGATTATGTCCATCGCCACTCCTGGCGTGTCGGGCATCGACTCAAAGGTCATCAATGCCGGTAACATCCAGAATGCCGGTATAGAGATCGCCCTCAACACTGTGCCTATCCAGCATGGTGACTGGGAGTGGGATCTTGACTTCACCTACACCCGCAACCGCAGCAAGATTGTCTCCCTCTACCCCGGCGTAGATTATCTTGCCCTTCAGGGACAGGTCAGTGCCTACGACTATCGCATAGGCTCTGTGGCAAAGGTTGGCGGTGAGTACGGTCTGCTCATGAGCGACATCGCGCCCGCACGCGACGACAACGGCAACATTCTGCTCGACTGGGACGACTACGACCGCATAGGCTACCAGAAGCGCAGTGGACAGGTTGAGGTAGTTGGCTCTTCACAGCCCGATTTCCTCGGTTCTGTGCAGTCTACCCTCCGCTGGAAGGATCTATCGCTCCACGTGGCACTCGACTGTCGTTTCGGCGGCAAGGTGGCGTCATACGCCAACCGTTACGGCACGGGCAACGGTAACACCAAGAGCTCGCTTAAATATCGCGACGAGGCTCACGGCGGTATCACCTGGACCTCAAAGTGGCTCAACGCCGACGGCTCTCAGTCTGACAGCTACGGCATCACATACCACGACGGTGTCATTCCCGAGGGCGTGTTCGCACAGGGAACATCTATAGCATGCGCCGACGGCGTGACACGCGACATGAGTGGCGTGAGCTATGCCGAGGCAGTGCAGAAGGGATGGCTCGAGCCGGCACACGCAGGTTCCTACTGGTACTACATGACCGACTGGGGCGTAGGTGTCCTCAACGATTGCTGGTTCCAGACACTCAACTATATTGCCCTGCGTGAGATTTCTCTTGGCTACAAGCTGCCAAACACATGGGCCAAGAAGGTGGGTGCACAGGGACTGAACGTCTCGTTCTCCGCCCGCAACCTCGGTTATCTCTACAACTCGCTCGAGAACAATATCAACCCAGAGTCAGTGCGAGGCAACCGCGCCGGAGAGTTCCGTATCCGCTCGTTCAACCCGTATACGGCCAACTTCATGTTCACTATCAACGCGAGCTTCTAACAAATTAAAGTGTATCACTTAAAAGCGTATCACAATGAAAATCAATAAATATATTTACGCGGGTCTTGTCGCCAGCGCGCTGTGCATGACCACAGGATGCAGCGACACGGAACTTGCCAAGATCAACACAGACCCGTCGGTGGTGACAACCCCCGACATAAGATACCTCTTCACCACTGGCCTGCAAGAGTTCAAGCCGTCAGAGTATTGGGCATGGTTTTACGACTACTCGGCAATGTGCAAGTATGGCCAAGTGACGGGCGGCAGCAATACCAACCGTCTCAACATGCCCGACCTCTCCTCTGGAGGCGGCATGGTGAAGAAGCCTCTGCTACAGCTGCTCGAGATAGAGAACCAGATGAGCCTCAAAGATGAGGAAACAGCCGCTACATACACGCGCATCCACGCCATGATGCAGGCACTGGTGGTCTACATGGGCATAACGGACACCGACTTCTACGGTTCCATGTGCTACAGTGAGGCTTACCGCGCACGCTACGGCGGGACACTCAAACCAAAGTATGACACCCAAGAAGTGCTCTTCAACCAGTTCTACGACGAACTGAAGAAGGCCACCGATGACCTCACCAACGATGTGGTGGTCAACGGCAAGACCATCAGCCAGGTTTCGCTCGGCAACCAGGACTTCGTCTACAAGGGCGATGTGGCAAAGTGGGCAAAGTTCGCCAACTCGCTCAAACTCAAGCTCGCCGTACGTCTGCTTAATGCAGACCCTGCCAAGGCTAAGACCATAGCACAAGAGGCTGTGGCCAACAAGGCTGGACTCATGACGTCAGTCGATGACGACTTCATCTACAACCAGGGTTCAGAGTGGTATCATAGTCAGGAGAATATAACTCCCGGAACAGCCAACTACAACCTCATCAACTTCCTCGTGGACAACCGTGATCCGCGTGTGCGCTTCTTCTTCGAGAAAAACGACTTCAACTCAGAGGTCGTGCAGGCTTACTTCGATGCCGGACAAGAGCTGCCGGACTACATAGCCAAGAACGTGGAGTACACCACCGATGCCTCGGGCAAGAAGACCTTCAAGGCGTGGAAGGGTGCAGGCGAACCATGGATTCGCTACATAGGACTGCCAGTACAGATCAATGCCAGCGAAAACAAAAAGTGGGAGCAGTACTACGACAAGCAAAGCAAGTGGCTGAAGTTGAAACTCAACGGCAAGGAGAAATACTACAGCGCAACGTGCGGCATGCAGCTCGAGCTCTTTAATGGCACATTGGACTATACATATCCCACCAAACCGGATGGAGCTGTGGTGCAGGACAAGGAAGATCGCCCATTCTACGCGCTCTACATGTCATCGGGTGAGGTCAACCTCTACCTTGCCGAACTCTCGCAGCTCGGTGTCATCAGCGGCAACGCAAAGCAGTACTATGAGGCTGGTGTGAGAAACTCCGTCACAGAGTGGGACAAGATTGCCGGACTGAACGTCATTCCTTACTATGCGGAGAAGTATGACCCCAACGAGGCACTCATTGCCCTCAAGGACGGCGAGATCGACAACATGATGAGACACGATGCCTACAAATGGGACGACGCTCATGCGCTGGAGAAGATTTACCTCCAGATGCACATCGCCTTCATCTTCCAACCACAAGAAATGTATGTCACCATGCGTCGCTCGGGCGTACCGATGAAGAACTCCACCATTCTCCCATACGAGAACTGGAAGGAAGACGGCTCAGACTATCCTATTCCTCGCCGCGCCACGTTCACCGAGCCCGGCAAGGACGACCAGATGCGTGACCTCACACTTGAGGCTTACAAGGCTCAGGGATTCACCATCGGCAACGAGGCACAGAAGCTCCAGGACGAGCGAGTATGGTACGACAAGAACGCTCCTGCATGGGGAGCCGGTCCAAAGAAGTAATTTCTTAGGAGTCTCTTAGCAATAGGGCATTCTCGTCTCTAAGGGAATGCCCTATACTTTTATTATCGACTTTTATTCATTTAAGATATGAGATATCTATTTCTGTCGCTGTTGTTCATTTGCTGTCTGCCCATAGCGTCCCAATCCCCTTCCGACCTGCGCAGCGAGCAAGTGTTTCTTCGCCCCATGGCCTATTCATGTGCCGCTGGCGACTCAATTGACGTAGATGGCGTGGTGACGTGCATAGCCAAAGACCGCATGAGACCATACGGCAGATACGTTTACTTGGAGACAATAGACGGCGACTCAGTCATCTCGCGACAAAAGGTGGCTTGCGACAACGACGGATATTTCCGCGCTCGTATGGCGACAGATACCGACCCTAAGGCGCGGATAGGGTATCTCAGGGCTTATACCAACCTCATGCGCGACTTTTCTGCAGAGAGCTTCGCCATCCAGCCCATTTTGATAAATTCCAACTTCCCCAAACGCTGCTCGCCGACTGCAGATGCCGTGCGCTTGATAGCCATTCCGTCGGGCGGCGTGCTGGTGCCGAGCAATTCCTTCATGCAAGGCGTAACGGCACTCTTGACCGACACAAACGGTTACCCTCTGTCAGGCATCGCCGTAGACCTTGTCAACGACAAGGGCACAGTGGTCTACAATGCCGTCACATCCAAGTCGGGACAGGCCCTGCTATGGCTCATGCCTAACGTGGGAGATACCTACAGCGTGAACTGTGTGGTCAACGGAGAACGGGTGACGTCACCATTGGCCGATGTGTCGAAGTCGGCGATAAAGCTGACGGCAATGATGGTGAAAAAACACGGTAAAATATGACATACTGAACGTCTCCTGTCTCGACGGCTTGAGCCTTTACACCTACGATCGGTTCAACGGCCTTTGCAAGGCTGGCGTGGTCAACGCGCAAGGGTCGTGACGACTTCCAGCTCCCAACGGCCATGACACAATCAGCCAACGGCAAGATCGACATGAATGTGCTGCAGGACACCGAGGACAACCCTCTCTACTCCATGTACATGACAGCGGGCGAGGTGAACCTCTACTTGGCTGAGTTCGCTTGCCTCAAGGGAAGCTCCATTGGTGGTAAGACTTATCAGGAGTGGTATTACGCTGGCGTGCGCGCCTCTGTTGAGGAGTACGACAAGCTTGCTAAGTCGAACAAGATTCCTTACTACTACGATGAGGGCAATCCTGGCATCTACGCATACGACAAGTTTGAGAAGACCATCGCATTGCAAAAGGGTGAGATTGACACCATGCTCGCGACCGACAACATTAAGCTGACAGGCACGAAGTCGGCCGACCTTGAGAAGATTTACCTCCAGCTGATGATGCACTTCAGCGAGCAGCCCGATGACCAGTATGTAACGGCACGCCGCTCAGGTTATCCTAAGGTCGGTTCAAAGCTCCTGCCTTTCGAGAAGTTTGACGGCATCGCCCTTTCGGCAATCCCACGTCGCTTCGTGGTGTCAGAGCCTACCAAGGACGACATCATGCGCGATATCGTGATGAAGGCTTACGAGGAAGAGGGCTTCAAGACCTTAGGCACCAACAGTCAGGGCGTGCAGTACAACGGCGGCAACGCGCCTCTCAACGTTGAGCGTGTATGGCCTGACAAGAACGCGCCACAGTGGGGAACTCCTAAGGAGTAAGCTCTTGTGAAATACAAGGATAAATATTCCTAATCCATAAAATAGGGGAGGGGGAGCGATTGTCGTCCTCCTCCTCGTTTTCGTTTTTCAAGGTATCTTATAATGATTGTCATCAATATGAACAAGAAAAGAATTCTCCTTTTTCCTGACTTCGTCATCGTGTCACCCAAAAGCCCTCGTCAAAGAGTTTAGCTATTTT
>ERZ780034.819-NODE-819-length-11000-cov-3.39653_pt1 | contig 11000 bp, 7 predicted proteins | sample MGYA00511855_ERZ780034 | MGnify/ENA primary metagenome ERZ780034 (study PRJEB29588, sample SAMEA2148024) | human gut metagenome | biome: human gut; feature: human-associated habitat; material: faeces | place: Denmark | collected 2008/2010 ...
ACGTGACAGCATCGCACCCCCCCCCCCGCCACAAAGTAGCAACATAGCTGCTAAAATGATATATGTGATCTGTTTCATTTTCTTCAGATTTTACATATTAAAAACGAAAAGAAAACAGATTTAGTATATAGAACTACGAATAAGATCAAAAAAAGCCGAATAAAAATTTTCCAGTTGAGAAACTAGAGAAAAAAATGGGGAAGAAGAGAGTTTTTGGCCTTTTCTTCTGAATTTACTTCCCGATAATACCTACAAATGATTAAGTGAAAACAAAAATCCGACATCAAGTTACCAAAAAATGGTGATTGTACTACTTTTTCCTTGAATGTACTTTTGCAACGAAAAAATAACGCTAAAATAAAAATGAATCATACAGGAACTATCAGAATTATTGGGGTTTTGTTTATGTGGCTAATCTGTTCGGAAATATTGTTTGCACAATCAGATGCCGTCCTTTCAGGAAAAGTATCTTCCTCTGAAGGAGTCGTTGATTTTGCTTCAGTTTATCTGAAAGGGACAGAATTGGGATGTACCACCGACGAAAAAGGGCTCTTCCATTTAAAAGTGCCCGAAGGAAAATATACATTGGTTGTTTCTGCCGTAGGATACCAGACAGTAGAACAAGTTGTACAAGCTAAGAATGGAGAAAGACAACGATTGCATATCCATCTTTCAACCGATGTGAAAGAATTAGAGGAAGTAGTCGTGGTATCCAATGGCGTCAGTCGGGTAAAAAAGTCGGCATTTAACGCCATAGCCCTAGATACAAAAGCCCTGCAGAATTCTACACAAAACCTGAGTGAGGCGTTGGCACAAGCTCCGGGTATGAAGCTTCGCGAATCAGGTGGTGTCGGTTCAGACATGCAATTGATGATGGATGGATTCAGCGGGAAACATATCAAGATTTTTATTGATGGGGTTCCTCAAGAAGGAGTTGGTAGTTCCTTCGGATTGAATAATATCCCTGTAAATTATGCCGACCGGATTGAAATTTATAAAGGTGTTGTTCCTGTGGGTTTCGGAACAGATGCTATCGGAGGAGTAATCAACATTATTACGAAAAAGAATCTAAATCGCTGGTTTGTGGATGCTTCTTATTCGTATGGCTCATTCAATACCCACAAATCATACATCAACTTCGGGCAAACCTTCAAGAATGGTCTGACTTATTCGATCAATGCTTTTCAGAATTATTCGGATAACGATTATTGGGTAGATACGCCCGTAAAAGACTTCGAAACCGGTGCCATCAATAAAAAGAAAATTGAGCATGTCCGTCGGTTCCACGATAAATACCACAACGAAGCAATAGTGGCTAAAGTAGGAATAGTTGATAAACCATGGGCCGACCGGTTGATGTTTGGCTTTACCTGGTCGAATATGTATAAGGATATCCAAACGGGAGTCCGGCAAGAAGTCGTATTCGGCGGTAAGTACCAGAAAGGTTATTCCCTGATTCCTTCTTTGGAATACCGGAAACAGAATCTTTTTGTGAAAGGATTGGACGCAACACTAACGGCGAATTATAATAAAAACATTACGCATAATGTCGATACTTCTACCTACGAATACAACTGGCGTGGCGAAATGCGTCCGTTAAAATCACCAGGAGAACAATCTTACCAGCACACCCGTTCTAACAATCAAAATTGGAACGGAACGCTGACATTGAATTATCGGCTGGGGAAAGCCCATACCTTTACATTTAATTATGTAATGAATGCTTTCCGTCGTGCCAATCAATCTATGTTATATGAAGATTCGGAAGCAAATGCTATCCCGAAAGAAACCCATAAAAATATCGGAGGTCTCTCCTACCGCCTGATGCCAAATGAGAAATGGAATGTATCTGTATTCGGGAAATATTATAACCAGTACAATGCGGGCCCGGTAGCGACTTCTACAGCACAAGACGAATATGTGAAGACTTCCAATTCTGTTAATGCATTAGGATACGGAGCAGCTGGTACCTACTTCATCGGAAAAGGTTTTCAGACAAAGTTGTCGTATGAAAAGGCTTACCGCCTCCCTACCAATGAAGAGATGTTCGGAGACGAGGATCTTGAAACAGGAGATATTTCCTTAAAGCCGGAAAAGAGCGACAATGTAAATGTCAATCTAAGTTACAACCAGACGTTCAATCGGCATTCGGTCTATGTAGAAGGAGGCTTAGTCTATCGGAATACCCAAGATTATATCCAGCGAAGTCTTACCGACCTGAGTGGCGGAAAGTATGGAGCAACTTATGTGAATCATGGAAAAGTCCTGACAAAAGGCTATAATCTTTCTGTCCGTTATGGTTTCGGAGAATGGCTGAGCATTGGCGGTAACTTTACTCAGATGAATGTCCGCGACAATGTCAAGACTGTCGATAGCGGATCTAGTCAGGAAAGTCTGACTTATGGAGCTCGTATGCCAAACTTGCCCTATCAGTTTGCCAACTCAGACATTTCTTTCTATTGGAACAATCTGCTTCAAAAAGGAAATAAACTGACGTTGACTTATGATAATCTGTATATGCACAGTTTTCCGCTTTATTCGGAAGCTTTGGGTAGTGAATCAGATTATGTGGTGCCGACACAGTTCTCGCACAACCTGACTCTTTCCTACTGTCTGCAGAACGGACGGTATAATTTCTCGGTAGAATGCCGAAACTTCACCAACGAAAAGCTTTATGACAACTTCAGTCTTCAAAAGGCAGGAAGAGCTTTCTATGGCAAGATCCGGATTTGTTTCGGGAGTTGACAAAGCATGCCGATCAATCGGACAACAACAAATATAAATTTTAGAATAAACAAACATTAAATCGGAACAATATGAAAAGAAAACTTCTAACCGTAAGTTGTGCCGCCATTTGTATGTGCGGATTTGTGTTGACTTCTTGTAGTGAAGATGATCCGGTAAATCCGGGCAACAACGGAGATAATAATAACGACGGAACATCGACCAGCGAAGTTATTTCCAACTATGTAGTGGCAGCATCCGTAAACGATGCCAATTATCTACTGACAGCAGATACGCTGACAGAAGGGACTATCACTGCCAAGAATAACGGATTGACTACCGAAAGCGGAACCCAATGGATTTTCTATCAGGACAAGTATCTCTATCGTTTGGTTTACAACCAGGGGAATGCCGGTGTCACTTCTTCTTATATCCTGAATGCGGCAGGTAAAGTAGAAGAACGCGACAATACCTACGAGATCAAACGCTTCACTTCGTATGGTACCTATAAGAATTATATCATCACGGCTTCTGCCGGCGATTTGTCTCAGGATTATGCGGATGAAAACGGCTATCTGCCTCAAGGTTTTCTTTTCTCTTATCTGGATGTAGAAAATGAAACTTTTAAGACGAACAGCGATGTGATCTTATCGGAGAACTTTTTAGGTAACGGAGAGTATGTCACACTGGCTGGTATCCTCGAAGCTAATGATAAGATTTACAGTGTGGCTGTTCCAATGGGATTGAGCCAATATGGAGTGAAAGCCGAAGGCGGAAAATATGTGGTGTATGAAGATTTGATCAAACAGGAATCCGGAGGAAGCGGTAGCGGTGCCTACGAGAAGGGCGAATTACAATGGACTCAATACCCAAACGAATGTTGGGTAGCGATCTTCGGGGATGAATCCTTCCAGGACAAGACCTTGATCAAAACCGACAAGATCAGCTATGCGTGCGGACGATACAAATCGCAATACTACCAGACAATCTGGGCTGCCGACAATGGCGATATTTATGTTTTCTCGCCCAGTTATGCCAAAACGATGACAGATCCGCGTCAGCAGACCACGCTTCCGGCAGGTGTTGTGCGCATCAAAGCTGGAACGGATACATTTGATGATGATTACTATTGTAACTTGGAAGAACAGACCGGAGGAAAGTCGTTCTTGCGCTGTTGGCATATCACCGACGATTATTTCCTGCTCCTGATGTATGACCGTCCACTTACCGAATCCGGATTTTCAGCCAAAGGAATGGCCGTCTTTAAAGGAGAAGACAAGACTTTAACCTATGTAAAAGGAATGCCTGATGCAAGTATTATCTCCGGTTTCGGAAATACACCTTATACAGAAAACGGGAAAGTTTATGTCGCTGTAACTACTACCGATGGCAGCCAACCAGCCATCTATCAGATCGATCCTGCCTCTGCAACGGCCACCAAAGGATTGACTGTCGAATCGGAACAGATCTCGGGTGTTGGAAAATTGACGTATTACGTAACTGAATAATCCGATGCGTAAGTTTTTTCATCAAATACATCTTTGGTTGTCCATCCCGCTGGGAATTCTGATCTCAGTGATTTGCCTTACCGGTGCGATCCTTGTGTTCGAGAAGGAAATAACACAGATAATGTATCCTGAAACCCAAGTGACGCAAGTAGAAGGACAACAAGTACGGAAGCAACGCCCTGAATTTTTCCGTCAGGTGCGTGCTTTGCATCGCTGGTTACTCGATGCGCCTGCCAAGAAAGGAGAGTCTTCTGTCGGGAAAACAGTGGTAGGCATCACCACTGTAGTGATGATCGTCATCCTGATAAGTGGAATAGTAATTTGGTTTCCCCGAAACAGTCGTACACTGAAGAACCGCCTGCAAATATCTTGTACGAAAGGCTGGCGTCGTTTTTGGTACGACAGTCACGTAGCTTTGGGCTTTTACAGTACACTGTTTCTGCTCATCATGGCACTGACAGGTCTTACCTGGTCTTTTTCCGGTTATCGGACTTTCATGTACGATCTTTTCTCCAATCTGCCAATAGATAACCTGCGTAGGTTCTTCTATTCCCTTCATACGGGAACATGGGGTGGATTGACGACACGGATACTCTATTTCCTCACCGCTCTGATCGGGGGAATCTTGCCACTAAGCGGCTATTATTTATGGTGGAAGAAACGGAAGCGGGAATAAATTACTCCGGAATGGATAAAGCAAAGCCCTCCGATGATACAAATCCTGACGGATCGGGATCGTCGGAGGCCTTTTCCAGTACCATACTTTAAAGTTTTGCACCAAACGGAATGCTTTCCAGTACCATACTTTGAAGTTTTGCACCAAACGGAATGCTTTTCAGTGCCATACTTTGAAGTTCTGCACCAAACGGAACATATTTTAGTGCCATACTTTGAAGTTCTGCACCAAACGGAACATATTTTAGTGCCATACTTTGAAGTTCTGCACCAAACGGAACATATTTTAGTGCCATACTTTGAAGTTCTGCACCAAACGGAACATATTTTAGTGCCATACTTTGAAGTTCTGCACCAAACGGAATATATTTTAGTGCAATACTTTGAAGTTTTGCACCAAACGGAACATATTTTAGTGCAGAACATAGATGTACTGCACTAATCAAACATTTTCCTTACCTAGGTTAGGGAGATTTTATTCCGCAAAGCCTACCGGATGATTCAAAAACGGCACTTGCGTTGCTTTCAATTTCAACTTTTGGGCGAGGACTTCCTTGTCCATCGTTCCGCGCGGCACTGTAGCCAATCCCATTCCGGCGCAAGCAATCGAAATATTCTGGGAAACGATTCCTGTATCCATTGCTCCTGTCAACCGATTTTGCGGAGTATCGCCACCACGCATCTTCGACAAGTCGCTCACCAATACCAACGAGACGGGCGCCACCGCAGCAAAGTCCTGCCCTTTCGCCACGTCTTTACGCAGGTCTTCATTCGTCACCGGTACCAATTTATTGGCTTTGGCATCATACAAATAAGCCCCCTTTGCGGTACATACATAAATATCGACATCCTGATAGTTCAGCGCGCTAGGTGCCGTACGCATTCCCTTTTCCGGACGGTTCACGCCGTTGGCAGCCCAAAGCAAATCCGAAAGTTGTTGCAGCGAAAGCTCCTTGTCGGCATACGAACGGCACGACTGACGGTTGGCTAAAGCGGTCATCACGTCTGTCCCGCATTGTTTACTGGGGGCATTCAGCGAAATCCCCTGCAAATCCTGGGCACTTGCCCCGAAAATGGAGCAAGCTGCCATCATGGCAAATACGAAGTTTTTCATTGTATTCTTCTTTTTTATGATTAAAACTGGTTTTTGATCGTTGTAAAGATAACACAAAAACAAGTATTTGCGCAAGAGACTTACCCGATTTGTATACCATCAAGAAACAACTATCTGATGCGTACCCGCTGTCAAATCCACCGTCTTTCCTTCCAGTACCAACTCAGCCGTGCAACCCAACGGTACCTTTACGGTCAGTTGGATCTTGCCCTCTTCAGTACGTTTCCATTCACTACTGATTTCACCGGCTACAGAATCATAGGAACCTTTTGCCCACAGCATATCTGCCGGGAAATGTGGCGTGAAACGGATATGGCGGAATCCGGGTTGTCGCTCGTCGTAATTGATACCCACCAACTGGTTCATCATCCAGGCAGAGACATCGCCCATAAAGACATGGTTCAAAGAAGCATCGCGGAATTCCGGACTCAATGTCCAAGTCTCCGGTAATGTAGTATAACCCATCGTTTCTACCCAATATCCCCACGAAGGAGCTTCCCGTTTCGTTATCATCTTCATCGCATCTTCCAAATAACCATAGCTAGTGAGCATGGCAGGAACCGTCTTCGTCCCGATCAGACCGAAATCGAGGAAATAATTATTATCTGCAACCAGTTGATGCAACTTGTCTGCAACCGCTTGTTCTTTCCCTTCCGGAACCAAACCTAAATACAACGCCAGAGCCTGGGCAGCCTGTGTCCCCTCTGCATACGTAGCAGTCTCTGGATGGAAGAACTTCCGGTTGATGCGATCCTTCAACGCTTCAGCCTTCTCGGCATACGGTTTCGGATCTTTCCCCAAGAGCGAAGCAAAACGCGCCATCAGTTGATTGTCTAAATAATAGTAGGCTGTAGAGGTATATTCGTTGTTTGTAGTTGCTTTCCAATACACCCAGTCGCTCAACCCGAAGGTCAGGAATCCATCCTTCTCTTTCGTCTGGAGATATGCCAGGTAACGTTCCATCGTAGGATATAGCTTCTCGATACTTTCGGTTGTACCATAATAATTATACAAAGCATTTGGGATGATGAACATCACAGCATCCCACACCGGACCAGGAAATTCGCCATATCCCCAACCACTCGAAGGAATGATACCGGAGATGTCGCCTTCAGCCCGTTGGTTATCGATAATATCGTCCATCCATTTCTCGTAGAACGTAATACCGTCGAAACCCAGCAAACCCAAGTCGATGGCGACATGTGCATCAGCTGTCCAACCATTCTTTTCCCGCTGAGGACAATCCGTAGGAATACTATGCAGGTTACTTCGATAGGCTTGCATGGTCGCATTCCAGATTTTGTTCAACGTTTCATTCGAACAACTAAACGAACCCACCGGTTTCAAGTCAGTATGCAGGAAGAGTGCCGTCAGACTCTCTTCCGTCAGCTTCACCGGCTTATCACTTTCCACTTCTACATACTGGAAACCGTGATAAGCAAACGAAGGCACGAAGATTTCCTCTTCGCCTGTTCCTTTCAGGTAATATTCATCCATCTGGAATACCTCGCCCGGCTTCACCGGATGATAATACACGTTGATATTTCCCTGTTCCAGCCGTCCGTCTTTCTTCAACAACTCGCCATGCTTCAACGTGATGTGCGTGCCGGCTTCCCCCTTCACTTTCAGACGGCACAAACCGGCTATATTCTTCGGAAACGCATAGACATACAATCGATCACTGAATGCTTTCATTGAAACCGGTTTCAATTCTTCTGTCACATGGATTCCCGGCATTTCCTGTGCCACCAGCAAAGCAGAAGGAGTCGCTACTTCCACGGCAGTCTGCCAAGCACTGTCGTCAAACGAAGCGAGTTTCCAGCCTTCCGGTTCCAGACGGGCATCGTAACGGTCGCCACTATAAATATTATTATAGGTATAGGATCCGCAAGCTGTTTTCCATGAAGCATCCGAAGAAAGGGTCTGTTGCGTTCCATCCTCATAATCGATCCGCAATTCACACAGCAAACGCGGACGATCGCGCCAACGAGCCTCATGGAAATTCCATACGGCCACCGACTGTTCGTTATACCATCCGTTACCCAAGACGGCAGCCACGGCATTATCCCCTTTCTGCAAGAGAGAAGTAACATCGTGCGTCACATAGAGATTTCGCTTATCAAAATGCGTATATCCGGGATCCAGGAAATTCTCTCCTACTCGTTTCCCGTTGAGGAACATTTCATAATATCCGGCAGCCGACACATACAACCTTGCCTGCTTGACCGGCTTATCCACCATAAATCCTTTACGGAACATAGGAGCCGGTTCATATTCCTTGTCTTTATCGTCGGTAATCCACTTAGCCTGCCAGTCGGCATTTTCCCCTTTTCCCAACTCAAAGCTTGCCACATCGGAAGTACGACAAGGATTTCCATCCTGATCCCAGACAGTAACCTGCCAGTAATAACGGGTTTCCGGTTTCAACTCGGTCCGTTCATCGTATACCTTTAAATCTGTCGGTGACGTTCCGATCCGAATTTCATAACGAGAAGGGACAAACGTCGTATCTTCACCCGCATACTTCCATGTGAATCGCGGCATCTTAGTATCAATACCAATTGGATTTTCCAAATATTCGGTCCGCAAACCGACTGGAACAATTTTTTCATTGGTCTGCACACAGCTTGCCAGCAATCCGGCAGTAGCTGTCAGCACTATTAAAATATTCTTTTTCATATCGAGAATTAAATCATATCCTTACTTAATTAGTATACCTTCCGGAGCATCTATTTTCGAAGAGATAGAACCATCCGGTTGTTTTTCATGCCGAATCTTAACGATTCCTTTCGGCGTGGGGAAAGTTCCTTCCACCCATTCCAAATCCGCCAAATGCGGAACAATCCGAAGTACCCGGCAACCAGGTTCTAGTACTTCCACACCCAATACATATTCCGTCAGCCACGATGTAGGCCCCGAAGCCCAGCCATGACACAAACTATGGCGGAAACCTTTATAACAGTAGGCTCCGAAATCTCCATGAATATCTTTCTTGCCTGCCGGAACCAGTTCATCGATCGGAGCAGCATTCGGCAACCAGTCCAAATTAAAGTCTTCCCAGAAAGTAGTTGCTCCCATATCTAGCATCGCGCCCCAATACGAACGGATAATATCCAAAGCTCCGGAATAATTTCCAGCCAAAGCCATTGAACGTAACATATAATATCCATAAAACGTAGAGAAACCATGTCCACCTTCCTGTGACAGATATTTTTGATCAGCCTCATTGGCATCCATCAGTCCCGCCCAAGCCAACAAGGCGGCAGCTTGTTTCATTCCCGGCTCTGTCGGTTTCTTCTTCAAAGCCAGAAAAGGTTTTATCACTTGAGGCGCAGCCTTCCGTAAACGCGCTTCCGTTTCCAGACAAGTACTTGCTAATTCCGGCTCCTGCAATAAAGAACAAAGTTCTGCTCCATACTTCATAGCCTGAACCATCAATGCCTGCAAACCAGCGTTGATCGCTTCCGGATTCTCATTTGATGGCCAATCCAAGAAACGCATTCCGTCCAAATGTTCCCGGCCAGAAGCATCTACTTTCGAGATCAGGACTTTCAACAGGTCAACCAGATAATCTTTCTGCGATTGCAAATAAGTCCAGTCTCCTTGATACCGAAACCAATCCCGCTGAATCAACAACCACCAGATTGAATACGAACTAATCCCATTCATCCAATTAGGCAATGGAGTAATATTACGGGTCAAATCCAAACTCTTCGGAACCGCTTCATTATACCCAAAGACTGTATTCACAGTCATGACTTCCGGATGCATGTCTCCTATCCAAACCAGACGATCACGTTTAATGCCGTCCCACAAATATTCCTGTAAATTCAGATGGACCGTATAAGCACCCGTCTGCCAAATTTGATTAAGCCGTTCATCGCTACACCGGAACGAACCCTTATAAGGAATATCCCGGTAAGTAGCAATCGCCCGAATCTCCTTCAACTGTAATTCAACAGAATCATCCGGCAAATCAATCCGTACAAAACGAAAACCGGAATTTCCTACCTCTGCAACTCCCAACCAAGGCAACGATAATTGGAAATCCCGGACGGCATGATCGTTTGTCGCTCCGTTCTTCCCGTCAATCTCACACATCGCTTCGCTGACAGATTCACCGAAACGAACCCGGATACGTACAGGTTTCTGACTAGCCGGCATACCTGTCACCAACTGGATTCCACCTTGAATTTCTTTTCCGAAGTCCAATAATAATGCCGGATGCTGAGCATCCGTACTTCGCATGACGCATACTCGGCTATTCGACAAATCAGCCTGTCCGTTTCCAGGCGACAATAAATAATGCTCATTTTCTATTTGCACACTATCTTGTTGCCATACAATCCGCACAGGAGATAAATATTCTCGGATTCGGCTATCTCTCTGTTGGGCAAAAGCCACTGTAAAAGCTAGCGATGCCCCCAAAACCAACCAGCTTTTCCTCATAGATCCTTTACTTTAGAGTCCAAAAGCCGGAACCAAATCGTCCAACTGTTGCTGAGTCATACCTTCCGGATCCTCTCCTGAAGCCAGACGAGCACTGAAATATATCTGAGCAGATTTACTCAACGTATCAATGGCATCGAAACATTCAATCAAATCCTCTCCAACTGCCAGGATACCATGTTTTTCCCAAAATACCACATCATGATTCTCCAGCTGTTTGATGGTTGCCCGAGCCAGTTCCACAGTACCAGGTATTTCATACGGAACAATACCGATTCCTTTCGACACAATGATTCGACACTCCGGGATCATGCTCCAAAGTACTTTCGTTAGATAATCCGAATTTAAGAATCGCTTGCAATGTGTCATACCTATCAAGTCTGTTGGATGGGTATGTAAAACAACTCTATTATCACGACCTGTAGAGCGAACATAATTATGCATCATCAAATGTGAAGGCAACTCTGAAGTCGGTTGAATAGGCTGTTCTGCTATGATTTCATAACTCAAGCCATCGGGCTCAAACCGCG
>ERZ780034.820-NODE-820-length-10990-cov-4.88578_pt1 | contig 10990 bp, 7 predicted proteins | sample MGYA00511855_ERZ780034 | MGnify/ENA primary metagenome ERZ780034 (study PRJEB29588, sample SAMEA2148024) | human gut metagenome | biome: human gut; feature: human-associated habitat; material: faeces | place: Denmark | collected 2008/2010 ...
TCAAAGGCAACAGTTATCTGGCACAAATATCTGACAGTCAGATACCTTTCTTCAACGTAACCTTTGAGCCTGGTTGCCATAACAACTGGCACACGCACCACGCTACAAAGGGCGGCGGACAAATGCTGGTAGGCGTAGCCGGACGAGGCTGGTATCAGGAAGAAGGCAAGCCTGCGCAGGAAATCCTCCCCGGCACAGTCATCCATATTCCAGCCAACGTGAAGCATTGGCATGGTGCCGCAAAAGACAGCTGGTTTGCCCACCTCGCCTTTGAAATACCTGGCGTGAACACATCCAACGAGTGGCAGGAAGCTGTGAGCGATGAGGAATATAACAAGATAAAATAACAACCATAATATTTTACAATTATGAAGAAGGTAAAGTTAAGCAATGGCGTGGAAATGCCATAACTTGGATACATAGCGGAGAAACAACCAAGCAGTTTATGGAGTGGAGAACTGTGGTGAAACCTACAGAATAATTATGACACAAGATACTTCTACATATTACGTTTGGATAGGTGGTTCATGTGATTATGGTCATAAAGAGCGAGCTGGTGGTGCTGCCGTTGTAATTGAGCATATTAGCGCTTTTTGATAACACATTTGTAACACACATGGATGATTTCCCAATACGTCAAATTCATAACATATTGATTAACAGCTATTTACGAAAAGAGTACATAAAAGAGGAATAAGTAATAAAATATATTTAAAAACAAAAAAAGAACAACAGATATAAGTACCTATAAATAAGTAACTTACTACTATTGTTCTCTCACGCTATTTTTGTACAAATAAGTTTCATTTTGCCTATTATAGTGATTCCGTTGGGGTTCGAACCCAAGACCCACAGCTTAGAAGGCTGTTGCTCTAATCCAACTGAGCTACGGAACCAACGCTTTTAAATCGCAAACCAGCTAACCAATAACGCAATCAGCCACTTTTCTTATTTGCGGCTGCAAAGGTACATATATTTTTTGAATACACCAAACTTTTTCTCACTTTTTTCTTTTTTTATGCTTAAATATCGCAAAAAATAACTACCTTTGCATCCGTTAGGAGCAAGAAACAGCATTCTGACCCCGAAAGAGAAGAGATTTTTATAACGCATATTCAAACATAAAACATACGCAAATGAAAAAGTTAATCTTTTCAGTAGCCCTGCTCTCGGCAGCACTCTCTGCCAGCGCAGAAGAACATCCGCTCTGGATGCGCTACCCAGCCATCTCGCCCGATGGCACTACCATCGCCTTCGCTTATAAAGGCGACCTCTACAGTGTTTCTGTCAACGGCGGTGAAGCGCGACAGCTCACAACCCATGCGGCCTTCGATTCGCATCCTGTATGGAGCCCTGACAGCAAGAAAATTGCCTTCCAGTCTAACCGCGAAGGAAGTCTCGACATCTTCGTAATCGATGCAAAAGGCGGTGCTCCTACCCGACTCACCACCAACAGCGGCAGCGAAACACCTATCGCCTTTGCAGACAACGACCATGTGCTCTACTCAGCCAGTCTGCAGCCTACAGCCCAGAGCATCATCTTCGGCGACAACACATTCCCACAAGTATATAAGGTAAGCACCAAGGGCGGAAGACCGGAACTCTTCTCTACCCTCACCATGGAGAATATCAGCATCGCCAAGAACGGCGACATTCTCTACCACGACAAAAAGGGATACGAAGACCCTTGGCGCAAACACCAGAAATCACCTATCGCACGCGACATCTGGCTGAAGAGTAACGGAAAGTTTGCCAAGCAGACTACCTTTGCCGGCGAAGACCGCTCGCCAGTATGGACATCAGACGAGAAATCATTCTTCTATCTGAGCGAGCAGGACGGCACATTCAATATCTACCGCCGCAGCCTCAACAGTTCAAGCGACAAGCAGATTACCCACCACAAAGGCAATCCGGTAAGATTCCTCACCGCATCCAGCACCGACCTGCTATGCTACGGATATGATGGCGAAATCTACACCGTAAAAGAGGGTGGAGAGCCTCAGAAGGTAAACATCTCCATTACAACGGATAATGACGCTCCAAGCCTCGTACGTCAGATTAAAAGCTGGGGAGCTACAGAGATTTCCGTTTCGCCAGACGCCAAGGAAGTGGCTTTCGTGATGCATGGCGACGTATACGTAACTTCTGTAGAACACACCACTACCAAGCGCATTACCGACACACCGCAGCAGGAGCGCGACCTGAGTTTCTCGCCAGACGGCAGAGCCCTGGTCTATGCAGCCGAGCGCAATGGCGTATGGCAGATTTACCAGTCTAAGATCAAGAACGAGAAAGAGAAGAACTTCACCTACGCTACCGATATCGAGGAAGAGCAGCTGGTGAAAACAGGCATTACATCGCAGTATCCTCAATACTCTCCTGACGGCAAGGAAGTAGCTTTCTTCGAAGACCGCGCTGCACTCCGCATCGTCAATCTGAAATCGAAGGAAATCCGCACCGTGCTCGATGGCAAATACGTCTACTCTTACAGCGATGGAGACATCGGTTTCGAATGGTCGCCAGACAGCAAATGGCTTCTTTCTACCTATATCGGCAACGGCGGCTGGAACAACCAGGATATTGCGCTGGTAAAGGCTGACGGCAAAGAGGTTCACAACCTGACCAATTCCGGCTACAGCGACAGCAACGGCAAATGGGTGCTCGACGGCAAGGCAATGCTCTTCCAGAGCGACAGAGCCGGCTACCGCAGTCATGGAAGCTGGGGAGCAGAAGACGATGCCTACATCATGTTCTTCGACCTGGACGCCTACAACCGCTTCAACATGAGCAAGGAAGAGATAGAACTGGCTGACGCCAACAAGGACGAAAAGGAGAAGAAGGAAGACGAAAAGAAGGAAGAAGCTAAAAAGAAGGCTGACGAAAAGCAGAAGAAGACCGGAAAGATAGAGGTGGAAAAAGTGAAGCCACTGGAGCTGGACATCGAAAACTGCCGCGACAGAATCGTACGCCTCACCGCAAATTCTTCGCACATGGGCGATGCTGTGCTCTCTAAAGACGGCGACAAGCTCTACTACCAGGCAGCCTTCGAGGATGATTACGACCTCTGGCAGCACGACCTGAAGGACGGCTCTACCAAGCTCGTGATGAAGGGCGTAGGCCAGGGCAACCTGCAGACCGACAAGGATGTGAAGAACCTCTTCATCTGCAACGGAAGCAGCATCAAGAAGGTGGATCTGAGCGGATTCAGCACCAAGAACATCAGCTTTGAGGCTAACTTCAACTATAAGCCAGCCGAGGAGCGCCAGTATCTCTTCGACCACATATGGCGACAGGTGAAAGACAAGTTCTACGACCCTAAGATTCATGGTGTTGACTGGGAAGGTTACCGCAAGACCTACGAGAAGTTCCTGCCTTACATCAACAACAATTTCGACTTCCAGGAGATGTTGAGCGAAATGCTTGGCGAGCTGAACGCTTCGCATACAGGAGCACGCTACTACGCTTCGAACAGCACGCTTACCACCGCCAACCTGGGAGTATTCTTCGACCCTCAGTATCAGGGCGACGGCCTGAAGATTCAGGAGATTATCAAGCGTGGTCCTTTCGATGTGAAGAATACGGGCGTTACAGCCGGCAGCATCATCGAGAGCATCGACGGCGAGGAGATTAAAGCCGGAATGGACTACTTCCCATTGCTCGACGGAAAGGTTGGCAAGAATGTACGCCTCGGCATCAGAAACGCCAAGGGCAAGAAGATGGAGGTTACGGTGAAGGCTATCTCTCAGGGCAAACTCAACAACCTGCTCTACAAGCGATGGGTAGACCGCAACCGCGCTTTCGTTGACAGCATTTCGGGCGGACGCATCGCTTATGTTCACGTTAAGGCGATGGATTCGGAAAGTTTCCGCACCGTTTACAGCGAACTGCTGAGCGACAAGAACCGAAACAGAGACGCTGTAATCGTAGACGAGCGCCATAATGGTGGCGGCTGGTTGCACGATGATCTCTGCACCCTGCTCAACGGCAAGCAGTATCAGGAGTTTGTGCCTCACGGAAAGGTAGTTGGCCGCGATCCGTTCAACAAATGGGTGAAGCCATCTTGCGTTATGATCTGCGAGAATGATTACAGCAACGGTCACGGTTTCCCATGGGTTTACAAGGAACTCGGAATCGGCAAGCTGATCGGTGCTCCTGTAGCAGGAACCATGACAGCCGTATGGTGGGAAACGCTGATGGACAACACGCTGGTATTCGGTATTCCTCAGGTAGGCTGCCGCGACATGCGTGGCGTGTTCGGCGAGAACACCCAGCTGAACCCAGACATCGAGGTTTACAACAGTCCGGAAGATTTCATCAATGGCCATGATAGCCAGCTCGAAAGAGCCGTCAAGGAAATGATGAAGAAATAAACAGAACGCCCTGCAAGGGTCCAGAAGCAGAACCGCTTCTGCCCTTTGCAGGGCGAATTGTTTTTGTATCAGACAACATTATTTATTAAACCTTAATTAACCCACATTATCGGCGAAAACCCTCCTGTCATGACATAAAACCCTCTAAATCTTTACTTTTTTTCTTGAAAAGGGCGAAAAAGCAAGTGAAAAAGCCATAAAATAAAAAAAAATGAGTATCTTTGCAGAAGATAAAAAACAAGATTATGGGATTATTCGGATTATTCAGCAACAAAAAGAAGGAAACTCTCGATAAGGGACTTGAAAAAACCAAGGAGAGTGTGTTCGGCAAACTGGCGCGCGCCGTTGCCGGAAAGTCTACCGTCGATGATGATGTGCTCGACGATCTCGAAGAGGTACTCATCACTTCAGACGTAGGTGTAGAAACCACGGTCAAGATTATCCGCCGCATCGAAGAACGTGTGGCCCGCGATAAATATGTTTCAACCAGCGAGCTCAACCGCATTCTGCGCGAGGAAATCGCCATTCTCCTCTCCGAGAATCACAGCGATGACCTGGCAGACTGGGAACTTCCTGCCGACCATAAGCCTTACGTTATCCTCGTAGTAGGCGTAAACGGCGTGGGCAAGACAACCACCATCGGCAAACTGGCTTACCAGTTTAAGAAAGCTGGCAAGAAGGTTGTTCTGGGAGCTGCCGACACCTTCCGTGCCGCTGCCGTAGAGCAGATTTGCATCTGGGGCGAGCGCGTGGGTGTGCCTGTAGTGAAACAGCAGATGGGAAGCGACCCGGCAAGCGTGGCGTTCGACACCCTGCAGAGCGCCAAGGCAAACGGCGCCGACGTGGTGCTCATCGATACGGCAGGCCGACTGCACAACAAGGTGAACCTGATGAATGAGCTCAAGAAAATAAAGGAAGTGATGAAGAAAGTAATGCCTGAAGCACCAGACGAGGTAATGCTCGTGCTCGACGGAAGTACCGGACAGAATGCATTCGAGCAGGCTAAGCAGTTCTCTGCCGTTACCAACATCTCCTCGCTCGCCATCACCAAGCTCGACGGAACCGCTAAGGGCGGCGTTGTCATCGGCATCAGCGACCAGCTCAAGGTGCCTGTAAAATACATCGGACTGGGCGAAGGAATGGAAGATCTGCAGCTCTTCAACAAGACAGAATTCGTAGACTCGCTCTTTAAAAATTAGAAAATGAAGAAAAATCAGATAGATATTATTACCCTGGGCTGCTCGAAGAACCTCGTAGACAGCGAGTTGCTGATGAAGCAGTTTGAGGCAAACGGCTACCATTGCGTTCACGATTCCAAGCGCCCTCAGGGCGAGATAGCCGTCATCAATACGTGCGGATTCATCGAGGATGCAAAGCAGGAAAGCATCGACACCATCCTGGAGTTTATCCAGGCTAAGGAAGAAGGCCGACTCAGAAAGCTCTACGTAATGGGCTGCCTCTCGCAGCGCTACCAGAAGGAACTGGAAGAAGAAATGCCCGAAGTGGATAAGTTCTACGGCAAATTCAACTACAAGCAGCTCCTGCAGGAACTCGGCAAGGCGGAAGTTTCATCCTGCAACGGCCAGCGTCATCTCACCACTCCGCGCCATTATGCCTACATCAAGATAGCTGAGGGCTGCAACCGCCACTGTGCCTACTGCGCCATTCCTATCATCACCGGCAAGCATGTTTCCCGTCCGAAGGAAGAGATTCTGCAGGAGGTGCGCGAACTGGTAGCTGAAGGCGTAAAGGAGTTTCAGATTATCGCTCAGGAACTCACCTACTATGGTGTAGATATTGACGGCAAGCATCATATTACCGAACTCATCAGCGAGATGGCTGATATTCCGGGCGTGAAATGGATTCGCCTGCATTACGCTTATCCAAACCAGTTCCCAATGGATCTTCTGGACGTGATGCGCGAGAAGCCAAACGTATGCAAATATCTCGACATTGCCCTCCAGCACATCAGCGACCACATGCTCACCAGCATGCATCGCCACGTAACGAAGCAGGAAACCATCAATCTGCTGAAGGCCATCCGCGAACGCGTGCCAGGCATTCACATCCGCACTACGCTGATGGTTGGTTTCCCAGGCGAGACAGATGAGGATTTCCACGAGCTCCTCGACTTCGTACGCGAACAGAGATTTGAGCGCATGGGCGCCTTTGCCTACTCCGAGGAAGAAGGAACCTACAGCGCCACCCACTACGAAGACAACGTGCCTGCCGAGGTAAAACAGCGCCGACTGGACGAACTGATGATTCTGCAGCAAGACATCAGCTCTGAGATTGAGGCTGATAAGGTGGGCAAAAACATGACCGTTATCATCGACCGCAAGGAAGGCGATTACTACATCGGACGAACAGAGTTCTGCTCTCCGGAAGTAGACCCTGAGGTTCTGATCCGTGCCGACGAGAAGCGTCTGCGTGTGGGTTGTTTCTATCAGGTAGAAATTACTGCAAGCGAGGAATTTGACCTCTATGGCAAGGTGGTGAAATAATCATTCTCTCCCCCATAGCCTGGAGTTTTAGAAATTTTGACTACATATTAAATAAATATGAACAATAAGGAATACATCGCTGAACTGGCTCAGCAAACCGGCTATTCGCAGGAAGACACCCAAAAGTTGGTGCGCAAGGCGATAGACGCTATGATTGCCGAGTTTGAGGATGGAGAAGCTGTCTCTATCCCCAATTTTGGCACCTTCGAAGTGAAGAAGCGCATGGAGCGAGTGGTGGTTAATCCTACTACCAAGAAGCGCCAGCTGGTGCCGCCTAAGTTGGTGTTGGGTTTCCGACCGGTTGCTTCGGTCAAGGAAAAACTAAAGAATGGAGGGGATGAGCAATGAGCAAATTCAGTTTAAATACACTCGGAAAACTGCTTGCTGATAAGAGCGGTCTGAGCCAGGTGGAAGCAGAACTCTTCATCCGAAAGATGTTTGATGTGTGCAACCAGGGACTCGATGCCGACAAGCAGGTGAAGATAAAATGGCTGGGTACCTTTAAGGTACAGGCCACGAAAGACCGTGAAAGCATCAATGTGAACACGGGCGAGCGCTTCACCATTGAAGGCAGAGACAAACTCACCTTCACGCCTGACAACATCCTGAAAGAAATCGTGAACAAGCCATTCGCCCAATTTGAAACGGTGGTGGTAAATGACGGCGTAGATTTCGATGAAATAGATGAGAAGTTTGGAGAAGAACAGACAGAAGATGCTCCTGCACAAGTAATCGATTTTCTGGACGAAGAAAAAACTGCAACTTCAAATCCGGAGGTTGTCGTAATCGGATCTGAAAAGGAAAAGGAAAAAGAAGCCGAAGACGAACTGGCAAAGCAAATTGCTATTGAACAAGCTAAACTGGAAAGATTAAAACAAGCCCAACTGGAGCAGGAAAGAATACAAAAAGAAAAGCAAGAGCAGGAAAGGCTGGAGCAGGAAAGGCTGGAACAGGAAAGACTGGAGCAAGAAAGGCTTGAGCAGGAAAGACTGGAACAAGAAAGACTGGAGCAAGAGAAGCTTGAATTAGCCCAGCAACAGCAAGCCCTGAAAGCAGTTGTTGAACCAGCAGTACCTGCATCAGATGAATCTGAAGAAGAAGAGGAGGAAGAAGAATCTTCCAATTCTCATCATATTGTTATTCCTCGCTATCTGGTCGTAGCAGTCTGTCTCATCGTAGTAGCTTTGATTGGCGGAATGGGATGGTTTGCCTTCAACTATGGTCAGATGACTGCCCAGCGCGATCATCTAGCCATGCAGCTAAACCAGTATCACCAGGCTCCAGCCAAGAAAGTCCCAGCCAAACCAGCTGCCGCCCCACTCTCTCAGGAACAGAAACTCCGCCAGAAAGCGATGGAAGACAGCATCCGTATGGCTAAAACTGCAGAAGCAGTAAAACTGGCTGAAAATTCGGATGAGGAAAGTGCTAATGCAGAAAAGGCTAAGCAGGCTGAAGCAAAAGCTAAGGCTGAAGCGAAAGAAAAGGCTAAAGATAAAGCCGAAGAAAAGGCTACTTCGAAAATAGCATCATCCCAGTATGATAAGGATGCTCGCGTACGCACGGGAGCTTACCGAATCACAGGAGTTGCCCAGACTGTTACGGTTGGCGCCGGTCAGACCCTCGAACAGATCAGTACCCGCTATTTAGGTTCCGGCATGGAATGCTACGTAGAAGCCCTGAATGGTACAAGCACAGTAAAAGCCGGACAGAAAATCAAGATTCCGAAACTAGAATTGAAGAAGAAAAAGAAATAAAATACTGAACAAACAAAAAATCGCCCTGTAAGAGCAAATGTAATTTTGCACTTACAGGGCGACATTGTTTTATGTTAACATTACTTGCCCAACACTTCATCAAGCAATGTGTAGAAAGCAGGATCCTCACCAACGATGGTCTTGATTATCTTACCGTTAGCATCAATCACAATCTTTGTAGGGAAGCCCTGAACAGCGTAGTCGCTGAGAACCTTGCTGTCCTTCGGATTGTAAACATGAATCCATGGCAACTGGTGCTTCTCAACAGCAGCCTTCCACTTAGCCTCTGTATCATTACAATCTACACCAAGAATTTCAAACTTACCCTTGTACTTCTTGTAATACTCCTTCATCTTAGGCATTCCCTTGATGCACCATCCGCACCATGAACCCCAGAAATCGAGAACTACAATCTTACCGCGAAGGCTGGAAAGCTTGAAATCATTTCCCTTAATATCCTTCAGCGTGAAGTCAGGAGCCTCAACACCGGCAGCCTGCACCTTCTTAGCCTTCTCCTCAGCCTCAGCACGCTTCTTAGCCATATCAATCATTGGCTGGTAGAAAGCCTTCATTCTGCCGTTCTTCACATTTTCAGAGAGCAAGCCCAGCAGTTTCTCCATCTTGCTGACATCATCAAACTGCCCTATGATAGTAGCACAAGCCTCATAATCAGGATGCTGTTTTACGAAATCGAAAATCTTATCGTCCTTTGCCTTTTGCAGGGCAGGAGCCTTCTGCTCATACTCTGCCATGATGCTCTGCTGGGTCTCACCATTCTTGATTCTCTGGTTCAGGGAAGCTTCGTAATCTCTCAACTCCTTATTAGCATTCTCCAGCAGAACATCTACTTCATGATACTGCTGATAGAACTTAGAACCCAAAATATCAAAGCGGGTCTTTGCATCGCCCTTAACTTCAGCCTTCTCGCCAGGAACACAAGGCAGGTTGAACATAAACTGACCTGCACCACGATAAGCTTCAGATGAGAGGAAAACGTATCCTGCTGCCTTATCAAGGTTTGCAGAATAGGTAAACTTGCCATTCTTCACCAAAACCGTATCCATCTTAACATTTCTGCCCTTGTAAACAAGTACAGAATCGGAATTGAAATTCTTCAAATCCACCTTCAACTGGAAGTTGCTCTTCTGAGCCATTGCAACAGTTGATGCAAGCATCAACGCTGCAGATAAAAACGCTGTTTTCATTTTCTTTTATTATATTTATTCTGATTACACCTTATTATATATAGGGAACGAAGAACGCCTGATTCGTCGTCATCCTTATTCTTCATACTCAGTAGTATCTTCAATACCCGCCTCGGCCAAAGCCTCCTTGCGCTCAACGCAGGTTCCGCATTTGCCACAATGCTTCTCACCGCCCTTATAGCAGCTCCAGGTTTCAGCATAGTCAATGCCCAACTTCTTACCTATCTCAGCAATCTGCCCTTTGGTAATATTCGTATAAGGAGCCACCACGCGCACATCAACAAACGTACCTGCTTCAGCAGCCTCATCTATCGCCTTGATAAACTCCGGACGGCAGTCTGGGTAAATCGTATGATCGCCACCATGGTTAGCAATGAAAACTTTCTTCAGATTATTACTCTCAGCAATGCCGATGGCAATGCTCAGCATGATTCCATTACGGAAAGGAACCACCGTACTCTTCATATTATCATCAGCATAATGCCCCTCAGGAATCGCATCGGCACCTTCAAGAAGAGAGCTCTTGAAATACTGATGCATGAAACCCAAATCTATCGAAATATGCTTGATTCCCAAACGCTCACAATGCATCTTGGCGAAAGGAATTTCACGCTCGTTATGATTACTTCCATAGTTAAAACTAATGCCGAGTGCAATCTCGTCTTTCTTATCGTAGAGCAACGTGATGCTATCCATGCCACCGCTCACAATGATTACTGAATCCTTCATTTTACTTTGATTTTTGAACAGTATGATTACTTTTTACTTCACCCGAACAGGCAGCGGAATGCTTCTTCCACCTTCCTTACGGGATGAATTTCTATCTTATATTTCTTATGGTCGAAACCATGATTGTTGTACTTCGGGATGATGATGTGCTGGAATCCCAGTTTTTCAGCCTCAGCAATACGCTGCTCGATGCGGCTCACCGGACGGACTTCACCGCTCAGACCTACCTCGCCTGCCATACACCAACCTTGCTCGATAGGCGTGTCAACATTGCTGCTCAATACGGCTGCCAACACACTCAAGTCCATGGCAGGATCGGTTACTCTCAATCCTCCGGCAATATTCAGGAACACGTCCTTCTGCATCAGCTTGAACCCCACACGTTTCTCTAGAACCGCCAGGAGCATGTTCAAACGGCGCTGGTCAAA
>ERZ780034.823-NODE-823-length-10937-cov-1.97795_pt1 | contig 10937 bp, 9 predicted proteins | sample MGYA00511855_ERZ780034 | MGnify/ENA primary metagenome ERZ780034 (study PRJEB29588, sample SAMEA2148024) | human gut metagenome | biome: human gut; feature: human-associated habitat; material: faeces | place: Denmark | collected 2008/2010 ...
GAGGCGTTGGCGAATCCGTGCAGGTATGCCGATATCATCTGTCACGACTATACACGCTGCGCCCCTTGCCACGGCATCATCTATATAGCGATGTCCATCTGTTCTCGCACCTCTCCGACACACAAAAAGAGTTCCCTGTGTGACATCTCTGGAATCATCTGCCAGATCCGTAATCTGACAGTCAATGTCCCCTGCCAGGATCTCATAGACCGTGCCTTTTAGAACATCTGACGCCCTCATGATACACCTCCCGTCGACATATTCCTGTTTATTTAGAATATGCCACATCCGGCACAGTTGTGTATCAGAAAAATAGGAGGCTGTGCTAAAAGCTCCAACCTCCATTCTTCTCACTTACCGCTATATATTCCGGTCTGTTAATCCTCGTCTGCTCCGACGATCTTTCCCTTTCCATGTTAAACTTCCTCTACAGCGATGGATAATGGCTTCTTCTTTGGGTCTGCTGCCACCATAGGCTCCTGACCATCAATGATCTCTCTTGCTCTCTTTGCTGTTGCAAGAACGATTGAATATCTGCTGTTTACTACAGGCTGCTCACCTGGCTCAACCTCTGCATTTACTACTGACATTAAGTCTGTGTATGATGGATGTAACATAATATTATATCCCCTTTCTTATATGATTATTGAAATATTCTTCTAAACTACTGTCCACTGTTATCCAGTCTAATTTATCAGAGTTTCTTTATCTCTTTATTCCGGCTATATATCCAAGCTGATTATCTCTTCTGCAGCCATAGCTTCTGATGACTGAATCCACGGTGTGTATACACTCGTCCAGATCATCGTTGACTATGATGTAGTCGTACTTGTCCATGTCCTCAGCTTCCTCTGTGGCCTTTCGGAGTCTCTTGATTATGGTCTCCTCCGACTCTGTTCCTCTTCCTGCCAGTCTGCTCTTAAGCTCGCTTATGCTTGGAGCTGATATAAATATGAGAAGCGCATCAGGGAACTGCTTCTTGACATTGAGTGCACCCATGACCTCTATCTCGAGTATGACGTCCTTGCCATCAGCAAGCTTCTCCTCAACATACTTCTTTGGAGTTCCATAATAATTCTCTACATACTGTGTCCACTCGATAAATCCGCCGTAGTCAATGAGATTCTCAAAATCCTTGCGATCCATGAAATAATACTCTCTTCCATCGACCTCACCCTCTCTCGGTGATCTTGTCGTCGCCGACACTGAAAGGTTATATCCAAAATCCGACACAAGTCTCTTGACAACTGTACCCTTTCCAACTCCTGAAAAACCGGATATGACTATGAGCGATCCACGCTTTGTATTCTTATCTGCCATCATCATTACCTCTAAAAATTATGTATTCTATTCCAGATTCTGTATCTGCTCTCTGACCTTCTCTATGTCAGTCTTGAGCTGTATCGCCTTGTCTGACACATCAAGTGAATTGGCCTTTGAAAGTATCGTGTTCGCCTCTCTGTTCATCTCCTGTGCGATGAAGTCCAGCTTCCTGCCAACGCTTCCGCCATCCTCCAGAATCTTCTTCGTGCTGCTGATATGGCTCTTAAGCCTTACAGTCTCCTCGTCCACACATATCTTGTCCGCATATATAACGACCTCTGTGGCGATCCTGTTCTCATCTATAACAGGATTGTCAAGAACCTCTATGATCTTGTCCGTGAGCTTGCGTCTGTACTCCTCCACAAGTTCAGGTGATATCTCCTCTATATAATCAACGGCAGCTCTCATTCCGTCAAGCTTGTCGATCATGTCCTTCTTAAGGTTCTCTCCCTCTGTTATCCTCGACTGCACGAACATCTTCGCAGCCTCGTCAAGGGATGTCTCTATTATCTTCCACAGCTCATCCTGGTCGACCGCCTGCTCCTCAACCGTGAACACGTCAGGGAAGCCTCCAAGCTGTGCAGGTGTTATGCTGTTCTCAATTCCAAAATCCTTGGACATCTCCTCGAAATATCCCATGTACTTCTCGGCAACGTCCTTGTTGTACTTCAGCTTGACATTGTCATCCGAGAAATCCTCGTATGTGATGAACACGTCAACCTTTCCTCTCTCAATATATTTTTTGAGATATGTTCTTATGTTTGTCTCAAAGAAACTTATCTTCTTCGGGAGCTTTATATTGATGTCGCAGAATCTGTGATTGACTGACTTCATCTCTACAACTATCTTGTATGCATCAGTCACCCTCTCGCTGCGACCAAATCCTGTCATGCTTTTTACCATATCTGTCTCCTAATATTCCCAGGTTATATGTTGTTTTCAATTACCTGATAACAGATAATATATTATACTTCACACCTGTTTAAAAATCAAATTATTTATTGTACTTCCTCTATTCCCGCAATCCTCGGCTCTGCGATCATCGAGTAATTCGTATGATATATTACAAATCCAGGCTTTGCCCCCGCAGGCTTTTTGATATTTCTGCGCTCGGTATAGTCTTTCTCCACCTTCGGCGCCGTCCTTCCAGACGAATAATACGCTGCAAGTCTTGCCGCCTCCTCATATGTAGAATCAGGAAGTTCTCCCGCACCCTCAAGTCTCACGATGACATGGGACCCCGGCATCTTCTTAGCATGGAACCACATATCCCCACCATTTGCGAATTTAAATGTGAGCTCATCGTTCTGGATATTATTCTTGCCCACATACATATGGAATCCATCGCTGGATATGTAGTGCAGCGGTTTTGACTTTGCCTTTTTCCTGTCGCCCTTGCGTCCGTAATGTCCCTTTACATATCCGCAGGCTACGAGCTCCTCCTTGACCTGTGCCAGTGAATTCTCATCTATCGCCATATCAAGGAACGCCTGTACCGACTGAAGATGCTCCAGCTCACTCTTCGTCTCGACAGTGAGCTGTGTAAGTGCCTCATAAGTCCTCTTGAGCTTGTTGTATCTCGCAAAATATCTCTTGGAGTTGTCCATAACAGATATGGTCTTGTCAAGCGGGATCTTTATCATCTCGTTAGTATAGTAGTTGAGAGCCTCAAAACTGTCCGCTCCCTGTTCTATATTGTAACCATATGTGTTGATTAGTTCTCCGTACACACGGTACTTTTCCCTGGATTCAGTGTCCTTTAACTGAGCGAGCTGCAGGTCGTACTTCTTGCTCGTTCTCTCAATGGCATTCGAGACGATCTTTCTGAGATCCGATGACTTCTGTCTTATCCTTGTGACCGCACTCTTTCTGTAGAAATACTCATCAAGCACCTTTGAAATGTCATCCCTTGATTCTATGGTCTTGTCGCTGTACATCGACAGATGCACCGACGAGAACTCCACTGGAGTGTAACCGTCCAGTATGATCTCAGGAGTATAGTTCCCGTTCCTTATATCAGATACTATCCCGGCAAATTCATCATAAAGTCTTGCGACATCCGCCTCGCTCATGCTGTCCACAGGCATGTTGCCGTCAAGTCCTGCCCTGTAGGTTATCTCACTCGCCACAACCGGTGAAAATCCGGTTATATTCTGGTATATCGCCTTTATGATATTCGTAGGGCTCGAGTTCACACGCTCTATGAAGTCCCCGCGCTCTATCTCAAGCGGGGATACCTTTCCTCCCGCCGGAGGATACTCATAAGTCCTGCCCGGAAGAACCTCCCTCACTGAGCTCACCATATGGGATATATGCTTTATGCTGTCGATGATGACATTCTCATCCGTGGCAAATATGATATTGCTGTGCTTACCCATGATCTCTATGATGAGTTTCTTTCTCTTTAGATCTCCAAGCTCGTCCAGATGCTCGATGACCATGACAACTATTCTCTCAAAGCCCGGCTGATACACATCAACTATCCTTCCGTTGTTGATATGCTTCCTGAGGAGCATACAGAAATTCGGCGCTGTCATAGGATTCTCCTTGGCGGACTGCTGAAAGTATATAAGCGGGAGGCTTGCATCCGCAGACATGAGCAGCCTGTAATTCTCCCTGTTATTCTTTATTACTATGTTGAGCTCGTCCTTCTCCGGCTGATATATCTTATATATCCTTCCGTCGATGAGTTTCTCCTTCATGTCTCTTACCACATTGGATATCACTATTCCGTCAAACGCCATATCTGTCTCTCCTATATCCCTGAAAAAAGGCAGAAAATGCAAATTCATTCTCTGCCTCTTCCATATCTACTACCACATTACTGCTATCCTGATCCTACAGTGAATTGTAGAGATCCTTATATATATTCGCTGAGTTATACCATGAGTAATCCTGTCTCATGCCACGCTCCTGGATTCCATACCATGCCTCTTTGTTGTTATAGTACACTTCCTTTGCATAGTTTATGGCATTGAGGAGCTCATATGCATCATAATTAGCAAATGAGAATCCTGTTCCTGTACCCTCGAACTGATTATAAGCCTCAACAGTATCTGCAAGACCACCTGTCTCTCTTACTACTGGAACTGTGCCATATCTGAGTGCCATGAGCTGTGTGAGTCCACATGGCTCAAATCTTGAAGGCACGAGCATCACATCGCAGCCTGCATACATCTTATGAGATCTCTCATCTGAATAATAGATGTTCGCTGATACCTTTGCAGGATGTATTCCCTGATAATACTTGAACATGTTCTCGTACTTGCCGTCACCGGTTCCGAGGACGATGAACTGTACTCCGTCACAGCATATATCGTTCATGATCCTGTCAACCAGATCAAGACCCTTCTGGTCTGTGAGTCTGGATATGATTCCTATTACAAACTGATTCTCATCCTGAGGAAGTCCACATTCCTTCTGCAGTTCGATCTTGTTGATCTTCTTGAGCTGTCTGAAGTTATCCACGCTGTAGTTCTTATATACCTGTGGATCTGTTGCAGGATTCCATACCTCGTAATCTATACCGTTGACAATGCCCCAGAGTGACTGCCATCTGGCACTTAAGAGCCCGTCAAGTCCCTCTCCATAATATGGAGTCTGTATCTCCTTGGCATATGTGTTACTTACCGTTGTTATCTTATCTGCATATACAAGTCCGCCCTTAAGCATGGAAGCATCCTTCTGGATCTCCAGCTTGTCCGGTGTAAATACATAATCAGGGAGTCCTGAATACTCCTGAATGGTCTTTATATCCCACTTGCCCTGGAACTGGAGATTATGAATAGTCATAACAGACTTCATGCTTGTATAGAACATATCTCCTGCAAACAGAGTCTTGAGATATACAGGCACAAGTCCTGCCTGCCAGTCATGACAGTGAAGTATATCCGGCTGGAAACCGATCGATGGAAGGATCGAAAGCGCTGCCTTTGAGAAATAACAGAACTTCTCGATATCCCACTTTACATCACCATAAGGTGTAAATCCGTTAAAGTAATACTCGTTATCTATGAAATATACCTTGACACCCTCATACTCCAGATACATAACGCCAACATAATCATTCTTGTAACCGATGTCCATATAAAAATGTGTTATATACTGCATCTTCTCCCTGTACTTGTTCGGAATACAGAGATAATTCGGCATGATGACTCTCACATCATACTCGTTCTTATCAAATATCTTTGGCAGTGTTCCAACTACATCCGCAAGACCACCCGTCTTTATAAATGGCACACACTCTGATGCTATATATGCAACCTTCTTCATCAAATAAACCCTCCATAACATTTAGACATTAAATCCTTGTACATTATATCACACGGGTATCCATAATTCAATAAATCAGTGTATCTATATTGTTGCATTTGCCACATTCCGCTGATATACTTTTAGCATGCAGCCGCACGCAGATACGGCTGGATCACAATCCAGAAAACAGGAGATTTTCAATGTTAGACATCACCATCACCGAGACCAGGGACTTCGTGAAGAAGCTTCTGATGGACAATACATTTGACCGTTTTCTCGCCATGGAGGCATTTGTAAAAAGCGGGATAACATACAGCTTTGACGGAAGGGTAAACAAGGATTTCTATGACAAGGAGGAGCTGGAGCTCATGGCTTCCACATCCTACGCCTCATGGGAGTCCATAAAACCACATGTATATAATGTTATAAGAGGAAAGAAGCTGCCACTGAGCTTCAAGATAGTGCTCGTGCTCTCCCAGCCGGACATCATGGATATGCTTGAGAAGAACCATCTCACCATACCGGTATCCGATGTGGCAAATCTCACCTTGAACGTCTACTATGACGGCATGAGCATACAACTCACATCCATGGCGACCCAGAACATATTCACCATGGATAAGACCCTTGAGCATGTGTGGGATGCGGAGATCAGTGATTTCCTGAAGACTGCCGGAATATATTTCACCGAAAGCTGATTTTTTGAAGAAATTTAATATGATTTTTGAAGATCCGGCACCTCATCTGATGCCGGATTTTTTTACGCACCGCCCCCCTGTTAGCACTCATTTTGTCTGAGTGCTAATTTTTTCTTGACTTTAGTTCCCAGCTGATTTATCATACCTTTTAGCCTGATGTGTCAGTGTACATTTCTATTAAGATTGAACACAGATCGGGGATGACACATCTTTCATTGAAAACCATTATATTTTAAGGAGATGTATACAATTATGAAGAACGGAAATTTATCGATCAACAGTGAAAACATTTTCCCTGTCATCAAGAAGTGGCTGGATTCAGACCACGATATATTTGTCAGGGAGCTTATATCAAACGGCTGTGATGCCGTGACAAAGCTTAAGAAGCTGTCTCTCATGGGCGAATTTGACGAGCCGGATGAGCCATATCGTATAGATGTGACAACAAGTGCCAACGACAAGACCATCACATTTACCGATAACGGTATCGGTATGACTGAGGAGGAGGTTGAGAAATATATCAACCAGATTGCTTTCTCAGGAGCCGAGGCATTCCTTGAGCAGTACAAGGACAAGGCAACAGAGGAACAGATCATCGGCCACTTCGGACTGGGCTTCTACTCCGCATTCATGGTTGCCGACAAGGTCACCATCGAGACAAAGTCATACAAGGACGGCGAGGACGCTGTATACTGGGAGTGCGAGGACGGCCTTGAATACTCCATGAAGAAGTGCATTAAGGCTGACCGAGGTACTACCATCACCCTTTATCTGAACGAGGACAGCTATGAATTTGCAAATGAATACAGGATCAAGGAGGTCATCGACAAGTATTGTTCGTTCATGCCTGTTGAGATCTACTACACCAACGCAGACGAGCCACAGGAAGATCCTAAGGATGCTACTGTAGACGTGGATGCAAAGGAAGTCAGCGACACAGCAGATAATGCTGAGGACAGCAAGGGCCCAGACGCAGACGATACAAAGACCGAAGAGAAGAAGCCTGAAGCTCCTAAGCCACTCAACACCACTACCCCACTGCCCCGACGAGGAATACAAGGAGTTCTACAGAAAGGTATTCCACGACTACAAGGAGCCTCTGTTCTGGATACACCTGAACATGGACTACCCATTCAACCTGAAAGGTATCCTGTACTTCCCTAAGATCAATACACAGTATGACAACCTTGAGGGAACGATCAAGCTGTACAACAACCAGGTATTCGTCGCCGACAATATCAAGGAAGTAATTCCTGAGTTCCTCATGCTCTTAAAGGGATGTATCGACTGTCCTGATCTTCCACTGAACGTATCACGTAGTGCGCTTCAGAATGACGGATTTGTCAAGAAGATCTCAGACTACATCACCAAGAAGGTTGCAGACAAGCTGTCCGGCATGTACAAGACACACAGAGAGGACTACGAGAAGTATTGGGATGACATCAACCCATTTATCAAGTTTGGTTGTCTGAAGGATCTCAAGTTCCTCGACAAGATGAAGGACTTCTGTATATACAAGAATCTCGAGGGCAAATATATAACTCTCCCTGAGTATCTTGAGGCAGGAAAGGAAAAGTATGAGAACAAGGTATTCTATGTAACCGATGAGCAGGCTCAGTCACAGTACATCAATATGTTCAAGGCTGAGGGCATGGACGCGCTGATCATGACACAGACCATCGACAGCCCATTCATCACACTGCTTGAGCAGAAGAATGAGAATGTTCACTTCTACAGAATAGACGCTGAGCTCTCTGACAACTTTGTCGGCGAGGAGCTCTCCGAGGAGACTGCAAAGGAATACAAGGATAAGCTCACAGCTACATTTGAGAAGGCTCTCGACATGAAGAACCTGAATGTAAAGGTTGAATCCCTGAAGGATGAGAATACATCTTCTATCCTCACCCAGCCTGAGGAGACAAGACGTATGCAGGAAATGATGAAGATGTACGGCATGGCCGGTATGGATCCATCAATGTTCGGTCAGGGCGAGGGCGAGACACTCATCCTGAACAGCAACAACAAGCTTGTTAAATACGTTCTGGACAACCCTGAAAGAGACAACACAGCTACGATCTGCTGCCAGTTATATGATCTGGCCGTACTTGCCAACCGTCCACTGTCAGCAGAGGCAATGACCAAGTTCATCGCAAGAAGCAACGAGATCCTTGGAATACTTACAAAGTAATATAATCTGTCTGCCGGTTTACGGCAGCAGATCCTAATGGATAACTAACACAACAAAAAGCAGCAGCCCGATATGTCTTTGATAGCATATCAGGCTGCTGCTCTTTTATTCTATTCCATTCCCTAGTGGGCAAGTATCTCCACTCCATGTTCTGTCATAACCAGTGTGTACTCCCACTGTGCCGATGGTGAGCCATCCTCCGTGTAGATAGTCCAGCCGTCATCTGCATCCTGATATACATCAGGGCCGCCCATGTTGATCATAGGCTCAATGGTAAACACCATTCCCGGAGCAAGCACATAATCCTTGCCAGGCTGTCCTATATGACTTACATAAGGCTCCTCATGAATTGCAAGACCTACTCCATGGCCACCTATCTCACGGACAACCGAATAGCCCTGCTCCTGTGCAAATTTGTTGATGGCATATCCTATATCTCCTATGGTCACATATGGCTTGCTGCACACCTCAACACCTATATCAAGAGCCTTCTTTGTATCCTCTACAAGCTTCTTCCATGCGGGATCAACATTTCCCAGCATGAACATTCTTGATGAGTCTCCGAAATATCCCTTGTACTCTGTTGTACAGTCGATATTAACTATATCTCCATCCTGGAGAATAATGTCATCACTTGGAATGCCGTGGCATACCACATCATTTACCGATATACACACACTCTTAGGATATCCCTCATATCCAAGACATGCAGGAATAGCGTCTATGGACTTTGTATAGTTATAGATAAGGTCATCCAGCTCTCTGGTAGACACTCCTATCTTGACAAATGGAGTTATGTAGTCGAGCACAGATGTGTTGACCTTTGAAGCCTCCCTGATTCCCTCGATCTGCTCTGCGTTCTTGATCATCGCATGTGTAGGGATCTTGAATCCTCTGTTCTTCATATCCTCAAGCTTATCGTCAAGAGCCAGGTGACAGGTCTTGTATTTCTTACCACTTCCGCACCAGCACATATCATTTCTACCAAGTTTCATAATTAACCTCTTTCTTTATTGCATAATATTTTCATTACATACCTATGGTATTAGCCACAAATACTATAATACGTTTTTGAGAATAATTCCACATTTTAATATGATAAATATTGTCAATTATCCTCGTCTATCCCCAGATACCTGGCAACATATGTATAATACCCCGACTCTGTTATGTTGTCAGCTGCTGTAAATTTATCCGCGACATATAGCTGCATCGCAATGAAGCTGTCATCCGATACCTCCGCACCCGTGTGGGATGTCAGCGTGTCCGTGACTGCGTTATATTCAAATGCATCCGTTATAAAGCTTCTGTCCGGGAACAGCACCAGTCCTGTACTGTCTGACAGGATATCCCTTCCTATGATGAGCCTCGAATCATAATCCACTCCCATGAAATTGAGCATGGTCGGCAGGATATCTATACTGCTGCACACCTTGTCAACTCTCACCGGCTTCTCCATCGACGCCGACCATATGACAAGTCTGCTCCTGTACGCCTCAAGACTGTTTCCAAAGTTCTCCCCTGCCAGTTCATCCACAACGTCCATATTGTCATACGGTACATGATCCCCCGCCAGGACGATAACAGTATTGTCCAGCAGCCCCTTCTTCTCAAGTCTCTTCATCATATATTCAAGCATCTTTTCCATTTCGTACTGGGATGCCAGATATGCCTTTGTCGTATCCAGGACATAGTTAAGGTCACTGACCACAGCCTTGTTCTTCTCCGCCATGGCATTTGCCGCACCGTATCCATATGGCACATGACCGCTGACCGTCAGGTAGTACAGGTGGAACGGCTGCGTCTCTGTATACTTGTCAAATGTCTCCTCCATCATGACAAGATCCGACTGAGGCCACATGTCCTGCCCGTTCTCGTCAGTCTGGTACTCAAGCCCATTACCGCTGGCTATCCACTCGTATCCCAGCGCCGGATGGGTGATATTCCTGTCATAATATGTATAGTCGTTGTCATGGAATCCGTAACAGCTATAGCCGAGTCTCTTGAGCGTATTCGCCATGGAAAACAGCATGCCATTCTCATTGTCGGCAGCCCTGCACATACTGAGGTATGAACCGTTCTTAGTCGGGCTTCCCATCAGGTTTGCATACTCTCCGCCTAATGTTGAACCGTACCATAGCGGCTGATAGTAATTTTCAAAGACAAAGCCCTCGTCCGCAAGTTTTGACAGTGTAGGGAACAGACCGGAATCAAGCGCATAGCCTGAGAACCCCTCCGCAGTTATCCATATGACATTATAGCCCTCGAACATACCTGTATATTCATTCTTATTTGTCGGGGGTATATTTGCAAAATATTCGCTGAGCGATGAAACCGCATCATTTCCCGCAAGGTCATTTATGGCATCAAAATCCAGATCCAGGACATTCGGGGATGTGTCGATCACAACCTCCTCTGTGGTCGCTTCCGCGACATCCACCGTCTCGGTGGTAATCTCCTGCATCGTTGTG